>Ga0335078_10012120_pt1 | contig 12792 bp, 10 predicted proteins | sample Lox_Sample_32_FD_206711 | JGI IMG/M metagenome (GOLD analysis project Ga0335078, IMG submission 206711) | Soil microbial communities from Loxahatchee National Wildlife Refuge, Florida, United States - Lox_Sample_3.2 | ecosystem: Environmental > Terrestrial > Soil > Wetlands | place: USA... | reverse complement strand
CGGCGCCTGCGGAAATCGTGAAGGATGAGGATGGATCTTATTTGGTAGACGGCGGCGCCGAAATCAGAAAAATCGAATCTCTGTTTGAAAAAGACCTGGAGGCGGAAGACTTCACGACCGTGGCCGGCCTGGTCATAAGCGAGCTTGGGCACGTACCCGCCATCGGTGAAAAATTGAAGTTCAATGGACTTGAGTTCGAGGTGGCTGACGCCGACAGCCGCCGGGTTAACCGGATCCGTTTGCGGGCCATCGACCCTGCTCCGGATGAAACCGAAAATGACGGAGTTGGCGATGGAACCTGAACAGCGCGTTGACGAGAAAGCCCCGCCTAAGAAGACCGGCATGGTGGCGATCGTGGGCCGCCCGAACGCAGGGAAATCGACGCTGATCAATGCCCTGGTTGCAGAGAAGATCGCGATCGTATCGGACAAACCTCAAACAACCAGACGCCGAATAACTGGAATCTTGACCCGTCCGGAGGGCCAGGCCGTGTTTGTTGATACTCCCGGCATCCACAAACCCGGCTATCGGCTGAATCGCAGAATGATGGCGACTACCGAAGAGACGCTGGCCTCGGTCGATCTGGTGCTGCTGGTCGTGGACGCGACGGCGGCCCCCGGAGGCGGAGACCGCTTTGCTCTCGGGCTGGTAAAAAAACTCAAGACGCCCGTCTTCCTGGTCCTTAACAAGATCGATGCTATTGCCGATAAACAGGCTCTTTTGCCGCTAATACAACGGCATTCAGCCGAAAGCGCTTTTCAAGAAGTGGTCCCGATTTCGGCGCTAACGGGCGACGGCATTGAATTGCTGACACAAAAGATCTTCGAGTATCTGCCGGAAGGAACTCCCCTCTATCCTGAGGATGAATTGACCGACCAGCCCGAACGCGTCATCGCCGCTGAGTTGGTGCGAGAAAAGATTTTGCAGGTAACCGGCGAGGAAATACCTTATGTCACTGCTGTTGTGGTTGAACGCTGGGAAGAAACGGAAGAGGTAACGAGAATCCACTGCATCATATATGTGGAGCGGGCTTCGGAGAGGCCTATCATAATCGGCAAAGGCGGGGCGAGGCTTAAAGAGATCGGCTCCGCCGCAAGAGCGGATATCGAAAAAATGTTGGGGCGGCACGTCTACCTTGGATTGTTTGTTAAGGTGCACGAGCGCTGGCGCAACGACGATCGAATATTGAATGAGCTTGGAATCGGCGGCTGAGTGTAGATGGAAAAACAGAAGGGCTGGATTCTAATTACGTTGTCTATCCCAATCAAAGAGCAGGATCTTGTCAGCTCGGTTTTGTTTGATTTGGGCACTTTGGGCGTCGTGACACTGGCGGAAAACGCGGACTCATTCGAGCTGGGGGCCTATTTCGAAGACAATGCGGCGTACGAGAGCTTGATCGACGACCTTAACAATACTCTTAAAGATCTCATGCCGGAGGCTGAGATTAATGTCAGGGTCAGCAAGATCGAAAACCAGGACTGGATGCAGAAATGGAAAGAGGGATTCGAACCCACGGAAGCGGGGGAGAAGTTTTTGATCGCACCGTCATGGAAGATTGCCGAGATCGAGTCCGCCATAGGCGCGTACGACAATCGAGGGGGCGAAATCCAGCCAAACTCAAACCGATCTACCGCTCGCACTGTCAACGGCAGGATCCTGATTCAGATTGACCCCGGAATGGCCTTCGGCACCGGAACTCACGAGACCACCCGGCTTTGCCTCGAGGAGATCGAACGCTATTGGGATGGAGGCAAGCTCCTTGATGTTGGAACGGGGACGGGAATCCTTTCAATCGCCGCTGGATTGCTGCGTCCTGGTTCGACGGTGATCGGCATCGACGTTGATCCGCTGGCCGTCGAGGTTGCGCGAGAAAATTTAGCCATAAACTTCGCGGCGCCTTCGACGATTGAGATCCTGGAAGGCCAGCCAGAGGATTTCGGCAACGACCGCTTTGATGTTGTTGTCGCCAATCTTACTGCCGAGGTAATTATCCAGCTGCTGCCGGACCTGCTTGCCTGCCTGGCGCCAGCGGGCCACTTGATACTGTCTGGTATTCTTACCGAACTGGAACCCTCCGTTGTGCGCGCGCTGTCTGAATCCAGGCTGGCTGTCATTGAGCGAAGACAAGCTGGAGAATGGGCCGCGGTCGTCGCCAGGCCGTCGTCCTAGCAGTGCAGTATATTAGTACGGAACAAGAAGCCGGACTTTGAAGGCTCTCTTACCGCGAACAGCATAGACACGGAAAATGCTGGGCCATAATTACGAGAATGATCGCGAGCTAATAGAAAATCGCGCTAAGAAACAAGAAGTCATACCGGAGGCTGCGCGGAGGGAGAGAGCCCGGATCTAATTGCACGGGTATATTGGAAATGCAAAAGCATCGATTTTATGCTCCGAAGAACCAGATCAGCGGGAATCGGGCATTTCTCTCGGCCGAGGAAGCGCATCATCTCTCGCGAGTGCTCAGACTGGCAGCCGGCGACGAGGTCTATATTTTTGATGGAGAAGGTGCCGACTACAAATGCCGGATTTCCGCCGTTACGAAAGACCGCGTTGAAGTCGATGTCGTCGAGACTCTTAAGTATGAGACCGAATCTCCCGTGCACATCACATTGGCCCAGGCATTGGCAAAAGGAGAGAAATTCGATTTGGTAGTTCAGAAGGCGACCGAGTTGGGGGTATCGGAAATCACGCCGCTAGAGACCGAACACACCGATGTCAGGCTGAGAGACGAGCGCACTGAAAAAAAGACCGAACGATGGCGGCGAATATCACTTGAGGCGCTTAAGCAATGTGGACGTTCGCGGCTGGTCCGTATAAATCCGCCAGTGACTGTCGGGGAACTTCTCAGTCAGATCAAGGCCAAGGCCTGCCTTGCCTTGTTATTTAGCGAGCAAGGCGGCCATACAATTGGGGAGGCCATCGAAAGGACCATCGGGGGCAAGCATGACCTAACGGGCGTAGCTGCATTGGTCGGTCCGGAAGGAGGCTGGAGCGCAGAAGAGTTGGCTCTTATGATCGAGAGTGGCTGCGTGCCGGTTACCCTGGGCCCACGAATTCTACGGACAGAGACGGCCGCGATTGTTGCCGTGACTTTGATCCAACATCACCTGGGGGACCTTTCAAGCGTTAGCGGTGCATCAGAATGAAACCGCCTGAGTGACGAGTCCCAGTACACGCTTTGAGAATTCAATGAAGAAAAAAGCACAAGAGCCGGTGCGATCGATCTCTAACCGGCGCCTATATTTCCCGGTTTTCTTTGTAATGGGCATGGGCGTGCTGATAGTTGGCGCGGCGGTGTGGCTCCAGATAAAGCACGCCGGGGAACAGTCGTGGCTTGGGCCGCTTCAGGTCCTAATATTTGGCCTACTTCTCATTGGGGTTTCGATCCTGATGCTCAGATGGATTCAACGCGAACAGCGGCGGGAGGTAATGAAGCAGGAATGGCTCAAAACCTTGCCGCGCATCCCTAAGCTTGGGAAAGGCAAACTTCCTCCAGCGGAAACCTTCAGACTGTATGACGTTGAGAAGAAAACATTGCTCGGTACGCTCGAGCGCCCGCAGCTTCAGACCCTGATAGACGCATACAAGGGATGGGGCATCGGCGAAAACGACTTTCTGCTACTCGACGAAACGATTGAGGCTCTGTCTAAAAAGAGCTGCGATCCTGAGTTATTGGCCTTTCTAAAGAAGGTCCTTGGAAGAAGAGACACTGTAGAAATGCGATGGACTTCGGATCCTGAATCTGACCCGGCGCCTAACAAGGGATAGAGCGCGCCCTTTACCCCTGACTTCTCGAGGTGAAATTGGACCGGATTCCAAATTTGAGGTCCGGCTAGGGGAGACGGGCTCTTTCTTCCGCCACTGTTTCAGCCAGATAGCGGGCCCGGCGCTTATTCATTCCTCGCAAGCCCAACAGAAGAACCCCGAGCATAATGAGCATTGCGACCCCGCCGGCTCTTAGAAGATTCATCGTAAGGACGGTGTATTTTCCTTTGGAAGGATCATAGTGGTAGCAAAAGAGCAGCACTTGATCGACCGGAGATCCAACCTTTCCGGACGAAGCTTCAACCAAACCTAGTCGTAAATCCGTTGGCGGGTACTGGATGCCATAGAAATACCGGGATATTTTTCCTTCCGGAGTCAATATCATAATTCCGCTGGCGTGCGCGTAGAGGTTGGTGTTTGGGTCGTAGGAATAGTGGAATCCGACGGCATTTGAAAGGGCTTCAATCTGATCCTTGTCGCCGGTCAGAAAATGCCAGCCCTCCCCGGCGTCCGGCCTGCCGTATGCGGCCAGATAGACTCGCTTTTTTTCGGCCGCAAGCGCCGCCGTTTCCGCGGGATTGAAGCTAACGGTAACGACATTGAACTGTTTGCCGACATCAAGTGTTAGCTGGCTGAGGCTGGTCTCTAAAGCGTTCAACACCTGAGTGCACAACATCGGACATTCGTAATAGACCAGCGTAAGTATCACGGGTTTGTCTTTGAAAAATTTCCGAAGCGGGACCGTTTGACCGGATTCGTCGCGAAAGACCAGATCGAGAGGTATCCGCTCGTTCAACCGTTGATCGATTCCGACATTCTGAAGCTGAGGCGGCAAACCGGTTTGTTGCCGGCCGGCAGGCAACTGGCTGAACTGGGCCAGGGTCGCGGGCGCCATAGCGGAAAATAACGCCATTAGGCCAATAAACGCGCCACTGAGCCTATAGTACGCCGAGTGTGAAATTAGACCGGATGCCCCTGACGGGTTTTGAATCACATTAGCCCTCAAGTAAGATTCATTCTAAGCGCGCGAATTGCGGCGAGGCAAGGAACGCGGCAAGTAGCCTGGCAGTTAATCCCGGCAGTTGCGACCAATTTCTTGCGCTCAAGAGGGCACAAGCGGATGGAAGAGAAATTGTTCAAAAAGGTCCTTATTGCGAATCGGGGTGAAATCGCTTTAAGGATAATGCGGGCCTGTCAAAGCCTTGGGATCCGCAGTGTGGCAGTTTACTCCGAAGCCGATATACACTCCGTTCATGCCTTGCGCGCGGAAGAAGCGGTTTGCGTTGGACCAGCGCCCTCGCTGCAATCTTATCTGAATATTGAGCGGATGATTGACGTCGCCAGGCGCACCGGCGCGGATGCAATCCATCCCGGATACGGATTTCTGTCAGAGAATGCTGAATTTGCTCAGGCGTGCCAGTCCGCGGGCATCACCTTTATCGGCCCGTCAGTTGATTCGATTCGTCGAATGGGTTCCAAGGCGATTGCCAAAAAGCTGGCCATAGATAACGGAGTGCCGGTCGTACCGGGATATGAGGGAGAGAATCAAAGCGCGGAAATCCTGGGGGCAAGCGCGTTGGCGATTGGTCTACCGGTCCTGATCAAGGCCTCCGCGGGGGGCGGCGGGCGTGGAATGAGAATCGTTAGAACGCCCGATGACCTCGCAGCCTCAATTGAATCGGCTCGCCGGGAAGCTGAAAAATCATTCGGGGACGGCACGCTACTTATTGAGCGGCTTATCGATCGCGCCAGGCACATCGAGGTGCAGATCTTTGGAGACCATCACGGAAACCTTGTGCATCTTTTCGAACGCGATTGCTCGGCACAAAGGCGGCACCAAAAGATAATTGAAGAGACACCATCACCGGCTGTAAATCCCGACCTGAGAGCTCGTATTACCGAGGCCGCGCTGACAATCGGGCGGGCGATTGGTTATTACAACGCGGGAACCGTGGAATTCGTTCTGGCGCCGTCGGGAGAGTTCTTTTTCATCGAGGTTAATACTCGGCTTCAAGTCGAACATCCCGTGACAGAGATGGTCACGGCCCAGGATCTGGTGCAGCTTCAAATCGAGGTCGCGCGCGGGTGCCCCCTCCCCTTCACCCAGCGGGAGATACGCTCGACGGGCCACGCAATCGAAGCCAGGATCTATGCCGAGGATCCATCCAATGACTTTCTTCCCTCGACCGGCAAGATTCTTGATTGGGAATATGTGCATTCATTTGCCGGAATGCGAGTCGAGTCGGGCGTCGAGGCCGGGTCCGATGTGAGCATTCATTACGACCCGATGCTCGCGAAAATCATAGTGCGTGGTTCCGACAGGAAGTCCGCAATTCACAGGCTGACAGCAGTTTTAAGGTCTCTGTCGGCGTTAGGAGTCAAGACCAATCGAGACTTTCTGATCCGGCTGTTGGATCATCCGGACTTTCTCGCTGGGTCGGTCGACACGGCATTTATAGACCGCCGGATTGATGAATTGACATTGCCGGCCGATCCGGCGGCATTTAAAGATGCTGCGGTGGCGGTCGCTCTTTACCGGGAGCAAATTGAACGCAGTCGGCGCTCGCGCGTTCCCGCAGCATCTCTTCATTTTCGGAACAATCCTTACGGGCATCCTTCGACTAAGCTCGACATAGGTGGTGAGCGCGTCGAGGTCAGCTATCACGAGACCACTTCAAATTCGTACTTCGTTCAATGCGGGGATTGGCAGGCGCAGTGCCGGGTTGTATCATTCAAGCCAGGCATCATACGGTTGGAAATCGAGGGGGTTCAGAGATCCTTTCGGATAGTGCAATCGGGCCAGACCTTTTGGGTATATTCGACGGCGGGATCGTTCGAGGTCAAATGGGTCTCTAGACATCCGGATAGGGCCCGGCACTCAGAACAAGAGAGTGCGAACTCGCCGATGCCTGGCCAGGTGCTCGAGATCCTTGTTTCCGAAGGGCAGCGAGTCTCCTCCGGAGACGCCCTGGTGGTGTTGGAAGCGATGAAGATGGAGCAGACCTTACGGGCCAACTCCGCCGGCGTCATAGAAGCGGTGCTGGTCAAGCGGGGCGATCTGGTCGCTCCGGGCGATGAATTGGTTCGAATCACCGCGCAAGCGGACTAAGCGTCCGCCAATTCTTAAACTTGACTAAAGGGAAAACATGACCGAACCAGGAAAACAAACCTACCCATATTTTACCGAAGAGCATTCCATGTTTCGCGAGACCGTCAGGAAATTTGTGCAAGCTGAAATCGCTCCGCATGCCGAAGAATGGGACGAGGCTGGCATTTTTCCCCGCGAGATCTTTAAGAAGTCCGCCGACCTGGGACTTTTTGGGATCAGAATAGATCCGAAATGGGGAGGAAGCGGGTTGGACTGGTGGGCGACCGCGGCATACCTGGAAGGCTTCTCATACGCAAATAGCGGCGGGGTTTCTATGGCCATGTTCGTTCAGTCGGATATTACTCTGCCAGTGCTCGCCGAACTGGGAACCGATGAGCAACGGGAAGAGTTTCTGCGGCCGGCCATAACAGGCGATCGCATAGCCGCGCTTGGTATAAGCGAACCTGGCGGCGGCTCTGACGTAGGAGCAATCAAAACCCGCGCAAGGCTTGAAGGAAACGACTTGGTAATCTCAGGCCAAAAGCTGTGGATTACGAACGGCACGCGGGCGGACTTTATGATCCTGGCGGTGCGTACCGGTGAAGACAGGTACAAGGGCGTGTCAATGGTCATATTCCCGACTGACGTTAAAGGGTTTGCGGTCGGAAAGAAATTAAAGAAGGTCGGCAATCTGTGCTCCGACACTGCTGAGCTGTTTTTCGACAATTGCAGGATCCCAGCGCGAAACGTATTGGGAGAATTCAATCGCGGGTTCTATTACACGATGCATAACTTTCAAGGCGAGCGGCTGGCTTCGGCAATATCAGCCGTGGCGGCGATGGAGCGGGCGATTGAATACGCCATTTCATATGGAAGGGAGCGGCATGCATTCGGCAAAGCCATTGGCGAGTTCCAGGTTTGGAAGCACCGGTTTGCCGAGCATCTGACTGGCATTGAAGCGGCCAAGTGGCTTTCATATCGCGCTCTGGACCTGATGAACAGAGGAGAGAACTGTGTCCGTGAAATAACAATGGCAAAACTGTTCACCAGCGATTTGTCTCAGAAGGTGATGTACGACTGTATGCAGATCTTTGGAGGGTTCGGATATACGACTGAATATCCCATCAGCCGGTTCTGGAGGGACGCCCGGCTTCATACGATTGGCGCTGGGACTTCGGAAATCATGAAGGAAATTATAGCCAAGGAGGAGAAATTATAGACTGTCCCTGGCTGACAGCATCTCATTTGTCAGCCTGGTATTCTCCACGATTTCTAGAGCGACATATATCAGCCCGGCAAAGCGCAAGCAGGAATAAGAACGTTATTATCCCGACGATGCCAGCGCTATGCGTCCCAATATGCCATGGCTTCCAAAAAATTCACGCAACGTTCCTCCAGAATGCGCGCCAGGCTACTTTGATGTGGACTCGCTGAAACATAGTAGATTTGATAGGTGACAGGGCCTGTTGTCGAGTCAATCAGATTCAAAAATAAAACAAGAGAGCCCAAGGGCGCATAGGCCCCCTCCGGCGGCAAAGGCCGCGAGCCTGGACAGAAACGCCACAATCCGCAGCCGTTTGAAATTGCTACTTGCGACCGTTATGCAATCGCTCTCCTTGCGGCTTAGGTGACGCGGAGCGCGTTTTAGCGGCAAGCCTGAAGTAGCAAGTCTCAGTCACTTACGTTACCAACGAAGACGACCGGGCGCCCCGAGTGAGACTATAGCATTTAGCAGCGGCGTTAAAGTGGAAGCGTGATTACGGAACTAACCCACAGATATGTGCGTAAGTTGTCTTCAGGAGGATCTCCGATGACAGTCAAGTTGTGCAAATTGGCCGGTATCATACTGTCTGGATTATTCGGACTGATATTTACCCTGAGCGGCAGCGCCCTTGCCGGGCAGGACCAGAGCACGGCGACCACAAGCGGCGAGGTTCTCTACGGCAAGCGCTGCGCCAGTTGTCACGATGCCGGAATTTCGCGGGCCCCCACCCGCGCGGCCTTAGGGCAGATGTCACCGGACGCCATCAAGGCGGCATTGACCTCCGGCAAGATGAGGGCGCAGGGAGAGGGCGTGACCCCGGCAGAGTTGGATGCACTGGTGCGGTTCCTAAGCAAACAGCCCGCGGGGACTGAGGCCGCGCCTTCCCTAGATAACGCCTGCCCAAATTCGGGCTCAAGGACACTTTCGAATCTGTTTGACAAGCCTCATTGGAACGGTTGGGGGAACGGACCCACGCAGACCCGGTTCCAGCCGGAAAAGTTCGCTGAGCTGCCGGTAGACCGGGTGCCCAGGCTCAAGTTGAAATGGGCGTTTGGTATTCCTGGAGTCACCCAGGTTTATGGCCAGCCCGCGGTTGCCGCGGGCCGAGTGTTTTTCGGAACCGCTTCGCGCAAGGTCTATTCACTCAGTGCCGACAGCGGGTGCACGTATTGGGTATTTGAAACGGAGGCTCCGGTTCGCAGCGCGATCACAGTCGGGGCCATTGGCAACGGATGGGCGGTATATTTTGGCGACCAACGCGCGAACGCGTATGCGGTCGATGCGGTTACGGGCAAGCTGCTTTGGAAGACCCATCTGGATGACAGTGATGGCGCCATCGTTACCGGCGCGCCAACATTGGCCGAAGGCAAACTCTACGTTCCCATGTCGTCGTATGAAGAGGCGCTTGGCGCGGCGCCGACGTATCAATGCTGTAAGTTCCGCGGCAGCGTTTCCGCCTTAGATGCTGCTACGGGAAAGGTGATTTGGAAGAGCTATACTATACCGGAAGAACCTAAGCCAGTCCGCAAAAATAAAAGAGGTACTCAACTATGGGGCCCCTCCGGCGCCGCCGTATGGTCATCACCAACTGTCGATTTGAAGAAGCATATGGTTTATGTAACGACCGGCGACAATTATTCTGACCCCGCAGCCGCCACGTCTGACGCGTTTCTGGCATTTGATGCCGAGACCGGAAAACTGATGTGGTCGCACCAGGTCACGCCAAACGACGCGTACACTATAGATTGTGACCTGCCAGAGGCGTTGCGCGGCAATTGCCCGGAAGCGAACGGCCCTGACTTTGATTTTGGCTCGTCCCCGATACTTGTCGATCTGCCGAACAAACACCGCGCCTTAGTCGCCGGACAAAAATCCGGGGTAGTGTGGGCGATCGATCCGGATCAGGAAGGCAAAGTCATTTGGCAGCGTCGAGTTGGTAAGGGAGGCCGCCTGGGCGGTGTGCAATGGGGCTCAGCGGCGGACGGAAAGAACGTTTACGTCGCTCTATCCGATGTCGGCATTTTGGGCGCCGCGCCAGGCAAGGCAGGCGCTCAACAGACCGCGATGGGCGCGCTTATGTTGGACCCTAAAGCAGGCGGCGGGATGTTTGCACTCAACCAGGAAACCGGTGAAATAGTCTGGCATACGGCTCACCCCGGCTGTGGTGACAAAGCCGGATGCAGCCCCGCGCAATCAGCAGCAGTTAGCGCCATTCCGGGAGCTGTGTTTTCCGGCGGTCTTGATGGTCACCTGAGGGCTTACTCGACAAAGGACGGCCGGATCATCTGGGACGTTGACACCGAACAAGAGTATAAGACAGTGAACGCGGTGAAGGCCAAAGGCGGCTCGCTGGATGCTGCCGGCCCCGTGATCGTGGGTGGAAAAGTGTACGTGAATTCCGGGTATATGTTTCTGGGCGGCGCACCTGGGAATGTGCTGCTGGTCTTTTCAGTCGACGGAAAGTAGGACGCTCTTGGGTTAATAGAATCCTACCGTTGTTTAGGACGCGCTGATTAGGATGGGTATCGGTCTGCGCGACGGCTGGGACGACACGCGGATCGCAACGAACTGTGTTCTTGCCGGTGGTGTTGATGCAGACGAAAGCCGATCAGGGAGCGCTAGCCCTAAGCGTTGATAATCACCTGTGCGAACTGTTGTGCGAAAGCCACAGGCCGGGCAGGGCCGCAACAATTAAATACGACTCCGTCGATTTTGATTTTTGTAATCTGGTCGAACAAAGATGCGCCGGGCAGGTTCATCTGCATTACCTCAGATTCAGGCCGTAGCCGCTTGCTCTCGGCGGAATATGCATCGAAACCGTCGTCATGCGTAAAGACCGCAAGCAATACTCGCCCCTTGTCGTCAGGAGCCAGTCCTAACTGAGACGCCTCACCGGTCTTAAGAATCGCAATATTGTATCCTTGATAGTCGCGGACCAGGGGGATAAGGCCCTTTCCTGGGGTATCGCTTGTGCGCAGCTCTAAAAGGGCCTCCTCTACCTCGATGGCATTTGCCATCTGTTTGAGGCGCGGGAAAAGCTCCTTACCATACGCAATTTCGTGAGGTGATGTTGCGTCGATGGCTACGAAGTCGATTTCATCGATGGGGAGCCGGAATACCCACGTGCCTTTGGTGGTCAGGAAGTGCTGCTTTAGAGGGTCACCGGAAGATTCGCTGAAGCGCTTGTATGCCTCGTCGTCCGAGAATATGAAGAATCGAGTGGTTCCGGCGGCGTCCTTACTGAAAAGAAGACGTGACGCCGAGCCCTCTCGCAAGATCTCACCAAGCGCGGATTCCGACACAGGTATCATCCATTGTGAATACGAAACCAACAGCCGCATTAGAGCGGTGCCGTTTATTTCCTTGTTTCGCCACTGGCCAATGGCTACTCGCGGAGCAGGCGAAGGGTTGTCAGTTGTCAACGGGGCCTCCTCACCTTGATGATTCAGGACCTCGGTGTTCGCGGATGATTCTACGGTACTTCTCTGCCAGAGGCCAGTAAAGGCTTCGCACGGTTCTGCACGCGGATACTAAGCCGAGTCATCCTCCGGTTCATATTCAAGGAACCACTCGAGTGAATAACCATCGAAAATCATGCGGGGGCCGGGCTCATCGAATTCCGGCCAATACTCGTGTTCGGCGCCGTCCTCCAGATTTGCATCGTGGTTGGGAGCCGCAGAGCGCTTCGTGGCGATATCCGCCTCGAGTCCATATCTGGATTGCCTGTAATCAAACGCAGCCTCGCATTGGTGCTCCATATAATAGTCGAATTCGTCGCATTCATCGTCATCAAATAGAGGATGTTCCCATGGTCCATTCCGCTCCGGGTGCGGGATTAGTCCATCAAATCCAATCTCTGCCAGCCGATTGAGAAGGTGCCTGTGGTTTCTAGCCAGGAATTTGATGCGTCTCTTTTTCCGCGGATGAACCCGGCCAACCTCCAGTACCAAAGCGGCGTCTCTTGCAATGTCAGGATCTTCAGAGCGTGAGAGCGTGGAAAGTCGTGCGAGGTTCTTCTCGCTGATATTGGACTGATACATGAAGCCCCATGTCTCGTCCGATTCCTCAATCCGGCGCCGCTGTGCAACAGGCAGGCGCTGACACCTTTTGCAGACGTGAGTCTTGCGCCCCTTTCCAGAGAAAGCCTCATTCGGACGAGACGAATCGCATATTCTGCAGTAGTAACCCATTGACGATTCCAAATAGGACCGCGATATCCGGAACGCTATGATTAACGAGTTAAGATGTCAAGAAGGGATGCTGCGAGGCTATTATAAATACTCTCGTGTCATGGACTTATCGGGCGTTGCCGTACGGCGGGAAGGCCCCGGTTTCTCGGCGCGCTGAATCTCTTTACCTTATAACCTTTGCGCGACTGAGTGAAACCGAAACTTGCCGGCAGACGGTGATAACAAGCAGGGCCGGGATTACTAATGCCCGGCCCCTGGTTCGACTCACTCTCGGAATGATCTTCGTCGTCCATCGCCCTCGTTAAAACTTGAACTTCAGCGAGAACTGAATCTGCCGTGACGACCCAGAATCTCCTGGAGGAAACCGCGTGCTGGTGATCACGCCAAAGGTTGTGCTGTTCGCTTGAACACCGGCGCCCGGCTGTCCAAAGTTCACCTGATTAAATATATCAAAGAAGTCCGTGCGGAATTCGAGCTGATAA
>Ga0335078_10012118_pt1 | contig 12794 bp, 10 predicted proteins | sample Lox_Sample_32_FD_206711 | JGI IMG/M metagenome (GOLD analysis project Ga0335078, IMG submission 206711) | Soil microbial communities from Loxahatchee National Wildlife Refuge, Florida, United States - Lox_Sample_3.2 | ecosystem: Environmental > Terrestrial > Soil > Wetlands | place: USA... | reverse complement strand
CCTCCGGTCAAAATTCCCGTCGCATTTTACGAGGGTCTCGGCCCGGAAGGGCCGCTGGCGGTGCCGGGCACCTATCAGGTGAAGCTGACCGCCGGATCATTCACCCAAACCGTCCCCCTGGAGCTGCGCCTCGATCCGCGGCTAAAAAAGGTGACGGCGGCCGATTTGCAGAAGGAATTTGATCTTTCGATGAAGCTCCGCGATTCCAACAACGCGCTGCACACCGCGGTAAACCAGATTCGCGACCTCCGCAAGGACCTGGAGACCCTCAAGCAGTGGGCGGGTGACAGTCCACAGGCCAAAGAAGTAGTGGCGGCCGCCGATGCGCTCGATAGGAAGATGACCCCCATCGAGGAACAGTTGATCCAAGTAAAGATGAAGAGTTCGGAGGGGAACCTAAGATACCCCAACGAACTCAACCAGGCGTTGGCCATCCTCACCAGCACGGTGGAATACGCTGATGCCGCGCCCACACAGCCCCAGAGCGAAGTATACGAAATGCTCAATACTAAGCTGCAGGCGCAGTTGAGAGCATTGCACGAGGTGTTCAGCCACGACTTGCCAGCGCTCAATGAACTGATGCATAAGACTGGCGTGCCCGAGCTGACCGTTCCGTCAGGCACGCCAGCAGGGTCATAGCGGAATATCCCCCACGCCTTCGTCCCGACTGTTTTTCATTCGACTAGGAATTGAGAGGCTAAGCCGTTTTCTTGAGCAGGCTCAGCGCAAACATCAGGGCGGAGATGATCACTACGATGGGACCTGGATTAAAATGCGGCAGCGCAACCGCAGTGACCAAAAAACCAAGGCCGGTCGCGGCTACGCTAACCAGGCAAGAAGCAAACAGGAAGTGAGAAAGATTGTTCGCCAATCGGCGCCCGGTGGTCGCGGGAATGATGACCAGGGCGCCGGCCAGCAGCGCCCCCATAAAGCGCAGTCCCACGAGGACTGTGAGGCTGAACGTCAAGAGGAAATAGAGATTGAGCCGGTCCAGGCGAACTGAAGTCGCCGCGGCCAGTTCGGGCGAAAACAGGCTCAGTAGAAGCTGCTCCTTGAACCGGTACATCACAAAGATGATCAACAGAACAGCCACGACACCAAGAACGAAGGCGGGCAGAGAGAGCGTTTGAAAGCGTCCGAATAGCGCCTCGACCAAATCTTCCTGTGGAGTCAAAGCCGCGCCAATAGCGAGGGACCCGGCGAAGACTACGCCAATCATCGCCTCGGTTGCAAGCCCAGTTCTCTTCTGGAGTTGCCAGATCAGCAGCGTTCCCAAGAACAAGGTTGCCGCGCCGCCCAGCAGTGGACTGAAGCCGAAAAGAAACGCCATGCCGATTCCGGGAAGCGCCACGTGCGATATCACGTCGCTGGCCAGGAGCATCCTTTTCATCAAGGCGAAGCTCCCCACCAATCCCGCCGCAATGGCAAAGAGCAGGGCGAGGACGATTCCGTAGATTTCCCCTGGGCTACTCATGATCGGCGCTGTGGTGATCGTGTGAGTGCTGATAGAACTTCGGCACAGCAGAGTAAACCTTCGCCAGAGTTTCCGGAGTCAGAATTTCTCTTGGCGTTCCAAAGCAACGCGTGGCCGTGCTGAGGCACAGAACCTTGGTCGCGAACTGGTAGACGATACTCAAGTCGTGGGACACAAGCAGCACGGTGAGATTACGCTCCAACCGTAGCCGCTCGAGCAACTCGTAGACATGCTCCTGGGCCAGTTCGTCCAGGCTTGCGGTCGGTTCATCCACCAGCAGCACGTTGGGATCGCCGAGCAAGGCAAAGGTAATCAGAACCTTCTGGAACTGTCCGCCGGAGAGCACGCCAATTCTTGTGCCGAGGAGATCTGGCGGCAGCCCGACAATCGCCGCGGTCTCATGAATCTTTTCCTCGGGAAGCCTCTGCAGGTGGGCCTTTGCGCTGAGAAGATCGCTAACGAACAACGGCAGTTGGCGATCGGCCGCGATACTCTGGGGGACGTACCCCAGCCGGCTTCCGGGAGCCCATCGAATGACACCCACGAAGGGCACCAAGTTGAGCAATGCGCGTAAGAGCACAGTTTTGCCGGCCCCGTTCGGACCGATGATCGACAGGTTCTCGCCACGCGTGACCTCGAAGCTAAGGTCGGTGATGACAGGTCGGTCGCCGAAGCTGACCCGGAGTTTCTGTACAGAGAGCACGGACGTTTGGTTCGCCGGAGTCACAAGTCCTCAATCCAATCAATCCCAGAGTACAATACCCGGCATGGTATAGTCGCAACGTAGCTCACACCGAATGGGGTCGGCGGCTCCCCTCCGTCCATGGCCATCATGATTTCAGGGGATTTGGCAACTTTGTCCAAGGCGTGTTCACGCCGGTCCTGGCCAAGCACACCAAGAGCTTCAATCTGATCGACACCCTGGCGGTGGGTGTTGACCGGATTCAACGAAGATTTGAACCGATGCGGGGCTAAGTCGAGATGTAGAGGCAGAGCGAGATCAGCGACGACAGGCCCAAACCCATCCTCTATTGGGCGTTTGTAGGGCGAGAGCTGGAGGCGCCGAGGCCAGCGCCTGCATGCAATCCTCGTAGTTTCCGCCGACGAACGTAAAGCCAGAACTGAGACTCGACGCGCGCATGACCTTACACCTGAGATGCCTGGGACCAGGTCAGATTGGAACTGTTCCGGGACGCTTTCAATTGTCTGGCTATGCGAGGCGGAGGCTGACCAAAAAGGAGGGTCTCGGTAGGAGAGACTCCGCCCTGAACTAGGAGAATGCTTCACTCACGTGATAAATATTGCCCGCTTTCACGGAAGGCGGGGTCCAAGGCACTGGCAGGCACCCCGGTGGCCGCTCCCGCCGCCTTCACCAAGACCACCTCTTCGGATAGTCTCCCTATCCGACTGGTTAGAAAATCAATTTCATTCGATGGCGCCCGAGACCCCATAACCGCTAATGAATTCAACACTTCTCTGGCTGTGTGCTAACGGCATCGCGAATGCATCCTCTCCGCAATCCAGCCCTTGATGTTTCCAACATACCGCGAGGAGCAGGAGAGGATAGATGCCTACACGCATCCGTAGACTGGTCATTGGTGCATTTGCACCGCTAGCTTGTTTGGGCTTAGTTCCAACGGCCCACGCGGGCGAACTCATTCTCACCAACATGTCCACAAAGCCAATCACTTGCAAAGTGGACGGTTATCCTCGGCCATTCGCAATTCTCCCGGCAGTTCAGCACCATTTCCCGCCCAATCTCGCAGCAAGAGAGCCAATTATTGACTCCGTCGATTGCGGAAACCTGCGCCCGCGCCTGATGCACATCACGCTGGCTGGACCGGACCACGTCTTGGTGTTGAATGGCCAGCAGACACGCACACTCAACGCCTTCCTCTATGCCTACATTCCGACGTTGAACAATAGCTTCAGCTCTTTGGCCTCGTACATCATCAGCACCTATCAGGCCCAAAATCCCCAAGTACTTCTCAACCTGGTAATCGATCCGAGCGTTAACGTCTATGATTTCGCGACGCTGCAAAAGCTTGCCGGTCCAGGTGGTTACGATGTGCTCGAAGTCGATATGTCTTTGCTCGGTTTTCTAGTGAGCAACAACTTGATCACTCCGGCGAGCATTATGGGCGACCAGCCATTTCCCGTTGCGCGCCAAACCGCCACGTTCAACGGCACCCTGTATGCCATTCCTAGCTGGCTTTGCTCAAATTTCTTCTTTTACTTCAGCAACGATCCGAAGGAGAAGCTGACGCTTCGGCAGATTAAGGCTGCGCGGGGAGACCTTTATGACAGGATTTTGGTCTCCGACTTCGACGGATCATGGACCATCACGGCCATGTATCTCATGACTTACGCCCAGCTCTATGGCTACGCCAACCTCAACCAGGCGTTCACGATGCCCCCTGACCCACCGACTATCCAGACAATGATCGGATACCCGCTCTACTGCAATGGCTCGGGTGGTAATCCTTGTATCGACGGTACTTACCACAACGCGCCTGATGGAACCGTTGAAAGGGCTTTTGCGACCGGACAGGCACTGGTGGACATTGGTTTTTCGGAACGATCGTTTTTTGTCAACCTCTATGACACCGTACCTGGGACTTTACTGGTAGCGCCCGTGGAGTGGAGTCAACCGCTTAGCAACGTACTGCTGCTTTATACCGATGGATTCGTCACTAATTCCTCCACTTGCAGCACGGGAACTTGCGCGGGCGATACGCAGGCATTCACCACGCTTATGACCGGCGCCGCCATGAAGACTTACATCGCTTTCTCCCAGGACCTACCCAGCGGAACTCCGCCCCGACACTTGCTGGTGGCAACCCAGCCTTTTTGGTCCCAGTCCGTGGTACAAAACGATCCCTTGTACTCCCAACTTGCTCCAGTAGTGAATGGGACCGGCTACGAACTGGATTCGTTTCCCAACTTTTTCACGCCCGCGCAAAAGCAAGCCGTTTCCACAGGAGTGTGCGCCGCCTTGCAAGCCAAGTTGCCAAACTACGCTTGCAGCACCTCCGCGCCTGCCGCCCGATAGACAGAAACAACTCCGTATGCAGTCTCTTGAGCGGTAAGATTGTTCGGACGCTGTCCTTTCGGCTTCGCTCAAGATTTCGACGCGCAGCCGAGCCTGCTCCGCGCCAGGGTCTCCAGGTCGACATCGCGCAGCTTCACGTACAACGGTGTGAAACTGCCGGACCCGACCCGAGAATGACCCAGAGGAAGTAAAGGCCGTCTACAGCCATCAATATCCAGAACTGGCGACAGCCGCTATCACCGGCCCGGAAGCAGCCGGAGATTACCTGCAGTACAGCTTCGAGCGAGCGACCGGAACCAAAGGGTAAGCGGAAAACACGAGCATTCGGTGAACATCTATATCGCCGGGAAGGAAGCTTCTATCGTGGCTTTGGCAGCATTCAACGTTGCCTGAGTGTCGCGGGCAATCTTACTTTTTGCGATCAAGTTGAGGAACTTGGCTTTCAGTGTTGTCGTCGAGTAATAGTGGCTGATTTCCACTTTGGTTGCCTGGTCGCTGATACTCTGAAACGCGGTTTCCACTCTGTAATCGCTGAGAATCTTGCTGATACCGAATGTATCCTCCGGCAGCACCGTGACGATCTTCTGCAAGGGGATGATTTCGATGTCTTTCTCGATGCACGTGTGCTTGCCGCCTGCAAGATGACATTGATAGGACGCACCTGCTTCACGCAGGGCCTTGCCGGAAAGAAGATCAACCTTAACCACGCGAGGATGGAACTCCGGGATCTTTGTCAGGTCCATGCTGAACGCCCACACAGCTTCCAATGGCGCGTTGATGATGACTTCCTGTTTGGATCGGAACGGTGGCTGCAACTCATGCCTCCAAACCAACGGGCCGCCTCTTCCGCGAAACCCTGAAGGTCGCGGGCGGCGGCCCGGCCCCTCAAGACGAGACTGATCCGTGGCGTTTTGGCGCGGCTCGAATGCCAGAAGAAGGAAGCCAGTCTCGGCTTGACCTTGAGCATACTCCAAACGATCTTTGACGCAACCTCAGTTCGGAGACCGTGGCTAACCTTAAAAGGGCAAGCATCATGAAAAGGGCAAGCATCTTGCCAACAAACCCCGAAGCGAATCGCTCCGTGTCTGAACCCAAAGTGAAAATCCTCAATGAGCTACTGAGACTGAAGGCGGAACGACACTCGTGCCTTGCGACCACCCTCGGGAGATTCCTGCAATGTCCGGACTTACAGATGGCCTCGGCCTTGCTCGCGAGAGCAATAGAACGATGCTCGCGCTGGCACGCCGGGAAGCGCCTTCCAGCACCAGGAGAAGTCCTGCCGCCAACCTGTTGATCGCCCCAGCTTGTGAGCTCGTGTTTCCGAGATTGGACGAGGTTCCTGTCGAACACCGTTTCCATGCAGATGACTGCGAAGTATTGGCCTTGGCTGCGATTCTGGTGCGATCCAATATCGCCACCGCAGAGGACTTGTGGACGCGCTCAGGAACTTTGGCGCCCCTCTTGAGCATGACGGGATAGACGCGGAGACATTCACCGATAAGCAGGTCGTGTATCAGATCGGAGTCGCGCCTGTGCGGATTGATATTTTGACGGGAATTACTGGCGTCGAGTTCACCGATGCATGGAAAAAGAGAGTTGCGGGCACATTCTTCGGCGTTCCTGTACATTTCATTTCTCTGGATGACCTGACGACAAACAAACAGGCTTTGGGACGGAGCAGCGACCTCAAAGACCTGAAGCTGAAGCCAAAGGCTAAGAACCAGGAATCGTGAATTCCTGAGCCTTGCTCGTGCCCTATTTCAAGCGTTGACCTTCCTCCTTTGCAATCCTTCTTTTCTCCCCGGTTGAGGAATGCTCAGACCACCGAAAAACTATTGTGAGCACTCTGGAAGTTACCGTCTGAGCGAACCAGGTAAAGCGGCTTGCCCAGGGAAACCGGCTGCGCTATATTTGTGTACACATCTGTACTCATTCGGAGATCGATTATGGGGATGCTCAAAGTCGGAATTCGGGAATTTCGTGAAAATCTCGCTAGCTATTTGTTGGAGGTCGATGAAACTGTAGCCATCACCCGTCACGGGGACACGGTCGGCTACTACATTCCAGCGCGCCGCAAACGCAGTGACGCGGAACGAGCAGCCCTTAAAGAAGCGGCCTCGCGGCTGCAGGATGCGCTTGCCGCAGAGGGAATTTCCGAGGAGGAGATCCTGAAAGACTTCAAGAGCTGGCGCCGCGGTGAGCCCAAATGACGGAGCGCGTCGAGTGCCGCTCCGGTGTTTACACAGAATTAGAGGCCGCCGATACCTTCCTGCAACGGTTCCGATTTTCGTAACGAGCTAAAGGCCAAGTGAGCCTCGCTGCGAGAGCGGCTAGCGTCAGGCGGCTCAACTATTTACACCTGAATATTTCTGAATGTGTAACGCGATGCTTCCTGTCCAGCATTCAGTATCGTCGCCATGTTATCGGTCTCACCGTACGCAGGAGCCCGGTAATAGATTTTAGTAGCATGGTGCAATGTGGCATTGCCACAATTGCGGCCGACTTATGCGGCAGCCTTGCGTAGATGTGTGCCTAATGGTCGGTCAGCTGCTCACCTAAAGTCATCAACACGTCCATCCAGGCCACGGGGACCCTTACAGGTGTGCGGGTTACCGCAACCACACACTGCGGCCCAGTAATCGTTCTATTGAAAGATCTCCGCTAGCCTAAACATGCGTCCAAACTGACAAGGCGCCGGCCCCAGTTATCGTTCAAACCCAGGGCAGGATGCGATGGTGTATCAGAAGCCTATAAAGCAGGAGGTGCCGGATGCCACGACGCCTAAGGTTCTTGATGGTGTTCCCACTCGTTTTGTCGATCGCAGCCTTCTGCCAATCGACGCTCTCTGTCAACTCCGGTATTAACAGCAGTGACACCTGGGTGGTCGTGGACATGACAGTCACGAACAGCACCAGCATTACCTTAGCCCAGCCAGTCTACAATCTGGCGACGAAGACCTCCTTTAGCACTCTGGCCGCAGGAGCGACAAACCAGGCATTTCACGTCGAAGCAGGCTACGATTCTGGTGGCGGCTTGATAATGAACTTTTGGCCACAGGGGGTGCCGGCGGATCCCCTCGGCAGCGACAGCGATACGCTCGGTTTCATACGGTTCGCAGCCGGACAAATGACGTTATTCGATCAGAGCGGAGCCCCCATGGCGGTGCCGTCTCTGGAAGGAATTCCCACAAACTGGGCGCTTACCTTACTGGGGAGCAATCCCGGGCCCTCGGTGATTAGCAACCTGGTGGTGTCAAACATCCAGAATTATTCCAGCGCCGCTCATGCCCAGCTAGCTTACGGTACACCCTCTACCACGGCTTATGTCACTGGATTGACCTCACAGGGCAGCAGTGCTAAATGGACGTATGCACAATCCGGATCCAATTGGGTGGCTCAGCAAGTGGTGCTAACCCCAGCCATCGCGGCGGGCACATCCACGCGTACCGTGAAGTTTACAAATTTGGCATGGCATGATAACGCCACGAACGATGCAGCCCGCGCGTCGAAAGGTTATACCGCGAAAGCTCCTCCCACCTCAGCCGCAAACATCCCCTCTCTTTCGATACCCAGCGTTGGCTCCGCCTCGACTACGGTTGGCCACTTGGGCGGGCCGCAAAACGTTGTTTTCATGCACGGCTTTCTTTCGAACGGGACGACTTGGAACCGTATGGAGCCCTGGCTCAACCAGGACTTTCGCTTCGGCACAGAGATCACTCCCAGTTATCAGTCCATCAGCAGCCTCTCCAGTCAAGGAACGCAACTCTACAACGACACACAGTCCATCGGAGGATCCGGTTACATTCTGATTGGCCACAGCCAGGGTGGGCTGATTTCGCGCTATGCCGCGCAAAAATACCAAACAGGGAATCAGTCCCAAACGGCCGTGAAGGGTGTGATTACAGTCGATGCGCCCCACCAGGGGGCGGACCTGGTTCTCTATGGACCGTCCATAGCGCCCGCGTTTAATACCCTGGGCTTAGCGATTTGGGAGTGGGTGGGCTGCCAGTCGCAATGGGATAATGGCGCCTGTTTCCTAGCCTGGCTGGTATACAATGCTGGACCTTACATGGGAGCGGCTTTTACGGTGGTTGCCGGCTTGCCGGATCTGGCGGACCTGACCCCAGGGAGCAGCTTTTTAACGGCGCTTAACTCATATCGGGAAAACTTCACGCAAGCAGCCGTGGTCGGAAAAACCCCTCAACGCTGGAACGAGGCTCGACTCACCTGGGATTTTCTTGCGCCCTACCTGCCCATCGAGGCCACCTGCGATGCCAACTATTACCCCGAAAGCTGGTGCGGAGAACGTGTGGTGGCCAGTATCGTGGGCATCACCTACGACGTTGTCGAGGCGTTGCTGGCCTGGGCAATACTCGAGGAGATATTTGATCCATACGACGATTGGCTTGATTACATAGTCTACTATTCTGGAATCCTCGGCCTGATGGATGGCGTCGATACCTACTGGAATTTTGTCACATCCGGGGGATTTTACGCCGGTTCAGATGCGATTGTGCAGAGTTCCAGTCAAAGCTACCCATATTCGACCGCCATACAATATCCCATCAATGGCTCCGACTCTCATGTGGAAGCCACCCATAGCCCCTATGACCACGCGACCCTGAGCCAAATTCTCGCCGGACCTCAGTTCAAGGCGCCCACCCAAGGAAGCTGTACGTTTTCCGCTTCTCCCTCAAGCTACTCCACTTCCGGGAATGGTGGCGCCAGCACTTTCGGCCTGGGAACCGGCTCGGGCTGCCAATGGTCGGCGGTCGCTCAGGTACCCTGGGTCACCGTTACTTCAGGAGCCAGCGGAACCTCGAGCGGTAGTGTTGCCTTCTCAGTGGCGTCGAATCCTGTAACCATACCTCGAACGGGCGCAATTCAAGTGGGAAATGGCATATCCAGCGGCAATTTCACGATCAACGAAGCTGGCGCCTGTACCTACACCTTAAATCCGGGATTTGTCGGGCTTGCACCTGGAGGCGGTTCAGCCACGGTCACCGTGGCAACGCAAAACGATTGTGTCTGGTCCGCGATTTCAAATGCCACTTGGCTCACGATCACCTCCGGAGCCAGCGGTACGGGCTCCGGAACGTTTACGCTGACTGCCGCGCCGGGCACGGGCAGCGACAGCTTCAGCGCCACTGTCACCGTGGTAAATCAGACCCTGCCCGTAGTCATCGGCAGTACGGTGGGGACTTCCGCTACCGGAGTCATCTCAATTACTGGATCGCAGTCCTGCATAGTCTACAATCCAGCCACAGGACTCTGTATGGTGTACTCGGGCGGAAGTTTCCAGGTTTCTGTAGACGGGGTTGGCATCGGAGGCGCCGGATATGGTGGAAATGCTACCAGCGCCGCCGCCCTAGCTTCCAATTTCGCCAACGTAGTGAATGCCGTGCCCAACTCGCCCGTCACCGCGAAGGCTTCTGGAGCCACGGTTTCCTTAACCGCAAAGCTGAAGGGCGCAGCTACCGATTATTCGGTCTCCACTTCGTTCGCGTGTAACTATCCCATGTGTTTCACCGCTGGCGTGCCTGCGGGTTACCATCTGACCGGTGGAACGGACTAGAGCGAAGGGCGGTAATTGTCTGCGAGCACCATGAACTTTAGCCGGCCGAACGGCTGTGCCGTGGCAGAGAAGCGAGGCAGCATACAAGAAGATAAAGAGTGACCATGACGTGCGAACGAGCCCGGGTGGTGGCGGAAAGAGTGATGCTGATCCCGATCTTTTTGATCGCTTCCGGGTGCGGTGGCGGGCAAAGTACAAGTCTGCCACCACCACCCCAGATCACGCTCAATCGTATGGCCGCCTATTACTCGGCCAGCAGCCCTCTTAACCTGAACTACGCGATTGCGGGTGAGGGAGCGTTCACCTTGCTCGCCAGCGGCAGCGGTTTTACCCCCTCATCGGCGATCGACTGGAACGGCACAGCCCTCCCTACGACCTTTGGCGACAGTACGGATCTGGCTGGCGCGGTTTCGGCTTCGCTGATTGCGGCACCCGGTACGGCCAAGATTACCGTTAGAGATGCAGCCTCCGGGGCGAGTTCGCATGCTGTGCAGTTGGACATTGCCTCTCCGGCTGCCGCGACTGCCGGAGTCATTGCCCTGATTACGGTTGCCCCCGATGGGTCGCCGGCCAACGGAGACAGTCTGGTGGCGCCGGCGATCAGCGCCACCGGGCGCTACGTGAGTTTTCAGTCGAACGCCACCAACCTGGCTGCCGGCCCGGCCAGTGGCTACCAGGAGATTTATGAGCGCGATACCTGTATCGGAGCGCCCCCGGGCTGCACTGCGAGCACAATCCGAATTACCTCGACCTATGACGGTTCTGCGGTCAATTTCCACAGCCTAAACTCGGCGATCAGTGCCGACGGGAGATATGTTGCCTTCGATTCAGAGGCAACCAACATCCTGCCGAATAGCGGGGGTTGCGGGCCTGGTTGCGTTTTCCTCCGCGACACCTGCATCGGCGCCGCGCCCGGCTGCAGCCCAAGCACAACCCTCGTCACGGTCGCGTCCGATGGCAGCCCGGCAGGTGGGGCCAATCCCTCTATAAGCCCGGATGGCAGGTTCGTGGCGTTCAACTCGAATTCGCCAAACGTGGTCAGCGGCGACACCGGCGGTATTGGCGAAGCCTTTGTGCGGGATACGTGCACGGGAGTGTCCTCCGGCTGCACGCTCTCCACTACTCTGATTTCCGTGCCCTCTACCGGGGCTCAAGACAACGCCAACACTGGGCTGGCTGCAACCAGCGCCCTCGGGCGCTTTTTCGCATTTCAGTCCTGGGCCACCAACATGGTCCCCAACGAAACCATCGTGCCGGGTAACTTCTGGCGGGACACATGCTTTGGTGTGCAATCCCCGTGCGTGCCCAACACGATCCGTGTGGACCTTGCGGCAAACGGTTCTCAGCCCAACAATGTGGTCTCCAACGGCGCAATTCCGGCCATCAGTGGCGATGGTCGCCTGGTAGCCTTCAGCTCGACTGCCACCAACCTCGTGTCTGTCGACGTGCAGGGAAACGCCAACGCATATCTCCGCGACACCTGCGCGGCTGCTCCGAGTGGTTGTACGCCGGCAACCAGCCTGGTCTCGGTTGCGAATGACAGTTCCGTAGGCAACTGCCAGAGCCCAAGTCAGGGTCTGGCCATGACCCCAAGTGGCCGCTTCGTGGCGTTCGATTCGACCGCGACCAATCTTGTACCCGGGGATTCGTTTCCCGCCTGCAGTTTTGAAGACGTTTTTGTGCGAGATACCTGCTACGGAGTCAGCTCAGGGTGCACCTCTAGTACAGTGCGCGCCTCGGTTGCGGACACCCCCGGTTTTGCCACGCAGGCCAACGGAGTAAATGGCCTGCCTGCAATCAGCGGAGATGGCCGCTACGTAGTATTTCTCTCGCTAGCGACAAACCTGGTAACTGGCGGAACGAATGGCCATCAGATGGTGCTTCTCGCCAAGACGGGCTTCTAGCGGGACATCTTCTTGTCTTCTGAGCGTCGCCGCAGCATTGCTTGGTAGATTTCCGCCAGATGACTATCCCGCTTGGCGGTAATAGGGATCGAATCCAGAACTGGCGGCTGGACAGCTTGCGGTCCGTTGTTCATGTGCTGGGCATCCAAGGACAGTGCGTTGGCCAGACTGGGAGCGTTGGCATCACGGGCGGTCAGATAGGCCGCACCGTTAGAAATATTGAAAGCCTCGACAATCGTGCGTATGACCGATGTGTGGTCGAAGGGAGTTGCTCCATTGGTGGTGGAAGTGCCGCTTCCCTGAATATAGGAAAACTTCGCCGGGCGGATGACAGAGCCAGCCGGAACGTAGGGCGACACCAGGATGGCGGGCACACGCGGTCCGTAACGGCTAAAAGGGAAGGTTGACGGATTGCGCAGTACGGTGCCGCCAGGAGGCACCGCTGAGGGCGGGATTACGTGATCGAAGCAGCCGCCATGCTCATCGTAGGTAATGATCAGCAGGGTGCGCGGCCAGTAATACGAACTGGCGTGGAGCAGGTTGTAAATGGTAGCGACGAGCGTCTCGCCATAGCGCACGTCGAAAGGCGGGTGATTGTCGTTCGGCGGCAGATCGTTAACTCCTCCGTAGCGGGGCTCGATGAAGGCGTACTTGGGCAGGGTTTGGTTTTCTACATCCTCCTGGAACGTAGGGTGCCTGGAGTCACCCCCAAAATCGCTTGTATCAAAATTGCACACGTTGCCATGGGACTGCAGAACATATTCGATCAGGGAGGCCAGAGGAAAGTCGT
>Ga0335078_10012117_pt1 | contig 12794 bp, 15 predicted proteins | sample Lox_Sample_32_FD_206711 | JGI IMG/M metagenome (GOLD analysis project Ga0335078, IMG submission 206711) | Soil microbial communities from Loxahatchee National Wildlife Refuge, Florida, United States - Lox_Sample_3.2 | ecosystem: Environmental > Terrestrial > Soil > Wetlands | place: USA... | reverse complement strand
AGGGGACCTGCGGCATATTCGTTCTTAGACCCATTCGGTGAGATCTGGATCGCGTCAAAGAAAGCCGTATCACCCAGTCCTGATTTGTATTGACCCGCGGCTACGGGCGTGGTCTGAACGGGCACGGTCAACCGCATGATCTGCCGCCCGGAAATTATGACGGCACGTAGATCCAAGGTATTCGCACTCGCGTTCGGAACACTGTACAGAGTCGGATCGTAGTAGTTCTCGAAGGTCACAGCGTTTACGGGCGCCAGCGGATTGTTTGACTTTTGTACGTCTGCCGCCGATACTGTGCCAACTGATGGGGGTGGCCCGGATGGGGGTGTTTCTGCCGCCGGCGTGGCCGCGGGTGCCGATGCTGGCGGTTGCTGGGCGGTAAGGAGGGTAGCCGTTGAGAACGCGCAAACCGCCGTCAACCACCAGGTCGCAGTTTTCGATGTAGTCATTTGCATTTGTCCTTTCACCGGACGGTATATTTACTGCACTGTTCAGATAATGCGATTGGGTCCTGCACGATTTTTTTTTTGAAGGCCGCGTGTGCGCGTCACCTCCTGCAGCACGAAAAAGACCGGCAAGGAGTTTCGGCCGGTCGGGGTTTAACCATAGCGGCACTTCACTGGAGCAGAACCGATGGCAACTCAGCTACGACAAACCTGACGTGAAATTCACGACGCCCGGTTTTTTGATCCTGGCGCTTCGACCATGAGATCAACGGAGATGAATCCCACCGCGCAGTCCGTGCGCAGCCAAGTCCTCCGACGAGGCGTTTGTACGTTCAGTAGAAGAATTGTATGCGAGCTTGAACCATCGACGTCTGGCCGTTGAGGTTGGCCCGATCGAGGTTGACAATTCCGCCGTCCACGCCTAATTTCCAAAAGCGATTCACGTACCAGTTCACGCCGAGAGTGCCTTTGTCCAACAACCCGCCGTGGATGGACTTGTCGTCCAAATCCAGGCGCGAGTATCGCGCGGTCAGTTCGAATGCGCCCAGACGATGTTGTGGAATCACGCGGCGCGCATAGCCAACGTTGCGATCGTAAGGCCGGTGCTCCCCGGTAATAACCCAGGAGCCAATAATATAGAACCCGTCGAACGAAGGGTTGGCAACTCGCGATGCATTGACCCAGGATCGAACATACTCGGTCGTGATCTGATAGGCGTCATGGGTCCAGAGACCTTCGAGCCCGACTTCCTTTTGATTCACTGCGGGAATGTTTCCGGTGTCGACGTAATAACTAGCCACAGCGGATTCTGGCCTGCCTTCCAGGCGGACCACTCCGTTGGCGGCTCCGACGTAGCGTCCGGACGCGGCCAAGTGCAGATACCGGGAACCTGCTTTATTGGTGGAGACAAGTTCGGTCAGCCGGCTTGCAAAATGGTTGCTAGTGCCACTGAATTTCAGCCCGTGGACCCACCAGTCGTTGAACCACCCGGCCGAGAAGGTCATCCGTTTGTTGAAGGCATGGTTACTCAGCGAAATGCCCACATTCCTAGGGGTGAAAAACGGGTTCAGAACCCTTTCTTGCTGTTGGAGGAAAGTGGCGTCACCGACCATTTCGTAAACGAATGGCTCCTTCGTTCTGCCGACCGTGATTGCGCCCAATTTGCCGGCGGGGAACGTCAGAGTCAGATCCGAAAAGTCCCAACTTTTTTTCTTATTCTGTGGTGCATCAAAGCCATTCCACTCGTAAGAGGCAAAATAGTGGACCCGATAGGACTCCGGTCCGATGGCGCCGGAAAGCATGAAGCGAACGGAGCGGTCATCCCATTGATCGCGTTGCTCCCCCGCCTGTTTGATGCTGTCCGCATCCTGCGAGAAGGTGTCGTAGTCGGCGATCGCTACCAAGTTAAACCCGATGCTGAAATAGTCCCATTTAAAATGCGTGAATCTGTCCACCGGGAGCGGAACGCCGGGCGTCAGGAACCGGTGTTCTTTCACCTCGATCGAATCCTGCGTCGGGAATTGTGGCCCTCCCGACAAAGCATCCGCCTTAGATGTAGGCTGCGGGAGGCTTGGGTCCGAGCCTCCCGCATAAGGTGAATCAGGACTTTGCGCGGCCGCGCTCAGCGCGCATAACAGTATGAGCCAGCCTGAAGCTTTTGCCATTTGAAATGCCCGCGAGATGATCGAGGCCTGTTTCTTCTTTCCTGGCCATCGCTGACAAATGGCGCATGTCAGAGACCTACTCGTGCGTCCTTTCTAGTCGGTTCATTGTCATTTGACTTTTCGAGTTCTGATCTTCTGCCTCACTGCGACGAACAGCACTAGCGCACGGCGGTCGTCCCGATCTCAACGCCAATCACTTCCCCAGAGACAATTAGTTCCACGCGGCGGTTCTTCTGGCGCCCCGCAGCCGTATCGTTACTTGCCACTGGCATGCTCTTGCCGCAACCCTTGGCGCTGATTGCGCCTTCGGCTAATCCCTGCGCGACCAGGTATTCACGAACTGTGGAGGCTCGTTGCTCCGAGAGCTTTTGATTGAACTCATCGCTACCAGTGCTGTCGGTATATCCCTCTACAGCGAGATTGAGCCCGGAGTGGGCCAACAAGATTCCGGAAAGCTTGGCGAGTTGCTCGCGAGTGCCTGACCGCAGCTCGTACTTGCCTGTGTCGAAGAGAACGTCGGTCATCGTAATGACCAGGCCGCGTGGCGTGTCGCGCGTTTCCAGAATACGATTGAACTGTTCGAGCAATTGCGCTCGCAAGTCCGCAGCGGCCTGGCGTGCACGTTGCGCATCTGCTCTGGCCGCTTCTGCTTTTGTGGCCGCGATCTCCGCTTCAGCCTTCATGCGCGCTTCATTTGCAGCGGCTTCGGCCTTGACCTGCGCTTCCCTGGCCGCGGCCAATTCCGCTTGACGGCGGGCCTCTTCGTCGGCGCGTCGCTTGGCCTCTTGTGCCTCGGCCTTCAGGCGCGCCTCCTTGGCAGCCGCGATCTCGGCTTGTCGGCGAGCCTCCTCATCAGCGATTCGCTTGGCCTCGGCTGCCTCGGCTGCCGCTTTTTCCTCAGCTTGAGCCCGGGCTGCTGCGGCCGCGGCGGCACGCTCCCTTGCAATCCGCTCCTGGTCCTGTCGCTCTACCGTCAGCGCACGGGCATCCTCGGAAAATTGCGCCGTCTGCCGAGCCAGCGAAATGATTTCCTTTCGATTCGCCTTTCGCTGCAAAGCATTCTCTGCCAGGTTCAGACCGCCTTCGGCTTTCGAGAAAATGTCCGGCGCGTACTTCTCGGCTCCTCGCGATTTCGCGATCTCGATCGCGTTGCGGGCCTCGTACACTTCAAGCGGAACGTTCTTGAGATCCAGCGACAACGCGAGCGGATTGCCCATCTTCTGGTATTGCGTGCGCTTCATCAACTGATAGTTATTTACTATGTAGATCCTTCCCTTGGTACCCTTGCGGGTGTCGTTCTCCAGGATCAGCATTTCGCTCGGCTGGCGCACCGCCGCATAAGGCTCTGCCGTAACGAACAGCGAGAAGCTCCCGAGTTGGGTCGTGGTCTTGAGCTTGCCCTTTCCATTGTTGTCGAGCAGAACCTCACCGAGATTGATCGCCCGGCCCTCCTGTGACACTGCCCACAGTACGTAGGTGAGGAATTCGGTACCCAGACTCGACGGGGATGTCAAACCCTGGATCTCTGCCTCTACGGTCGTCACGCCGGGTTTCGCCTCGACTTTTGCCTGACCAAAGGCTTGGCCGATCAGCCCGGTGCCCTTGAGGTCGACCATCGTCGATCCGCCTCCTACTTGGTATCCGATCGCTTTGATGGATCTGCTCGTGAGGTTGGCGGCGGCCACATCAGAGCTTTGGGCCCAGGATATTGTCGCTGAAACACATACTGCCAGAATCGCCAGAACTGTCTTGATCACGTGGTTGTACCTCACTCTGGAGGGAAGAATGCCGCAGTCGCGACAGGGGCTTTAATTTTTCAAGGCTACAAACTTAAAGCCGGGATAGCAGCGCCATCATTACCTAAACATCGCGTCTCGATGAGAGGAGAGGAATAATGAACGCTTTCAAAGTTCGGTTAGATGGTCGAGAGGAGTTGCTGGCCTCGGGACTCGATTCCGCGGACCTTGAAGAACTTCGAGATTGGTTTTGTTATACCAAGCCCTTGGACGGCAGTATGAGGATTGTGGTGAGAGACGAACTCGGGGCAGTCGTCCGCTTCTCGGCAGTGACTGCCGGCCATGTAGCGGAGCGCGCTGAGATGAGTTCGGCCGAACTTCAGATGACCCATTGAACCGCGAGGGAGCTACCTACTTACGGCTGTACACGTGGCTGCAGAGCCAGGGCCAAATGTCAATTCACCACACTGCATGCCTCGAAGCGCTAGCCTTGGAACAGATTGCCACTGTCGGTCTCAGGCTCACCTGCCGTCAGGTTCTCCACCCTGTCCAAGCCGCAGTGAAATCGAACCTTGCAGGTCTTTAGTTCTTCCACGATGAACTCCAGAGGGCCGACGCGAAAAGCAACACGGTCGGCGGCACTGAATCGCACCGGCCTCCTCTCACCGAAGAGCCTGACAAGCAACAAGGCTTTTCGGCATGCGAAAAGGTACCGACCGGCTTCGTCTCTCCGCAAGGTGTGCTCGAGTTTCGTTATTCCTTCTTGGACAGTCACATTAGCTCAACTCTTCGCTCTCTTGTGACCACGAAATGGCGCCAGCCTCAGATCGCTTTGACTGGCGCCGGTCTTCGCTACGATGTGCGAATCACACGCACTACAGCGAAGGCGACCAACGACAAAAGCCCCGCCAACGCGATCATTGGATAAGGACTCGCTGTCTTCGGCAGCTCAGCTACCACTGGCTCGGCAGCGGCAGGCTCAGGAATGACTTGTGCCGTTTCTGCCGGTGTCGGCGAAAGTGGCTCCTCGACGCCTTGTGGGGTCACCTCTGCCACCGGTGCTGTCTCCAATTCAGGCTCGGCCTTCGCTTCCGCGACCGGCACATTAGAATTGGCCGTGGCCGCTATTTCGATTGCCGCCATTTTGGGATACACGAATTCCTGCCCGAAAACGTCACCGGGGTAGAACCAAGCCCGCAGTGCTGCGGGTTGCCCCGGGGGTACTTCCCAGAATGTGAACACTGTATTTCCGGTCGGTTTCAACCGCTCGTTCGGTATAGCCAGTACGGTGGTTTGGAGTTCAGTCCCGTCGGCATTGAAGATCTGCACAATGTGGCGATCTGAGAGCGAGTTCAACAGTTTGAACACGTACTTACCCGCAGGCAGCACTTTGCCTGGAACCTGAATTGGCGCATTTACCGTCATGGTCGTTTTCTTGTCCCATTGATCGGCGTTTACCGTAGGGCTCAAGCCGAGTGCAAACAAAGTAAGTGAACCTAGGGCGATACTCAAGCGTTTAATAATCATGATTTCTCCTTGGATCGAGCGGCGCAACTAGTTCCGGGGCGGAAGTCATTTCTCCTGGCCATCACGGAACGGCCAAGCGCGGATCAGAGCTTACGTCCAACTCGTTCCACTCAGACAATGATGATTTCGGTGCGCGAGATCTAAGATGCCCCGCCGGCTATTTCATCAGTTGGACGTTGAGCAGCTTGTTGTAAGCCGTCCCGTGCTGGTAGCTTTCGATTTCGTAAGTGTTCTTCTTTTTGTTAAATCTGATCTTGGCAGCGCCGATTGCGGTGCCGGTTCCCTTACCGTTCTTGTCCAGCACCAACTCCAGGAAGGTGTATGGATAGTCAACCGACCGGCCAGAGTATCGAAGCTCAACGAACGATAAGTTTCGGACAGTCACTACACGGACGATTGTCTTATCGCCCTTTTGCAGTTTTCGGGCAATCGCAATCGGTGTTCCAACACGCCCTACCGGTGCGAGCTGTCCCAGGTCTTCTTTCTCCAGCGCCCCCCGCAGGCCGTCAGGTCCGCTGTCCACCAGAAGGGCTGCATAGTTCATAATGTCGTCGTCCGTGTTGTATCTGTTAACGTAAATGTTGATCGACACGGTTGACCCGCCGGCGGTTCCTCCCACAACGGCCCAGATCGCCGAATAGACGTCGGGTTCCGACTTTTCCTTGGCTAACGCTGTCGAGCACAGCAGCAATCCTGCAACCAGCGCCAGTGCGCCGGCAGTCTTCAGTCTTCTCATGATCTTCCCCCTTCGAGTCTGCCGTGAAGTTAATGACTCATCAGAGCCTGCTGATTCATCTTTGTGCCGGAATATTTCGGAATATTCTGGATCAGCCGCTTAGCGGTCCTCATTGTCCGTTAGGGAGGTGTCGATCTAATCGTGGACGGTGATTTCGTCAGCGCAGTACGACGTGAACCCGGATCGAGCTGGAGACAACAGGCAGAGCGGGTACAAAAGGAGGCGCAGGTCTTCTACTTTGCCTTTAAGCATCCTCGCGTGCGATGGTACGCAAGGTTGGTGGCAGTATGCACAGCTTCGTACTTGTTTAGTCCCATTCAACTCATCCCCAGCTTCATTCCCTTTATCGGATTCTTGGATGACTTGCTCGTTCTGCTTCTGGGTGTAAAGCTGCTGAAGAGGATGATACCTGCGGAGGTGCTCGCCGAATGCCGAAAGCTCGCCGAGGCTGCTGAGGTGCGGAAGAAAGAGGAAATGAGATCAGTGGCCTCCGTCGTTGGTTTCGCTGCAGTCGTATCTTTGTGGTTTGTCGCAGCCGTCGCAGCTAGTGCGCTAATACTGATTTACAGCCGCTGAAGCATCTCGATTTTAGCGACTCGGCGCGTCGACTCCGAGGTACGGCTCGGGAACACGGCCACGACGCCATTGCTTATGTCCGCTCAGACAGAAGGTATGCCGATCGATCTCCAGGACTTGGTTACCACTCGGCGGACACGACAGTCAACTGTGACTGGACTGTATCCGGTTCACTCTGTACTTGCCGGTAGAAATCAAAAAGCCGACATCCAACTGGTGGCATCCGTTCTACCCGAATAATATAAGCCGTCCATCGGTCAGGTTCATTATGTTTCTGAGCGAGCCACAGCCGCACCATCTTCATGACCAGAAGGATTGACATCGCGGCGTCTGAATCAGCGAATACCGCTGAGCCCAGCGTACCGCCAGAAGATGAGGGCCGCACGAAGGAAGCCTCCACCGTCCAGGAGCTATCCTTGCTCGGCGGCCCACTGCATAGGCTAAGTTGCCGGCTGGGCTTAGTCCGTGGAGAAGCGAACACCGTAAGGGTGGGAGTAGCACTCGGCCTGCTCACGTGGGGTGTTCTCCTTCTACTCGGGCTGCTGGCTGGACTTGGCTCAAAAATGCTTTCCCTGGCAGTGATCGGCGTCCATGTGCGCTTCCTCGTAGCAATCCCACTGTTTTTCCTGTGTGAATCGTGGGTTGTTCCTCAGATGACCGAGTTCTCCCGGTATATCGCGCGTTCTGGTTTGGTGCCTGATGCCTCCTTGCCAGCCTTGGCATCGATCATCCGTCGGGTCGGCCGAATGAAAGAATCCTGGCTTCCGGAAGCTCTAATTCTTCTGACTGCGTTCGCGTTGCCTATAATCGGCGCGAACGCTGTTCTGCCTGGCAGAACGTCGCATTTGGATTTGATCCTTTATTCATCCGGGGGGCGACTTAACTTGCTTGCTGCGTGGTATCAGGGGTTCTGCCTGCCGCTCTTTCGTTTTCTGATACTACGCTGGCTCTGGAGGCTGGGTCTCTGGTGCTACTTTCTCTGGAGCATTGAAAAACTCACGCTCCGCCTTATAGCGACTCACTCCGACAGTTCCGCCGGCCTGGGATATCTAGAGACTGTACATGAAAATTTCGCTCCGCTCGTCGTCGCGCTCTCGGCGGTTTGCTCCGCAGCATTTGCGGAAGACCTCTCGTCCAGAATGATGCCGTTTGAAAGCCTGTACTCATCGATTCCATTGGTCATACTTCTCGCTGCGGCCCTCTTTATCGGGCCATTATTTATATTTTCTCGCAAGCTTTACATCTGCCATTGCACGGGGATGAGTGCGTATAACTGCATGGCGTCGCACTACGTGATCGCGTTCGAGCACAAATGGATCCGAAATGAGAAGTCGGGCGCGTCTCAGTTGGGCACCTCGGATTTGCAGTCGCTGGCTGATTTGACTAACAGCCTCAACGTTGTGCGCGGCATGCGACCGATTCCTGCGAGCAAAAAACTATTAGCAGAACTCGCGTTATCGGCGATTCTCCCGCTGCTGCCTCTGCTTTTCTTCAAGTATCCGGTTGACCAACTGGCGGCGCGATTATTTCGAGCGTTGACCGGTTTGTAGTTTGTTTAGAGGGTGTGTCCAAATATTCTGGATCAGCAGCCTAAAGGCATCATTACACCTTCGGTGCATATGAGCAAACGCATGACGGCTGACGCCGCCAAGTGAGGTAAGACGATGGAACAGTCACGTCATTGGATCGAGATCGCTTCTCTGACTGTCCAGGTCCTTGCCGTAGCGATCATGGTGTCCTTCATCGTTATCGGAACCATTCGCTGGCTCCTTCACTCTTTGCAAAAGATAGAAGGCGCCTATGAGAGATACCGGATCGTGTTGGGAAAGACGCTGCTGGTCGGTCTCGAACTTCTAGTAGCCGCTGACATCATCGATACTGTGGCCTTCGCTTTGACGGTGACCAACCTGGCGCTTCTTGGCGGCCTAGTGTTGGTACGTACCGCGCTGGGATGGACCCTGACTGTCGAAGTCGAGGGTCACTGGCCTTGGCAACAGACGAAAGAGTCCAGTGTCGCATCGGAGAGAGAAATCTCACGGGCCGCGTGATTCGGATATGGCCGGCGAAACTGGAAACCGCCACAAGGGAAACGATTATGCAGGATCCACTTACGAGAATCTCAGGAAACTTGGCGGACAGGGTGTCCGGTTCGATGCATTTTCGGATCTTCCTCCAGCCGCTCATGGATGCCCGGGAAGGGAACGTACCTTTCTTTTGGGCGCTGTTCACTGACCCGGTTCACCGTCGTGACCTGCTGCGAACCGGGTGGGAGTCCGTGGGTAAGATTTTCTTCTTAGTACTTATCCTCGACGCGGTTTACCAGCTCTGGATGCTGCACTTCTTCTACCCGGGCGAGGCGCTGATGGTGGCGTTCTTTCTGGCGATTGTTCCGTATGCATCGCTCCGAGGCCCTGCCAAGCGTCTCTTTGCGGCAACAGGAAACAGAAAAACCATGCACGAGCCGGCGGTAGCGATGGAAGGAGGACACTAGCGATGAAAGGCACCGAAACCGTCGATGTGGGAACGCAACTCGCGCACCAACGAACCGACCTTGCCACAGATCGAACATACCTGGCGGATGAGCGCACGCTCATGGCATGGATCCGTACTGCCCTCTCGATGATCAGTTTCGGGTTCACCATCGGTAAGCTCGGGCAGGTCTTGCAGAACATTGAATTCAAGGGGATCTTGGGCAACGTCCGCACAGTGAGCATCAAAGACCTCGCTTATTTTCTCGTAGTCCTCGGTACCGTGGCTCTCTTTGGAGCAGCTATGCAGCATTGGCGCCGAGTACGCGAGCTCCGCGCCATGGGCATGGGCCGCAAACTCAGCATCACTTTCTTTGTGGCTCTTGCGCTGGTTGCTGTGGGAGGCTTCGCTCTCACTTCCCTTGTACTGTCGTTGTAGGCAGGATTGTCCCGGCTTCTTCCTTGTCGTGATTGCGGCGACAAATTTTCGACGACCCGGAAGGACACCGGAGATGCGCCGGCCATCCGCTTTGACGCAACTTCGCACAAGCAATTTCCAGTTTGCGAGATCGCGACCCGCCGGTTCTTGCGGGCACAGCTTTGTACCAGTTATTCTTCGAGAGGTCCATGGCTCAAGGACGCCCCGCGGGGTTGAAGAGGCAAAAGACCAGCAGACTTCGACAGCCTTGGACGAAGATGAACGGATTTCTTAGGCTATCCTTGAGCCTCTGTCGTAGGTGACTCAACTCGATAATGCATCGCAGGGCAGCCATGATTCATCATTGTTGGACATGTGGCAAAATCTGACCGGGGAATCCGGGCGAAGGTATTCGCGATTCCGGGATGAGCGCGATCTGCAGCTCCCGTCGGAATTCGGCGACGCCTTCAACCAGGAACAATGATCGGTATCATCACGCTGATCCAGGAATCGTGACAGGAATCATCCGCTAGTTTCGGGTGCGAACTTGATTGCTACGGTTATCTCAATCGCTCGCAAACGCTCCGACCTCGCGCCACTCATAGCTTCCGTGCATGAGCTTGCCAATTTGAGCAGCGAATCCGCTGAAAAAAAGAATCTACGCGATATCGCTCGCATTGTTGTGCCAGGATCCACAATGGATCAACCTCTCGTGACCGTGGGTGTCGAAAGCGCTTAACTTACGAAGGCTTTGATATCCGCGAGAACGTGAAGATGCGTAGATCATTCGTTCTCAGCGGAGTGTTTTGCTCGCCGCCGGTGCTGCGACTGCTCGGTATACCGGACCGGCGAAACGTCACGAGGGTTCTGATGACAGCACAACGGCTTATATGCTGCCATATTCTGGTGAAGACAAGGGCCGAACATGGGCCAGGCCCACGTCGGGGGAAGCCAAAGCGGAGGTGATCACGGAGTTGCTAGTCTTGCCAGAGATTCCGGACAGGATCTTCGCGGTGGCGCGGCATTTATTGAATCTTCTGAGCTGGCTGCGGACAGCACCAGCGCAGTCGCTCCTGAGCGTGATGGCTTCAGGGAGAAATGACAAGAGATCGGTATGTTCAAAAGTACTGTCCGTCTATTGGCGTTACTGCTCCTTTGCTCGTTTTCTTGCGCGTCGCAAGTTCAGCGACGTTCCGTTACCGGTTGTGTTACCGACAAGCGAGGCAACGCGCTCCCACGAGCAGTTGTGCAACTGAAGAATACCGCCACGCTTTCTATCCGGTCCTTCATCACTGGTAAAGATGGGCGCTACCGCTTTAATCGTCTGGCCTTCGATGTCGACTATACTGTGAACGCAAGGTACGGAAATTATTCGTCCAAGGCAAGGATATTGAACAAATTCGATTCCTCCAAGCATCCCGAGGTCGATCTCGTCGTGCCAATTGAGTAATGCGCGCGGTGCGCTCCCCAGCAAAACGAACAGTTTTGAGCACGGGGATACGCCGAGATGAAATCCGCTCGGCAAGGGCCGATCCGCCGATTCCTAGCCAGAAGGACAGAAGGTCGCGATCGCAGACTTGAGGTGATCGTGAGCAACGTTACCGAGAACACTCTAGTGCGCGAAGCGGAGGATCTGACGGAGCCCATAATCTCGAAGCCCAACCCAAAGCTCAAGGGAGAACCGTGAGACCGAGCACGAGAAGCACGCCACCAGCGACTGTATCAAAACTGTATCAAAACCCTATCTAGTGCGAGCGTTGAGGATGCTGAATGAGCGACAAGCAGATTCCCCAAGTTGTTAAAGAGACTAAGAATCCAAATGACGGAATGGGCTAATTGGAAGTTCTCCCTGCGCTTAGGAGGCGACCACTCTGTCCATCTGAGCTACGTCCCCGCGGGTGAATCCTTTCTTGATTCTAAACTACGCCGCGCTGCCGATCCTGCCAGCGACACACCGCCCGCTCCCACGCTACTTCTCGCGAAAAGCTTTCACGTCCACTGTGTTGCCCGTATAAGCCGGATTGTAGTGCGCCGTCAAAATCTCCTGCGCCTCCGCTTTGTATTTCCTGGCCTCGCCTTTGCGCTTCAATTTATCCAATGCATTCGCTAGATCGTTCAGCGACCCGGCCACCAGCGTGCTCGATGGAGCAGCCGCTCGGCGCAGCCCCAGAGCCTGCCGATAAAAGTTCTCCGCATCCGACCACCGGCTCTGTGTCATGTAGTAGTCTCCCAGATACGTCCCGATGTACGCATTCGCTAGCGGAACGGCATCCGGAAGACGCGAAAGCATAACCATCGAACTCATCAACGTCGATTCCGCATCCGGATACCGGTGTAAGCGCGTATACGTGTTGCCGAGCTCCGCCAAACCCACCGCCTGTGCCAGCGAACCGCTCGGTATCAGCTTCTGCTCGATCCCTAGAAAGCGCTTCAGCATGTCCTCCGCCTGTTTGTAATCGGCGGTTAACGTGTACGCCTGCGCCAAGTGCAGATACACCGAATCGTATCGCGGACTGGCGTCCCCTAGGTGTTTCTCTAGCAACGCGGCCGCGTTCCGCCACAATCTCTCGGCATCCGCGTAGCGTCCAATTGCCGCCAGATACTCCGCACGATAGTCCAGGAACCGCGTGCGCTCCACGCTATCGGGCGGCAGCGCTCGATTCGCGATGTCCTCCGCTTTGCCCGACGCCTCTTCGGCCTCGTTTAATCGCCCCCAAATCGTGTAGAGCCAACCGATCACGTTCCAGGCCCGGGCCGTTCGTATGTCGTTGTTTCCCACCTGCTCCACAAACGCTGCGATCGCACTCTTCAAACTGACTTCGGCCTCCGGGAACAAGCCTTTCACCACCTGCGTTCCGGCCAGTGAAAGACGCACTTGCGCCGCCTCCACGGGATGACCCTCAAACAATGTCAGCGCGTGTTCAAAACATGTCTTCGCATCGTCCACGCGGTTCACTTCCATCAAAACGGACCCCAGAGCGAAGAGATCCGCGCCCGTGTGCGGACTCGGTGGCGTGCTGCGCTGATCGCTGCGCACCAGCTCGCGGTAGCTGGCTGTTGCCTCTAGGAATTTCCCTTCCTTCAAGAACTGAATCGCTGCATGCCTCGTTGAAATTTGAGCCGGTTCGGAATCACGCGAGATCTCAGGGGTCTGCTTTTTCGCCGTAATTGAAACTCCGTTGCCGGAAGATACTGGCGCAGGTCCCGATTCGTCGCCGAGAAT
>Ga0335078_10012116_pt1 | contig 12795 bp, 11 predicted proteins | sample Lox_Sample_32_FD_206711 | JGI IMG/M metagenome (GOLD analysis project Ga0335078, IMG submission 206711) | Soil microbial communities from Loxahatchee National Wildlife Refuge, Florida, United States - Lox_Sample_3.2 | ecosystem: Environmental > Terrestrial > Soil > Wetlands | place: USA... | reverse complement strand
CTCAACGCAGTCATCTCGTTTATTCAGAGTACTGAACTCCTGCAGTAGGAGCGGGAGAGGCTAGCGATAAGAACCGTAAACCCTCATAATCCGGGGGCTTAGGGCGGCGAACTCGCGCTTCGGGGTGAGCCAAGCGAATGTGGCAACTTTAAGACCACTTCGGCCCGCAACCCTGTAATAATGAACCAAAACTCCTGTCTTTAGGTATGAACGAACAGGAGGTGCCCTCTGCAAGTCGCAATGATTCGAGAGGAACCTATTAGCCCGACACCGATACCCGTAGCCAGCGACCTCGAGCGGATGTTCCAGGACCACCATGGAATGGTGTTCCGCACTGCCTACCGCATCACCGGCAACGCGGCGGACGCCGAAGATGTACTACAAACGGTGTTCCTGCGGATGCTGCGGCGCGATCAGGCGGCGCGGGCGCTGGAGCGTCAGGAGAGCTATTTCCGGCGAGCGGCGATTAACGTCTCGCTCGACGTGGTCCGTTCCGGCAAGGATGCGCGAAACGTGCCCATCGAGGACGTTCCGCCCGGGGATCTGCCGGCTGGGAAGCAGCAGCCGGAAACGCGCGAGCTGCGGGAATCGCTACGCGGCGCGCTGGCCAGGCTGAATCCGCGCGAGGCGGAGATTTTCGCCATGCGGTTTTTTGAGGATCTGAGCAATCAGGAGATAGCCCGGATTTTGGGTATTTCGCAGATTCACGTAGCGGTGATTCTGCATCGCACGCGGGGGCGCTTGCAAAAGGAACTCCGTTCGTACGTAGGGGAGAGATCATGAACGAGCACAAGCTGGATCAAATTATCGACGAAATCCGCAACGAGCGGGTAGACGCGGCTGTCATCGAACAAGCCGCCGCGCGGGTTCGTGCCCGCATTCTTCCGGGCGCGGGATCGGAGACGCCACTCGAAGCATTGCATGGCTGCACCGATTTCCAAAGCCTGATACCGGCTTACCTGGCGAAGACGCTCCCCGAAGCTCGCGTTCTTCTGCTCGAAGACCACACGCATCAGTGCGTCGATTGCCGTCATGCTCTTCAAGCGGCCCGGTCCGGCAAAGTGCGAACCTTGCCCCGGCCGAAGGTGGTGGTGCGTCCCTTTCCCGTTTTCGCGAAATGGGCCATGGCAGCCGCCGCGGTGATCGTGGTTGGCGCCAGCACGTGGGGATTGATGCGCTCCTTGATCGCGCCGCCCGGCATGCGCGCTCGCGTCGAAACCGTACACGGCATCCTTTATCAAGTGGCGGATAATCGCAGCACGCCGATTTTTTCAGGGAAAGAATTGGGCGAACGGCAATCGGTCCTCACCGCCAAGGGTTCGACGGCATTGTTGCGTCTGGCGGACGGATCGGTTGTGGAGATGAACGAACGGTCGCAGGTAGCGTTCACGCGCACGACGCGCGGCATGACCATTCATCTGAATCGCGGCAACGTGATCGTGCAGGCAGCCAAACAGCACAACGGGGTTCTACAAGTTGCCACGGCCGATTGCCTGGTATCGGTGAAAGGAACGGTTTTTGCCGTCACTACCGGCACGAAAGGCTCGCGAGTTTCCGTAGTGGAAGGTAAGGTCGCCGTCGAGCAGGGCAATCACACGGATATGTTGCAGCGTGGTGATCAGGTGACCACCGATCCCAGCATCGCCAAGATTCCCGTGGAAGATGATGTTGCCTGGAGCCAGAACGCCGCGCAATATATGGCCGTACTCGGCGAGCTTTCGACTATCCAGAAGCAATTGGAAGCGATGCCTTCGCCCGGCTTGCGTTATCATTCGAGCCTCATCAAATTCGTCCCGAAGGATACGGTGCTCTACGCCGCCATTCCGAATGTCGGTCCGATGATTACCGAAGCGAATCGCCTGCTGCAGCAACGTATGGAACAGAGCGATGTGCTCAAGCAGTGGTGGAATCAGCATCAACCCGGGCCGAATGAGCCGACGGTGGACGAAATCGTGCAGAAGATCAAAACCTTCACCGATCGCTTGGGCGACGAGATCGTGTTCACCATGACCGTGGACGAGAACGGGAAGAAGGAGCCGCTGTTCCTGTCGTCCGTCACGCAACCTGATTTGAAAGACACGTTGCAAGCCGAGTTCCAGGCGTTCCATAACTCCGGCCACGGGCCAGCGCTTACGATTCATGAAAGCGCCGCGAGCATTACTGGCGCAGCCGCACCGAACACGTTGCACGCTTACATCAAGAACAACGTGATCGCCATATCGAGCGATCTTCATCCGCTCCAGGAAGCGGCGGCGCTCGTCGAAGGAACCGCGAACGAGAACTTCGAGTCGACCCGCCTTTACGACGACGTCATGCAGTCCTATCAATCCGGCGCGGGCTGGCTGCTGGCTGTCGATACGGAACAAATCTTTGCGGATTCCGTAGAGAAGAGTGAGCGCAGAGGAGAGTCGAATGCCGACGATCAATCCGGGGTTAAGGATCTGCGCTACGTTCTGTTCGAGCGGAAGGAAGTGAGTGGGCGCGTGGAGAACCAGATATCGCTGAACTTCAATCGGGAGCGGCGCGGAGTCGCGTCCTGGTTGGCGGCCCCGGCTCCTATCGGATCGCTCAATTTCGTTTCGCCCAATGCCAGCATGGCGGCGGGATTCGTGATCAAGAATCCTCACGCCTTGCTCGACGATTTGATGAATTCCGCGAAAACGCAAAATGCCGAGGCGGAGAATCAGCTCGGCAATCTCAACAACACCGGCTATCAAATTGTGAACGACATGGCCAATGCGCTCGGCGGCGACGTGGCGTTTGCCATCGATGGTCCGCTGCTGCCGATCCCAAGCTGGGAGTTCGCCATCGAAGCGTACAATCCCGGCCAGTTGCAAACGGCCATCGAGCAAGGCATTCAATACGTCAATCAGCAGTCTACGAATGACAGCTACAAGCTGAGCTTGACCAGCAGCACTTGGAATGGGCTTACCATTTATACCGTGAAGCCCGCGGCTGGCCTGTTTGAAGCGGACTACACGTATTCGAACGGATATCTCGTGGCGGCGGCGAATCTCAGCCTGCTCGAGCGCGCCATCCAAAACCAAAGCTCGGGCGTCACCTTGACCAGCTCGGTGAACTTCCGCAATCAACTACCGCGCGATGCGAACACGAATCTCTCGGGCGTGATTTATCACAACATCGGCCCGCTGCTTGGGTCTGTCGCCAACGGCTTGAACGCCACCAGCTCTTTGTCTGAAGGGCAGCGAGCGGCGATTGCACAGTTGCAGGCCAACAGCACACCCGGCGTCATCTGCGCCTACGGGGAACCGAATCGGATTCGGGTGGAATCCAGCGGCAGCTTCTTCGGTTTGAATCTCGACACGCTGGCCGTGCCGAAGATCCTCGAACGTGCCATGCTGGAACAGAAAGGGATTGCCTCTCAAGCGAAAAAATGACCCCGGTAATCGAGCTGGAAGGGCTGGGAGTACGTTTTGGCAAGAGGGACATCCTCAAAGGCCTGACCTGCTCGCTCTCTGGACGGACCATCGGACTTCTCGGCCCCAATGGCGCCGGGAAGTCCACACTCATTAATACCCTCCTCGGCTTTTACCCACCTTCCGGCGGCACGGCCCGTATCTTCGGTCATGATATTCGCACCCAAATCAAGCAAATTCGTAGCATTGTCGGCTATATGCCGGAAAATGACGCCTTCATCGCCAACATGACGGCCGTCGCATTCATCCGCTTCATGGGCGAATTGTCCGGGTTGCCGTCGGAAGCCGCGCTCGAACGCGCGCATGAGGCGCTCTTCTACGTGGGACTGGGTGAATCGCGTTATCGCAAGGTGGGCACCTATTCGCTCGGAATGCGGCAGCTAGCGAAGCTGGCGCAAGCCATCGTGCACGGGCCGAAGCTGATCATTTTGGACGAGCCCACCAACGGTCTCGATCCGCCCGCACGCCAGCGCATGATCCGCATGATCAAGGAAATGCGCGAAGTGCACGACCTGCATATCGTACTGTGCTCGCACCTGCTGCGCGACGTCGAGGAGATTTGCGAAGAAGTGCTGATCCTCAAAGACGGCCGCATCGTGCATTATTCGAATTTGGAAGAAGAGCGCCGGGCGAACCGGCGATTTGTCGAAATGGAACCAGTGGGCGACAGCGAGAGCCTCGCGAAAGCGCTCGAAGCGATGGGCTGCGAGTGTGCGTTCTCGTCCAATCGGCTGAAGGCCGTACTTTCCGAAGGCTTCGAGATCCGCGACATTTACCGGCTGGCGGCGGAGCGCGAAGTGCAGTTGCGGCGGCTGAATTACCGGCGCGACACGCTCGAAGACATTTTCCTGAAGGCCATGGAGACCAACACCAATGGCAGTTTATAAACGGAATTATCGCGCCTATTCGGGCCGGCTCACCCCCGCCTGGTCGCGCTTTCTGGTGCTGACGCGTTACGCCTTCGCCAATATGTTCAGCTCCCGCTTCATCACCGCGATTTTCGTCCTGAGTTTCTTCAGCCCTGTCGGTTGCGCGGTGATGATGTATCTGAATCACAATGCAACCATCCTGAATATGATGCACGCCCGTCACAACGAAGTGATCAACGTCGACGGCAGTTTCTTTCTGGGATTCCTAGGTGTGCAAGGCGGTATCGCGTTTTTCCTGACGGCGTTCATCGGGCCGAATACTATCGCGCCCGATCTCGCCAACGGCGCGCTCCCGCTCTATTTTTGCCGCCCCTTTTCGCGCGCTGAGTACGTGCTGGGAAAGCTGTGCGCGCTTTTCTATCTGCTTTCGTTCGTCATCTGGATTCCCGCGCTGGCGCTGTTTTTCGTGGAAGCGAATCTCTCGGGCGCGGCCTGGATGTGGGAGCACATTTCACTAGCCGTCGGAATCCTGGCCAGCTCCTGGATCTACATTCTCATAATTTCGCTGATGGCCATGGCGCTTTCTGCTTGGGTGAAATGGCGGATCGCGGCGGGAGCGCTGATCTTGGGCGTGATGTTCTTCCTATCGGGATTCGGCGCAGCCATTAACGCGGTGCTCAGCTCCAATATCGGGTTTTATATTTCGCCCGGCGCTTTGATCACGTGCGTGTCCGCGCAAGTGTTCGGTCAAGAATCGCCGGTCCATATTTCGGCCTGGAGCGCCTGGGTGGCGCTGCTCGCGATGTGTGGCATCTGCCTGGCGCTGCTCGCGAAAAAGATCCGAGCTTTCGAGGTGGTTCGCTGATGCAGGCCAACGACCGAGTTGTATTTGAGAATGTTTCCAAGTTTTACGGAGACGTGCTCGGCGTCAATCGCGTGAACCTATCGATTCCGCCTGGCATCACCGGCCTGGTTGGTCCCAACGGTAGCGGTAAGACAACGCTGATGAACCTGATGACCGGCCTGATCCATCCCACCCGCGGCCGCATCACCGTGCTAGGCATTCGCCCCGATCAGCCGGATGAGCTCTTTCGTTACGTCGGCTATTGCACGCAGTTCGATTCGTTCCCGCGCGGATTCACCGGCTATCAATTCGTGTATTCCTACCTGCGTCTCTACGGATGCGCGCACGCCGAAGCCGAAGACTTGACCTGGAAATCCATCGAGCGCGTAGGAATGATGGAAGCTGCGCGGCGCAAGATCGCCGGCTACAGCAAGGGCATGCGGCAACGCATCAAGCTCGCGCAGTCCATCTGCCACGGGCCCAGCATTCTGGTTTTGGACGAGCCCCTGAACGGTCTCGATCCATTGGTGCGTGCGGAAACGATCGCACTGTTCCGCGCGTTGGCCGAAGACGGCATGCATGTGATCATTTCCAGCCACATCTTGCATGAAGTGGACCAAATCTCCGACCAGGTTATCCTGCTCAGCAACGGCTACGTGGTCGCCGAAGGGAAGATTCACGGCGTGCGCAGCGAGATGCAGGAACATCCCATGCAGATTTTGGTGCGCTGCGATCGCCCGGGCGTTCTTGCAGCCAAGGTCTTCGAACAAGATTCCGTTGTCGAAGCGCAGATTCACAAGGACGGGCTGGGGGTTCTGGTCAAGACTCGCGATCCGGCGCGCTTCTATCTCATGCTGAATCAAATTGCGCAGAACGGCGTCTCCATCGAGTCTGTCGCGCCGGCCGACGACGACGTCAATTCGGTGTACGAATACCTGATCGGGTCCGAGGAGACGTCGCGATGAACCCGCTTTGGATCACCCAGATCATGGCCGTGTTTCGGCTCGAAGTCCGCAAGACATTTTTGTCGAAGCGCGGATTCTGGATTTATATCCTGGCGCTCATGCCCGTGATCTTATTCGCGGGCAAGTCCATCGCCGAGATCGAGATGCAGCGCCGTCCAAATTTCGGCGAGGACACGACGGTATTTGCAACGGTTTTCCAGCTTTTTTATTTGCGATTAGCCGTATTTTTCGGATGTGTGGGCATTTTCATCAATCTATTTCGCGGCGAGGTGCTCGACAAGAGTCTGCATTATTATTTTCTGGCGCCGATCCGTCGTGAGGTGCTGCTGGTCGGGAAATTTCTGGCCGGGCTCGTTGCTACCTGCATTATTTTCACCACCAGCACCGTACTGCAAATCGCGGGCTTGTATTGGTCCCACGGCTGGCGCGTCTTCTCGGATTACCTGATCAACGGCAACGGTTTCTCGCACATCGCCTCATACATTGGCGCGACCACCTTAGCTTGCATCGGCTACGGCAGCATCTTCCTCGCCGCCGGAATCGTGTTCAAGAACCCGCTGATCCCCGTCGGCGCGATTCTGCTGTGGGAATCGATCAACAGTTTTCTGCCCTCGCTTTTGCAAAAATTCAGCGTGATTTATTATCTGAAGTCGCTCTGCCCGATCCAGATCACGCCGGAAGCTGGCACCTTTTTCGCGATTTTGTCCATCAATGCCGACCCCATGCCGGCCTACCTCGCCGTTCCCGGGTTGTTGTTAGTAGCCGCGGCGGTTCTGGTGGTCGCGAGCTTCCAGGTGCGCCGCATGGAAATCAACTACGCAACGGAGTAAGGGAGTTGCATTTGCGCCCTCGGGAGCGTTTCCGCTAGCTTGGTAAATATGACGGCAGAACAGCGAGCGCTACTCGATGAAATCGTCTGGGTGGACGCCGAGCGCCTGAGCGGCACACCCTGCTTCAAGGGTACGCGCGTTCCTGTTCAGGCACTGATCGACCATATTGAAGGCAATTCCACCCTGGAAGATTTCCTCGCCGGATTCCCGTCCGTCTCGCGGAAGCAAGCCATTCAATTCATCGAGCTGGCCAAGGACAATCTCCTGGCGTGCGTATCCTCCTAGATGAGTGTGTACACGTCGGTGTAAAGGCCGCGTTCACCGGTCACGATGTCAAGACCGTCACAGAAATCGGATGGCGTAGTAGTAAGGACGGCCCGCTGCTTACGTTGGCTCAAGAAGAGTTCGACGTATTTGTAACGATCGACCGCAATCTTGAGCACCAGCAGAACCTGGCCAAATTGAAAATTGGTTTTGTAATTGTCCGCGTGCCTCGCAACGAGCTTCACCACTTTCTGCCGCTTTTCGAACAATTGAGGACGGCGGCTGAAACGGTTAACGCAGGTCAAGTAGTCCACGTTGGACCGTGGGCCAAATGAACGCCAAAAGCTGAGGACGGAATCCCCGATCACGTAACATGAGGAGCATGGCCAAAACGGTCACCCTCACTGTCGGAAAAGACGAAGCGCTAGTTCTCTTCGAATTACTAGCGGACTTTCACGAGCAAGCGACTCTCCCAATCGACAACGGGGCACGGGCCGCTCTGTGGCGCCTCGGGGCGACGTTGGAAAAATGCTTAGTGGAGCCGTTCTATCCGGATTACCTCGAGATTCTTGCCGACGCCAAGAAGAGACTGCGCGAGTTCTACGGGTTGTCTTCGGATTGAAGCAACCACAACTCGGGTCCCAAAAACACTCGCAATCATTCCCCGATCAGCTAAAATGATATCAGGCACTCCATGCTCGATCCCATCCTCGCGAAAATCTTTGGGACCAAGAACGAACGCGAAGTCAAGCGCATGCGTCCCATGGTCGCGGCCATCAACGACCTCGAGCCGCGGATGCAAGAGCTGTCGGATGCCGATCTCGCCGCCAAAACAGTCGAATTCAAGCAACGCATCGCCAACGGAGAGCCCCTCGACGATCTCCTGACCGAATCCTTCGCCGTCTGCCGCGAAGCTGGCCGCCGCATCCTCAACATGCGCCATTTCGACGTGCAGCTCATCGGCGGCATCGTTCTGCATCGCGGCAAGATCGCCGAAATGCGAACCGGTGAAGGGAAAACGCTGGTCGCCACCTTGCCCGTGTACCTGAACGCGCTCGAGGGCAAAGGCGTTCACGTCGTCACCGTCAACGATTACCTCGCCAAGCGCGACGCCGAGTGGATGGGCCGCATCTACAAATTCCTCGGCATGACTGTCGGCATCATCGTGCACGAGCTCGATGACGAAGAGCGCCGCGCCAGCTACGCCTGCGACATCACCTACGGCACCAACAACGAATACGGCTTCGACTACCTGCGCGACAACATGAAGTTCCGCCTCGAAGATTGCGTGCAGCGCGGCCATCACTACGCCATCGTCGACGAAGTGGACTCCATCTTGATCGACGAAGCGCGTACACCGCTGATCATCTCCGGCCCAAGCGAAGAATCAACCGACAAGTATTACAAGATCAACCGCATCATCCCGCGCCTGACTCGCGGCGAAGAGATCAAGGGCAAGGAGCCCGGCGAAACGTACACCACCGGCGATTACACGGTGGACGAAAAACACCGCAGCGCCGCGCTCACGGAAGAAGGCATCGCGAAGGTGGAGAAGCTGCTCGGCTGCGGCAACCTTTATCAACCCGAAAACTGGACCACGCTGCATCACGTACAGCAAGCTCTGAAAGCCCACGTGCTGTTCCTGCGTGATAAGGACTATCTGGTGCAGGACGGTCAGGTGGTCATCGTCGACGAGTTCACCGGTCGCATCATGCCCGGCCGCCGCTGGTCCGATGGCTTGCATCAAGCCATCGAAGCCAAGGAACAGGTCAAGATCGAGCGCGAGAATCAAACGCTCGCCACCATTACCTTCCAGAACTACTTCCGCATGTTCAAGAAGCTCGCGGGCATGACCGGAACCGCGGAAACCGAAGCGGCCGAATTCGAAAAGACCTACAAGCTCGACGTCACGATGGTCCCCACCAATCGCACCATGGTGCGCAAAGAATTTCAGGACATGGTTTATCGCACCGAGGAGGAAAAGTTCCGCAACGCCGCCAAAGAGATCAAGGATCTCTACGAAAAAGGCCAGCCGGTTCTGGTGGGAACGATTTCGGTCGAAAAGTCGGAACGCCTCTCGTCGCTGCTTAAGAAAATGGGCGTCAAGCACGAGGTCTTGAATGCCAAAAACCACGAGCGCGAAGCGTTCATTATCGCCCAGGCCGGGCGCAAGAGCGCCATCACCGTTTCCACGAATATGGCCGGCCGCGGCACCGACATTCTGCTGGGCGGCAATCCCGAATTCCTCACCAAAGAACATCTGAAGAAACAGAACAAAGATCCGGACGCACTCCAGACCGCCGCCGTTGGAAGCCCTGAGCGCACTGAGTGGGACCAGATCTTCGGCCGCTTCAAAGCAGAGACCTCGGTCGAGCATGACGAAGTAGTCGCGGCGGGCGGATTGCATGTGCTCGGCACCGAGCGCCACGAATCGCGCCGCATCGACAATCAGCTCCGTGGACGCGCCGGCCGCCAGGGAGATCCCGGCAGCTCGCGTTTTTATCTCTCGCTGCAAGACGACCTGATGCGCATCTTCGGCGGCGAACGCATGCAGAACCTCATGCTGCGGTTGGGCATGGAGGAAGATGTTCCGATCGAGTCCAAGCTCATCACCAAGCGCATCGCTGCGGCGCAAAAGGCCGTCGAAGCACAAAACTTCGCCTCGCGCAAACATCTTCTCGAATACGACGACGTGATGAACAAGCAGCGCCAGGCGGTGTACGGCATGCGCCGCCAATTGCTCGAAGGCATCGAGCAGCGCGAACGCGTTCGCGAGATCATCGAAGGCATCGTTGCATCCTTTATTGATGCGCGTTGCCCGGAGCGCGCGCATCCCAGCTCTTACGATTTCACCGGACTCCAGTCCGACGTGCTTTCGCAGTTCGGCGTCAAGATCGAGCCGCAGGATTTCAACGGCATGACCCGCCAGGAGATCGAAAACCAAATCAACGACCTTCTCGGCGAGCGCTATAAGCAAAAAGAAGATCTTATTGGCCCCGACAACATGCGCGAAGCCGAGCGCGTGGTGATGCTCAACGTCATCGACAACCAGTGGAAAGATCACCTGCTGTCGATGGACCACTTAAAGGAAGGCATCGGGCTGCGGGGCTACGGCCAGAAGGACCCGCTGATCGAGTACAAGAAGGAATCGTACACGCTGTTCCAGGACATGATGGATCGCATCGAAGACGAAACCATCCGGTATCTGTTCTTCCTGCAGGTCACTTATGGCGGCGGCCCTGGGGAAATCGGCGGCGGTCCCGGCGCAATGGGCGATGAATCCAACGGCCCTGGCGGCGGACCAGGCTTGAAACCGCGTCCGGTTCTGCCTTTCGCTCCCGACGAGGAAGAAGAAGAGGACGAAGAAGAGGAGTTGGTGGCCGCCAGCGCCGATCAACGCCGCGCCGCCCAAAGCGCGGTCGCCGATTTCACGCGCAACATCCAGCGCAAGAAAGAAAAGGAAATGGCCGAGCTGCAATTCGCCGGCGGATCGAGCGGCACGGTGGAAAAGAAACAGGCCGTGTCCGATAAGAAGGCCGGCCGCAACGATCCCTGCCCTTGCGGCAGCGGAAAGAAGTACAAGAAATGCTGCGGAGCGTAATTCTAGCAGTCCTTTCCGTAGCATCGCTCGGAGCCGCGGTCTGGCCCAATCACTTGGGGAAATTCGAGCGTAAATCCTCCAAGTCGATCGTGAATTCCGACGAAATTCAGACGCAAGAATACGGACTCGAGGAGTCCGAAGAAGCGAATTACGGGCAATTTCAGGTTACTGCCTCCCGCTATAAGGACGCTACCGGCGCTTACGCCGGGTCTTTGGCCGCCGCCGGGCACCCCCTCCAGACCGGCAACTACCTCATAAGCTGCTCCGGCGTCTGCCCCAAGAATCTTGCCGCCTTGGCGGAAGCCCTGCCCCAAATCAATCATTCAGCCCTCCCGGCTCTACGCAATTATCTACCCGCCAAGAACATCGTGCCGCATACCGAACGCTACGTTCTCGGCCCCGTGGGACTGAAGGAGGCAGCGCCCGCTATTCCGGAATCGGCCGTGGCATTCCAGTTCGCTCCGGAGGGCGAGATCGCCAAATATCGCGAACCGGGGGGCGAGGTAACGCTGGCCGTATTCTCATACCCGACCATGGAGATGGCCCGCCAGCAGGCAGCCGCCATGGAGAAACTACCCAGCGCGTTCGTCAAGCGATCCGGTCCGCTGGTGGCCCTGGCGCTAGCCCCGGCGAGCCAAGCGGTTGCCGATCGGCTCCTCGCCCAGATCAATTATCAGGCGGTGCTTTCTTCCGACGATCAGCAGATACCCCTGGTCCTAAAGCCCCAAACGGCCGCTCAGATGATCTTAGCCATAATTGCGCTAGCCGGCATAGTACTGGGCTTTTGCTTATTCTCTGGATTGCTCTTCGGCGCCCTCCGAATCGCGGCTCGAAGGTTTGGCTATTCGGATGCTGGAACGCCATACACGACGCTTCATCTGAGCGACAAAATAACTCCCCCGATTTCTCCACGTTAGAAACCACGCCCCCTCTTTTCCAACGCTTCCGCACAGCTCTTTCCACAGAATTTCAAAAACCGCATAAACGTGTAAGGCGCTCTCCATCATGAACTTGCGGGCTAAACGTCATGGCTTCGTTTTTCCCATTGACTCGCAACCGGCGAGGCCATATCATCTGATCACAAACAGATTTTGGCGGGTGCGTTTCCGTCGAATCTGATTCTCCCGTACACATCACCCTGTGAAGAACAGGGGCCTGTCATCGCAGGCAGATCGTGTCGCTGAACGGGGCCTTAGGCCCCGTTCCTGGCTTCGTTTTTTCCAACCTCTCGGCTCCCGGTTTCCGGTATCATGGACACTTCACTATGAGAGCTGTGAGAATCCACGAATACGGCGGACCGGAGGTCTTGAAGCTCGACGACATCCCGGTCCCAGCCCCGAAGCCCAATGAGGTTCTCGTCCGCGTCAAAGCCTGCGCCCTGAATCACCTCGACCTATGGATCCGTCAGGGCATGCCTAAGGTGAAAACCTTACCCCACATCCTCGGTAGCGACAATTCCGGCGAAGTGGTCGAGGCCGGCGACCTGTGCTGGCGAGTGAAGCCCGGCCAGCGCGTCTTGATCGCGCCCGGCGTCAGTTGCCGCCAATGCGAGTATTGCGTTTCGGGACTCGACAACCAATGCCGTCAATATACGCTGTTCGGGAGCGGCGTCCCAGGCGGGAATCGCGAGTTTATGACCGCGCCCGAATACGCCGTGATCCCCATCCCCGACAGGCTGAGTTTCGAAGAAGCCGCTGCCGCGCCGCTGGTATTCCTCACTGCCTGGCATATGCTATTCGGACGCGCCGGACTTCAAGCGGGCGACGACGTGCTGGTTCTGGCCGCTTCGAGCGGCGTGGGCATGGCGGCCATTCAGATTGCGAAGCTGTTTCATTGCCGCGTGATCGCCACCGCGGGAGGCGAAGCCAAGCTCGCCAAAGCCAAAGCACTGGGCGCTGATCACGTGATCGATCATTATTCGCAGGATATTTCCGCGGAAGTGAAGAAAATCACCGAAAAGCGCGGCGTCGATGTCGTCTTCGAAC
>Ga0335078_10012115_pt1 | contig 12795 bp, 12 predicted proteins | sample Lox_Sample_32_FD_206711 | JGI IMG/M metagenome (GOLD analysis project Ga0335078, IMG submission 206711) | Soil microbial communities from Loxahatchee National Wildlife Refuge, Florida, United States - Lox_Sample_3.2 | ecosystem: Environmental > Terrestrial > Soil > Wetlands | place: USA... | reverse complement strand
GGCCGAGCTCCTCGGCGATCGCTCGAAACCGCGCGTTGTGGTATCGCCCCTGCCGGCTGGTGTCCTTGATCCCGCGCTCGAATGCGACGGCATGGACGGCTTCGTGGAGCAGGGTCGCGAAGATCTCGACTGCCGAACCGGCCACGCCATCGACCGTGATCAAGACCTCACTCATGACGGCGCTCGCATCCGCGGAGAGCTGCCGCGCTTCGCGCAGAAGCGCGTCCGAGGACGCGGCAAGCGTCTGCATCGCGCCCGCCTGATCGCCTTCCTGGATCGCGGTGGTGAAGGCCTTAAGGCGGTCGGCGCGCACGCTCAGGTGCGAATCTCGCCACGGCGACCAGCGCATCGGTGCGAAGTGCCCAAGCTCGATCCTTGTTGCCGCGGGCAGCGGGCCTGGGCCGATGACGAGGATCACCGGCGGGAGCTCCTCATGGCGCGCGCGGATGGCCTTCCAGCCCTCGGCTAGCGCCTGAAGGAGCAAACCGGGCGAAGCAGAGTCGACACGACCCTCGCGAGCCGGTGTACGTGCGCAAGCGCTGCCGGACATCGCATTGGATAGAACACGATGCTGCGGCCGCGAGGCGAGACAAGCTTGCCGTGGCCAGCCGACCGGGGGCTCGGCCCTGGCACGGCGGTAACTATTCCGGCTCGCCCGCTCCGAGTCGGTTCGTTCTAGTCCTCGCGGCTCCCCCACGCGCCCGCGCCGGTCGCAATCGGCGAACTTCACATTCCGACGGGAATCCGACGCCGCGACGTCGCGTGACTGCCTGTGTCCGCAAGCGGTAGCGCGAGTCCGGTATTTCGGACCGCGCGTGATGACTGCTTCGCTCGACGAACGACGACGGCATCGCCGTGGCCGGGCGATCACGGAGTGGCGCAAAGCTCTAGCACGGACCGGGTAGCTGCGCGCGACTGCGCCGACGCCTACTGCCGTGGCGGAGCGACGGCGCTGACGCGACTGACCAGAGAGCCACGCGATGTCCGGAGGTGTATCGGTCGGTCGCGCACCTAGGCCTGGGTTCGGGGGCGACGCGATCGCGAATTGGACCGCGTCGCCCTCTAGGGTTCGCCTAGTTGGTGAGCGGGGCGGTTTCGGGTTCGTCTTGTTGTAGGCGGATAAGCATGCCGCTAGGGTCGCGCACGATGATGCTGGGTGTGCCGTCGATGGTCACGGGCTGGTGGCCCGGGGTGACAATTCGGATGTGCGAGGCTTTCATGCGTGAGAGCAGGACGTGGAGGTTCGGCGTTTTGATCGTCTCGATCGGAGCGCCCGGGTCTTGGATCGCGGGGTTGAACGTCTTGCGTGCGGGGTCCTGGTAGTCGTAGTACTCACAGCGAGTCGTTGGGGTGCAGTTTCCGGTTTCGGCTCCCCATTCTGAGCCGGGGGTGATGCCGAACATGGATGCCAGGGGGGGCGGGAGGACGGAGAGCCCGGGGCCCGCTAGAGGGGGGAAGCCAGGGCTGATGTCGAACCCGAGGAGGTGGTGGTAGAACGTCAGCGTCGGGGCGAGCGACGCGACGGACAGATCAAGCTGGCCGCGGATGACGTAGCGCATGCCGGGTCCGTCCGTGATGGCAGGGGGCGGGACCGTAAACCAGTCGCCTGGGAGACGATGGACGACTTCGACGATGTAGCCGTCCGGGTCGCGAACGAACACGGTTACGAGGCCGGGCGTGCCGGTCGGAGTGGGGATCGACCCGCCTGGCAGCAGGGTGGGGGTGTGCGCTTTGCGCAGCGCGGCGTAGGCAGCCGCCGGGTTCTTGACAGTGAGCGTGAGCGCGGCCGCGCCGGGGTCGGCCTCGGTCGCTTGCAACTCCTTCCTGGGGATGCCGGTGTACTGGGTGAACTCCAAGAGAAACGGTTCGTTGGGTACCCGGAAGAACGCGGACCGGTACTTCGCGCCGGCGGTGCCCGTCAGCCGGGCGTATTGAGGGTCAGGCTCAGCGTGGCTTGCGACGGGCCGGACGAGCTGCAGGCCGAGCACATCATGGTAGAAGTGGACGGTCTTGTCGAGATTCGCGACAGCGTGCCCCCAGGTGTAGGGCACGTTCTCGCCGCCGCGGTTCGTGGTCTTGGCGGCCGACAGTGCGGGCCAGGCGCCCAACGTGAGCGCGACCGCGATCAGTCCCGTCAGTCGACGGCTGCGGCCATGGAACCCGGAACGTCGGGATCGGCCGGCCGCGCCGTGTGGAAGTCGTTTCATTTCGTTGGTCCTCTCCTCGAGGCGTGATCTGACTGATGGCACGGCGAGGCTGCGTGCGGTCAGTCTGTGGACAGACAAGCAAACTATCTACATTTGGGCATCGGTACAAATGGTTTGTCACGATGGTTATCATCGGTTGAGCCGATGACTGATGCCGCTCAGTCGCTCGCGGACGTTGATCTGAACTTGCTCGTCGCGCTCGATGCGCTTCTTCAGGAGCACAACGTGACTCGCGCGGGAGCGCGGCTGTCGGTCAGTCAATCGACGATGAGCGGAACGCTGTCTCGCCTGCGTCTTCTCTTCGAGGACCAGTTGCTGGTCCGGACGGGTCGCACGATGCAACTAACGCCATTGGCCGCGTCGCTCCAAGCCCCGGTGCGCGACATCCTAGGCCGGATCGAGCAGGTCATCAGCACGTCCGAGGAGTTCGATCCGCAGCGAGACTCTCGGACGTTCACGCTGATGGCGACCGACTACGCGGCCCTGGTGCTCCTACGCCCCGTGCGACAGGCACTCGCCACCGAGGCTCCCGGCGTGCAACTACGCATTCGAGCGACCGGACTGGCGCAACATGCGACGTTGTTAGAACGTGGCGACATTGACCTGGCGGTCGTGCCCCACGGTCTCAGTCGGACCACTGACCTGCCATCGGAGGCCGCGATCACGGATCGGCTCGTGGCCGTAGCTTGGCGAGGGAACTTCGAGGTCGGTGACTCGCTCACGATGGATCATCTCCAACGCCTGCCATACCTGGGCTATCGAATCGGCTCACAGGCATCAATGGTCGACGCGCTGCTGCGAGAGGGCGGCTTCACCCGCGAGGCCGACACCCTCGTCGAAAGCTTTGTTCTCGGAGTGCTCATGCTCCGAGACACTCTTCAAATCACATTCCTCCAGGAGCGGCTGGCTCAGAGGTTCGCCGGGCCCGAACGGCTGCGACTCATGGAACCACCATTGACCCTCCCGCCACTCATCGAGACCATCACGTGGCACCCACGCGCGACCCCCGACCCGGCGCACCGCTGGCTACGTACACGCATTCTCGAAGTCGCCCGTAACCTGAAGCGCTCGGCGCCGGCTCGGGACCCGCGGCCCTAAGCAGCGCTGCACTGCCCGGGACTCTGGCGTTGCGTGCTCGGCGGTGCGCCCACTCCCGGGAAGGCGTCGGCGTCAGCGAAAGTGCACTTTGGGTGGCTCTGACCGCCCGATATCACCTGGCGACCGCGACGTCGCGCTCGCGGCCGTAAGCCCGCCGACGCGGGCTACCGCCCGGCCCGAATCCAGATCATCAGACTTCGCGCGCGATCGCCATTCCGGATGGTTCCGGAGGTTTAGGGTCCGAGCGCGTCGGCAGTTTGGTGGATTTGGTCGCGTAGCCATCTGTGCGCGGGGTCGTGGGAATTGCGTGGATGCCAGCTCATTGTCTCGGTCAGTGCGGGGGTGCGGATGGGTGGCTTCATGAGTCTCAGCTCGTCGGTTTCTTGGAAGAGCTTCGCGAGTCGTTCTTGCAAGAAGGTCACTTGTCGGGTGCCGCGGATCATGTGAGCGCCGAGGACGAAGCTCTCGACGAGGGTGTCCGGGTCCCGCGTCACGGTGTGGTCGTGGAGCGGTTGGTCGGCCATCGAGGTGGAGGACCCGAACCGGTACCCGAGGTAGGGAAGTCGCCGCAGGTGCTCGATGGTTAGCCGTTTGCCGACGTCAGGGTTTTGCCGCCATACGACAGCGACGAAGCGATCGTCGAGCACCGGTTCGGCAGGCATTCCAGTACTGCGGCTTAGGGGCTCGGGGACGATGGCGAGGTCAATTTCGCCTCGTTGGAGCAACGATGGATACCCGGTGAAGCCGGTCGTTCGGACTTGTAGGCGGATACCGGGCGCACTGTGGGTGAGCGCCTGCAGAGTTGGGCGGATGAGGACGAGCAGCGCGTAGTCTGTCGCGACAAGTTTGAACGTCCGTGCGTCGGTTCGGGGGTCGAAGGATCGAGTCGCGCCCATGGTCCGTTCGATCTGGGTCAAGATCTCGGCGACTGGGAGCGCGAGGGTCTCGGCGAGCGGCGTTAGCTGCATTGTTCGTCCGGCGCGAACCAGGAGCTCGTCGTCGAACAAGCGGCGCAAGCGAGCGAGCGCACCGCTCATCGTCGGCTGAGTGACCGAAAGCCGCTCTCCCGCCCTGCTGACATTGCGTTCCTGGAGCAGAGCTTCGAGCGCGAGGAGGAGGTTGAGGTCGACGTTCGACAACGATTTGCGTTCGGCTGTCATCGGTGACGCCGATACTAATCATCAGAACTAACGATTTGCTTTATGGCAGGACCTTGATTTAGGCTCGCGATAGCTGTCCACAAGACAAGACTCTGTGGACAGATCATGCAATCCGCCGTTAGGCGTCGATTTTCAGAGGAGGGTTCATGCGCAACCATGGACGGACCAGGGGGGCACGGCTGCTCGCACTCACCGGGGCTGCGGCTGTGGCAGTGTGCCTGACCGGAGCGAGCCTGGCTACCGCCGGCACGAGCTCAAGCGCGCATCACGCGCGAGGATCGATCCAGCGAAGCCACCCCCGTTGGTCTGGCGGGCGGCTGCCTCGGCTCGTGAGCTGGAACTTCACGACCACGTTCAATTTCGCTCTGCCGGGTCAGCCGTTCCCTGTTGGGTCGAGCACGCTCGAGCGGATCGTGTATGACCCACGGCGGGTCGACGCCGACGGCAACGTCGTCATTACTGGGCATCAGCACTATCTCGGAGGAGCCTGGGCTGACCCGAACGGGCCGGCGGGAACGCCGGTGAGCAACCGCAGCATCTTCAACGTTAAGACCCAAACGCTCAGCTACGACATCCAGGTCACGCATGGCGTGCCGATCGTGCTGGTGTACACGCCATACAAGATCACGGCCATCTACTCGCAGACCGACGGATCGCAACTCGAGGGCGGAATCTACGCCTTTGATCCTGCCGGGCCGCAGCCGTGCAACGCACGCACCTGGTATCAGAACGGCACTTGCTAACGACGCTCACCCAAGTGCTGCCGGCGCTTCAAGCCGGCAGCACGCGCCTCCCCGCCCACGCTTGAGCCTCCGCGTCGAACTCCTCCACTGGCCCGCGTGCCTGTCGCAGCGCGCGTTGGAGCGCTTGCGAGCAGCCATGACATCCGCGGCGTGCCGAGACCTCGCTTGCGATCCGGATTATCAACGACACCGTCACAGCCGAACCCGCGAAGTTCGTCGGATCACGCACAGTCGGAATCAGCGGCCGCGACGTCAGCCCATGAGCCCGGCCTTCCCCGTCCGGGCGGGCTGCCGCATACATCAAGACTGCCAAACGTTGACCTCTCCGGTTCCCGTTCCGCCTGACATGCGCCACGCGCCCGACGAGACGACCACTTCCGACTCGCCAGACCGCACACTCGAGCGAGAGATCACCACATGACCGCGATCGGCGACCTAATGCCTTCGTTCGAGCTTCCCGATACCGACGGCACCCCGTGCCGTCTGCCCGAGGAACGCGTGACTGTCGTGCTCTTCACCGCCAACGCGTGTCCGTTCGCCCTCGCCTGGCATGACCGCATCATCGCGGCGGCCCGCGATTACGCTTCCCAGGGCGTTCAGTTCCTGGCCATCTGCGCCAACGATCAGAAAGCCAGTCCCCGAGACTCGCCGGCCGCCATGCGGCAGCGGTACGCGAACGAGAGTTGGGGGCCGGTGCCGTATCTCCACGATGCCGGGCAGACCGTCGCGGCTGCCTACGGCGCCGAGACCACTCCGGACATCTTCGTGCTCGACGTTGAGCGCCGACTGCGGTACCGCGGGCCACCGGACGAGGACTGCGAAGAACCCAGCCTCAACGCCGCTTGGCTACGCGCCGCGCTCGACGCCGTACTGGCCGGCGGGCCGATGCCGGTGGGCCCGACCTTCTCTGTCGGGTGCCCGATCAAATGGCGAGGCCGTCCAGCACACCCACCGGGCATGCGCCCACCCGACCAGATGACGATCGACAGATGATCAACACAGGGACACACCCAGGTAAACCCACGCGCCTAACGAACGGCGCCATCCTCGAGCGTTGGAGCCACCAGCGCGGGTGGCGAGCAGGAAGCCGAAGCGCCCGGCATCCTCAAGCGTCCCTGTCAGAGGCGGGGCGCGTCTCGGCGTGACCGCGCTCGGCCGTCCGGCACCACAATTCGAGCTGCCCGACTCTGCTGGCGTGCTGCATCGCCTGCCCGCGGCGCCAGCGACAGTCGTCTACTTCATCAGCAACCGATGCCCAGCCTGCCTAGCGTGGCAGCCGCGCCTTTCAGACGCCGCCGGTGACTACGCATCGCGTGGCGTGCGATTCCTCGCTATCAACGTCCCCTGTCAATTCCCAGGGCCCATCGGCGCGCGGATGCCCAAGCTCGACGGAGCCGAAGGAATAACCATGGTGATCGCCAAGTCCGAGTGGCGCCACATCACTTACCTAGATGGTTCAAGTCTTCACACCGCACGAGCATGGCAAGCCCGCGTCGTTCCAGACCTCTTCGTACTGGACCAGGATCATCTAATTCGCTACCGCGGCGCTCCCGACCGTGCGCAGTTCGAGCCGGACGAAAACGCCATCTGGCTACGCGACGCGCTAGACGCAGTCCTCGACGGCCGCCAACCACCATTCGTACCTAGCAACCTCATCGGGTGCCCAATCAAATGGCACACCAGCGCGCAGGGCGACCCCGCGCTACCAACCCACCGCCGGCCGGCCGGTCCATAGGCCGGGTGCTTGGGGCCCCCGATCGAATCCCCACCTCAGCGGCGAGATGTTACGGCCCGCAGCGCCGATGCCGGACAACCGCTTTCGAGCTCCGGCCGGCGGGGATCGCGCCACTCCTTTGGCGACCGGGCGATCACGCGCGCTGGATATGCCGGACGATCGCCATGCCACGATCTCGATCGTGCGCTCGTGGACGCCGGCGTTGCTGGTCGCAGCGCAATGGCCACGTCCGCGCTGGGGCCACTGCAAACGGCCGCGGCGAGCGCAATGCGGTCGCGGCGTGGGGGTGACCCCTGCAGGCGCTAAGGAGCCACGCTCGGCACGGCACGCCACGACCAGGCCGAAGCCCCTTCGTGTTCGGACGCGCATCTCGTCACCGTTGGCACGCGTCGTGCTCGGCGCGCCAAGCAGAAGTGTCGGACCCGTCGCCAGGCTGCCCGGATGGGGATCGATGAGCGAACGAGCAAGTGCTGACCCATGCGGCGCTGCACCACGAACGAGGCGTCGCAATCGCCGGAGGCCGACCGCACGCACGCCAGCTCCTTCGGAGAGTCGGCCCGGTTTTCAGATGTTTAGGAGTCGCCAGTCGTCGGGCTGGCCGTCGCTTCCGGAGCGTTCGCGGCCCTGCCGTCCGTGCTGGGGAGGCGGTAGCCACGGTCGGCCTTGACGACCTCGCCGGTCTTAGAGAGCTTTGACAGAGTCGTGCTCACTGTCCCTCGTGCGACCCCGGTCGCCTTCGCCACCTCGCCCGCGGTCAACGCCTGACCGCTCGACAGTGCTGCGAGCACCTTCGCCTTTGTCTGACCTGGCGCCGTCCGCGTCGACCCGCTTGCGCCGTTCCCCGTACTGGCAGTGCGTGTTCGGGTCCGCGCCGGAGGCCGCTTCGGAGCGTCGGGCGTTTTCGCAGTCGGCTGCGACCTCGTTGGTCTCGGCTTCGACGTCGAGCGCTCGCGGGGGTCGAGCGCGGCGAGCGCGTGACGCAGCCTCTCGGCCTCGGCGAGCAACTGGTCAAGTCGTTGCTGGATGTCGTGACGAATGCGATCGATCAAGTTGGTGAGCCTCCTGGTCTTAGATTGCCGGGCGTCCGAACGGAACCCGGTCAGCATCGTGTCAGAGCTCGTTGGCAGGGGCAATTTGGCGGTTCTAAGAACGATGGTTATCGCGGCACGATATGTCGCGGGACCGGCCCGCAGCGACCCGCGACCATCCCCTGGGTCTCGCGACAAGCCCGTTGGGCGTCTGCCGCAGCCGTCCGGTCGGGAAGGGTGACCGGACGGCTTCCTCGGTACTTGGTCAAGGAGAGGGTGGGCTCCCGGCGCTGGACCGTCCCGGTCGTGATAGGAGCTGGTCCACTTCGGCCAGCGACTGAGAAAGGTCTTCGGCGTCTTCTCAGAAGTCGCACAGCTCGCTCTCCTCGCGCATGCGGGTGACGGCGTGGGCCGCGAGCTCGACCTCGTCGGCGTGCGGCCCGTGAGGATTCGCCCGGACCCACCCGGGCAGTTGTCTGCCAGACGATCCGGCAGCTGACCGGCGCAACACGCGCCGAGCAGCGCGGCAGCGATCGCCTCGAGCCCGCGTCGATCTCGAGAGACTCGGCGGCGCCCGCTACATCGTCGATGGCGGAAGCTATAACCGCGCCAGGATCCCGTCCTTTCTCCCGAGCAGAAACCAGTTCCCGGCTGCGTCGTTCTCGAAGCTCGCGACAGCCAGACAGCCCCCGCGCCGGGACGATTCACCTCACCCACTAGCCCGGAAGCGGCCATGCGAACGGAACCGATCGCTGCGGCGAAACCCCGTTTCTGCGCTGGATGCCGCGGTGAGCCAACGCACTTCACGACGAATATGCTGCTCGAGGTGGCCGACTTAAACCCAGCGGCGCAGGATCCCGAACCGCAGGGTCGATGCGTCTGCGGCGAGAAGGTCACTATCGCCGACGCGCACGAGATAACCCTGCCCAACGGTCGACCGGGTTGGGAGGGCTACTGTCCCATTTGTGGGGCCCCGCTGTTTGCGATCCGCCGCGGATCGCGAGCAAGCAGCTAGCACCGGGGGCAGGAGGCCGCCGGTCGGCCGCGCCCTGAGCGGCCACCTCCGGCGCCGGCAGACGGCCCGGCGGATCGGTCGCGCGACCGCACGGCCTCGCAGTGCGGAACGGTCACCGGACAGCAACTCGCGCCTCGGACCCACCCGAACGATCGGGCTCCTATCACCCGCTCTCGCGCTGGCGTCCCCTCTTCACAAGCTCGGCGCGGATGATGTCGACCTTCCCGTGCAGAACGCGGCGCTAATATGAGGAGCCCTCCAAGTCTCGTGTCGCGGCTTCCCGTTCCTCTGCCACGAGCCGGTTCAGTAGATCCTTCAGCTCGTCGTCTCCCAGCGGGCCCAAGTCCGGAAACGAGTCCACGAGACAGATACTGGCAGGCCGGTGATCCGTACCGCCACGCCGCAACATGTTGCGAATAGAGATTCACAAATTGGACGGCGTCAGAGGCCCCGGGCGCTGGCCGATTGCCTCGGTCCCGTCGGCGGCGTCACGATGTGGCTTCGGGGTGTCCAGACCCGAACGGTCAACGAACAGCACTTCGCGAGCTCGATCCGGGTCATGGCGACGAGCACGTGCGTCGCGACCCGCGGGTCGAGACCTCATAGGTTTCGTGCCAGCCGGGGGCATAGCAGGCAGAGTTTTCGTGACCGCATGTGTCCGAGGCTGTCGGACAAACCTGGCGCACCGGAAATTGTTTGTGATCGGGTGCTAACGGGGCTGTCGTCTAGTGAGGCAAGTCATTCACGCGGGGCGATCCGAGGCCGGTAGCGGCGCTCCTGACGCGTCGGCTTTAGCACCCGTTGTGAGTTGGAACCAAAGCCGATGGTTTGCCCGACAGCCTCGTCCGATACCAGCATTCAGCGCGCCGGCAGCGTCGCTGCTGCTCCGCTGCTTGCAGGATTTGGTCGCCTGGCTAGCACCAAGCGCATCGAGCTCCGGCGTGGAGTGCTCGCGGTTGCCGTGCGCGCTTCCCGCGCGCGAAGCGGGTGCGCACGGGGTCGCCACCGAAGACGCGCGGGGTCGGCAACGGGGTTCTCGCCGACGATCTTCTGAGTGGGGTTGTCTTCGGTTGGTCGGGTTGGTAGAAGCGTTCGTCGATGCCTTTGTTTACGACGCGCGACGGACGGGCCCTGTTCCACGAATTGCGTGGAAGCGGCGAGGTGCTTGTGTGCCATCCGGGCGGCCCCGGGTTCTCTGGCGCTTATCTTGGGGCGCTCGGTGGGCTCGCTCAGGTTCGCACGCTGGTCGCGTTGGATCCGCGTGGAACCGGCCGCTCGGATCCACCCGATTCAGCTGATGCGTACGCGCTCGACGATTACGTCGCCGATCTCGGTGAGCTCCAAGACCACCTTGAACTCGATCGAATGGACTTGCTTGGCCACTCGCACGGGAGTCTTGTCGCGTTGCTCTACGCGGCCCGGTACCGCGACCGAATCGGGCGGTTGGTGCTTGTGGCGGTCGGCTCGCGGTTTCGGGAGGCACAGGTCGAGGCGATGCAGGAAGCGATGCAAAGCCGGTCCGATGAGCCGTGGTTCGATGACGCCTCGGCAGCATTGGAGGAGGAACAGGAGGGCAAGTTCAGCGACGATGCGCAGCTGGGTCGGCTGGTCGCTCGAGAGCTCCCGTTCTATTTCGCGCACTACGGCGAAAACGAGCAGGCGTTTGTGCGCTCGGCGCTCGAGCAGCCTGTCCATGCGGATGCCTTGCGCTACTTCAACACGCATGAGTTCCTGACGTTCGACCTGCGTCCGGATTTCGCAGGTGTCACCGCACCAACTCTCGTGGTGGCGGGGGAGGAGGACTTCATCCTCGGTCCTGCGGCGTGCCGCGAAGTCGCAGAAGGCATCGCAAACGCCCGCCTCGAAGTGCTTGAGGGGGTTGGTCATTTGCCGTGGATTGAAAGACCCGAGGCATTTGTGTCGACGGTCAGCTCGTTCTTGAACGCCTGAGCGCGCCAGCCCGCCCGCTCGCGCTCGGCACGAACCCAGCAGCCAGAGCCAGACCCTAGCCCCGTTGACCGCGCAAACGAGGGGCGCCATCGGGCTGGGGCCGGATGCTCGCGGCGTGGCGAGAGCGGGTATCGGCGCTGCCTGCTGCCGCGATTGAGGCGTCACGCACACCGGCGCGCCCCTCAACGGATCGCGTCTCATTTCCGAACGGTCAACGAACAGCACTTCGCGAGCTCGATCCGGTCCTGGCGACGAGCACGTGCGTCGCGACGCGCGGGTCGAGACCTCATAGGTTTCGTGCTAGCCCGGGGCATGGGAGGCAGGTACCGCGGTTCGTGACCGCGTGTGTCCCGATTTCAGCAGCGAAAGGGTAGTCGTGCAGGCGTCGGCACTGCGGCCGCTTTGGTTGAGGAGCGATGGTTTCGAGACCGAAGAGTATTCGCGCCTCGAGCGGTGGCAGACGGTGAGCACGTCCGCGGAACGGAAGACAACGTTGGCATGGCGCGACCACGTTCGACCATGGGTTTGGACGCGAGTTGTGTGGCAGCCAGACCGGCCGCTCGATCGTTTGGGCGCCAGATCTCGAGTCCTGGAGCGTGGGATGGGTCGTTATGTGTGAGCGACCAGTCCGCTGCGGGCTGGTGGAGCGGCCGCGTGGGGCACCGGCGGTAGCCCGCGGATGAGATCGGCGGCCTTCTCGGCGATCATGATGGTGGGTGCGTTGGTGTTGCCACGTGGGATCGTCGGCATTACGGACGCGTCGACGACACGCAAGCGCTCGACGCCGTGCACACGCAGTTCGGCGTCGACAACGGTGCCCATTGCGCAAGTTCCGACAGGGTGAAAGCACGTGCGACCGGCCTGGCTCACGAACTCGAGGATATCGGCGTCCGAATCGGACTTGGGTACGGCGTAGCCGGCCCGCCGCAGCTTCCGCAGCGGCGGGCGCTCGGCAATCTCGAGTCCGATGCGGGTGCCCTCGATCATGCTGCGTCGGTCCTCCTCGGTTGTCAGATGGTTGTGCACTATTCGCGGTTTGACGTGAGGGAGGCGACCTCGCAGCGTTACCCGTCCGCGGCTGGTGGGCTTGAGCAGCGTGGGGAACATGGTGAAGCCATCATCGACGACCGGCGGGTCTGCGGTATCCATTGGCACGGCCCCGCCGCAGAAGTGAAACTGGATGTCGGGTGCTTCGAGTCGCGGCCGCGTTCGAATGAACGCGCCTCCCTCGGCAAAACCGGAGGTGAGCGGTCCACGCCCCTCTTGCTCGAACAGGGCGACGTTCTCCGGGCGCGTCGCCGCGCGCCGCAGGCTCTCCTGGTCGGTGAGCCAGACGAGCCCGGCGAATGGGTGATCGTGGAGGTTATGACCGACCGGCAGATCGATCCTCGGCTCGATCCCCAGGGCCTGTAGCTCATCGGCCGGGCCGATGCCGGACAGCAGCAGCAGGTGGGGCGAGTGGTAGGCGCCGGCGCAGACGATCACCTCCCGCTCGGCGCGCACCGGCTCAAGGCTGTTGTTTCTCAGCAGCTCGACGCCAACGGCCCGCTCATCCTCGAACAGCACGCGTGTGGCGAGCGCGTCGGTAAGAACCACGACGTTGCCGCAGGCGGCGGCCGGATGCAGATACGCGACCGCGGTGCTGCATCGGCGGCCGTTTCGTTGCGTGAACTGAAACCAGCTCGTCCCCTCCTGAGTGGGGCCGTTGTGATCGTCCGTCGGCGTGATCCCGGCATCCACGGCCGCGTCGATGCACGCGCCCACGAGCGGATGCATCGATCGGCCGTCGCTCACCGTGAGGGGTCCCCCGACACCGTGGTAGTAGCTCTCGCCTCGCTCGTTGTCCTCCGCGCGCCGGA
>Ga0335078_10012114_pt1 | contig 12795 bp, 14 predicted proteins | sample Lox_Sample_32_FD_206711 | JGI IMG/M metagenome (GOLD analysis project Ga0335078, IMG submission 206711) | Soil microbial communities from Loxahatchee National Wildlife Refuge, Florida, United States - Lox_Sample_3.2 | ecosystem: Environmental > Terrestrial > Soil > Wetlands | place: USA... | reverse complement strand
TTTTCCCGGAGCCCGGTGGTCCCTCCGCGAGGACCGGCTTCTGCATTTGAGCCGCCAGATAGATCACCTTCAGCGTCACGGGATCGGTAACGTACTTGGCGGCCTCCAACTTCTCGGACAGCTCTTCGATCGAGGAGAACACGTGCCTGCGCTCCTTGAAGGGATGTTAATGCGGAATCTGTAAAAGGCTGTCCAGCCGACCCCTATTTCGGGCTTGTTCCCGGCCAGACTCTTTCATGCAAGACCTTCCAACTCAGCTATACGGACGAAGCGCGCTGGCTTTTTCTGCTGGACCCACTTTTGCTCACTCCTTGCTTCGAGTGGACGTGCCACCCCACCGTGAGATTGGTCGCCCGCAGGCCACCGATGTTTCGGTGGACCCACTTTTACTCGCTCCTAGTGCTTCAGAACTAATGGGCGCGGAAAACGGCTTTTTTTTGGAGCGGACCAGTTTTCCTAAGTCCTTTTGCGTCGGTGACCGGCCCCCCGCCACCTGGGACACCGGCCACGCGCGCATTCATGCAATTTTATTGCGTGGACCCACTTTTACTCATTCCGTTTGATTGACGAAGGAGTCCCCGCGGCACCCCAGTCTAATCGACGGGCATGGTCACAGGACCGTCCGAGCAAGGAGGTAGTGGAACTCGGGAAGCACTGCAAAGGGGCGGATTGGTGCTTCTATCCGTTCGGCCAACATCGTGATCCGGTCGGCGCGCAGATTTCCGAGGAACCGCCCTCCTTCTGACAAGTGCTGGACCTGTAGCGGGTCAAAACCCATCAAGCGTGCACAGGTAGCGTCTGCGGCGACCGGGTCGTCGGCGAGCACAATCCTTCCAAGCTCACGCGCGGTCCCTTGCAACGGGCCGTTGCCTTCCATGGCCGCAATGCCATCGGCAATCACGAAATGGATCGGCACTGTCGCGCAGATATCAAGGATGCTTTCGTGAATCCCGTGCCAGTGCAGTAGATTCTTGGGCCAGCCGTACTTCATGCCTGGCACGACGCCGAACATATTCTTCATGCTCAGCGTGACGCCCGCCCAGTGGTGCGTCTTCACCTTGGGTATTGAGACAACAAAGTCGGAATCGAGAACGGTACGCGGCAACCACAGGTCTCCGAGGCCGCTGTAATTCGCCTTCAGCCTCACTTTCGCAAGTTCGTCACGGTTGAGGTCTACGAACTCGATCCGGCGGTCCGCGAGATGAGGTTTGAGATCCGCGGCCTCCACTACGAGTTCGGTGTCGCGTTGATGCCCCGGACCCTCGCCGATCATGACCCGGGTCGCCCCAAGACGAAGGAAACAGCGGGCTGCCGCTCCGATGATGTTCGCGTTCGTGTTTACCGGCCCCGGCAGGTCTTCCACCAAATTTGGTTTGAGAAGGACGGTCTTGCCAAGCAGGCTGAACCGGAACAGCCGCAATCCTTCCATGAGAAGCGTCTCGGTCTTCTCGGAGTACTCGGGTGCATTCAGAATCGCGACAAATGAGCGAGGCCTCCGATAGGACACCGAATGTTTCGGCCACAGGCAATCGGCCACCACGCCTGTTGTCGCCATACCCGCCGCTGAGCCGATGAAGCGTCGCCTATCGACATTCATCGGAGTACCTCGAACGGGTGGATCATCTCTCCACACTTGAGTGCCAGGATCGCAGTGGCGAGAGTGGCATTGTTCCGAATATCGCGGCCGTCCCCGATGAGCGTTGCCAATCTGTCCTTGAGATGCTCGACCGGCTCTTGGTACACGAACAGGCTGAGAATGCACCAGGCGAGACTCTCTGCCGACTCGATTGTGGAGGATCTCTGTTTGAGCCAACCCAAACTGGCCCGGATCACCGACGTCGGTTCCTCGTCCTGCAGTGCCAACAGTGCGATCGCGGTTGACTCCACGTGGGCCGGAAGCGGCACCCCGTAAACGACGCTATTTCCAGAGTTCCACCCGCCTCCCAGGCAGACTCGATCCAGAAGCATATCGGCGCCCAGGCGAATACGTCTTTCTGAAATCTCCGACCGGCTGCAGGCGGTGAATTGTTTAATGGCGATGACGCTGAACGCCGTTGGAATGACCCAACTGGCAGAACCAGAGAGCCATGGCCATCCATAACGGTCGGGGTCGAATCGAACCGCCCGGTCCGCCAGCTTGAATTTCCAACGCCAGAACCAGTTCGCCTCCCGGCCGTTGGTCTTCATAAGCCAGGAAAGACCCCTTTCTCTGGCCAGCGACGAATCATTTGCTGAGTTCAATAGGCAGATAGCAAGCGTCGTCGTCCATGAGGATTGGTCGTCGCCGATGAACGATGGCCAACTGCCGTCGAAGAGTTGCGCGCGCAGCACCGGACGAACTACCTGTGGAGCCGCAGAGGGCCGTTCTGCAATCACCGAGAAGTTGGCGAGGCACGTAGCCTCCAAACTCACCTGGCGTGAGCCGAAAAAGCTCCAACCTCCGCCGGACAACTCGCGACGGCGCAATTCCTGAAGGGGGCCAATGTAGTCCATGCTGCGATTGTGGTGGATGCTCCCATAAACGATCAAACGAACTCCCGTCCAAGGATCCGGACGGCGGCGACAGAGGGCTGAGCGGCCGACCGCACTGTCACCTGATATTGAGGTTGCGGCAACGGACGAAGCTACCCGGTGCCTGACGTCTTGCTCTTGTCGCCGACCTCAAGTGATTGCGTTTCAGCACGATTCAGTAATCGACGGCGGCACCATTACGATGCGCATTTTGGTCCATTTGAAAAAAAACAGAACAAGCCATATAAGAAGGCATGAATTCCAAGAGCCTCCCCCTCGGTCTCAGCAGCGGGGGTGCACAAGCCGCCCTTGCCGTTGCCGAAGAAATCCCGATGACGGTTCGGCAGGCCGCGACCTTCCTTGGCGTCAGCCCGCAAACAGTGTATCTTTGGGTTGAGCGAAAGCAGATTCCCCATCTCCGCGTGATGGGCCGAAACGTCCGGTTCCTGAAATCGGATCTCGAGCCCTTCCGCGCGCAGTTCAAACAGGAGGTGGAGAATTGGCAAGACCGGTAAAGCATGATGGGGGCTTGTACAATCGCGAAGGATCGAAGATCTGGTGGATGCGGTACCGCGACAAGAGCGGCATCCGCCGAAGAGAATCGACCTTTACTGAGGACTGGACGGAAGCGCAGAAATGCCTCAGAGAACGTCTGCAAGCCCGAGACAACAACACGCTGCCCGCACTGCGCCGCGGTCAGGATCTCACTTTTGGGGAGTGGTCGGATTTTTACCTGGAGAACTTCTCCAGGCCTCCATTCCGCGCGCCGAAAACCCACGAGATCAACGAGCGCGCGCTGAAGCACCTGAGAAAGATGTTCGAGGACACCAAGCTCGCTGAATTGAGCGCTGACTATATCGAAGACTTCCTCCGCCGGCGGCTCAAGGAGCGAGTGCAGGTGAAGGCAAAGAATGGATTCGTGGAGAAGGGCCTACTGAAGGCAACAACAGTCCATCAGGAATTGCGAGTGTTGCGTCGCATGTTGAATGTGGCGGTCCGCAAGAAGTTCCTGTTTGCGAATCCATGTTCGGGCGTTGAGTTTCCGGCGAGGGTGGCTGGGCTGTTTCGGCCGCATTATGTCACTTGGTCCGAACAACAAAAGATCGAATTGGCCGCACCGGAATACTTGAGCAACGTCATCCGGATCGTGACCGAAACCGGCCTTCGGATCTATAAGGAGCTGACACCGATGAAAAAGGAGCAGCTCGATCTGGAGAACCGGACGGTGTGGATTCCGGACTCGAAGACGCCGAACGGCATTGCGGAGGTCCCCTTAACCGAGATCGCCGTTGATGCATTTCGGCAGCAATCGGCTCTCTCAGGTCCCGGCCCTTTCCTTTTTCCTAGCGAAGAAAACTCGGACGGCCATCAGAAGACGTTCAAGACCGTTTGGCACGCGACGCTTCGCCGGGCGAAGGTTCGATACTTTCGCATCTACGATCTCCGATCGACGTACGCCACCCGGCTCAGCGCCGGAGGGGTTGCCGACGAGTGGGTCACGCAGTTGCTTCGGCAAGCCGTAGGCCATGCTGTCTATGTCGAAGGAAGCGACGACTCCAGTCACCTCCCGGCGAATCCCGCGCGTTGTCCGGCGATGCGCCTGCAGTCATCGATGAATTTTTCGACGTCATTTGGGTCGAATCTTAGGGGACTCCGGCCCTGTCCCATCTTGACCGCCGGCAGGTAAGGCCTGCGCTTGCCGGATGCGTGTTGAATAACCCAGGAAACGCTCACTCCTAGTTTTTTCGCCACATCGCTGGCCCTGACGAGCTGGCGTATGGGCCGGCTGTCGGGCGTGACAACCTTCAGCAAGCTTCTTTGGTCTGCTTCAATCAACTGCGGCATGCTCCCCTCATTTCACACTGATCGCGCGAACATGTCTCTTATTTACAGCGGAGATGAAATTCTGTCAAATGGGTAACTCCGGGAGGCCAGAAAGACCAGATCTCATCATGCATTTCACACACGGCGGCCGAAGTCTCGCCAGTGCTCGCAGCGCCCATTGAAGCCTCGGACGAATTGGGTCCGGACCGGGGGTAACACCGGGCGCAGAGTGCCGGTCGATAAAACGCCTTTTCTGGAAGGATTGACTTGCGTCCAGTGGTGCTATTTGGAGTCGAGCGGTGCGCCGGTAATCTGCGCGTCCAGGGCGGCGACAGCGGAACGCAGACTCTCGGGGATCACCTTCGCGTAATGCTTCAGTGTCGTCTGCGGGTTCGTATGCCGCAAGTGCCGCTGCATGTCCTTGACCGTTGCATGGCTTTGGATGTGCGTCGAAGAAGAGCGCCGGAATGCCTGGAATGTAAGATCGTGAATGTTGGCTTTCTCTGCCAAGGGCTTGAGGTGCCGCTTTAAATAATTGCCAACACCGAAGGCGCCTCCGTCGGAGTTCGGAAATAGGAACGCGCGTGCATTGCCACGATCTGGATGCCCGGCAATCCATGTTGCGATCTCGCGCGCGAGATCCGGCGGCGTAGGAACGTTGTTGTCGCTTTCAGCCGTCTTTGTCTCGCCAATCCGATCCTCTCCTTTTTGGCGCTCCTTCAACGCTTCGTCGATTCGGAGTTGTGTTCCCTCGAAATCCTCGATCCGCAACACGAGGATCTCAGCCGGCCGCAAGCCGCAGACGGCTAGAATCCGCAAGACCAGGTGTTCTCGAGGCGATGCCTGAGAGAGCAGGGCACGAAGCTCATCAATGCTCAGAAAGCGCTCGCACGATTTTTTTCTGATGTTCGGCATGACGAGCTTCCGCGTCGGATTCTTCTCGATCACCTCTTCATCCATCGCGTATTCGAAGCAAGCTCTCGCATGCGTGCGAACTTTTTCGACGCTGGATTTGCGGTACCCATCCTCCGCCATTTTGTTAAGGAGCAATTGCAGCGATGTCAGAGTGACCTCGCGCGGCGGTTGGCGTCCTACGATCGGAATAACGTGTTTCGCAAAAAGGTACCGGAGATCTTCCTTCGTTTTCTTTGCCCATTGGCCCGATCTTACGGCACAGTATGCATTCCACAGATCGGCAAAGGTAGTGATGGCGTCGCCTTGCTTTGCGATTCGGCCTGTGTACTCCTCGATGTACTCGGCCAACTTCTGCTGCGCCTCGTGTTTCGGCATCGAAGCGGGTCCGAGCGTCTTTTCCTTCTTCTGGCGAATCCGCCGGCCGCTCGCGTCGGTCACCCAGAGATGAAAGTACCCGACCCATATTTTGCCTTGGCGGTGACGTTCGACCTTCTTGATCCAGCCCTCGGGTGCATCCGTCCGAGGCAATCGCCGGCCGAGACCTTTGACGTCGAAGTCGACTGGTTCGCCGAGGGGACTTGAACCATTCGTGCGGAGTCGCTCCGAGTTGAAAGCGACGGTAGCGACTTCTGCCATGGCCGCAGTATACGTACCTTCGATTCACCGATCAACTCGATCTGGGTGGGTAAATGGGTGGGCTGTTTTTGCGCCAGCTGCTTGTAAAGTATTGATTTTAATGGTGGGCGCGACAGGACTCGAACCTGTGACCTCCTGCGTGTGAAGCAGGCGCTCTAACCAACTGAGCTACGCGCCCCGAGCGGCGGGCCAAGAATTCAGTCTACCTGAATTCCCCCGGTGCCGCTACTCCAACGCTGCGTACCGCACCAGCTCGATTCCATGACGCTCCAACGCCGCCCGCGTTTGCGGCGCCGTCAGCGCTTCCAATTCCCGCTCGCGGCTCTCCTTCAATCGCGTGCGCGCGCCGCGTAACGCCTCGCCGCAATACCCCGGATGGCACATCAATTCCGTACTGCCGTCCGGAAGACAGGCCAGCAGTTCGACCAGTTCCGGAACGCGGAATCGGCCCGTGATCCGGAAGCCGGCAAAATGGTCGGTGGCGCGGCATCCGTGTCGCGTTAGCACGCGATGAAAGCGGCGCCGCAGGAGTCCCATCGCCCTGCTCGCGATTCGTTTGAGCGCCGGCGCCCCGCCGCCGCGCGCGTTCAGCGGGAAATCGAAGGGCCGTCTTACCCAATGGATGCCGAATTCCTCGCCGAGCCGCGCCACTGCGTCCAGCACCGGCGGAGCCAGGTGCGTGTGTTTGTGCGTATCCAGGTGCGTGGGGCGAATGCCCGCATCCAGAATGCGCCGCACCTGCGCGCGCAACTCCTCGTACGGCCGGATTTCCCGCCGCGCCAGCGCCGCCAACAGCCGCGCCACCGTCGGCGGGTATGGCTTGCCCGAAACCAGCGACCGCTCGCCGATCAGCACCAGGTGGCAGCCTACGTCGAGCGCCGGCGTCTCGCGCGCCAGCCGGATGGCGTCGTCGAAAGCCGCCCCATTCGCCATCAACGTAGCCGCGGTCAGAATGCCGTGCCGGTGTGCGTCCACAATCCCGCGGTTTACATCCGGCGTGAAACCGAAATCGTCGGCATTGACAACCAGTTGTTTGCGGCCGCTCAAAATATCTTCAGCGTGATGGTGAGGAACTTTTTGGGGTTGGCGCGAATGTCTTTCACCAGCCCCTGCGCTTCGGCGGTGGTGCTGTTCAGCGTTTCGTAAAGCTGCGGATTGACCAGCAACTGCCCCACCGTCCCCTGCCCCGCGGAGACCTTGGCGAGCGTGCTGTCGAGCTGGTTCACCAGCGTCACCGCCTGGCGGTAAAGCTCCTCGTCGTTGATCGCCTTGCCGACCGTCCCCTTACCGCCGTTCACATTGGCCACCAGCGTTTTCAGTTGGTCGATGGTCTGTTTCGCCTCGTCGAACAAAGCGGGATCTTTCAGCAGCTTACCCGCCGTCCCCTGCCCCGATTGCACGTCGGCCAGGATCGCGTCCACGCGCTGAAGCGGAGCGCGCGCCTCCTGGTACAGCTTGTCGTCGTAGATGAGTTTGCTCAGCGTGCCGTTCCCGGTGCGGATGTCGGTGAGCAGCTTCTGGCCCTCGGCCGTGATGGCATTGATGGTGTTGTACAGCCCTTCGTCCTTGAGCAGTTTCCCCAGATTGCCCTGCCCCGCTTCCACGCCCGCCAGCAGCGCGTCCACGCGATTTACGCTGGTTTGGAACGTGCTCAGCAGCGTGGCCATCTGTTTGAGCAGTTCGGGAATATCCTGCGATTCCAGCGGCTTCAACTCGTCGCCCGGTTTCACGTGCTCCGGACTCCGCCCCTGCGTGATGTTCAGAAACTTGTCCCCCAGCAGGTTGGCGGCGCCGATCCCCACCACCGAATCCACGGGGATTTGCTTCATGTATTCCGGCTGCACCTTCATGTCGAATTCCACCGCGCGCTTGGGATCGCGCGAGCCCGTCAATTCCAGCCGGTCGAGATAGCCGATGGTGATGCCGTTGAGCCGGACGGCCGTGCCGTCGGCCACCCCCGATGCGTCCTCCATGTACGTCCGCAACTCAACGTTGTGCCGGAAAATCCCTCCCTTGGTGCTGGTCAGCAGAAACACCAGCACGAACAGGATCACGCAAGCGGTAATAAACACGATTCCTACGCGTAATTTCGACCAGCGTATCTTCGTGGCATCCGGCATCGTCTATTCCCGCGGCTTCACAAATTTCGATATGTACGAATCCTGGGAAGCTTCCAGGAGATCCTGATCTCCTTCGAAAATCAGCCGCCCTTCCTGGAGCACCATGAAAATAGTTTGGGCGGTCCGGCCATCCGTAGCCCTGGCGGGCTCCAAGTTCCCCTGCTTCGAATTGTAGCGGAAATTTGCCATCAGGTTGCCGTCCTGATAGCGGTGCGTCACCATCAGGGTGGTGGTCTGGCTGAGATCGCGCTCTTTGATGAGCAGCGCGATGATGGTGTGGGCCGTGATGGGGTCGAGGCCGGCGGTCGGCGAATCGTAAAGCACCAGCGGCGGCTCCGTCACCACCGCGCGGGCGATGGCCGCGCGGCGCCGCATGCCGCCCGAAAGCTCGCTTGGAAACTTCTCCAGCGTGCGCCCCAATTCCACGAATTCCAGCGCCTGCTTCACCCTCGCATAGACCTCGCCGGGCGGGCAGTGGATGGCCTTCTGGTTCAGCAGAGGATACGCCACGTTGTCTTCGATACTCATGGAATCGAACAAGGCGCTCTCCTGAAACAGCATGCCGATGCGGCTGCGAATGTCGAATAACTCCTGCTCGCGCATGCCGCTGATGTCGCGTCCGAATACGAAAACCCTGCCGGAATCGGGCCGCACCAAGCCCAAAGCGGTCTTCAACAGCACCGTCTTGCCGCTTCCCGCCGCGCCCAGAATCACCCGCGATTCCCCCTCGCGCGCTGCGAACGTCACTTCGCGCAGCGCCTCTACGCCATCGAACGAGACGCTGACGTCGTCGAAGCGCAGGATGGGAGTTTTGCTTTCCGCGGACTCCATTTATGTGGCCTGGCTGACGAAAATTTTCGTGACCACCAGGTCCAGGACGAACACCAGGACCGTGGCCATTACCATCGCCTGGGTGGTCGCCCGGCCCACGCCCTGCGTGCCTCCCGTAGTGCGCAGACCGTAGAAGCAGCCGATGAGGGCGATCACGATGGCGAACAGGAACGGCTTCAGCAATCCCTCGCACACGTCCATCCCGTCCAGCGCCTGCCAGGCCGTGATCCAGTACTGCTTCGAGGGCAGCGCCAGCACAAAGTGCGAGATCACCCAGCCGCCGAAGATCCCCACGAAGTCGCCGATGACCACCAGCAACGGCAGCATGACGGCGGTCGCGATCAGGCGCGGCGTCACCAGTTTCTGGAGCGGATCGGTGCCCAGCGCGCGCATGGCGTCGATCTGTTCGGTCACTTTCATGGAACCCAGTTCGCTGGCGATGCCGGAGGCGTTGCGCCCGGCCACCATCACCGCCGTGAGCACCGGACCCAACTCCCGCACCAGCGTGATGGAGACGAGTTGGCCGGTCTTGCCCACCTGCCCGTATGTGGCCAGGGCGTGGTACATTTGCAAAGCCATGACCGCGCCGCTGAAGAATCCCACGATGACGACAATCAGCAGGCTGCCGACGCCGATGGTATCCATCTGGAAAAAGATGTCGTCGGGGTAATGCGGACTGCGAAAAATATTGCGGAAGGCCCGGCCGGCCAAGAAGCAGAACTCCTGAATCGAGAGGATGGGTTCTTTCAGCAGATCCAGCAAGTTAGGTCGATCCCCGTCCCTCCGATGCTACCATAACTAGGAAGCTTGGCCGCCATGAAAGGCCTCACCGACATACCCGGGATTCGCGTGGGCCACGTTTCCGATTTCCAGGCGATTACCGGCTGCACCGCGATTCTCTGCCCGCGGGGCGCGGTGGGCGGGGTCGATATCCGCGGTTCGGCGAGCGGCACCGAAGAGACGCCGGTGCTCGACCCTGGACACGTGACGAGCGTCGTCCACGGCGTTCTGCTGGCCGGCGGCAGCGCCTTCGGCCTGGAAGCCGCGTCGGGCGTGCGCCGCTACCTGGAACGCCAGGGTGTGGGGTTCGATACCGGCGTCGCCAAGGTGCCGATCGTTCCCGCCGCCATCATCTACGACCTGGCGATCGGCAAGCCGGATGTCCGTCCCAGCGCGGCGATGGGCGAAGCGGCAGCGGCGGCGGCGACCGACGAACCTGTCAGGGAGGGTTCCGTGGGCGCGGGAACCGGCGCCACTGTCGGCAAGATCCTGGGAATGCGCCAGGCGATGAAATCGGGCGTGGGTTCGTCCACCGTCATGCTCAGCGGCGGCACCATGGTTTCCTGTCTCGCGGTGGTCAATGCCTTTGGCGACGTGCGCGACCCCGCCACCGGCAAAATCCTCGCCGGCGCGCGCACCGCGCCCGAGAGCGCGGAATTCGCGGATACCGGGGAGCGAATGAAGCGCGGCGCCGCCGGCGGCTTCCCGGTTCGCAATACAACGCTCGCCGTGGTGGCCACGAACGCACGGATCTCGAAGGTGGAAGCCACTAAGCTCGCGCAACAGGCCAGTCTGGGAATGGCGCGCACCATTTTTCCGGTGAACACCATGTTCGATGGCGACCTCGTCTTCGCACTTTCCCTGGGCGACCGCCAGGCGGACATCAACGTACTCGGAGTGGCCGCGGCGGAAGCGGTCGCGCAGTCGATCGTGCGCGCGGTCAAACTCTCCAAATCTCTCGGCGGCGTGCCGGGTCTGGGATAAAGCAGTCAGCCGCCAGCGATCAGCTCTCGGCTCCAGGGTGGAATCGTTTGCACTCGCGCCCCGGTTAGAAGCCACGTCATAGCTGATTGCTCTCCAGAGCCTGCACCCACGCGCCGCTCCTTTGCAGTTCGCCGCTCATTCACTGCTGGCCGCCGCGCGCGGTCCCCCCTCCGATTGCTGCAAGCTCATTGCAATCCCAGCGGCAGCGATCGCTCCAACCGCGCCTTCAGACGCGTCTCGCGGCGGCGAATTGCCGGGCTGTCTTCCAACCCGCGCGCGGTACGCGTCATCTCGAGCGCCATCGCATAATTGCGCTCGCGATGCTCGTAGTGCTTGGCCAGCGCTTCCAGCGCGCGCACGCGATACGGATTGCGCGTCCCCGCCAGTTCCGTCACCGCGGCCAGGGCGGCATTTTCGCGTCCCATCTTTTTTTCCATCGCGGCAATGTCCCACAGCGTGCGAAACAGAAGCGCGTCGGGCAACCCGATATCGACCGCGCGCCGCAGCAACTGCAACGCCTCATCCTGGCGTCCGGCGCGATCGAGCCAGCGCGCCAAACCGATGAAATCGGCGCCATGGCCCAGCGCCGCGGTCTCCGGCGAGCGGAACGCGAACGGCACGATCGCCGTCAGGCAGGCGAGCGAGAGTATATCGATCGCGTTGTGATGGAAGATCGGCACCAAATCGAAAGCCCGCTTGGTGCGCAGGTAACCGAAGTAGCAATACGGAATCATCTCGCCCGGCAGATCGCCCTGCCGCTCTACCCCCAGGATCTGGCTTTCCAGGTCCACCAGGCGGCAGCTTTCCAGGCGCAGTTTCCATAAACGGCGCGCGCCGAAAAGCAGGTCGAGATGCTCCATGCGGTCGAAGGGATGGCGCGCGCGCGCCATGCGGAAGCGCGTTTCGAGCAGCGGCTGGTCGTAGGCCTTGCCGTTGTAGGTCACCAGCACGTCGAATTGCGCCAGGTACTCGGCGAGGCGGTGGAGCTGCGAAGCTTCCTCGCCGAAATCGCGCATGAAGAACTGGCGCAGGCGGAAACCGGCGGGTTCTATCGACCCCACGCCGATCAGAAACGCGTACGTCCCCGTCCCGCCCATGAGCCCGGTGGTTTCGGTATCGAGAAACGCCCACTTCGTGGGGTGCGCGCGCGTAATGGCGCCGTCGGAGAGCTCGGCGAGGAGATCCTCGGGCAATTCGGCGAGGTCGGAAATATCGATCGAGCCGTGGCGGCGGTGCCGCTCCCACAGTTTTTCGGTCTCGAAGTGCTCGCCGCGGGGAGTGGAAACTACCGTGCCGCTGATCAAGTCCTGGATGAACCCGGCCGACCGCGGCCGCTCCAGTTTCGGCGGGGAGGGAGCGCCATCGGCATATTTGCGATCCACCCGGGCGATGCGCCGTCGCAAGGCAGCGAGTTGTTCCTGGATTTCCTCCATTCGCTTTTTCTTTGCCTAATATAGCGCATGCTTGCCCAAGCCGCACGTGTATATCGATATACAATATACTGTTCGTATATGCAGAAAGTGCTGATTCAGTTCGAGGATGCGACCCTGGAAGCCGTCGATCGCATCGCTCCGGCCGCTAAGCGGAAACGGGCGGATTTTATTCGCCGCGCCGTAAAGGACGCAATCTTTCGTTACGAGCAAGAACGGATGCGACAGGCATACCAGGTTCAGCCCGATTCCACGGATGCCGGCCCCTGGGATCTACCGGGAGAATGGAACGGTTGAGACAGTATGAAATCTGGTGGGCTGAACTCCCGAAGCCCGCAGGCAAGCGGCCCGTCTTGCTCTTGACACGCGACAGCGCGTACTCCTACCTGGATAAGTTCATGGTCGCGGAGATCACTTCAACCATCCGTGACATCGCGGTCGAAGTTCGGCTCGGGCCGAGCGAGGGGTTGTCAAGCCCATGCGTCGCCAACTGCGATAGCCTGCGAATGGTTGCCAAAACTTCACTGGCCAAGCGCGTGGGCGCGCTCGACCGTGCTCGTTCGATCGAAGTCAAGCGCGCGTTGGGGGCGGCGCTGGGTTGGCGCGAATTGACCGATCTCGACTAGCCTCGGGCCAATAGATCCACCCCTCTATTTTCCGGTCCAGCATGGCGCGCGCTTCTCCAAAAACGCGCCCATACCCTCCTGCGCATCCGCCGCCATGGCATTCAACGACATCACTTCCTTGGCGTAAGCATAAGCCTT
>Ga0335078_10012113_pt1 | contig 12797 bp, 11 predicted proteins | sample Lox_Sample_32_FD_206711 | JGI IMG/M metagenome (GOLD analysis project Ga0335078, IMG submission 206711) | Soil microbial communities from Loxahatchee National Wildlife Refuge, Florida, United States - Lox_Sample_3.2 | ecosystem: Environmental > Terrestrial > Soil > Wetlands | place: USA... | reverse complement strand
AGCCGCGCGCGTGAGCAAGCGTTCCGAGCCGCGCGCGTGAGCAAGCGTTCCGAGCCGCGCGCGTGAGCAAGCGTTCCGAGCCGCGCGCGTGAGCAAGCGGTATGTTGGACGGTACGCTAGTCATAATTGTGCGGACTTGTGCACCGCCACCCGGCGATCGGCGTTGAAAACAAAGGCCCGGACCGGACGAACCCAAAAAATGGGGGTATCCGGCTACCCGCAAATGGGGGTATCGGGCACCGGTAGCGTCCTAAACCCGCGTGATTCCCAGAATCAGTAAACAGCGAGCGCTAGCCATGCTACCGTGGAACCCACGGCGAGAAAAACGCAGTGATCTCTGCGCACTGCGGAACATCATCGACCGAGCCCACTATTACACAGCACAACAGAACTACCCGAGAACCCCTCCAAACTCGCCTGCGAATGCCCAAACCGTGCTCAAATTGGAATTCTAGTGCTCCGCGCATCGCACGTGCAATGGACGTGTTATGTGAGTTATCAGAAAACAATCTTCGCAAGGCGCAAGCCTATGCTAGACCACGATCCACCTCCTGGAAACGCCTAGACGATTCGTCCGAGATGTTGGGCCGGCAATGCCCATGTCAAGGGCCACATCCAAGCGCGCACTAGGACGCTACATGGTGGGCCGATCAAAGGATCTTCCTGAGGTTGTGTACCCCGGCAACCTTATAGTTGTCCAACGGCAAGACATTGAGCGGCGCTGGCTGCAAATGGCTGACCCCCCGACGCCTGTTGTGCTATTCGATATACTATGGTCTTCAGAGGGGACGGCATGAAAAAATACGGGAAATTTGCGGCTTTGATCGCTATCGTGATCGGAGCCCTCATCTGGCTGGCCACCACCGGCATCAACGCCACCAAAACCTACTACAAGACCATCGCCGAACTGGGGAAAATGGGCAATCAGGCCTACAATCAGCGGTTGCGCGTGGCGGGCGACGTCGAAGACGGCTCCATCCAGCACGCCAACGGGCAGGTGCTGTTTACCTTGACGCAGGATAAATTGCGCCTGAAAGTCGCCTACACCGGCACCGATCCTCTCCCGGACACCTTCCGTGGCGGCGCGCAGGCCCTCGCTGACGGCCACATGGGACAGGATGGTGTCTTCCACGCCAGCCGGATTCAGGCCAAATGCGCTTCCAAATATGCGGCGAAGCCAAGCCAGTTGCGGGCCGCCCCCATGCCGCCGGTGAACAAGACAAGCTAGAGGAACCGCCATGGAAAACGTAGGGTCTCTGGCAATTCTGCTGGCGTTCTGCGTCGCCATCTATGCCGTCGTCGCGTCCGTCGCCGGCCGGCTGAAACGCAAGCCTTTCCTCATCGTGAGCGGCGAGCGCGCGGTCTACTCCGTGTGGGCGCTCATCACGGTCGCCTCCGCGATTCTGGTCTACGCCCTCATTACCGGCGATTTCCGCTTCTCCTACGTCGCCGAGCACAGCAACCGCAGCATGCCCCTGCTCTACAAGTTCGCCGCCTGGTGGGGCGGTCAGGAAGGCTCGCTGCTGTTCTGGAGTTGGCTGCTTTCGAGTTACACCGCCATCGTCGTCTTCACCAACCGCCATCGCCACCGCGACATGATGCCTTACATCATCGGCGTGCTGATGTCGGTGCAAACTTTTTTCCTGATCCTCAGCAACTTCGTGGTCAGCCCGTTTAAAATGTTGGCGGTCGAGGGTTCCATCACCGCCGTCGCCGACGGCAACGGCTTGAATCCTCTCCTGCAATATCCCGCCATGGCCATCCACCCGCCCATGCTCTACCTGGGCTACGTGGGATTTGCCGTGCCCTTCGCGTTCGCCATCGGCTCCCTCATCACCCGCCAGCCTGGCGACGCCTGGATCCACACCACCCGTCGCTGGACCCTCATCACCTGGCTCTTCCAAAGCTGCGGCATCATGCTCGGCATGGCCTGGGCCTATCACGTGCTCGGATGGGGCGGCTACTGGGGTTGGGATCCCGTCGAGAACGCTTCCCTGCTTCCCTGGCTCAGCGGCACCGCCTTCCTGCATTCCGTGATGATGCAGGAAAAGAAAGGTATGATGAAGGTCTGGAACATCGTCCTGGTTTCCTCCACCTTCTTCCTGTGTATCTTTGGCACCTCCCTCACCCGCACCGGCCTGGTCAGTTCCGTGCATGCCTTCGCCCAGGGGCCCCTGGGAAAATATTTCGTGTCTTTCCTGGCCATCGGCATTGCCGCCACGGTCTATCTCATCCTCGACCGCCTGGATTACCTCAAAAGCGAAGCCCAATTGGAAAGTGTCATCTCGCGCGAATCCAGCTTCCTGTTCAATAACCTCATCCTGCTGGCAAGCTGCTTCGCGGTTCTCTGGGGCACCCTGTTCCCGGTCATCTCCGAGGCCGTTTCCGGCGAAAAGATCGCCCTCGATGCGCCCTGGTTCAACCGGTTGATGATCCCCATCGGCCTGTTCCTCTTGTTCCTCACGGGAGTGGGTCCCCTGTTCGCCTGGCGCCGCACGTCGCTCGAAAGCCTGCGCCGCAACTTCCAGTGGCCCGGCATCGCAGCTCTGGTCCTGGTGGGCGGGTTGTTTGCCGCGGGGATGCGCCACTACTATGCCCTGATCGCCTTCGGCTTCTGCCTCTTCGTGGCGCTCACCGTGCTCATGGAGTTCTATCGCGGCGCTCACGCCATCGCCGTCAAAACGCACATGAATCTGCTCCGCTCGACCGTCGAGCTGACCCATCGCAACACGCGCCGCTACGGCGGATACCTGGTCCACATGGGCATCGTGCTCCTGTTCATCGGTTTTACGGGCGCGGCTTTCAATAAGTCCGACGTCCGCGAAATGAACGTCGGCGACACCTTGCATCTGGGCCACTACGATCTCAAAATGGTGAACCTGAAGGATGGCGACAACTCCAACTACAGTTGGAATCGCGCCACCATCATGGTCATCCGCAATGGTGATGTGCTCGGCACGCTGGAGCCCGAAAGACGCTTCTACAAGGCCAGCCGCCAGGGCACTTCCGAAGTTGGCGTGCGCCCCCGGCCGAACGAGGATCTCTATATCAACTTCGCCGGCATGTCGGACGATGGCCAGCGCGCCGTGATCCAGGCTTACGTCTTTCCCTTGGTTTCCTGGATCTGGATCGGCGGCCTGGTCCTGATTGGCGGTACGCTGATCTGTCTGGTGCCGAGCAAGGTCAGAATGCAATATGCCCGCACGGAAGTGGTGGGCATCACTCGGAAATATGTGGAAGTTCCGAAATAATTTCGCCTTGGTAGCCCTGCTGGCGGTGAGCCTTGTGTGCCCCGCCCTCGCCCAGACCGCCGCTGAAAAGCCCAGCGCGGATGTGCGGCGCGTGGCGGCCCACATCGCCTGCAAGTGTGGCTGCAACGATACCGTGGCCACCTGCTCCATGCTGGAGTGTAGCTTTTCCAAGGCCGCCAAAGAAAAAATCGCCAAGTTGCAGGCCGCTGGTTGGACCGACAAGGCCATCATCGACGAGTTCATCGCCGAGTACGGACCCGGCATCTACCGCGGCAATCCTGATGTTTTCGGCTGGCTGGTTCCTTATCTCCTGATCGCCCCCGGCCTGCTGCTCATCTTTTGGTTCATCCGCCGGTACCGTAAGCCGCCTCCCATTGCCGAAATCGGCCCCGCTCCCGGCGACCCCGAGTTGGCGCGTTACCAGGAGCAGATCGAAAAGGACTTGGCGCACCTGGAATAAATGTTCATTGTCCTCGCAGCGCTGCTCACCGTCGGAGTGATTGCCTTCATTCTGTCGGTCCGGGCCAAGGATTTGCCCGCACCCGAGCCGGTTTCGCCCTTTCAACATCTGGACGAGCGCAAGGCGGCCATCTACGACAATCTGCGCGACCTCCAGTTCGAATACCGCGTCGGCAAGCTCTCCGATCACGACTACCAGCAGACTAAGAAGGACTTGCAGCGCGAACTGGCCGGCGTCCTGGCCGAAGTCGACCGCCTGAAACAGCAGCTCAGCGCCAACGGCGCCGCCGCACTCACCGCACCCCCCCCACCCCCCCCTCCGCCGCAGCCCAAGGCCGAAGACCCCCTCACCTGCCCGCATTGCGGAGCCAAATTCCCCCAGCCGCTGAAATTCTGCGGCGAATGCGGCAAGCCCATGAAAGCTGTACAGCCATGAAAAAGCTCATTAGCCGCAGATCTGCGGCTAAAATCTTTCCATCCGCGGCGATATTGCTGCTGGCGTTACCCGCCCTGGCAGCCGTCGACGGCACGGTCATGAATGGCACTGTTGGCAAGCCGCAGGCCGGCGCCACCGTGACGCTCTTCAAGCTCGGACAGGCCGGTCCGGAATCCATCCAAAGCGTCAAGTCGGATGCCCAGGGCAAGTTTCACATTGACCGCGCCCTGCAAGGGCCGAACCTGATCCAGACCACTTATGACGGCGTCGTCTACAATCATGTCCTGGCGCCCGGTTCCGCCTCCACCGGCCTGGTGCTGAATGTTTACAACTCTTCCAAACAACCCGGCGACGCCCGCGTCGCGCGTCACTTCCTGATCTTTCAGCCGAGCGGCGCTCAAATGACCGTGGATGAAGGGTTCCAATTCAGTAACAACGGCAAGATGACTTACAACGATCCTGAGAGCGGGACGTTCAAGTTCTATCTGCCGTCCGCCGCCAACGGCAAAGTGGAAGTGAAGGCCACCGCGCCGCACGGTATGCCCATCGACGCCACCTTTGCCAAAACCCGGGAAAAAGACGCGTACAAGGTCGATTTCCCCATCAAACCGGGCGAAACCGATTTCCAGATCAGTTACACCGTGCCATATAGCTCAGGCGACATATTCGAGGGCAAGCTGCTCGATAAGACCGTCGAACCCACGCTGCTGGTGGTCCCCAATGGCATCACCATCCAAGGCGAGGGCCTCGAAGGCAAGGGTACCGAGCCCCGCTCGCAAGCCTCCATCTATAGCGTCGCCGCCCGCGATTTCAAAGTGCAGATATCCGGCCTGGCGCCCAGCGCGGACGCCGACACCGGCGACAGCGGCCCCTCCATCGAGGAAGTCTCTCCCCGAATCCTCCGCCAGAACATGAAGTGGATCCTGGCCCTGGCCTTCGGTATTCTGGTTCTCGGCTTCATCGTGCTCTACCGCGCTCAGCCGTCCCCCGATCCACGCGCGGTCCCGGCGAAAGGAAAGAATGAGAGCGGTCGCCGCTGAGGGGGTCTGGAAATTCTACGGCGACTATCCGGCATTGCGCGACGTCGGCATCGAGGCTGAACCCGGCGCCTGCCTCGCCCTGATCGGCCGCAACGGCGCCGGCAAGACCACCCTGCTGCGCATCCTCGGCGGCTTCTCCAAAGCCGGCCGCGGCCAGGTCCGCATTTTCGGCGCCGATCCCCGCGAAACCGAAACGCGCCGCCAGGTGGGTTGGATCGGCCACGGCATCTCGGTCTACGACGAGCTGTCCGCCATCGAGAACCTGACGCTTTTCGCCCGGCTCTACAACCTGTCCGAACCCCGCCGCGCCGCCCTGGAGTGGCTCTCCCAAACCGGCCTCGAGCGCGTGCAGAACGGCCTGGTGCGCGAGTTCTCGCGCGGCATGCGGCAACGCCTGGCTGTGGCGCGTGCCTTCCTGCACAAGCCCGCCGTGCTGCTGCTCGACGAACCCTTCACCGCGCTCGACGACCGCGCCATCGCCGTGCTGCAGCGCCTCCTGCGCGAAGCCCTCGCCGAAGGCCGCACCATCGTCGTGTCCACCCACCAGTTGCGCGAAGCCCTCGAACTGGCCACCCACGTGGCCCTCTTGAACCGCGGTAAAATCGCATTCCGCGGCCCTCGCACGCCGGAGATGCTTTCCGACCCCGGCTGGGTCTACGCGCATTACGGCGAAGCCTGATGAACTTCTTCCGGCAGACACTGGTCATCGCCCGGAAAGATCTGCGGGCCGAGCTGCGCACCAAGGAGGCCATCAACGCCGCTCTGGCTTTCGCCGTGGTCATCCTGGTGCTCTTCAGCTTCGCCTTCGACCCCCTGGAAGAGCAGACCCGCGAAATCTCCGGCGGCCTGCTCTGGATCGTTTTCGCCTTCGCCGGTACGCTGGTGCTCAACCGCAGTTTCGCGCGCGAGCTGCCCAACGACTGCCTGGATGCCCTGGTCGCCGCCCCCATCCCAGGCAGCGCGCTGTTCCTCGGCAAGGCCCTCGCCAACTTCGTGCTCGTCCTGGCCGTCGAGCTGGTCTCCTTGCCGGTCTTCGGTATCTTTTATAATGTGCACTGGACCAGCCGAATCTGGTCGCTGCTGTTGGTGCTGGCGCTGGGTACCTGGGGACTCACGGTGATCGGGACAATTTTCAGCGCGCTAACCGTCAACATCCGGTTGCGCGAGCTGATGGCTCCCCTGCTCGTTTATCCCATGTTGATTCCCGCCCTGATGAGCGCCATGAAGCTGACCGTCGATCTGATTGCCGGAAAGCCGCTCGGCGGCGACAACCAGATCTGGCTGCGCCTGCTGGTGGTCTTCGATGTGATTTTTACGGCCTTGTCTCTGGTGTTGCTGGAGACCGTGCTGGTGGAGTAAAACATGCGCCAGAAAATCATCTATGGCCTGGGCGCCGCGGCGGCGATCCTGTTGGCCCGCAATCTGTATTCGATCTTCCTGCAGCTTCCCGACGATGCCATGCAGGGCATGATCTACCGCATCATCTTCTTCCACGTGCCCGCGGCCATCACCGCCATGCTCTGTGCGGCCGTGGCCTGCGTGGCCAGCATCCTGTTTCTCATCACCCGCAACTTCCGGCACGATGCCCTCGCCGTGGCGGTCACCGAAGTCGGCCTGGCTTTTCTGGCCGCCAACCTGGTTACCGGATCCATCTGGGGACGCGTCATCTGGGGAATCTGGTGGACCTGGGACGCGCGCCTCACTTCCGCGCTGGTTTGCTGGCTGCTCTACGCCGGATACCTGATGCTGCGCCACGCCATCGAAGAGCCCACCACCCGCGCGCGCGTCTCGGCCGTCTTCAATATTTTTGCCTTCGCCGACGTACCGATCGTTATCTTCTCCATCAAGTGGTGGCGCACCCAGCACCCGCAGCCGGTCTTCTGGGGGGGGGGATCGATCGATCCCCGCATGTACCTGACCGCCGCGCTGAACCTCGTGGCCCTCGCGCTGCTGGCCTCGGTCCTGGTCTTGATCCGCCTGCGCCAGGAAGAAGTGCAGCGCGAAATCGACTCGATACGCCGCTACGCCCATGCCATATAACGGAGCCTGAATGGAAACACGCAACTTTACGTTTATGTTTTACGGCTTTCTGGCCGCCTGGCTGATCCTGGTGGTCTATGTGCTCTCGCTGGTCTCGCGCGAGCGCAAGATCAGCGAACAGCTCAAGAGCCTCAAAGGCATGCTGGATGATAAGGATCGCAAGTGAGCGTCCTGCCATGAATCGCCGCGATCTCCTCACCGGCCTGGCCGCCGCCGCCCCCGCCGCTTTCCTGCCCGCCCGGGCGCAAACTGCGCTGCGCGGATTGCCCACCCCCATCATCAAGGACGTCACCGTCATCGCGACCGCTCCCGCCGGACTGCGGCTCTCCGTCGTCAAGGTGACCACCGACCAGGACGGCCTCTACGGCTACGGCTGCGCCACCTTCACGCAGCGCGCCGATCTCGTCAACGACGCCGTCGAAAAGTACCTCCGGCCCTTCCTGGTCGGCAAGCCCGCCGACCGCATCGAAGATACCTGGCAGGCCTGCTACGACAGCTCCTATTGGCGCAACGGCCCCGTGCTGAACAACGCCATCAGCGGCGTCGACCAGGCGCTTTGGGATATCAAGGGCCGCCAGGCGCGCATGCCCATCTATGAGCTGCTGGGCGGCAAGTGCCGCGAAGCCGCCGATTGCTACACCCACGCGGCCGGCGCCGAAATCCAGCAGACCATCGACCAGGCCCGCCACTTCATGGAACAGGGCTTCCGCCACGTGCGCGTGCAAGTCGGCGTGCCCGGTATGGAAGGTTATGGAGCCGCCCGCGGCGGCGCCACCATGACCGGACTCCACAGCGGTCCCGTCTTCGAGCCCGCCTATTACATTCGCCGTGCGCTGAAGCTCTTCGAGGAATGCCGCAAGCAGCTCGGCGACGAGGTCGAGCTGCTGCACGATGTGCACGAGCGCGTCTCGCCCAACCAGGCCGTGCAGTTCCTGAAGGAAGCCGAACAATACCGCATGTTCTTCATGGAAGATCCGCTCTCGCCCGAGGACATCGCCTACTTCCACCAGATCCGCAGCCAGTGCGCCACGCCCATCGCGATGGGCGAGCTCTTCAACAGTCCGCACGAGTGGACCCCGCTCATCAGTGGTCGCCTGATCGATTACATCCGCATCCACGTCAGTCAGGCCGGCGGCCTGACGCCCGTGCGCAAGATCGCCGCCATGGCCGAGATCTTCGGCGTCAAGACCGCCTGGCACGGACCCGGCGACGTCTCGCCTGTCGGCCACGCCGCCAACGTGACCCTCGACGTGGCCTGCTACAACTTCGGCATTCAGGAATACTCGCCCTTCAACGACCGTCTGCAGGAAGTCTTCCGCGGCTGCCCGGTCCTGAAGAACGGCTACCTGTACCCCAACGACGCGCCCGGCTGGGGCATCGAAATCGATGAGAAGCTGGCCGCCAAATATCCCTACGGCAGCTTCGAGCGCGGCCAGCAGAAACGCCTCAACGGAGGCTGGGGCGAAGTGCGCCGCCGCGACGGAACCATCATCAAGCAGTAGGCATCAAGCAGTGGGCCGCCGACCGCGTGCTATCCTGGGTAAAGACCCGGGCGGCTTCCCACGGAGAGATGGCCGAGTGGTTGAAGGCGCACGCTTGGAAAGCGTGTATAGGGGAAACTCTATCGAGGGTTCGAATCCCTCTCTCTCCGCCATACTGGTCATCTTTGTGAGTCACTGCCTCCACACAGCTCCCATGACTTCCTGCCGTTGAGACAGATCGCCATCGGGTACAACCACCGCTACCCACGGCGAATCCAGTGCCGCAACCCGTCCGCGCCACTCCAGTGTAGCCGTTCCTTTGGCGCTGAGTGTCACTCGCTTTTCATCGCCGCTGAGCGTCAGATTCTCCGCGCGAACCTGTAACCGGTGAACGCCGTTGCCCCGCGTGCGGGCCCTGATTACGACATCGCCCGTCCGGGATGTTGCCGCCGAAGCTTCAAAATCCCAGAACTGTCCCGGCCGCAGGTTCAAGTGATAAGTTCCACCGGCCAGAAATGTGCGCTCCATTTCGCTGCCATTACTGCGCACCATGTATCTTCCTTCGGGCAGCGACGCCTGAAAGTTGCCGGTGGCCGGGTCTGGCTGAACTTCGATCTCGTGTCCCCAGTCCTTTTCCTGAAACAGCACAGGCCCGCTTGCCTGACCCTCCACCAGCGCCGGCCCCGCAAGATCGCGCATCACGGCAATCCAGCGGCCTACCGGATGCACCCAGACCTCCTTGTAGGTCCACGTGTTCTGCACCGGCCAATAAGGTGCGTCGCTGTCGCCACGCGTCTGGATGCCTACCGGCAACGATCCGACCATGTTGCCCGACGACGGCGTGTATTGCGGCGTAAAGTCGTATCCTTCGCCCCACATCATACTTTGCGCAAAAGGATTCCGCCCGATCACCCATTCCAGTTGCTCCTGCGCCAGTTGCTCCGATTCCAGATCGCCTCGTAAGTGGGCCGCCAGCCCCAGCGCCTCCGTCTTTGGTAGAAGTGTGCCGAACTGCCCGCGATAATCCATCCAGACTGGGAACAACCGCAAATAATAACCGCTACCCAGCGGCACGCCGTTCAACACCTGCTTGCGGAACGATTCTCTCCGTGTCACGGGCGCGTCTCTATACTCGTCATCTTTGTAGATAGACGCCGGCAACACGTTGTACGGCTCCGTGTACCGGGCTACGCTCTTCAGGTATTCCGCATACAGCGCCACCGCCGTGTACCACTTCATCCAGTCCGGATGATTGGGGAAGGCGCCGCACAGCTCGGTGAGCGCCAGAATCGGTGCGTTCTCGCGGCCGCGATGCACGTAGTGCAGAAGGCGATTCTTGGCCGGGCTGGTGTAGAAGAATCCTGACAGGGGCGTCGTCCAGGACGGCCGCTTGCGCTCCTGCGAGTCGAGGATCACGCGCGCCAGTTCCACGGCTTTGTCTCGATACCGTTGGTTCCCGGTGGCCCGCCACAGCTCCACTGAAGCGAGCACGCCCTCGGAGGCATTCTCGTGCACCACTCCGGCGGAGTCGAACGACACCTGAAAGCGTTGCGTGGATGGGGGACCCGCTTTGGCCATGCCTTCCACCGCGAACTCCCAGTCGGATTCCGCCATCCGCACCGAGTATTTAGCCAGCCTGGGATCGCTGTCCTTCAGCACGTGCGCGGCAATGCCTTCCGCTGCCGACGCAAGGAAGTTTACGAACGGGTCGTTCTTGGCGGTCACCGTCACATCGTCCCCCGTGCCCAGGATCCCATCGGTGCGCCGGCTGCTGACCGAACCTGCGTCCCGATAGCCATCGCCGAAGCTGGTCTTGAGTACCCAGGCGAGCCCCCAGCGCGCCTCCTCAATCAGGCGCGCATATAACTCGGGATCCCGATTCTGCGCGCGCAACCGTTCGGCCAGGCTGAACATCGCATACACGATGTCGCCGGTGTTGCCCATTCCTTGTGTCAGATCGCCGGCGTCGTGCCAGCCGCCGTTGATGATGATTCGCCGGTCGCCATGAATCGCCTGCCAATCCCGGTGACACACGCCGTGAACTCCGGGAATCGCCATGCCGCAACGCTCCGCGTAGAAGAAGTTGAGCGCCTTGAGAATCGTCTCGCGCCATACATCGGGCGCGATGCGAAACGCATGTGTGCTTTCGTCCCCCGCCACGATCCGATACCATCCGGGACTCTGAACCCCGGAGAAGTCCATCACCTGGAAGACTCCCAGGCGAGTCTTCTCCGTCCGCCACGGCTTCGTCAGGACGGCCTGCCCGGTCGCCTGGTCGATCACCTGAAATTCGCCGTCACCCAGACCACTGGCGATGGCCATCTTCCGTGCACCAGGCTGATAACCGGCCTGGCTGTACGAAATGCGCTCCGGCCAAACAGCCCATCCGTCGATGTAATCCGGATCCACTTGCTGTAACTCCAGGTCGTCGAAGTAATAAGTGGCCGTATCGGCCGCCTCAGGCTCGTGGCCCGCCATGTAATAGGAAAAGTCCAGGGCCGTGATCTTGTCTCGCCCTACATTCCCGATCTCCCACACGACATGGTTCCACTGGTGATTGCGCAGAACCAGATTCGTTTCACCCTCCTGCCCGAAAGCCGCCGGTAGCTTCACAGCGCCGTCGTTATGCAACACGAGTCCCAGGGCAGTCACATATCCACCGTTCCAGTCGGGGTAGATCCAGACGGAGATACGATCGAACCGGGTCCAATCTTCACCGTCAAAGTGGCGTGTGACGCCCGTTTCTCCCCAGCCGCGTCCGTTCAACGGTCCCGGCACGCTCAACCGCGTCGGCGCGCGCATGCACAGCGAGTTGCGGCCGTCGCGGGAATGCTCTCTGGTGAGCGACATTTCGGCGGCCACGGTCTGCGACCGGGAGACCTGCACTTGGATCCGCGAGTCCACCACGGCCGGCGGCTTATTCGTGAACGTGCTCCAATGGTCGAGGCTGTGCATGTCGTCCAGCACACGGCTGGCGAGCACCTTCTTGTGCAGCCACCGGTACGCCGCGGAATCCGGAAAGGTCGCCACCATCGGCGGTGGCCCGGGAATCTGGCCGGGGAGGGCCGTCACCATCGCAAGGAGTGTAAGAACAGATCGTAAGTATGAAGACATAGCTATAGTTGCATTTTCAGCCGCATCCTGGTAAGCAACGCGGAGAGAGCCAGAATAAATGTGGTAAATAGACACGCCCGGAAAACGCCGGCTGCGCCGTGCGATCCGCCGGCAGAGATGAATTCGAGCGCCGGAATTGCCAGACAGATCCAAGGCAGAAGATAAGTAAGTAGTGTATTGGAGCCGGCGGGCTTGACGAAACCCGCCCAAGCCGTGAAACGCTTGATATCGACGAAATAGTAAAGAGCCGTCAGGATCACAACGCACGAAGATTCCGAAAAGAGGCACCAGGTGGGCGTCGCGTGGTTCTTTGAAATACCCAGCGGCAGCAGGGCCAGCCCGCCGGTAAATAGGATCGCGGCTAGAGCCGCCGAATAATGGAGCTTCCGCGTTAGGGTCGTCCCCGCGGATTCATCGAACAGGATGAACGAAAAAACCACCCCTGCCAGGACGATGGATGCCAAAGCCCCGTCCCCCAGCGGCCAGAAGTAGAGCGGCACATGCCGAAGCAGCGCGAGACCTCCCAGTTTGGCGGTCACGTTCATCACGTTTAACGCGACGAACGCGCCAGCCACCCACCAGAATGTCTTGGGAAGCGCAGAATAAATGACCCCCGCGCTGAGATAGGCGAAGCCGATCAGGCCCAGGATTTCGGGATACCCGAGGTCCAGCAAGGCGATGCCGCCGGAAGCGGTTTGGCGCCGGAAGATCGCGACTAAGACCAAGAGCAGAACGAAACCGGAAGCTCTTAGGACCCTGTAGAACGGCCGCCGTGGGCCGGAGTTCGGGTACGCCGTCCACGCCAGGATAATTCCCGCCAACGCCAGCAGGTCCCACGTGGGAACGCTTATGCCGCTGAAGTGTGGATCGAGCTTGTACAGGTTAGCCAGGATGTAGCCCATCGCCACCAGGCCCAACGAGCGCACAATGATATGTCTCAATAAACTCAGGCGCGAATCCCCCATGGCCAGGCGCC
>Ga0335078_10012112_pt1 | contig 12797 bp, 10 predicted proteins | sample Lox_Sample_32_FD_206711 | JGI IMG/M metagenome (GOLD analysis project Ga0335078, IMG submission 206711) | Soil microbial communities from Loxahatchee National Wildlife Refuge, Florida, United States - Lox_Sample_3.2 | ecosystem: Environmental > Terrestrial > Soil > Wetlands | place: USA... | reverse complement strand
CGGTCTATTTCACGCGTGTTCGCTGCGCATTTACCGTCGCCGGCCCGGCGCGGCGGCGGCCGGCGGGCGTTTGCCTGCCCGCCTGCGAGGTAGTGACGGGTATGCATCGTGTATCGACGCCGGACGCAGTGCGGACCGCGAGGCGGGCTTCCAATAGCCGGACAGGGCACTTCGTTGCGCGTGCGGGCCTGACCGCGCGCGGTGTCATTTACATCCTGGTTGGCTGGGTCGCGGTGCTTGTCGCACTGGGGCAGAGCTCGCGCGAGGCGGATCAGCAGGGCGCACTGCAACTGCTCGCTGGCAAGCCCTACGGGCTTGTCTCGCTCTGGCTGCTCGGCATCGGCTTCGCGGGCTACGCGCTGTGGCGGCTGAGCGAGGCCGCGTTCGGCGTCAGCGGTGAGCCGCCCGGGGCCGGCCCCAGGCTCAAGTCGCTGGCGCGAGCGGTCATCTACGCGGGCCTGTCCTACCTGACATTCACGGTGATCTCCGGCACCGCTCGCAGCCAGGCCGGGCGGCAGCAGGACCTCACGGCCACCGCCATGCAGCACACGCCCGGCCGGGTGCTTGTCGGCGTCGTGGGGCTGATCGTCGTCGGCTGCGGCATCGCCCTGGTGGTCGAGGGTGCCCGCAAGAAGTTCATGAAGCACCTGGAGACGGCACGGATGAGCGCCAGGACACGTCGCGTCGTCCAACTGCTTGGCGTGACGGGAACCGTCGCGCGAGGGCTTGTATTCGCCCTGGCAGGCGTGCTGGTCATCGATGCGGCGATCACCCATAGGGCATCCGAGTCCGGCGGCATCGACAAGGCGCTGCTGACACTGCGCGATCAGCCGTTCGGCGAGTTCCTGGTGATGCTGGCCGCGCTCGGCCTCATTGTGTTCGGTGTCTACGGGCTGTGCGAGGCTCGCTGGCGGCAGGTCTGAACCCGGCCCGGACCCGGAAAGGAAACTGGCGTGGCTGACGTCGCGGTGGTGGCGCACTCACGGAAGAGCCTCGGCGGCGGCCTGCCGGAGTTGCGGAGAATCCTGGCCGGCGAAGGCGTGACCGATCCCCTCTGGTACGAGGTGAAGAAGAGCCGCCGGGCTCCCGAGTTCGCACGGCGCGCGGCGGGCAAGGGCGTCGACGTACTGTTCGTCTGGGGCGGCGACGGGACCGTCCAGCGGTGCGTCGACGCCGTGGCGGGCACGGACACGGCGGTAGCCATCCTGCCCGCGGGCACGGCGAACCTGCTGGCGGCGAACCTGAACGTGCCGCATGATCTCGCCGGGGCGGTACGGGCCGGGTTGCACGGCGACCGGCGCAGGCTAGACACCGGCTCGGTGAACGGCGAACGTTTCACGGTGATGGCGGGCGCGGGCTTCGACGCGCGGATGATCGCCGACGCCGACCGGGGCGCGAAGGACCGGCTTGGCCGCGTCGCCTACATCGCCACAGGGCTCAGGAACCTGCGCGCGCGCCGGGTGCGGGCGACCATCACGGTGGACGGCAAGCGCTTCTTCAAGGGCAAGGTCTCGTGCGTGCTGACCGCGAATGTCGGCAAGATCCTCGGCGGCGTCGAGGCTTTCCCGCAGGCGCGGCCCGATGACGGGCGCCTTGAACTGGGGGTGGTGACGGCACGCAATCCACTCCAGTGGGCCAGGACCTTCGGCAGGCTCGCCCTAGGGCACCCGGAGCGGTCTTCCTTCGCCGAGGTCACGCAGGGGACGGAGTTCAAGGTCAGGTTCGACAGGAAGGTCCGCTTCGAACTCGACGGCGGCGCGCGCCCGGCCCGCAGGAAACTGCGCGTCAAGGTCCACCCGGGCTCAGTCACTGTCTGCGTTCCGCCGGGACGGGCAGGGCTGGCGGAACAGCCCGCGAGCTAGCGCTTCACGCCGACGCCGGCCAGGTTGGTGGCGTTGAGCGGTGCACGGTCGGTGCTTTCCGCGGGTCGCCAGTCCTGCATCGGGACCAGCCCAGGTGCCACCAGGTGGAAGCCGTCGAAGAGGCGCCGGATCTCGGCGCGGGAGCGCAGCAGGAAGGCGGTGCGGTAGTTACGGTAGGCATCTTGCGTGCCGGAGACCACGGCCGGGTCCGCGCCCTCTGAGGTGCCGGTCGACAGGATCAGCAGGCTCCCCGGCGCCAGGGCGTCGCGGAACGTGGCGACCATGCCGTCGGCATCCTCGTCGCCGCCGATGAAGTGCACCACGCCGAGCAGCAGGACCGCCACCGGCTCGGCCAGGTCGAGGCATTCATTGAGTTCCTTGCTGCCGAGCACGGAACCCGGGTCGCGCACGTCGGCGAGCAGCGTGGTGAGGCCGTCGCCCGTGGCGAGCAGCGCGCGGTTGTGCGCGACAACCACCGGGTCGTTGTCGACGTAGGCGACGCGGGCGCCAGGGATGACGCTCCTGGCCACCTCGTGCACGCTCGGCGCGGTCGGCAGGCCGCTGCCCAGGTCGAGGAACTGCGCGACGCCGCGGTCGGCGGCGAACCTGACCGCGCGGACCAGGAAGTCCCTGGTGACCAGCGCGAGCCGCTTGGGCTCCAGGTTGGAGGCCATCAGTTGCTGCGCGACGGCCCGGTCGGACGCGAAGTTGTCCTTGCCGCCTAGCAGGTAGTCGTAGACCCGCGCGATGTTCGGGCGCGTGATGTCGACGCCCTCCGGCGCCGTCGGCTCCATAACTGCAAACGATAGCCGAACGCTATCCCGCACCGGAACAAACCATGATCAATCAGAACGGGGCGTGCTCCGCCCGTTCCCGCCGCGAGCCCGCCGTTCAGGGAGGGGCCACCGAGGCCGGCGAGGGGGGTGAGAAGCCTGGTATGTCACATCTACCCTGGCAAAACGATTTTTGCGGAAAATTTCTGGTGTTGTGAAGGGTTTTTAGCGTTACCACACGTACAAATCTTCACGATCATGCCATTGGGCTGCCGCGATGGCGCCTTGAGGTCGGCAATGGCGCCTTTGGGGCCGGTGGTTCACGGGAAGCGATCCCGGCCACCCCGAACGGGGGCGTGGAGCCGCGCTTTCCCGCCGGGGTGCCCGGGCGGGCAGAATGAACGGGTGCAGGTCGCGATGCTCGGACCGCTTGAGGTCCGCGACGGTGCCGGGTCGGCGCGCGAGGTCAGCGGTACCCGACTGCGCGCGCTGCTCATGCTGCTCGCGCTGCGCGCGGGGCAGGTGGTGCCGCCTGGGTCGCTGATCGGCGAGCTGTGGGGCGAGCGGCAGCCCGCCGACGCGGCGAACGCGCTCCAGGCGCTGGTGTCGCGGCTGCGCCGGGCGCTTGGCGGCGCGGAGGCCGTGGCGTCCGGGCCCGCCGGGTACCGGCTGGCGGCCGAACGGGACGACATCGACGTGTTCCGCTTCGAGCGGCTCGCCGCGCGCGGCCGCGCTGTCCTTGGCGCCAGCCCGGCCGAGGCGGCCGGGCTGCTCGGGCAGGCGCTCGCGCTGTGGCGCGGCGAGCCGCTGACCGACGCTGCGGGAACCGAGGCCGGGCGGGCGGCGATCGCCTGGCTCACCGAGCTACGGCTGGCGGTGACCGAGGACAGGATCGACGCCGAGCTGCGGTGCGGCGGGGACGAGGCCGTTTCCTGCGGGCACGGGGCGCGGTCAGCGGGACGGGGCGAGCGGGTGCCGCGGCTCGTTGCCGAGCTGGAGGGGCTGCTCGCCGCGAGCCCGACGCGGGAGACCTTCGCGGCGCTGCTGATGCGCGCGCTCGCCGCCGACGGGCGGCGAGCCGCCGCGCTTGGGGTGTACGAGCAGACAAGGAAGCGGCTCGCCGACGAGCTTGGCGCCGACCCGTCGCCACAGCTGGCCGCGCTGCACCTGGAGCTGCTCCGCGCGGACGGGCAGGGCTCCGCTCCGCCGCCGTCGCCGGCCACGGCAGGCGACCGAGCGGACCGGGACCGAGCGGAGCGGGACCGAGCTCGCACGGGACAGGTGGCGGGCGACGTGGACCTGGCGCCGCGCGGTAACCTGCCTGCGGCACTCACCAGCTTCGTCGGGCGGGACGGTGACGTGGACGACATCGGGGCGCTGCTGCGCACGCACCGGCTCGTCACGCTGACCGGGCCGGGCGGCGCGGGCAAGACGCGGCTCGCCGTCGAGGCCGCCCGCGCGGCGCTCGGCGCCGGGCGGGCGCCGGGCGTCGGCGGGCGGGCGTCAGGCACGTCCGTCCCGGGCGCGTCCGTCCCGGGCGCGTCCTTCCCAGGCGCGTCCTTCCCGGGCGCGTCCTTCCCGGGGACGGCCTTCCCGGGGACGGCCTTCCCTGGGGGAGGGTGGCTCGCCGAGCTCGCCCCTGTTACGGACCCGGGCGACGTGGCGGGGACGGTGCTGAGCGCGTTCGGGCTGCGCGAGCAGGCGCTGCTCGTCACCAGGCAGATGCACGCAAGGCCGGTGGCGGAGGACGCGCTCGACCGGCTGGTCGGCGCCCTCGCCGGCAGGCGGGCACTGCTCGTGCTCGATAACTGCGAGCACGTGATCACCGCCGCCGCGGTGCTCGCCGACCGGGTGCTCACGCACTGCCCAGGCATCCGCGTCCTCGCGACAAGCAGGGAGGCGCTGAACATCACCGGCGAGGCGCTGTGGCCGGTGGGACCGCTGGCCGAGTCGCCGGCCGAGCAGCTGTTCGCCGAGCGGGCCGCCGCCGTCTCCCCCGGCTTCCCGCTGACCGCGGGCAACTCCCCCGCCGTCTCCCGCATCTGCCAGGCGCTCGACGGGATGCCGCTGGCGATCGAGCTCGCCGCGGCGCGGACACGCGCCATGACGCCCGCCCAGATCGCCGACCGGCTCGACCAGCGGTTCCGGCTGCTCACCGGCGGCAGCCGCACCGCGCTGCCGCGCCACCAGACGCTGCGCGCCGTGGTCGACTGGAGCTGGGACCTGCTCAACGACACCGAACGGGCGCTGCTGCGCCGCCTGTCCGCGTTCACCGGCGGCGCCACCCTCGAGGCGGCCGAGCAGGTCTGCGCGGGCCCTAGCGGCACCGGCCCGCCGGTCCAGCGCGGCGACGTGCTCGACCTGCTGACCGCGCTCACCGACAAGTCGCTGGTCATCGCGGCGCAGACCGCGGACGGCCCGCGCTACCTGATGCTGGAGACGATCAGGGAGTACGGCAGGGACCGGCTCGCGGAGGCGGGCGAGACGGACCAGGCGCGGCGCCGGCACGCCGGGTACTTCCTGCGGTCCGCGGAACGGGCGGGGCCGCGGCTGTTCGGCGCGGGGCAGCTTGACTGGCTGCGTGTCATGGGGGCGGATGCCGACAACGTGCACATGGCGATCCGCGCCGCCGTCGCGGCCGGAGACACGGACACGGCGATCGGGCTGGTCAGCGCGTTCGGCTGGTACTGGTGGCTGCGCAGCATGAAGCAGGAGGCCGGAGACCTGACGGCGCTCGCCCTGCGCGGCGCGCCCACCGCCGCGCAGGCGATCGCGGCGCACGTCACCCTGGCTGGGGAAGTGCCTGCCAGCGGAGCGCCGGACGACGAGGGCCTGGCGCGGCTTGAGCGGCTGGCGGCCGCGTACGGGGTGGCCGGGATGCTGGTGATGGACTCACCGCGGTTCGCCGAGAGCGTGGCGTGGCTGCGGGAAGCCGAGGACCTGGCCGCGTGGCTTGGCCAGCAGCCAGGCGAGCGGCCGGGAGATCACGGGCCCGGCGGTGACCCGGCCGACGGCGACAGGTTCATCGTGCACGCGGTCGCGGCACTGGCGGGCCCGCTGCGGCGGATGATCGAGTCGCTGGGCGGGGCGGACCCCGGACTGCTCGATGCCGCGGTCGCCGACTCCTACCCGTGGGTCACCGGCCTCGGGCGGGTGCTGCGCGGCCAGCTCCGCCTCAACCAGGGCCGGATGACCGACCGGGCGGAGGCGGACTTCCGCGCGGCGGTGACCACCTTCGAGGAACTCGGCGAGCGCTGGGGTCTCGCGATGGCGGTGAGCGGCCTCGCCCAGGTCGAGGAGTGGCGCGGCGAGCTGCCCGCCGCGGCCGCCCATTACGAGCAGGCCGCCGGCCTCGCCGGCGAACTCGGCACCACCGAGGACGAGACGCAGTCCCGGCTGCACCTCGCCCACGTGCTCTGGCGGCTCGGCGGCGCGGGCAAGGACCGCTCCCGGACCGAGCTCGCCCGCGCGCTGCGCGACGCGGACCGGCTCGGCTGGCCCGAGGTGACGGCGTACGCCGCCTACGTCGCGGGGAACCTGGCCCGACTTGACGGGGACCTGGCCACCGCGCGGGAGCGCCTTGAGGCGGCCGCGGTCTCGGTGGAGTCATACGGGAGCGGCCTCAGCCAGATCGCCGCGGTGACGTGCACCGCCCGCGGGTACCTGGCCGCAGCCGACGGCGACCTGGCCGGCGCGCGCCACTGGCAGGACCGCGCCCTCGCGGCGGCGCTGCCGACCGGAGACTACCCCGTGATCGCCGAGGTGCTGACCGGCACGGCCGATGTGGCGCTCAGGGAAGGGGACGCGATGCGGGCCGCGGCGCTGCTCGGCGCGGCCGAGGGGGTACGTGGCACACGCCACCGTTCTGATGAGGACGGGGAGCGGGTGGCCGCCGCGGCGCGCGAACTGCTCGGCACCGCGGACTACGGCGCGGCCTTCCAGCGCGGGCGGGCGGTCACCCCGGCCACGCTGGAGGCCGCGTTGGCTGAGTTCCTCACACCCGGCGCCTGAAGGCGAGGACCGCGAGCGGCGCGAACACCGCCACGAAGGCCGCCGCGTACAGCAGCGCCTCGACCGCGGGCACCGCGACCGGGCCGCCGGCCATCAGGCCGCGGGTCGCCTCGGCCAGCAGCGTCACGGGGTTGGCCCTCGAGAACGCCTGCAGCCAGCCGGGCATGGTGGCGGTGCGGACGAACGCGCCGCTGGTGAAGGTGAGCGGGAACAGCACCACGAAGCCGAAGATCTGCACCTTTTCCGGGTTCGCCGCCAGCACGCCGATCCAGACGAACGCCCAGGCGAACGCCAGCGTGCACACCAGGACAAGGCCCGCGCCCGCGAGCACGGCGAGCGCGCTCGTGCCTGGCCGGAACCCCAGTGCCGTGCCGACGCCGTACAGCAGCGCGACCGCCCAGGCCTGCTTGGCGACGTCCGCGATGATGCGGCCCGCGAGCGGCGCGAACCGGGCGATCGGCAGCGCGCGCAGGCGGCTCGAGAAGCCCTTGTCCAGATCGGTGGACAGGCCGGTCGCCGTGTTCAGCGTGGTGAACAGCGAGTTCTGCACGATGATGCCGGGCAGCACGTACTGCAGGTAGTCGTGCGTGGAGCCGCCGATCGCGCCGCCGAAGACGTACACGAACAGCAGCAGGAACATGATCGGCTGGACGGAGAAGTCCATCAGCTCGAACGGGTTGTGCTTGACCTGCACCAGCGTCCGCCAGGCGAGCGAGCAGGTCTGCTGCACGGCGCGGACGGGGCCGACCCGGGCCGGCAGCGGGGCCGTTGCCGTTGCCGTTGCCGTTGCCGTCATGGCGCTCATGCGCTTAGCTCCGCGAGCTCGTCGTCTTCCTCTGTTTCTTCTTCCCTGGTGTCGTGGCCGGTGAGCGACAGGAACACCGCGTCCAGGGTGTCCGCGCCCGTTTGGGCCTTGAGCTCGGCGGAGGTGCCCTCGGCGATGACCAGGCCGTGGTCGATGACCGCGATCTGGTCCGCCAGCTGGTCGGCCTCCTCCAGGTACTGGGTGGTGAGCAGCACGGTGACGCCGTCCGCGACGAGTTCCCTGACGATGTCCCACAGCGCGTTCCTGCTGCGCGGGTCAAGGCCGGTGGTCGGCTCGTCGAGGAACAGCACCCGCGGCCGGCTAACCAGGCTGGCGGCCAGGTCGAGGCGGCGGCGCATGCCACCGGAGTAGGTCTTCACCGCGCGTCCCGCCGCGTCAGTCAGCCGGAACCTGTTCAGCAACTCTTTCGCGCGTTCCTTCGCCTCCTTGCGGGACGCGCCGGTGAGCCGGCCGATGAGCACGAGGTTCTCCGCGCCGGTTAGCGTCTCGTCGACCGACGCGTACTGGCCGGCCAGGCCGATGAGCTGGCGGACCTGGTGGGCCTGGGCGGCGACATCGTAGCCGAGCACGCTTGCCTGGCCCGCGTCGGGGGCGAGCAAGGTGGCGAGCATGCGGACGATGGTGGTCTTGCCCGCGCCGTTCGGGCCGAGCAGCCCGAAGACGGTGCCTGCGCGGATGGCCAGGTCGGCGCGGTTCACCGCGGTGGTGGCGCCGAACCGCTTGGTGAGGCCGCGGGCGACGACCGCGTGCGCCTGGCCCGCTGTCAATGTTTCTTCCATGCCCGCCAGCGTGCGGGTGAGCGCTGACACGGTGCCGGCCTGGCGCTGACGGCGGCTGACGCGCCGCTGACACGGTTGATCCGGTGATCCCGTGAGCGGCTGGTCCCGGGAACGGCTGTCCCTGGAGATGCGCGGGCGCGGCGTGAGGAGGATGCTTGGGGCATGGCTGACTGGGTGGGACGGTCCGCCGCCGACATCGCGGCGGCGGTCAGGGCGGGCGAGGTCACGGCGGGCGAGGTCGTCGCCGGGCACATCGGCCGGATATCGCGGCTGACCGCGGAACTCGGCGCGTTCATCAGGATCCGGGCCGCGGAGGCGGCCGCCGAGGCGCGGGCGGTCGACGCGCGGGCGGACCGCGCCGGGCTGCCGCTCGCCGGCGTCCCCGTCGCGGTGAAGGACTGCGCCGCGGTGACCGGCGAGCCGATGAGCTACGGCAGCGCCGCGTTTACCGCGACGCCGCAGCAGCACGATCACCCGGTGGTGGCGCGGCTGCGCGCGGCCGGCGCCGTCGTGGTGGGGCTCACCAACCTGCCCGAGCTGGCGATCTACCCCTTCACCGACAGCGTGTACGGCATCGCGCGCAACCCGTGGGACCAGCGGCGGACGCCGGGCGGGTCGTCGGGCGGCAGCGCGGCGGCGGTGGCCGCCGCGCTCGTGCCGCTCGCGCACGGCACCGACGGCCTCGGGTCGGTCCGGATACCCGCGGCCGCGTGCGGGCTGTTCGGCATCAAGCCGGGGACCGGCGTCGTGCCCGCCGACCTTGGCGAGACCGGCTGGCACGGCCTGACCGAGCACGGCCCGCTTGCCACGACGGTCACCGACGCCGCGCTGATGCTCGGGGTCATGGCCGGGACCAGCTACTCACTCGACGCCCAGGGACCGCTGCGCATCGCGGTGTCGGTCCGGCCGCCCGGCCCGGGCATCATCGTGCACCGCTCGTGCAGCGCGCCGGTCCGCGCCTGCGCCGGCCTGCTCGGCAAGTCCGGGCATGAGGTCACCGACGCCGATCCGCCCTACCCGGGCTGGCTGGTTCCCGTCATGCTCTCCTACTGGGTGGCCGGCCCGGCCGGCGAGGCGGCCGGGCACGCATCGGGAATGGAGCCGCGGACCCGTCGTCATGTCCGGGCGGGCCGCCTGGTGACCCGGGCGCGGCCGCCGCGCGGGTCCGACCGCGCGCGGCTGCGCGCGGCACTCGAGCCGTTCTTCGAGCGGTACGACGTGCTTGTCATGCCTGCGCTTGCCCGCCGGTGCCCGCCAGCGCGCCGCTACGGCGAGCGGTCCTGGCTGCGCAGCGTCGTCACGTCGCTGATGTTCGCGCCGATGACGGGGGTATGGAACCTGGCCGGCTACCCCGCGGCGGCGGTGCCAGCCGGCGGTCCCGGCGGTCCCGGCGGTCCCGGCGGTCCCGGCGGTCCCGGCTTGCCGGCCGCGGTGCAGCTGGTGGCCGCCCCCGGCCGCGAGCAGACGCTGCTCGCGCTCGCCGCCGAGATCGAGCGGTCAAGCCCGTGGCGACGCCACGCACCCGGGTACGACCCGCCCGGATAGGCGTTTCACCGCTCCACTTGCGCACCTCGCCTGCCACCGTCGGGGCGGCGGTGCCAGAATGGCTCACGTGGACTACCCGCACGCACCAGTTCCGGCGTTCCTTTTCGACCTCGACGGGACGCTGATTGACAGCGTCTACCAGCACGTGGTCGCGTGGCGCGGCGCGCTTGGCGCGATCGGCATCGACCTGTCCGTCTGGCGGATTCACCGGCGGATCGGGATGAGCGGCGGACTGTTCGTGCAGGCGCTGCTGCGCGAGACCGGCAGGTCGCTGTCGGCCGCGGACATCGAGGAGCTGCAGCACGCGCACGCCGAGGAGTACACGAGGCAGCTCGGCTCGGTCACCGCGCTGCCTGGCGCACGGGAACTGCTCGCCGCGCTCACCGGCGCGGGCGTGCGGTGGGGCATCGCGACCAGCGGGTACGCGGCGACGGCCCGGCCCGCACTGGAGCTGCTCGGCCTCCCGGCGGACACCCCGATGGTGACCAGGGACCTGGTACGGCACGCCAAGCCGGACCCCGACCTGTTCCTCGCCGCCGCCGCCCTGCTTGGCGTGGACCCGCGGCACACGATGGTCGTCGGCGACAGCGTCTGGGACCTGCTCGCCGCGCGCCGGGCCGGAGCGCTCGGCATCGGGCTCCAGTCGGGCGGCTACGGCCGTGAGGAGCTGGAGCGGGCCGGCGCCTACCGGGTATACGCGGACCCGGCCGAGATGCTCGCGCGGATCGACGAGGCCGGCGTCAGGTTCGACGAGGCCGACCCGGACTGAGCGGGCACTCCCGCGGCGCGTTGAACTCCCCCGGCATCGCCTACCAGCTGCTCGACGGCGACGGCGCGGCCGCGCGTGAGGACGACCTGCTGGCGCTTTCCCGTGAGGTGCGCGGTGACGCCGACGCCGCGGCGGCCGCACGGCGGGCCTTCCTGGTGCGGCGGCGGCAGCCCGGCTTCGCGCTCGCCGAGGCACGGCACGGCGGCTACCTCGTCGGCTACGCGTCCGGCATGCCGCTGCGGCCGTCGACCTCGTGGTGGCGAGGGCTGACCACGCCGCTGCCCGCGGACGTGACGACGGAGCACCCGGGCCGCACGTTCGCGCTGACCGAGCTGGCCGTGCGGGCCTCCTGGCGGCGCCAGGGCATCGGCAGGTACCTGCACGACCTGCTGCTCGGCGGCCGGGCCGAGGAGCGGGCCACCGCGCTTGTCCCGCCGGGCGCGGGCGCCGCGCAGCGCGCGTTCGCCTCCTGGGGCTGGCGGAAGGCGGCACGGGCCCGGGGCGACGGCAGCCCGGACGACCCGGCCGCTCCGGTCTTCGACGTCATGCTCATCGGCCTGCCGCTTTTTCGTTTACGTGTTACCTGCTACCGGCTGGGTTAGCCGTCGATGCGGTCGAGCGCCGCGAAGATCGCCGCACTGACCACGTCGACGGGCGGCGACGCGTCGATCCGCACGATGATGCCGCGCTTGGTGTAGTAGTCGAGCAGCGGCCGGGTGTGCTCCGTGAACACCTCGAGGCGGTGCCGCGCGACCTGCACGGCGTCGTCCGCGCGGCCCTCGCCGCGGTCGGCCAGCCGGGCGGACAGCACCTGCGGCGGTACCTCCAGGTACAGCACGGCCTGCGCGCTCATCTTCGCTTCCCGCGCGACCTTGGCGGCCGCCTCGGCCTGCGGCAGGGTGCGCGGGAAGCCGTCGAGCACGTAGCCGCCGTCCGCCTCTGCCGCGATGACCCGGTCCATGATCAGGCTGAGCACCAGGTCGTCGGGGACCAGGTCGCCGGCGTCCAGGTACCGCTGCAGCGTCTTGCCGGCCTCCGTCTGACGGGCCACCTCGTCGCGGAACAGCTCGCCGCTCGAGATGTGCGGCACGCCGTACCTGCCGGCGATCCGCTCGCCCTGCGTGCCCTTACCCGCGCCTGGCGGGCCGAGCATGATGACGCGCATCGGGCCGTGTCCTCCCGTTTCCCGCGAGATTCGCGTTGTTCCTGACTATTGCCGTCTATACCAGGTGGCGGCTCGCCTGTCGCGGGCGGGGCCGGGTAGTCACGCTGTACTTACCAAGCACGGCGCTTGACATACCAAGCCTGCTTGGTATAGTTAGCAATAGATACCCGGTAGAGGAGGAACCATGACCGAGAAGAAGAAGGTCACCGAGAGCGCGGTCGAGCCCGAGAACGTGGCAGGGGCCGAGAGCGTGACGTCAGATCTGCCCGAGGAGGTCGTCGGGGCCGTGCACAAGGGCCAGCAGCTGGCGCTGGCGCGGGCCAGGAAGCTTGCCGAGGCCCTGTCCGGCGCCGCGGCGCACCTGCCCGGCCGCCAGTTCGCCCACCGGCTCCCGGCGCCGCCGTTCGCCGGCGGGCTGCCGAGGCTGCCCAAGCTGCCGGAGAGTGACGCGGTGCGGGCCGCCGCCCGTGACTACGCCAGCCAGCTGTTCGCCGAGCAGCGCAGGTTCGCCAGCGAGGTCGTCGCCGAGCAGCGCAGGTACGCCGGCGAGCTGGTCTCCGCGGTCTCCCCATCCCACAAGGCCGAGGAGGCGGGCGAGGCCGCGCCCGACGCGGAGTAACGCACCGCGAATCGCCCAGTGCGCGGCGCCGCCGGACCCCCGCGGGCCCGGCGGCGCCGCGCACTATAGTTTGCGGTGGATGGTGCCTGACGGAAGAAGGGGATGCCATGCGGGAACCACACGGGTCACAGCGGGAGGCCTGGGCTGCGCAGCGGCAGACACTCGGCGCGTTCATCCGCGAGCAGCGCAAGCAGGCCAACCTGTCGCTGCGCCAGCTCGCCGAGCGGACCAGGCTGTCCAACCCCTACCTCAGCCAGATCGAGCGCGGGCTGCACCAGCCATCGGTCCGCGTGCTGCGGGCGATCTCGGACGCGCTCAACCTGTCCGCCGAGACGCTGCTCGCCCAGGCGGGGCTGATCGACCAGCTGGCCGGCGGCACCGACACCGGTCACGCCCACTCCGCCGGTGACGCCGGTGGCACCGGTACCGCCGGTACCGCCGGCGAGCC
>Ga0335078_10012111_pt1 | contig 12798 bp, 10 predicted proteins | sample Lox_Sample_32_FD_206711 | JGI IMG/M metagenome (GOLD analysis project Ga0335078, IMG submission 206711) | Soil microbial communities from Loxahatchee National Wildlife Refuge, Florida, United States - Lox_Sample_3.2 | ecosystem: Environmental > Terrestrial > Soil > Wetlands | place: USA... | reverse complement strand
CACACTGTCCACCAGCCTCATGATCGGCACCATCAGGCCGTACCTGGCCTTCACCCTGGACGTGATCGCCTCGAAGTCCGGACCGGAGGTCACCAGCTCAACAGTGCCGGTCACCGGCGTAGTGCCAGCTTTGATCCGGCCTCGGACGTCGCTCGGCTGCAGGGTCACACTCGGGTTGTTCCGTAGCCGCTTGGTCTTGCCGGAGGCCGAGGAGGTCAATAGGCCGACCTGCCCGCCGTCGAGCGGGACGATCCAGGTCGCCGTTGCGACCGCCGCCCCGGTCTTGCGGAAGGTGGCCACCGACACGTACTTCTCTTGCGAGATCGTCAGCTCGGCGTTGCTGCCAGTCATCTGCTTCTCCTCTCCAATGTGATCTCCGAGATCGGGATCTTCGTTTGGTGAGAGGACGAACACCGAAACCAGTAAAGGACACCAGCAGCCTTGGAATCTTGACAAATCTATCAGGCGGGCTCGGGCCTCACATCGAGGAGACGAGACAGAAGCAGCCGCCGTTCTCCTCGGTGGGCGCCAACGCGGCGGCGGTTTCCAGCGCCCCGGCTGCCTCGGCGGCCCGGCCAAACCTTTGAAGGTTGTCGGCCAGTGCAGCATGCCAGAGATGGGACCGTTCCATGCCGACGATGGTCTCCCAGCACGGCCAGCCCGTGCTCAGGCCCGTCGCGTTCAGTGATCGCAACGGCCCCGTTGAGCGCCACGACCGGGTTGGCTACGACCGACCCGAGCAGGTCGTAGAGCTCGATAATCCGGTCCAGTCCGTCTCGGCCCAGCTCGTAGCCGTGGAGTGGGCCACCGCCAGGTGAGCCTGAAACTGGTAAAGCCGCTTTACCATAAGCGATTGCTCGCCCCGGCAAACCAGGAGCCGGACGAGGATGCACTCAATTCGGCATCACCCGGCGTCCGTAGGCAAACAGATCTGCCAATTCGGCATAGGCCGGAGAGCGTCGCCCCGAACCCGCGAGCCGAGCCAGATCGAGCCATAACAACGAAGCCCCTGTAACGAAACTTGACGGCCCCGGCTGGGCGCGCGGCAGCGCCGGCGAAGCCGGCTCTTTGGTGGCACGCCGGTGACGGACGGGTGGCTTCAGGCTGCGGGCTGCTGGCTGGGGCCGCCGCCTGGGGGCGGGGTGCCGTCGCCGGGCGGGATGAGGGTGACCTGGTAGCCGAGCCGGGTCAGGGCCTGCTGGTGGTGGCGGATCAGGTGCTCGCGGTTGCGCTGGTCACGCTGGTCGTAGTAGTCCTCGCCGGCGTCGGCGTAATCCTGGCCGCGGGCGATGACCGCCCAGGCGATGCAGATCAGGGTCCGGGCGACCGCGATGGCGGCCTTCTTCTCATGGCCCTTGCCGAACCGGCGCGCCAGGCGGCGGATCCGGGCGCCGGGCCGGGTGCGGGTGCGGGCAGTGGCCCAGGCTGCCTCGGTCATGGCCGCGCGCAGGTGCCGGTTGCCCTGGCGGGCGGCGGCGTGCTTGCGCTTGCCGGCGGACTCGTTGTCGCCGGGCGCCAGCCCGGCCCAGGCGGCCAGCCGGGCAGCGGAGGCGAACCGGGTCATGTCCCCGCCGGTCTCGGCCACGATCACCTCGGCGGTGCGCCGGCCAATCCCCGGGATCGTCATCAGCCGGGTGATGACCGCCGCGAACGGGGCGGCCGCCTCGGCGATCAGCACGTCCAGCTCGGCGATCGTGGCGGTGAGGTGATCGTAGGCGTCCAGGTGCAGCCGGCACATCTGGGCGTGGCCGCCGGTGAACCGGCCGTCGCAGGCCATCTGCAGCTCATCGGCCTTGCGGCGCAGCACGCCCCTGGCCAGGTCCGCCAGCCGCCCGGGGTTGCGTTCCCCGGCGATCAGCGCCTCGATCATCTCCCGCCCGGACTTGCCCAGCAGCCTGCTGGCCACCGAGTCGATCTTGATCCCGGCGTCCTCCAGCACCTTGGCCAGCCGCTGGCCCTCGGCGGTGCGCTGCTCGATCAGCCGCTTGCGGTAGCGGGTCCGCTGACGTAGCGCCGCCACCTCGGCCGCCGGGATGAAGCTGGGCCGCAGCAGCCCGTGCTCGTGCAACTCGGCGATCCACTGGCAGTCGGCGATGTCCCGCTTGCGGCCCGGGACGTTACGCATGTGCGCCGCGTTGCACACGCACACCTGGATCCCGGCGCCAGCCAGGGCATGGTAGACCGGCCACCAGTACACCCCGGTGCTTTCCATCGCCGCGTCGGTCACGCCCAGCTCCGCCAGCCAGGCCGCCATCTTCTGCAGCGGCCGCCAGAACGTCTTGAACCTCTTGGTGACCACCTTCCGCTCACCGGGCGCCTCGCCCGGCAGCCGGACCGCGACCCAGGCCACCTTCTTGTGCACGTCGATCCCGGCGACGCGCGGATGGACGATATCCACCGCCCACCTCCCTGCCTTCCCGATACTGGATATGAGCGCCGCCCGCGGAGCCCGCAGCAAGATCGAGATCCTGTAACACGCGCTCGCAGCGGCAATCCGGGGTACCTACCGGGCAGGCTCCAGCGTCAGTCTTTGTGACAGGCACGCAGCGCCAAGAGGCAACGACGTCAGCGGGCGGCACATCCCCAAGTTTCATCCATCCGCGGGCGCCACGTCAGTGGCATGAAGTCTTTGTGTCAAGGCGTTCCGTCGGTCCTTTTCGAGGGGAGTGAGGTGCCCTTCGGGTGCTGTGTCTTTACGAGCGAACCTTGACTCTCGGCCTTCCTCGCGGCCGAGTATGGCCGTCGTCTTGCCGCCCCTGCAGGTCGTTCGTCTTCGCTTCGCTGCGGGCGCTCCACCTGGACCTGCGGCGTCGCCGGCGGCAGGAGGGCAGCGACCGGGGAATGGCCAGCTCTGCCCCGGGTCCTGCCGGGCTGGTCACGGAGCGGGGAGGATCTGACCTTCCTGGCTGGCCCTGGCGGCGGGGGGCTGGCCGCGGTCGTAGGGTGGTGGCGGGGCCCGGGAGTGGCTTGTCCGAAGAGCCGGTGCCTGGGGTGTGAGCCGGCCGCGCTGGCTGCAGAGTCGTTCCCCTGTTGCCCTCCCGGGCTTCCCCCGCGGGCGGCGGCGCGCCGTGCGTCGGCCTGCAGGCAGGCGAAGATGGCGTTGCTGACCTGCCGCTTCAGCGCGCGCAGGGCCTCTTTGGGGGTCTTGCCCTCGGCCAGTTTCTTGTCGTAGTAGGCGCGGCCGTCGCTGTGCCGGTGGTGGATCTGGGTGACTGCGGCCATGTAGATGGCGTGGTTGAGCCGGCGGTTCCCGCGCCGGGACAGCCGGTAGTCCGGAAGACACCTCGATCGGCGCGGTGCCGTCGTAGGCGGCGAAGTGATCCCGGTTCGGGAAGCGGGACACGTCGCGGACGTCGCCGATGACAGCAGCGGCGATGACCGGGCCGACGCCGAACAGCCTGGTCAGGCTGGTCCCGGTCGCGGCCACGGCGGCGGCGAGCTTCTTGCGGGTCTCGCGGATCTGGGCGTCGATGCGGCGCAGGTCCTCCAGGAACGCCACGGCGAGCTCGCAGCGCGCGGCCGCCACCGCGTCCGCCGGCGTGACCTGCTGGCCGATCCGGGCCGCGCGGGACGCGTAGATCGGCCTGCTGACGCCGCCGGGGACCAGGTCACACAGCACGGCGTGCAGCCGGCAGACGACCTGGGTGCGGGTCCGGCCCAGGTCACGGTAGCGCTTGGACCAGATCCTCAGCACTGCCGCGTGGTCATCGGGCCTGACCTCGGCGACGGGCGAGCGCAGCGCGGCGACCGCGACCGACCGGGCGTCGTTGGGGTCGTTCTTGTTCACATCACCGGCGGCCAGCAGCCGGACCCGCGCGCCGAGCTCGGGCGGCACATCCAGCACCCGCTCACCGGCCGCCAGCAGCTGCTGGGCCAGCAGGTGACCCAGCCCGCCGGCGCCCTCCACCGCCCAGGTCCGCTGCGGCCAGGCCGCGGCCCAGGCCAGCAGCCGCTCCGCCCGGGCGGCGCAGGCACGGACCTGCAGCTCACCCAGCGGCTCCTCAGCTGCGCTGATCGCCACCGCCGTGTGCGTGGCCTTATGCGGGTCAACCCCGATCATCACTGCCGCCATGAACGGCCCCTTCCTCCTCGTGCCCGGTGAAGACCGCGGCGGGCACGCCTGATTTCAGGACCGTGTGGCGTTCACGCCTCTTTTGAGCCACGCCACGGCGAGGCCCCGGCAAGCTGGCACGTCGTTAAAAAGCCAGGCCACAATCGGCCGGCAGGCGGTTCGAGAGCCAGCCCGCCGGGACCTCTCAACGCTACGACCTGACTCACTGCCATCCCGGGCCAGGCCCGCATCGTCTACCAGAAGTCTCAATCAGGCGGTTAGAGTTCGCGCTGAGGTCGCAGTACGTCACCGCCGCGTGGTTATCGGAATGACCTGGCTGCAGGCAGCTCCGCCCGGCGGCTGTCGCTGCAGGGCGGAGCTTTCCATCCGGCAGGCGTTATCGGGCGGCGCCCGCGATGTAGGCCGCGACGATATAGGTGGCGTGCCGGTCCAGGCTGCCACGGGCCCGGTCATACCTCATCGTGGTTCGCGGATCAGCATGGGAGGCGGCTTCCTGGACGTCGCGCAGCGGCACCCCGGCATCAAGCGCGGCGGTAATAAATGCGTGCCGAAGGGTGTGCGGGGTGACGGCTTTGGTGATCCCGGCGCGGCGAGCGACCTTGCGGACGAGCCTCCCGGCGCCGTGCCGGTCCAGCCGTCGTCCATCGGCGGCCAGGAACATCGCCCCGTCGGCACGCTCGCCGATGACCAGGTCGATGGCCCGGGCAGTCCGCGGCGCCAGCGGAATCGTGACGATCTTGCCGCCCTTGCGGGTGATGGTCAGCGTCCGGTGCCCGCGCTCCAGGCCCAGATGCTCGATGTCGGCGCCGGTCGCTTCGGAGACCCGCAGGCCGTTCAAGGCCAGCAAGGAGATGAGCGCGTGCTCCACAGGCGAGCCGAGCCCGGCGGCCACCAGCAGCGCGCCGAGCTCGTTACGGTCTAGCGCGACCGCATGAGACTCGTAGTCGACCTGTGGTCGCCGGACATGGGCAGCGGGCGAGTGATCCAGGAGTTCTTCTTCGACGGCGTACTTGTAGAACCCGGCGATGGTAGATAGGCGCCGGGTGACCGTGGCGCGGGCTCGGCCGTTGGCTTCGAGTTGCCGGGCGAAGCTTTCGATGTCGGCGCGGCGCACCGAGAACAGCGACAGGGAACAGCTGCGACACCAGGTAGTGAACTGACGCAGGTCCAAGGTGTAGGCCTCACGGGTCAGGCCGCGGTAACCGGCCAGGTAGCCGGCGAGGGCGAGCCGTTCGGGGTCGGTGAAGGCGGGCTGGATCGTGGCGAGCGCGGCAGATGGGGCAGTAGTGGTCATCGGGCACCTCCCGGCCAAGCTGGAACCCGGGAAGCTGGGCCAGTCCCGGCCCCAGCGGTTCAACGGAAACCCAACGTAAGCTGTCTGGCCAGGTCACGCTATGCCGGCAACAAACGAGCGGCATGGCGCAGCGATCCGCGCGAAGAACACTCCATACCGAATCGGGCGCGGTCGGCGATGAGGATCTTGCGCAGGCCACCGGTCCCAGATCGCTCGGTTATGTGGTTTTTCCAGCCGCGGACGCTGGCGGGTCGCACAAGGGCTAAAACCTCGCCAGGTCGTCGGGTCGTCTCTTCCCTCGGTCAAGACGACACAGGCGGCACATAGGTGCTGGCCGGCAGATCCGGCGGAAATTGCCCGGCGGGCAAGCCGCCGCGGCGGCCGGGGCGTGGTCTGGTAGTCACGCCCGGAGGCCGTCGAAGATGAGATCGGTGACCCGCTCGGCGGCCTCGGAGTGCGACTGATCCGGGCGAAGATAGACTTGGACCGTCATGAGCAGGGCGATGTCGTCCGGCCTCGCATCGGGACGCAGATCCCCGTCGGCCTGCGCCTGCCGGGTCAGTTCCGCGAGGGTGTCGCCGATCGCGGCGCGGGCGGCTTTAAGCTGAGCATCTTGCTGGATTCTGGCGTGCAGGCCGGGCTCGATCGCAGCAGCCAGCGCACCGATTCCGCCGTCGATGCACGCGTGCAGGAACCGGCGCAGCGCCAGCCAGGCCGTGCGCTCCTCGCTCCGCGCGGTCTGCAGCGCGGTGGCCAGGTCCGACAGATGCGCCTCGGCTGTGGCGCTGATCAGCGCGTCGCGGTCCGGGAACCGCCGGTAGAGGGTTCCCACGCCCACCCCCGCGCGATCGGCAATCTCTTTCATGGAGACATCGACGCCCCGCGTGGCGAACAGATCCCGTGCCGCTGCCAGCACCTGGTCACGGTTGGCGCGGGCATCGGCGCGCATCGTGCCGGACATTTCCTGTCACCTCCGGAAACAACTGGACGACTTTCGTCCGCTTAGTGTAGCCTATCACAAGTGGACGAAATTCGTCCGGTTGAGTGTGGAAGGGGAAATCATGAGCAAGGCAGCACTGATCTCGGGTGCCGGCGTAGCCGGATCGACCTTGGCGTACTGGCTGAACCGGCGCGGCTTCGAGGTGACGGTGGTCGAGCGTGCGGCAGGGCAGCGCTCCAGCGGGAACCCGGTGGATGTGAAGGGGCCGGCCGTCGCCGTGGCTCAGCAGATGGGCATCATGCCGCAACTGCAGGCTGCCAGGTCGCAGGTGTCCCAGATGACCTTCGTGAACGCGTCGGGCAAGGAGGTCGCCCGGATGGGCCTGGGAGCCTTCCAGGGCAGTGCCGGTGACCTCGAGGTTGAGATTCCCCGCGCCGAGCTGGCCTCGATCTTGCTGACGGCCGCTCGCGATGGGACCGAGCTCCTCTGGGGTGACACGATCACCGGCCTGGAGAACCACGATGAGGGTGTCGACGTGACGTTCGAGAAGTCGTCCGCACGGCGCTTCGACATCGTCGTGGGCGCGGACGGCCTGCATTCGGTGGTGCGGCGCCTAACCTTCGGCGCCGAGCCCGGCTTCATCCGGCACATGGGCATGTATGTCGCGACGCTGCGGATCGACGAGCCATTCGGCAGCGAGCGCGAAGTGATCATCTACAACACACCCGGCCGGGCGGTGTCGGTCCACCCGACCCGGGGCCACGCTATCGCAGCGTTCATCTTCCGTCACGGGCAGGTCCAGGACATAAATTACCGGGATACGGGCATGCACAAGCGCCTTGTCGCCGAGGCGTTCTCGGACGCGGGATGGCGTGTGCCCGAATTGCTCGAACGGGTCATGGACAGTGACGACCTGTACTTCGACGCGGTCAGCCAGGTGCAGCTGCCAAGCTGGTCGCATCAGCGAGTCGCGGTCATCGGCGACGCCGCATCGTGCCTGTCCTTGTTCGGCGACGGCTCGACGCTAGCCATGGCCGGAGCCTACACGCTCGCGCAGGAACTCGCGCCATGGACTGCGAGCGGAGAGCTGCTGCCGGAGAAAGCTTTCGTGCGGTACGAAAAGGCGCATCGCGCTGTAGTCGCGCCGAAGCTCAACGGCTACCGGCTCGGTGCCGCGATGATACTGCCCGCGACCAGGGCAGGCATCCTCACCCGCAACACGATCGCGCGAGCAATGCCCGCGCTGACCGCGGTGTCCTCGCTCCGCCGCAACAAGACATCAGCCTGATCACCGGCCAGCGAAGCCGGCAAGGTGTCCGGTCAACAGCATCACCGCGGCCAGGAACGGTGAACCGCCGGCCGGCACCTCATAGCGACTTCGGTCACGTCATGCCCAGCACACCGGATTACTGGCGGATCGAGCTCATCGTCGAGCGTGAGGATCGTGGTGCGACGTACGCGGCCCGCTCGGCGATGGATCCGGCAAAGGTTGCGAACGTACCCACCGATTCCAGCGTGAGGGGCCCGAGCCCAGCGCGACATCCATGTCCTGCCAGGCCGGAACCGTAACCCAAAGGCGCCCGCATCAGATCATCCATTCGGACGCCATGGAACCGGTCATCTGCTCACCGGGAAGGCCGAGCATAACCAGCGTAAGTAGATGATTGTCAAGCGGTCCGGGAAGATTTGAGTTGCTGGTGCGGTGATGGTCGTGAGCTGGGGTTTTGCTACGGGTGGCGTCGGTGTGCACGGGGACGCGAGAATGCGGGTCCGGGGGACGTCAGTGGTGGCATGGCGGAGGTCCGCGGCGGCATGGTGGTCGTGGTGCCGCGCGGCCGGGGGTGCCAGGCCGCCCGGGTCTTCTCGCTCCACGTAGTGCAAGCGGGCTCGGCGTGCCCGGCATGATGCGGGCACGCCTGCTCCTACAGCGTTCAACCGAGCTGGTGAGAAGCTCCGGGCGACCGGGGGAGAGCTGCCCGGGGTTATGCACGGGGTTGGTCCCCGACGGCGGTGCGGGCTCGCTCTCCCCTTCATCGGGGAGGAAGGTCTAGGGCACCCGTATCGGGTGGTGGCGGGAAGGCGCTGGTCAGGCGGCCTCCGCCTGGGTGTGCGGGGCGTCGTGCCGGCTGGCGGCGCCGGAGGCGACGGCAGGATCCCAGCTGGTGTCGCAGCCGGCCATGCAGTAGATCCAGCGCAGCAGCGAGGCGGCACACGCGGCGCGGGCCTTGGCGCGCCGGGCGCGGGCCGCGGCCTGCGCTGCCCGGCCTGCTGCGGTCCGGCGCCGGCTGCCGCGGTGTCCGCGGCGCGGGTCATCGCCTGGTACCTGGCCGCCATCACGGGGTTGTACTGGAGCATCGGCCATACCGCGCGCCAGACCACGAGCCGCAGGCCGGGCCGGCCGCGGCGGGAGATGTGCGCCTGCCCGGAGAAGGCTCCCGAGGCGTTGCCGGACGGGGACATCCCGGCGTGCCCGTCCAGCGAGGATGAGTTGTCGTAGCGGTGCGGGCCGCCGGTCTCGGCCAAGATCGCCGCCGCGCCCACGGCGGTCAGGCCGGGGATGTCCGCCAGCCGGGACAGGCCGAGCTCGTCCAGCACCGCCACCATGCCGGCCTCCACCGCGCGCAGCTGGGCGCGGGTACGCTGCAGGTCACCCAGCTCGTCGGCGACCCGGCGGAGCAGGCCGCGGCGGGAGGAGACGACCACGCCCTCGGTGCCGGTCAGCGCGGCGAAGACCCGGCGGCTGATCGGGCCGTGCGCCTTCTGGCCGCCCCAGCCGGGGACCGCGCCGCGGACCAGGGCAGTGAATTCCTGTTCCCCCATCGCCGCCAGCTTGCCCGGATCCGCGCCGCACCTGGCCGTCACCACCTGCAGCGCCGCCAGCCAGGTCACCGATTCCAGCGGCCGGGCGCAGGTCTCGGGCACGGCTGGCCACGCGACCGACAAGAAATCCCGGATCCGCTGCGCCGACGCGGTCGCCGCGGTGATCAGCTGGGCCCGGCGCCGTCCCAGGTGCCGCAGGTGCGCCCACGTCTCATCCAGCTCCTCCGGGACATAGCAATGCAGCTCAACCGCCAGCCGGGCGATCATCACGCAATCGGACTCATCGGTCTTGTGCCTCGTGAAGTCCTGCTGTTCACGGGCGATATGGGAGATCAGCGGCTGGATGCACACCAGCGGAAGCCCCCGCTCCGCGCACAACCGCTGCACCTGCAGCCACCGCGCGCCCGTCGGCTCGCACGCCACCGTCACCTGCCCGAACCCCTTCGCCCGGGCCTGCCCCACCGCCCAGTCCAGCGCCGCACCCAGCCGGAATACCTTCACCCGCTCCGTCTTGCGGGCCAGCACCCGCACATCGTGATCGATCACCGCCAGCGCCTGCTTATCCTCGGCCAGGTCAATGCCGATCACCGCGCCATCGCGCGGCAGCATCGCCCGCAGCCGCTCCCGCCGCGCGTTCCGCCGCCGATCCCCCCGCGTCATCCCGTTCCCGCCGCTACCCTTGCCCACAGGACGTCCTCCTTCTGCGTTTGGGACACCAAGCCCGTACCACCGCACCAGGAGGACGTTCCTATATCAACCGCATCACCGCAGGACAACCACCCTAGCGCGTTGTCCTATTACTACGGCGGCTCTTTTGCGCGGATGCGCGGAGACTCTGGTTGCTCTCCGTGACAGGCTTTCCACGTCAGCCTCCAGCCTTGGCTGGCAGAGCCCGGCGGATGTCAACTGACCACCCGGGCATGGCCACGTCTCGCGTTAGGCCACGGCGCTCGACCCTGTCCGCGGCAAATGTGTACGTTCGCGACAAGAGCGACGATGCATAAATATACGGGCCTGACCGCATGTCTGCTCGGCCGTAGTTGCGATTGCCAATGGTGCGAAGAGCTATTGACAACTGCGCGCCGACCCGCCGTTCTGGCGTTGAGGCTGTTTCCAGGCGCGGCTAGCTGCGGGGTGCGGTGCTGGTTGATCCGTGCGCTGCCTGCCGGTGCTTGCGGGCCAGGACGACGTGCCGGGACCCCTTTTCGGCCGGGCGCACAGCTCCAGTTCCGCCCGGTTCTTGTCGGGCACCACCAAAACCCGCACGTGATTCGGTATATGTCATTGTCCCGCGCTTCCGCGGAAACATAAAGGATGACACACGTCAGACCATTAGTCCGACTCCAGCGAGCGCCTCAGTGACTCGACGGTCCGGGCTCGCTCGCTTCTGGCCAGCAGGGCCGCAGCCGGCTTCATCAACCGCATCATTCCGAAGAGCTCGCCCTCCGCGACGTGATGAACGATCGTCTTGTCCCCGTCCTCCTCCAGGGTGTATGCCGGTCGTGCCTCCATCAGCTCGGAGCCGAACCAGCGGAGAGTCTCGCGGAAACCGATCCGCGCCGGTGGCTCGTAGTCGGTCACCTCGCCGCGGAACGTGCCCATCCTGGTGGCGTCGAAGTAAGCCGTTCCCGGGCCGACGGGGCCGTCGGAGGTTTGGCCGGACCGGCGGAACAAACCCGTGCGGCGCATCCACGTCCGGTAGCCATCCAGGTCGGCCAGGCGCGTGAACACGTCGCTGATGGGCCGGTCTATCGTCGTGCGCGTCTCGTACCGGACGATGGTACTGGCTCTCTTCGTCATCTGCTCACCGCCTCACGCGTCCTGCTTGACAGGCTGGACGTGACTCACAGCGGCCGCGTCTCGCCGGGCCAACGTATCGCAGTCCGGGCCGGTGACCTCGGTGGGCAGCCTGCTCCGCCTCGGGTCGTGAGGCGAGCCCTGTTCGGCGGCGAGCAACGCCCGGCACACGTCGGTGATGTCGGCCAGTCCGAGCAGGCCGGTGTCGTCGGCGACTGGTAGGTGACGGAAGTGCCGGGTCGTCATCAACTCGGCTGTGTCACGGATGGTTGTGGTGGGGGTGACGGCCGGGCGAATGGTCATCACGGCATTGACCCAGACGTCGTTGACGTCTTTCCCGTCCGCGACGGCGCGGGCAATGTCTGCCTCGGTGATGATGCCGACCGGATGACCGGCCTGGGCATCCACGACGATTAGAGCTGTGGTGCCGGCGTGCTTCACCAGGTATGCGGCCGCGGCCGCGTGGTCGTGCGGTGCGACCGTGGTGAGCGGTGGCCGCATGACGTCTGCGGCGGTGGCCGCGGCCGCGCCGGCTTGAACCGGTGATTTCTGCGCGACGATGCCTGTCATTGTCTGCTCCATGTCGGGTCTCCTAGCTTGTCCGATGGCGATCACGTTGTGCTCATCTGGGCGCAGGTAAGGTTCTGCGGCCCTCGGCTGAGTCCCGGTCGTGTGCTGGCGGGGATCGCTGGCGGGGGTGCTGGCCGGTGAGGGGTTTGCCGGTCTGCGGCTGCCCGGGCCAGGTAGGGGTGGACCAGGGGGATGGTAGCGGCGCCTCCGGTCGCTCAGACTTGGCGCGCAGGGCAAGGCATGAACCGCAGCGTTCGCGCAGCGCCGGCCCGCGTGCGTTCGCGCCGCGCCGCCGGCCGCCTGAGCGCCGCGGCCCTGGGGCCCCGCTCGCGCTCCGCGGCCCCCGCGCGCAGTAACTGACTGGCGTCGCCGGCCGGCTCCCACACGACATCCGGGGCCGGCCGGGCCACGGCCTCCGCTTCGACATGGACCTGGCCATCCACTCTTGGTGTACCAAGTGGTACATGTACCATATGGTACACTAAGGCATGCGCACCTCGCAAGCCCGCGAACGCCTGCTCGCCGCCGCCGTCGACCACGCCCTCGATACCGGGATCGCCGACCTCAGCCTGCGCCAGCTCGCCGCGGCGATCGGCACCAGCCACCGGATGCTCATCTACCACTTCGGATCCCGTGAGGGGCTGCTGGCCGCGGTCACCCAGGCGGTCGAGGACCAGCAGCGGGCCGCCCTGCTGGAGTCGGGGACAGCCACCGCGCACGACGCCCGGCAATCCTGGCAACGCCTCAGCGATCCCCGGCTGCGGCCGCAGGAGCGGCTGTTCTTCGAGCTGTACGCCAGCGCCCTCCGCGGCCGGCCCGGCACCGAGGGATTCCTCGACGGGATCGTCGAGTCATGGGCCGCCCCGGTCGCCGACGCCCTGGTCAAAGCGGGCGCAGACGAGCGGACGGCCCGGGCCGACGCCCGGCTCGGCGTGGCCGTGGTCCGCGGCCTTCTCCTGGACCTGCTCGCCACCGGGGACCGCGCGGGGGTCACCGAGGCCTACGAGCGATTCCTCGCCCGCGCATACGCCACCACCGCGCCAGTCCCGCACGCGGCTCACGCCGGCGGCCACAGCCGCGATGATCCGCAACCCGGCCAGCCGGGCAGGGAGCACTCAGCCAAGCCGTAGTCCCGCCGGCACGGCGCGTAGCGCCCGGCAGAACCACGACGACCGCGAGATCGATTGTCCTGCACCGCCAGGGGTTTGCCAAAGTCGTGGGCGGTGTTTAGCCAGGCGGGAGGGCTGTGAGGTCCAGGATCTGGAGTGCGCGGCTGGGGTCCTGGGCGCAGCGGCGGGTCTCGGC
>Ga0335078_10012110_pt1 | contig 12798 bp, 11 predicted proteins | sample Lox_Sample_32_FD_206711 | JGI IMG/M metagenome (GOLD analysis project Ga0335078, IMG submission 206711) | Soil microbial communities from Loxahatchee National Wildlife Refuge, Florida, United States - Lox_Sample_3.2 | ecosystem: Environmental > Terrestrial > Soil > Wetlands | place: USA... | reverse complement strand
CGGGCGGACGGACCAACCCTCCGGCTTCCCCCGCCACTCGGCCCACGCCATCTGCGCCACGGCCGGGCTCAGCTCCGGGGTCGCGCCCGGGTGCGGCGCCAACGCGTCCTGGCACCACGCCAGGCTCGGCACCTGCGCCGGGCGCACGCCCGAATACCCCCAGTCCGAACACGCCGCGACCGGCCGCTCCGGGTGCAAGGCCACAGGCCGCGCGTCCGAATGCGGCACCGCAGCCAGGCGCCACGCCGCCTCGGCCGCAATCGAACCCCGCGTCGCGGCCGACCCCTCAGCAGCGCCAGCCCCCGCGCACCCCGCAGGGCGCACCGCCGCAACCGCGGCCGCAGCCGCAGGTGCGTGCGCCGGCGCCTGCACGCCCGCAACCTCAGTCCCAACCCCGTCCCCAACCGCAGGCCCAGCCGCATCCGCAAGCGCAGCCGCAGCAGCAGCCGGCCTGCAATCCGCCGCATCACCTGCAAAACGGCCGTTGCGTCTAATCGACGAGTGCTCGCAGCCGCGTTCCGCTTCTCAATTCAGGAGAAGCGGGACGCGGCGCGCAAGGGGTCGCGTCGCCACGATCTCGCCACAATCGACCACCGCCACGATCGATCCGAGCACTCAGTCGTGTCTGCGATGAATTCGCGGGAGTAATATCCGTCCCTCGCCCGTTCTGGGCCTGCGCCATCACGCAATCAGGGATCGAGGCCATCATGCTCGCCGCACAGTCGTCCGAGAAGCGCGTCCGCGGCCATCGGGCAACGTCGCTTCTGAGCGTGATCCTCGCTCTGGCTCTCAGCCTTCCGGTTGCCGCGATTGCGCAGGCGCCACCGCCTCCGGGAACCGATCAGCCGTCGATGCAGGATCAGCAGCAAGACCCGCCGGCGCGGGTCGGGCGGCTCAGCTATCTCTCGGGCACGGTCTCGTTCCGGACCCTCGACGACGATCAGTGGGAGGCGGCCGTCGTCAATTACCCCGTGACGGGCGGCCTCGGCTTCTGGACCGAGCCCAGCGCGCGGGCGACGCTGCAGCTCGGCCACGGCGCCGTCCGCATGGAGAGCTCGACCGAGGTCGATGTGCAGCAATTCGACGATCAGGTGATCCAGATCGGCGTGCCCCAGGGCTCGATCAATTTCCGCCTGCACTCGATCGATCCCGGCGAGACATACTTGATCGTCGCGCCTACGGGTACCGTCCAGCTCGACCGTCCCGGGCGCTACAACCTCACGGTCGCCGCCGATGGCAGCCCGGCACGACTCTCCGTGCTCGAGGGCTCCGCCGAGATCGTTGGCGATGCCGGCAACATTATCGTGAACGCCGGCGAAGTCGGCCTCGTCACGCCGACGCCCACCTCTCCGACCCCCGCCGCTGCGCGCCCGCAGCCGATCGACAGCTTCAGCGATCAGCAGGAAGCCGCGATGGGGCAGGTACCGAATTACGTCTCGCCGAACATTCCGGGCATACAGGATGTTGCCGCCACGGGCGATTGGGGAAGCACGCCCGATTATGGCCAGGTCTGGTATCCGCCGGTGCAGGCGGGCTGGGCGCCCTATCGCTATGGTCATTGGGCTTTCGTGGCGCCCTGGGGCTGGACCTGGATCGACGATGCGCCCTGGGGCTTTGCGCCGTTCCACTATGGACGCTGGGTCCTGATCGGGCCGCGTTGGGCCTGGGTTCCCGGGGCGGTCGTGCCGCAGCCCGTCTATGCGCCGGCGCTGGTCGCCTTCGTCGGTGGTGCTGCGCTCGCGGTCAATTTCGGCGTTGGGCCCGTCGTCGGCTGGATCCCACTCGGGCCGCGTGAGGTCTACGTTCCACCCTATGGCAGCAGCATCAACTATATCCGCAACGTGAACGTCACCAACGTCACGAACGTGACCGTGATCAACAACACCACCATCAACAACTACCGCTCCCAAGGCGCGGACCGCTACGCAAATGCCGGCGGTGCCACGGTGGTGCGCAGCAACGCCATGACGGGTTCTGCGCCGATCCGGAGTTCGAGCATCAACGTCGATCCCTCGCGCTTCCGCGGGGTCAACACCGCCTCGGGCGCGCCTGTGCGGCCCAATCTCGGGACGGCCGGCGTCTCGCGCAACATCGTCGAGGCCGCCGGCGGCAATGCCTCCACGGGCAGTTCGAACCGGATTCATGCGCCGGGACCGAAGGGCGGTACCAAGGTCTATACGCCGACTTCCGCGAGCTCCAAGACGACCGGCGCCGGCGGGTTCAAGACCTTCACTCCGCCCGGCGGCGTCAAATCATTCGTTCCCGCCGCGGGTGCCGGCGCAGGTGCGGGTGCTGGCGCAAGAACCGGTAGCCAGGGAAATGGTCCCGCCGGCGCACGCACCTACAATCCCCGCGGCAATGGCACCGGAACCGGCAGCGCCACCGGTGCCACCGGCAATCCCAAAACCTCCGGCGGGCAAGGCAAAGGCAGCGGGACCGGGAGCACCTCGCAATCGACGGGCACTGGTGGCAGCAAGACCTTCGCGCCGCAGGGAAGCAGCGGCTCCGGCTCGACAGGTACCGCAACAGGCAATCAAAAGACCTTCGGCGGGCAGACCGGGAACAGCGGGAGTGGGAGCCCCCCGAAATCCGCGGGCTCAACCAACCGGAAGACCATCACGCCACAAGGAACCGGCGGCGGGACGGGCGGTGCCTCCGGATCGACCGGCGCAGCGACCGGAAACCCCAAGACCTACGGTAGCCAAAGCGGCAGCGGATCCGGCGGCAACCCGAAATCCATGGGTTCCAACAATCGCAAGACCATTACGCCGCCGGGGAGCGGCACCGGCACGAGCGGCAGCTCGGGATCGTCGGGTGCTGCAGGCGGAAACGGCAAGACCTACGGCTCGCAAGGTGGCAACGGAACCTCCACCGGCTCGAAGTCGACCGGAGTCGGAAGCAACCGGACAAATAGCCCGCAGGGCAGCGGCAATCCCAACGGCAACAAGTCCGGCGGGACCGGAACCGGGACCGGCAAGACGAATACACAATCCGGGAGCGGCGGTTCCAACTCCGGCAACAGCAAGAGCGGCTCGCCGCCGCCCTGCAACCCGCCGCAGCACATCGTCAACGGAAAGTGCGTGTGATCGCCAAGCGCGAGAGCGAAAGGCGATTTCGCTCGCGCTGGGCCGGCGGTATCATCGGCCCTATTCCTTCCGGTGCGGGGAGCCGATGAGCACGATCTGGTACGTGGTGATCGCCGTCGTAGCGATCCTGATCATCTTCATGGTGATCTACAACCGGCTGGTGGCGCTGCGGCAGGCCTATAAGAACGCCTACGCCGACATCGATGTGCAGCTCAAGCAGCGCCACGATCTCGTGCCGAACCTCGTCGAGACCGTGAAAGGCTACGCCGCGCACGAGAGCAGCGTTTTCGAGAAAGTGACGGAGGCGCGGGCTTCTGCGATGCGCGCCAGCTCGGTCGCGGATCGAGGCCGCGCCGAGGGTGCGCTCAGCGCCGCGCTCGGACAACTCTTCGCCGTCGCGGAAAGCTATCCGCAGCTCAAGGCCAATGAGAATTTCCGCCAGCTCCAGTCGGAGCTCGGGGAGCTCGAGAACAAGATTGCGGCCGCGCGGCGCTTCTTCAACAACTCCGTCGCGGAATACAACACGCATATCGAGCAGTTCCCGGCCGTGCTCCTCTCGGGACTGCTCGGCTTCGGGCACGCCGAGATGTTCGCGCTCGATGAAGGCGAGAAAGCCGCGGCGAGCGTCCCGCCCAAGGTCTCCTTCGGCGGCTAGCCCATGGCCGCGGTTCTTGGCCTTTCCACCTACAAGTGGAACAACAATCTGAAGTCGGTGCTGCTGCTGGCGGCGTTTCCGCTTCTGCTGCTGTTCCTGCTGGCAGCCATGCTCTACGCCTTCGCCTGGGGCATGCTGACGAATTACGGCGGGAACGTCGATCTCTATACATTCGAGAGCTGGGGTCTCGTCTCGATCACGGGGTCGCACAGCCCCTTCGATTTCACGCTCGCCGCGATCTACACCTACTGGCCCTTCGTCGTGGGGGCGGCGGTGGTGTGGATGCTGATCGCCTACGCCTTCAACGACATGATGATCCGTGCGGCGACCGGCGCCGAGGAGGTGACGCGTGCGGAAGCGCCGCGGCTCTACAAAATCATCGAGCCGCTCTGCATCTCCCGCGGCCTCGCAGTGCCGCGCCTCTTCATCATCGACACGGACGCGATGAACGCCTATGCGAGCGGGATCGACAAGCGCACCTACTCGATCACGGTGACGCGGGCGCTCCTCGACCGGCTCGACGATCGCGAGCTCGAGGCCGTGCTGGGACACGAGCTCACGCACATCCTCGACCGCGACGTCCGCCTGCTGCTGGTGACGATCGTCTTCGTGGGAATGATCTCCTTCCTCGCGCAAATGCTCTGGCGGAGCCTTCGGGTTGCGTCATTCCGTCGCCAGCGCGGCAATGCCGGGCTCGTCATTCTCGCTGCGGCTGTCATCGCGGGCATCGGCTACATGCTGGCGCTGGTGCTGCGCTTCGCGATCTCGCGCCGGCGCGAGTATCTTGCCGATGCGGGCTCCGTCGAGCTCACCAAGAACCCGGAAGCGCTGATCTCCGCGCTGCGCAAGATCTCCGAGAACGCCAACGTCCCGCATGTGCCGGCGGAAGTGCGGCAGATGTTCATCGAGAACCCGCTCTCGAGCTCTAACTTCTCCAATCTCTTCGCGACTCATCCGCCGATCGAGGATCGCATCCGCGTGCTGGAGCAGCTTGAGGGCGCGCCCTTGCGCAGGAACCATAGCGAAGGCAGCGTCCCCAGCGCAGGCAATCCCAACTGAGCGCGCTACCGAGATAGTTTCTATTTCAATCAACGCCTCGTGACTGCGCGGCTACGACGTCTGCTGCCACGATGCCACTCGGCAGCACATCGTCGGAGGGGCGGAGAGATGGCGGAAGCAGCTAACGACAAGCGCAAGGTGGCTCCTCAAGTCGCCATTATGCGCGGGCTGACGGCCGGCGCGATCGTTGGAGGCGCGCTCTATGCCGGGAGCACCGTGATCGGCTCGGGCCTGTCTCCAGGCTGGGAGGATCTCCTGCAGGGCGTTTCTGGTTTTGTCGGCATGATTGTGGCCTTCGTCGTCATGCGCCGATGCTTCGACAGAGCGGGAACGACCTAGCCCTCGAGCCCGAGCTCGCGCAGCAGCTTCGCGCGGTCCGCATCGAGGGCAGGGGCGGGAGAGCGCGTGGGCGGATCGGCGAAGGTCGAGAGTTTTAGCGGATTGCCCGCGAGCTCGAGCGTGCCCGCCTTCGGGTCTTCGACGGAGATCAGCATGTTCCGCGCCTCGACCTGGGGATGGGCGAGCGCCTGGGCAACATTGTTGATGGGACCGCAGGGCACGCCGGCCTTCTCGATGATCGCGATCCATTCGGCGGTGGGACGCTTCCGTAGTTCATTCTCGATCTCGGCCTTGAGTCGACCCTGATTGCGGTTGCGGAGGTCGTTGCTCGTGTAATCGGGGTTTTCTGCGAGATCGGAACGGCCGAGCGCTGCGCAAAGTTTCTGGTAGAGCCCGTCGTTCCCGGCGGCGACGATGATGTAGCCGTCGGCGGTCGCCATCGCCTCGAAGGGTGTAATCGAGGGATGGCGTGCACCCAGCGGTCCCGGGACCTCGCCGCTCACGGTGTAGCGCATGATCGCGTTCTCCAGGAGCGCGAGCTGGCAGTCGAACATCGCGATGTCGACCTTGCTCGCCTCGCCGCTGCGCTCGCGATGGAGGAGCGCGGCGTGAACGGCGACGGCCGTGTAAAGGCCGGCGCCGATGTCCCCGATGGACATGCCGATGCGCACCGGCGGCTGGCCGGGATGGCCCGTGATGCTCATGATGCCGCCGAGGCCCTGCACCACCATGTCGTAGGCGGGATAGCTCGAGAAGGGACCGGTGTGCCCGAAGCCCGAGGCCGAGGCGTAGATGAGGCGAGGATAGCGGGGATGCAGCGTCTCCCAGCCATAGCCGAGCTTCTCCATCGTCCCGGGGCGGAAGTTCTCGACGATCACGTCGGCCTTGCCGAGAAGCGCCTCGAAGATGCGCTTGTCTCCGGGCGCCTTGAGATCGAGCGCGATCGATTCCTTGCCGCGATTGACCGAGGCGAAATATGTGGAGACGCCGTTCTTGAACGGCCCGTATTCGCGTGCGTCGTCCCCCTTGCCAGGCGGCTCGACCTTGATGACGCGGGCGCCGAGCTCCGCCATCAGCAGCGTGCAATAAGGGCCCGCGAGGATGCGCGAGAGATCGACGACGGTGATGCCGGAGAGGGGGCCCGATGCGGCCATGAGTGAACCTCGGGAAAGCGCGATGTCCGGGTAGTCCTACCGCAGCCGAGCGCGCGGGGGCAATCATCGGCCTTGATCGTCGGGCCCGTTCGCGTGAAGGTGCGGCCGGACGCACGGGAGCTTTCGATCATGTCGATGTTGAGCCAGAGCCTGATGTGCCTCGATCCCAGCGGCTTCCACCGTCTCGCCTATACCGAATGGGCGGGGCCGGCGGGGGCGCGGACGGTGATCTGCGCGCATGGGCTCACCCGTAACGGCCGAGATTTCGATGTGCTCGCGGAAGCCCTGTCACGGGATTTCCGGGTTGTCTGTCCCGACATGGCCGGGCGCGGACAGAGCGATTGGCTCGATCCGCCCGGCGTCTACGCCTTCCCGCTCTACCTCAACGACGTGGCGCAGCTCATCGCGCGCCTCGGCGTTGATGAAGTGCTCTGGGTCGGCACCTCCATGGGCGGCCTCATCGGAATGTTCCTCGCGGCAATGCCGCGCACGCCGATCAAGCGCCTCCTCATGAACGACATCGGCCCCGTAATGGCGAAGGAAGGGATCGAGCGCATCGCGACCTATGCCGGAAGGGATCCGAGCTTTCCCGACCTCGCGGCGCTCGAGGCCTATCTGCGCGAGGTCGCCGCGAGCTTCGGCGCGCTGAGCGCGGGACAATGGCGCCACATGGCCGTGCACAGCGCGCGCAAACGACCGGACGGCACGCTCGGCCTGCACTACGACCCCCGCATCGCCGAGCCGCTCAAAGTAGGGAAGTTCGGCGATAGCAATTTCTGGCCGCAATGGGACCGCATCACCTGCCCAACGATGACTTTCCGCGGCGCAGAATCCGACCTCCTGCGCGCGGCTGACGCGCGCGCCATGACGCAGCGGGGACCGCGCTCGGGCCTCATCGAGTTCGCGGGCGTGGGTCATGCGCCGGCCTTGATGTCCGGGGATCAGATCGCGGCCGTGCAGGCGTTCCTGACGGGCTGAGGTGTCGGAGCCCGCGGCATTCACGGCCTACCTCGCGGCCGAGGGATACCTCGAGGAGCTGAGGACGGAATTGGGCGAGGTGAGTGCCGTCCATGGCCGTCTGCTGCTTTCGCCAGGACCGGCGCGGCCTGCGGCCTGGGCCGCCAATGTCTGGAACGATCCCCTGCAGTTTCGGATCGCATCGATCGGTGACGCCGCCAAGCGGCTGCGTGCGGTCCAACGCAATTGGGCAGTTTATTCGCACGCCCACCATCGCCGCGCCGCGCTCATCGAGGAGCGGCTCCCGAAAGTCTCCGCGAAGCCTCTGCGCTTCCCGGAACCCGCGCCGATGGCGCCGCTCGGTTCCTGGACTCTCCTCGATGAGGAGACCGTTCTCGCGGCCGCGCGCTGCTCGAGCCCGTTTCCGAACGGCGAGGCCCGCTTCGTCGAAGACAAGGCGGCGCCGCCCAGCCGCGCCTACCTCAAGCTCTGGGAGGCGCTCACCCTCGCTGGCGAGCACCCAGCGCCGGGCTCGCTCTGCCTCGATCTCGGCAGCAGCCCCGGTGGTTGGAGTTGGGTTCTCGCGCGTCTCGGGGCCCGCGTCATCAGCGTCGACAAGGCGCCGCTCGACCCTCGGATCGCTGCGATGCCGGAAATAGAAATGCGGCGCGAGAGCGCCTTCGGTCTCGATCCCCGCAGGCTCGGCCCGGTCGATTGGCTCTTCTCGGACGTCGTCTGCTACCCGCGGCGGCTCCTCGATCTCGTCGAGCGCTGGCTCACAGCCGGCACCTGCCGTCGCTTCGTCTTTACGCTCAAGTTCCAGGGTGTCACCGACCACGAGACGGCGCGGCGCTTCGCGGCGATACCGGGCTCACGCCTCATGCATCTCCATCACAACAAGCACGAGCTCACCTGGGTGAAGCTCACTTGAGGGGCTGCAGCGCGACCGCGGGATCGCCGAGACGTGCCCCAGCCTCGCGCCGGAGCGAATTAAGGACCTCGCCGGGAACGAGACACAGGAAGCCAAGCATCGCAAGCGCAGCCGCGAGGGCATCGTCGAGGTGGCCGATGTAGGGAAGCCGATTCGGGATCGGGTCCCAGGGGATGAGGAGGTATGCGATCACCAAGGCGAGCGCGGCCGCACGCGAGTACCAGGGGACACGTCGGTCGAAAACAGCGGCGCAGTAGGCCATGCCTTCCGTCGCGACGCGCATGAGGCGGAATGGGCGCCTCGCCTGCTCCGCCGCATCCTTTGCCCGGCGCTCCATCGCTTGCTTCCAGTTGCGCAGTGCCGGCTCGCTCGGCGGCAGCGCACGGCCGGAACTGCGCTCCATCGAGGCCAGGAGTTGGTCCGCGGATTCCGACATCGACGGTACCGTGAGAGGTGCGGGCTGACGTTGCCGGACGCGACGCGCACGGCTCGCCAGGAGTGCGCCTACGGAGATGCCGGTCACTCCCGAGAGCGCGATCGCCCATTCGCGCCGCTCGAGATCCATCAGCTCCGCGTAGCCGATGGCGCAGCCGCCGTAAGTGTATAGGTGCAGCAATCCATTGCGATTGACCCGGTCGAAATCCTCCCACAGCGCCGGGGGCGAGCGAGAGCCGAGCATCTGAGAGTAGGAGATCGCGTGCTCGGCAAAGGATCGATAGCTCAGGATGATTTTCGGAAAATATCCGAACCTGATCGCGTACTGGACGGTCAGATCCACATCGACGGCCTTCAGGAACCGTGCCTCCCGCAGAGCCTTGCGAAGTTCCCGCTTGCCCGCAGAGACACGGAGCGTCCGGCGCCACTTCGACAGCGTCGCGACCGGCTTTCGAGGCGACTCGACCAATGCCAAACGGAAGTGCCGTACCGCGCGTCGGATACGCGGGTGCTCCATGGAGGTACCGGGGACCGTTCGGCTTTCGATTTTGAGGAGTTCGCCGAAATCCGCGCCGGCCTCAGCGAGGATCGAGGAGAGGAGAGAGGAACCCGTGCGCCCGGTCGTGACGATAAAAAAGCGCTGCCGCTCGCCCGCGGGAAGAGCGTCCGCAGAATCGACAGCGACATCACGCGCCTCGCGCACCATGCAAGGTCCTCCCGACCACCCTCCAAGTGGCCCGCGAACTCCATGCCCCTGTGTGTCAACTCTAAACGGATGCGATTGCCTTGCGCAAGCGAACCGATGATTGAGACCGTACCCGAGCCGACACTTCCGCGCGTCTCGGCCAGCAATTGGCGAAGACCCGCCGAGCGACCTAAATCAAGAGCATGAGAGGCGATGCGGATTCGGACAACCGCCTGCTCGGCCTTCCTCATTTCGAGGAACGTTGGCCGTGGGTCGGTGGCAATTTGCAGACCTTGCGCAATTTTCTGCACCGGCCGCTCATCGATCTCTCGGAATTCACGGCGGAGCGTGTCGAGCTGCCGCTGGACGGACCTGGGGGCGACCGCACTACCGCGGTGCTGCATTGGCCACCCCAGCGGTGCGGGCGTCCGATTGCGTTGCTCATCCACGGCCTCACTGGCTGCGAGGACAGCGCCTACATGCGCGCGACTGCACGGACTCTCCTGCGAGCGGGCTTTCCCGTGCTGCGCCTCAACCAACGCGGAGCGGGTCCCTCGCGCCATCTCTGCCGCGAGCGTTATCATGCCGGTCGCAGCGAGGACATCGCGCGAGCGATCGCGCGACTCCCCGAGCGGTTGACCCCGCATGGCGTCCTTGCCGTCGGCTATTCGCTCGGCGGCAATGTGCTCTTGAAATATCTCGGAGAAAGCGGCCGCGACACGTTCGTGAGGGCGGCAGCCGTCATATCGCCTCCACTCGATCTCGCGGCGACCTGCCGTAGCATGATGACGCCGCGGAACGCGCTCTATCATCGCTATTTCATGCGCGAGCTTCGCACGGAGGCGCTCGCGGCGCATGGACCGCCCGGTCGTTTCGACCGGCGCGCCATCCTCGCCGCGCGTGACATGCGGGAATTCGACGAGCGCGTGACCGCGCCCCGCAATGGCTTTGCCGGAGCGGACGATTACTACCGGCGCTCCTCCTGCGCGACCTTTCTCCCGGGGATCAAAGTGCCGACGCTTCTCATCCAGTCCGAGGATGATCCAATCGTCCCGGCCGAGCCCTTTCGGGCACGGAATTGGCACGAAAATTCGCGCCTTCTTCCGCTGCTGCTTGCGCGCGGCGGCCATGTTGGGTTCCACGACCGCCGCGGTGGCACTTGGCACGACCGCGCGGTGCTTCGCTTCTTTGAGCGGTCGCTCAACCTCTCTTGAGGAGCCGCGCCACCGCGAGCGCACTGTAGGTGAGAATACCGTCCGCGCCAGCGCGCTTCATGCCGAGGAGTGCCTCGGGTATCACACTCTCGTCGAGCCAGCCGCGCTCGATCGCGGCGTGCAGCATCGAATACTCGCCGCTCACCTGATAGACGAAGGTGGGCACCCCGAAGCGCTCCTTCACTCGCCGCACCACGTCGAGATAAGGCATGCCCGGCTTGACCATCACCATGTCCGCGCCCTCCGCGAGATCGAGGGCCACCTCGCGGAGCGCCTCGTCGGTGTTGGCGGGGTCCATCTGGTAGGTCCGCTTGTCCGCTTTGCCGAGCGAGGATTTGGATCCGAGTGCGTCGCGAAACGGCCCGTAGAAGCCCGAGGCATATTTGGCGGCATAAGACATGATCTTCACGCGCTCGAACCCGGCCTCGTCGAGACAGTCGCGGATCGCGCCGACGCGCCCGTCCATCATGTCCGAGGGCGCAATAACGTCGCAGCCGGCCTCGGCCTGCACGATCGCCTGACGGCGCAGGATCTCCACGGTCTCGTCGTTGGCGACGTAGCCGTCGCGGAGCACACCGTCGTGGCCGTGGGTGGTGAAGGGATCGAGCGCGACGTCACAGAGGATGCCGATCTCGGGATGCGCCTTTTTCACCGCGCGCGTCGCACGGCAGACGAGGTTTTCGGGATTGGTCGCTTCCTCGCCATCGGCCGATTTGCGCTCGGGCGGTGTCGCCGGAAAGAGCGCCACGCAGGGAATGCCCAGGGCTTTTGCCTCGCCCACGGCGTCGACGAGCGCGGGGATGGAAAGGCGGTCGACGTGCGGCATCGAGGCGACGGGCGAGCGCGCCGTGGGGCCCTCCTGCACGAAGATGGGCCAGATCAGATCGGCCGTGGTGAGAAGGTTCTCCGCGACCATGCGGCGCGTCCACTCCTCGCGCCGATTGCGGCGGAGACGGACGCGCGGAAATGCGCCGAGTGGCTGCGAGGGTAGGCGCGGCACGTTCTTCTCGCTGCGCTTAAATGGGGCCGGCATCATAGGAGCGTGGGCGTGGGCTGACAATGCTGGACGCCTCCTGCGACATCACGTCAAATCGCATGACAATTGGCGCGTTTTGACTGGAGTCGCTATCCTCGCGGCAACAAGGAGGCATCGATCATGAGCATCGCAGATCCCAATCGCACGGTCCTGACCGGCGAGAATCCCTTCATCCGCCTCAGCGAGAAGGATGGCGATCCCAACACGACCGATGCGAGCTTCTGGCGCATCGTCTTCTGTCCCGCGGGTCCCGGCCACGTGCTCTACATCAAGAGCGAGCTCACGCATGGGCGCTGGCGCATTTATTCCGACAACATCGCGATGGCGCGCTGGCTGCAGGGGACGGTCCAGGGCATGCTGAACGCCGAACTCAGGGACACCTCGATCCCCGTCACCGAGGCTGAGTTCTCGAAGAGCGGCGATCCCCGTTATTTCTGGACCGAGCGCGCGACGGCGCGGGGCGAGGACCTCGCTCTCACATGGCACGACATCGGCGATCCGCTTCTCTTGCACACGCAGCCCAATCAAATACCGGGGCGTCAATATGGGCTTTGCACGGTGCTGATCCCCGCGCTCGGCGCGCGTCTCACCATGAACGGCGCACAAGCCGCCGGCCGTCCCTGGCCCCGCGACCGCGAAGGCCGCCCCTTCAGCACCTGTGCGCTGGCATTCTCCGAGAGCTGGACTGAGCCGCGCTAGGCGTCGTCCCACCGGGTGCGAGAGCGGAAGCCCTATGTCATAGTCTTGGGCGGCGAGAGCCACGCCCAGGCGCAGATCGAAGGAATTCATTCATGTCCGGTCCAGTGCTCCGCAGCGGCATCTTCCTCGCGCCGTTCCATCCGGTCGACGAGGACCCGACCCTCGCGCTGCGCCGCGACATCGAGCTCATCGAGTGGCTCGACAAGCTCGGCTACGAGGAGGCCTGGATCGGCGAGCATCATTCCGCAGGCTACGAGATCATCGCCTCGCCCGAGCTTTTCATCGCCGCGGCCGCCGAGCGCACGAAGCGCATCCGGCTCGGCACCGGTGTCGTCTCCCTCCCCTATCACAATCCGCTGATGGTGGCGCAGCGGCTCGTGCAGCTCGACCACATGACCATGGGCCGCGTCATGTTCGGGGCGGGACCGGGTCTGCTCACGACCGATGCGATGATGCTCGGAATCGATCCGTCCACTCAGCGCAACCGCATGATAGAGGGGCTCGACGTGATCCTCCGCCTCTTCCGCGGGGAAACCGTGACCGAGACT
>Ga0335078_10012109_pt1 | contig 12798 bp, 11 predicted proteins | sample Lox_Sample_32_FD_206711 | JGI IMG/M metagenome (GOLD analysis project Ga0335078, IMG submission 206711) | Soil microbial communities from Loxahatchee National Wildlife Refuge, Florida, United States - Lox_Sample_3.2 | ecosystem: Environmental > Terrestrial > Soil > Wetlands | place: USA... | reverse complement strand
GCGACCGTGGTGGTGGGGGCCACCACCGGGGACTGCGTGACGTGGACGAAGGGTTGCGCCCACTGGTTGCGCATGGCCGCCGACGTGTCCGCCGTGGTGGCGGCCAGCGACTGCGGCGCGGAGGTCATGTCGGCGGCGTCGAGCGCCACGATGCCGGCGGTGACGAGCGGTGCGGCCACCACTTTCGTGGCCGGGTGGCGCACCAGACCCCGACGGTCGTGACGCACGGCGTGGCGCGGCGCCGAGAAGCGGACGAGGCTGCGCACGTCGGCCATGCGGTCGGCGCTGCCCGAAGGGGCGTGCTGTGCCCGTCGTGGCCGGCCCGAGCCCGGCGCCGGTGGCAGATGGGCGGGGTTCCTGTGCACGTTCGTCACACTCGTGTCATCCGTCTCATGACGCGCCCGCAACTCACCCGAAGCGCGTCGTCCCGTGGCGCGACGCGTCGGGGCGTCGGTGCAAACCGGGAGGCCGGGCGCGCACATCGTCGTCTGCCCATGCGCCGCGGACCTTAGCGACGGCCACGCGCATTGTCGATTCCTGTGCGTTGCAGTCGCGTAACGGTGCCGTCGTCGGTCACGCTTCAGTACCTGCACCGCGCGAGGAGCGCGAATTACCTGTATTCACACGGAGTTTCCGGCGTCGACCGGTGCTTGGCACGCGCAATGGTGTGCGACGCGTGCGGGGTTGTGCTACGCGCCGGTCCCGGCGCGGTCCGACGACGACGGCGCAGCGGCGCCGCCCACGCCGGTGCACGACCGGCCCGCGCCAGTGCGACGAGCTGTGTACCCGTGCGGGCGGTGCGACGCTCGCCGCGCTCGACGGGGGCGCCGGCGCTCATTCGCGCACGACGTCCGAAGGTGCCTTGTCGGGACGCAGGCCGCGCCATGTCGGGTGGCGCAGGCGGTGGTCGGCGGTCCATTCGCCGAAGGCGACCTCGCCGACGAGGTGCGGCTCGACCCAGTGCGCGCCGGCACCGGTGGCCCCGCCCAGCTCGGTGCCCTGCACCGTCAGCGGTGCGGTGGTGCGCGTCAGGGGCGCCAGCACCGCCGCCAGGTGGCGTAGGTCGGCGTCGCTGAACCCGGTGCCCACGCGCCCCGCGTAGCGCAGCGCCCCGTCGTCGGGCACCGCCAGGAGCAGCGCGCCGATGCCGTCGCCCCGTCGGCCCCGGCCCGGTGCCCACCCCACCACGACCACCTCCTGGGTGCGCAGCAGCTTGACCTTGATCCAGTCGCGGCTGCGGCGACCGGGTTGGTAGGGCGCCGTCAGGCGCTTGGCCACGACGCCTTCGAGTCCCTGGCGCCGCGCGGCGTCGAGCACGTCCTCGCCGCGGTCCTCGAACGAGGGTGGCACCGTCAGGTGCGACCCGGCCAGGTCGAGGTCGACGAGGCGGGCCCGGCGGTCGCGATAGGGGAGCGCGAGGAGGTCGTCGTCGAGGAACAGGACGTCGAAGACCAGGTAGACCGCGGGCCTCTCGGCGGCGAGCCGGAGCGCCTTGGCGGGATCGGCGACGTGCATGCGGGACTGCAAGGTCCCGAAGCTGGGTCGGCCGGACTCGTCGAAGGCGACGATCTCACCGTCGAGGACGAGGGCCTCGGGGAAGGCGGCCCGGCCGTGCAGCTCGGCGGCGGCCGCCGCCACCTCGGGGTAGGAGGTGGTGACGTCCCGGTCGTTGCGCGAGCGCAGGACGAGCTCGCCGTCGCCGAGGTAGGCGACGGCGCGCACCCCGTCCCATTTGAATTCGTAGGCCCAGGAGCCGTCGTCGCGAGGGAGCGGGCCCGGGGTGGCGAGCATGGGCCGGATGAGGCCGGGGACGGCGCGGCGGGCCACGCCTCAGTGTGGCGCCTGGGAGCCGCCGGCGCGCCGCTCGGCGGCGCCGGTGCGGCCGGGACGGCTCAGGCGACGGCGCGCCGCCGTCCGTCGCCGGCGTCGGCCCCCCGCCGTTCGGGCCGGGCCCGCGTCGAGCGCGCTTGCCCCATCCCTGCGGCGGCGGGGCTCATGCCGAGGGCGGTCGGCCTGGTGGCGGTGGCCGCCCTCGCCGATGCGCTCGCCGCCACGTGGTGGGCGGCGTGCGTCGAGCACAGCGACTCGGCGTTGTACATCGAGAGGCGGGTGCCGCACCCGGCGGCGCTGCAGACCCGGTTGCTGCCGAAGGTGCGGGGAAGGCGTCGGTAGCCGGTCAGCTTCTCGCCGGCGACCGACTCCGAGAGCTCGGGTCGGTGTCGTTGGGGCATGGTGCCACGGCCTCCTCGCAGGCTGGATCCGGTCCGCGGACGACGACGCTGTGGATCGGTTGCCGTCGGTGGGCTCGACGTCCGCCGCCGACGTCCTACCCCGGGAGCAGGGCAGCCAACCCCACCACCGGCCGGGCGCCACGGGGTCTGGTGCGACCGGCCGCGGGGCGCTCAGGAAGCGGTGTGGCGGCGGAGCACCATCCACACCCTGGTGGCCCCGTGCTCGTGCTCGGCACCGTGCTCGTCGACCAGCGCGTCCAGGATGCGCTCGGAGAGCTCGGCGGCGCTCGGCACGTCGCCGGCCCCGCCGGTGGCCGGCCCCGGTGCCGCCGTGGCGTCGGGGCCGGGCTCGAGGACCCCCTCCACCCGGATGGCCTCGTCGCTCCAGTCGAAGCACAGGCGCAGCCGGCTCCCGTCGCCCGGACCGTCGCCCGCCACGGTGAGGCACAGCTCGTCGATGGCCAGGCGGAGGTCCTCGACCTGGTCGATCCCGAACCCGGCGCGGCTGGCCACGGCCGCCCCCGTCATGCGGGCCAGGAACATGAGATCGGGGCCGCGGGGGAAGGTGAGCTCGACCACCTGGCTGTGCCCGGCGTCCCCGTGACCCGGGGCACCCGGGGCGGTGGCCCGCCCGGCGCTGGTCACGTCCGCACCGCGGCGCCGGCACCGCGGCGCGGTGCCGGCGTTGCTGTGAGGGCGGTCCCGATGATCGTCATGGCGGTCCTCCACGATCCGACGACCCCATCATGCCCGGCCGGGCCCGGGCGCAACAGGATCGCCGGCCGCTCGGTCCCACGCCGCGCCGCCGCCGGGGGATGCCGGGAGGGGTGCCGGTGCCCGGGGCGCTGTCACGACGCCGGCTCGCCGGGCACCTCGAGGGGGACCGGCACCCTGGTCACGATGAGGTCGGTGCGATTGCGCAGCGCGCCGGACAGCGCCCGGTCGACGTGGTTGTGCAGGATGCGGTAGCGCAGTCGGCTGGGAACCACGACGGGGATGAGCACCACGACCTCCTCCCCGCGGTCCGAGCACTGCTCGTCGACGAAATCGAGGATGGGCTCGGCCACCGAGGCGTACTCGGTGCGCAGGATCTCGAGGCGCACCCCGGGATGCCACTCGTCCCACTGCCGGCGCACCTCCTCGGCGCGGCGCTCGGTGTCCTCGCCGATGAGGACCGTCACCGCCAGGACCTCGTCGCCGATCGACTCCGCCGCGCTCAGGGCGTGTGCGGCCAGTCTGGACACACCCACCAGTGGGACGATCACGAGCGTCGGCTTGGCCCGGGGGAGCGGCGGCACCGTCCCGAGCCCGAGCACCCGGCTCACCCCCTCGTAGTAGCGGTGGACGCGCCGGAAGGCGACGACGAAGAGCGGCACGGCCACCACGACCACCCATCCGCCGCTTTCGAACTTGGTCACGAGGAACAGGACCGTCGACACGCCGGTGGCCAGCGCCCCGGCGCCGTTGATGCCGGCCCGCAGGGCCCACCGCGGCGGTCGCTCGTGCCACCAGTGCCGCACGAGGCCGGCCTGGGAGAGGGTGAACCCCGTGAACACACCGATGGCGAAGAGCGGGATGAGCCGTTGGGTCTGGCCGTCCACGGCCAGCAGGAGGGCGGCGGAGAACACCGCCAGGGTCACGATGCCGTTGCTGTACATCTGGCGGTCGCCGCGCAGGGTGAACAGATGCGGCAGGTAGTTGTCGCGGGCGAGGAGGCTCGTGAGCACGGGCAGCCCGCCGAACGAGGTGTTGGCGGCCAGGGCGAGGGCGGCGGTGATGGCCAGCGAGACCACGAAGTACAGCCAGTGCCGCCCCACCGCCATGCCCATGAGCTGGCTGAGCACGCTCTCGCCGGTGCGCGGCCGGACGTGGAAGCGCACGGCCATGACGGCCAGGCCGAGGAGCATGGCGGCCAGGATGGCGCCCAGGAGGGCCTCGGTGCGCTTGGCCCGGACCTGGCGGGGCTGGCGGAACAGCGGGACGCCGTTGGCGATGGCCTCCACCCCGGTCAGCGCGCTGCAGCCCGCCGCGAACGACTTCAGGACGAGCACGACCCCCACGGCCTCGAGCCCGGTGCTCGCCACCGTCGACCGCCCTGCGGGGTGCGTTCCCGCCGCCAGGGGGTGGACGAGGCCCACGGCGATGATGGCCAGGAGCCCGACGATGAAGAGCATGGTGGGCACGAGAAAGGCGCGGGCGGTGTCGCCCAGGCCCCGCAGGTTGAGCACGGTGATGACCACGAGCACGCCCAGGCAGATGGGAACGGTGTCGGGCCGCAGCGCGGGGAAGGCCGACGTGAGCTGGCCCACCCCGGCAGCGATGGAGACCGCCACGGTGAGCGTGTAGTCCACGACGAGGGCGGCCCCGGCCACCTGGGCGGCGTTGCGCCCCAGGTTGGCGCCGGCCACGGCGTAGGCCCCGCCCCCCGAGGGGTAGGCGTCGATGACCTGCCGGTACGACAGCACCAGGATGCCGAGCAGCACCACGATGGCCACCGTGACCGGGAGCACGAGGTGCAGCGCCCCCGCCCCCGCCCCGCCCAGGACGAGGAGGATGGCCTCGGGCCCGTAGGCCACCGACGTGAGCGCGTCCAGCGACAGCGCCGACAGGCCTTCGACGGGGGTGATCGTCTCCTTGGCGGCCTCGCTGGCCCGCAGGGGCCGCCCCACGAGCACGTGCGCCATGCTCCGCGCGGCACGGCGGCCCCGGCCCCGGTCGTGCTGCGACGGGGCCGTCATGGCCCGGGCACGGCGCGCCGGCGTCGTGTTGAGCATCGGCCCGGGCTCCGGTAGACCCTGTCCATGACGCCGCTCGCCGCCCTGGCCGTGGCCGGGGCCGGCCTGGCGGCGGGGACGATCAACACCATCGTCGGCTCAGGGTCGCTCATCACCTTCCCCACCTTGCTGGCCTTCGGCTTCGCGCCGGTGGTGGCCAACGTCAGCAACACCGTGGGTCTGGTCCCGGGCTCGCTCAGCGGTGCCGTCGCCTACCGCGCCGAGTTGCGGGGCCAGCGCGCCCGGCTGCTCGTGCTGGGGACGGCCTCGGTGGCGGGCGGGTTGACCGGCGGCGGGCTGCTGCTCGCCCTGCCCGGCACCGTCTTTCGCAACGTGGTGCCCGCCCTCATCCTGGTGGCGTGCGTGCTCGTGGCCGTCCAGCCGTGGCTGGCGGCCCGTCTGGCGCGCCGGCGCCGCAGGGCCGCCCACGGCGGCCCCGGGCTCTTCGGCTCGGTGTTCGCCACCGGGGTGTACGGGGGGTACTTCGGTGCCGCCCAGGGTGTGGTGCTGCTGTCGCTGCTCGGCATCTTCCTGCCCGACGACCTGCAGCGGCTGAACGCCGCCAAGAACGTGCTCGCCTTCCTCGTGAACGGCGTGGCCGCCCTGCTGTTCGTGGCCGTCACCAACGTCTCGTGGGAGGCGGCCGGGCTCCTGGCGGCGGGCTCGGTGGTGGGCGGGCAGGTCGGCGGCCGGCTGGGCCGACGCGTCCCGGCACCGCTGTTGCGTCTGCTCATCGTGGTGGTGGGCGTGGTGGCCGCCGTGCTCCTGCTCGTGTGAGGACCGGCGGGGGCGCCGTGGCGCCCAGGGTAGGTCAGGCGCGTGGGGGGACGGGGGTTGCGCCCGGCGCGCTCGCCGCGGTCACTACGCTGCGCGGGACCGCCCCGGCGACGGTGCGGGGCGCCTCCATGACACGCCGTCGCGTCGGTGGGTACCGTGCCGGCCGGCGCGGCCGCACCGCCGGTGCCACGGGGCCAGCCCCGCGCCCGATCCCACATCGAAGGAGCCCATGGTCATGGCCGGCCCCCCCGAAACATCCGACCCCGCCGCCATCGGGGAGGCGCTGGGCGCCCTCGGGGCGGCCACCGTCGGCGAGTCCGGCGCCGAGCGCATGCGCCCGCGCCTCAGCGCGGTGTGGCCCGGCGCCCGCCTGGCGGCGCCGGCGTTCCCGGTGGGCTGCACCCCCGGTGACAACCTCGCCGTCCACGTGGCGGTGGCGTGCGCACCGCCGGGGAGCGTCCTCGCCGTCGACGTGGGGGGCGAGGAGGAGTTCGGCTACTGGGGCGAGGTGCTGACCACCGCCGCACAGGCGCGGGGCATCGCCGGCCTCGTCATCGACGGCGGCGTGCGGGACACCGACGCCCTGGCCGCCCACGGGTTCCCGGTCTTCTCGACCACGGTGGCCCTGCGGGGCGCGGCCAAGTCCGCCCCGGGCACGGTGGGGTCGCCGGTCACCGTGGGCGGCGTGCTCGTGGGCCTCGGCGACTGGCTGGTGGGGGATGCCGACGGGGTGGCGGTGGTCCGGTCCGACGCGGTGGCCGTCGTGCTCGACGCCGGGCGGGCGCGCGAGGCCAAGGAACGGGCCATGTTCGAGGCCCTGCGGGCGGGATCCACCACCATCGAGCTCCTGGGCCTCGACCCCTCCCCGGTGCGCGACGGGCGGCCGCCGTCGCTCAGGGGCTGACCAGGTTGGGCGGCGTGCGCCCGGCCAGCACGTCGCACACCCCCTGGGCGGCCAGGCGCGCCATGGCGGTCCGGGTGGCCCGGCTGGCGCTGCCGATGTGGGGCAGCAGCACCGTCCGGGGGGCGTCGAGCAGGCGGGGGTGGACGAGGGGCTCGCCCTCGTAGACGTCGAGGCCGGCGGCGAAGATGACACCGGCCTCCAGGGCGTCGGCCAGGGCCGCCTCGTCCACCACCGGACCCCGCGCCGTGTTGACGAGCACGGCGTGGCGTCGCATGCCGGCGAGCTCCCGGGCGCCGATGAGGTGGCGGGTGTCGGCGGTGAGCGGCACGTGCAGGCTCACGATGTCGGACTCGGCCAGGAGCCGGTCGAGCTCGGCCACGTAGCCCGGCGCCCCCGTGGGGTGGCGGGTGTGGTGCAGCACCTGCATGCCGAAGCCGGCGGCCCGCCGGGCGACGGCCCGCCCGATGCGCCCGTAGCCGACCAGACCGAGCGTGGCGCCGTGTACGTCCTGGCCCAGGTACTGGGTGACGCCCCACCCCTCCCAGCGCCCGGCGCGCAGGTCCGCTTCGGCCGTCGACGCCAGGCGCGCCGCCGCCAGGGCCAGCAGCACGGCGACGTCGGCGGTGGTCTCGTCGAGGATCCCGGGGGTGTTGCACACGGCCACACCGAGCCGGCGCGCCGCCACCACGTCGATGTTGTCGTAGCCCACGGCCACGTTGGCCACCACGCGCAGCCGGCCGGCTGCGCCGGCGCCGAGCACGGCCTCGTCGACCCGGTCGGTGAGCAGACACACCACGGCGTCGACCGGGGCCACCGCGGCGACCAGTTCCTCGGGGGTCAGAGGCGTGTCGTGGTCGCGCCGCACCAGCTCGTGCCCGGCGGCCACGAGCGGGTCGAGCCCGCCCCCGGGGAGGTGGCGGGTGACGAGGACGCGGGCCATGCGCCTTCAGCCCCGGGGATCCCGGGTCCCGGGGGCGGGCACCGTCAGTGGGTCGTGTAGTTGATGGCCCCGGCCCCCTTGACCCCCACGGCGAAGCAGAAGCAGTGGATGGGGGCGCTGTCGCTCACGGGGCGCAGGCTGTGCACCTTGTCGGGGGGGATGTGCACCAGGTCGCCCTGGGCGATGGGGCGGTCCTCGCCCTCGATGGTCATGATGCCGCGTCCGGAGGTCACGTAATAGAACTCGTGCGTCGGATGGGAGTGGGGGTCGACGTGCCCGCCGCCGGCCACCTCGAACTCGTTCACGAGCTCGAGGTACCCGCCCTCGGTGATCTGCTTCATCTCGCCCGACTCGACGAGCCACCACACCGGGACGGTGCCGTTGTGCTCCACCCGCGGCTGCACGTCCTCGATGCTGCGAACGTCCATGACCTCTCCTCCTCGCTCCCGGGCCCGGGCCCGTAGACTGACGGCGCCGTCAGCGTAGATCAGGGGGAAACCGCATGGCCGAGGCACCGACAGGCGCGGCGAGCGCCACCACCGGCCCGGTGGCGTCGGCGGACGGGACGTGGCGGGTGGTGGCGACGCGGGTGACGCCGGCCTCGTGGGCCCCCTTCGGCTGGATCCCGGTGCCCGACACCGATCCCGCCGACGGCAGCCAGCGCCTCGAGTACGCCTGGCAGGACCCGCACGCCAACGTGATCCACCACGCCCCGAGCGAGGTGCCGCACGACCCCGAGGGGCTCGTGTGCGAGCGCATGTACCGCCACGACACCCACACCCAGGTCCTGCTGGCGCTCAACGGTCCCTCGGTCCTGGCCGTGGCCCCCGCCGACGCCGACCCGTCCACCGTCGCCGGGCTGGGCGAGGTGCGCGCCTTTCGCCTCGAGACCTTCGACGCCGTCGTCCTGCACCGGGGCACCTGGCACTGGGGGCCGTTCCCCCTGGGTGACGAGCCGGTGCTGCTGTTCAACGTCCAGGGCCTGGGCTACGCCCGCGACAACGCCTCGGTCGAGATCGCCGACGCCGGGATCAGGCTCCTGGTGCTGTCCCCGGGCTGACCCCCCGGAGCCGCCCAGGGGCCACGCCCAGGTCCGAGGGTGGGCCCGGCGCCGGGCCCACCGTCGCGACCCAGGGCCAGCAGGCTGCAGAGAGTGCCGCCGACGGCTGGCGGGGTCGCCGCACACCGGCGCCCTCCGCAGCCTGCTGACCCGGCGCCGTCGGCTTCCCGGTCTCCCTGGCTCCTACCCTGCGCCTGCGGCCGGCAACCCAAGCCGGCGCCGGCCGGGTGCCCGCCGCGCTGACCGCGACCACGTCCCGCCGTCAGCGACAATGGCGCCGTGCGACGCCTGGCGGGGGTGGGGCGGCCCGTTCGTCCCCCGACGATGTCCGTGGCGTCGGGGTCCCGGTGAGGCTGTCGCGCCGGGGGCTGCTGGCCGCCGCCCCGCTGGCCGCCGCCGCCGTCGGGCTGGCGTCGTGCGCCGAGGGCGACGGCGGCGAGCACCTCCCCGGGCTGCTCGCCCGAGGACCGCAGCTGTGGAGCGTTCCCCACGCCGCCTGGCTGCGGTCCCTGGGGAGCCACCCGCCCGGTGCGTTGCCCCTCACCCAGCACCACGCCGTGGCGCGCCTCCCCGTGGGCCGCACCAAGCGCGGCATCCCCGTCGGGGGCATCGGGACCGGGGCGTGCATGTACAACCTGGCCGGGTCCTTCGGGCCCTGGCACCTCGACATCGGCGGCGACGACTCGCTCGGCTCGCACTGGGGCTCGCTGCGCAACAGCGGCTTCGAGCAACGCTTCTTGTCGCAGGCGGCCTTCCACGTCCGCCTGGCCACGTCCGTCGGGATCGTGACGAGGGCGCTCGCCACCGAGGACCTCCTGCCGGCCTGGACCATGCTGCAGCCGGGCCAGGGCGTCTACGCGGCGCTCTTCCCCAAGGCCTGGTTCAGCTACGACGCCCTGCCCCTGTCGGTGGCGCTCAAGCAGCTCACCCCGTACGTGGCGCGCGACGAGCGCCGCTCGTCGCTGCCCGGCGGGGTGTTCCGGCTGGCGGTCGCCAACCCCACCGACGCCCCCGCCCAGGTGTCGTGCATGTTCAGCTTCCCCAACGCACCGTTCCGGGCCCATCCGGGGCAGTACGCCTACACGCGCCAGGGGCTGCGTTCCTCGCGCGTGGCGGCCCCGGGCGTCGTCGGGGTGCGCCTGCAGGCCGACGACCCGGCCAACGTGGCCGAGACCCAGCGCACCGAATGGGTCATCGCCGCGCACGGCCCGGCCGGGTCGCAGCTGAGCGCCACCGAGGACTGGGCCGCCGACGGCGACGGCGCCGATCTGTGGGAGGCGTTCAGCACCGGCGCCCTCCCCGACCGGCCCGTCGACCGGCGCCGCCGCGGCCTCGCCGGCGCCGTGTGCGTGTCGTTCGAGCTGGCGCCGGGGGAGCGCAAGGTGGCCACCTTCGCCCTGGCGTGGGACTTCCCCGTCGTCCAGTTCCGCAATCCGGTCGACGGCACCGAATGGTGGAAGCGTTACACGCAGTGGTTCCCGGGCCCCTACCGCGGCTGGGCGGTGGCCCACGAGCTCGTCACGGGCGCCACCGCCCTCGAGCAGGCCATCGACGCCTGGTGGTCGAAGGTCGCCGAGGACGACGCCTATCCGCTGTGGCTGCGCTGCGCAGCGCTCAACGAGCTCTACTACGACGTCTTCGGCGGCGTGTTCTGGGAGAACGGCTGCATCACCAAGCCCAAGGTCTACGGCAACCGCCCGGGCCAGCACCTCTACTTCACCCTCGAGTGCGACGCCCTGCGCGACTGCGAGTCACTCGACGTCCGCCACTACGAGACCCGGCACCTGCTCGAGCTCTTCCCCACCATCGAGCGCGACGTGCTGCTCGGATGGGGCGACATGATCCTCGCCGACGCGCTGGGCCGGACGCCGCACGACGCCGGCTCACCGGTCGACGACCCGTGGTTCGTGGTCGGCCAGTACGCCGCCACCCAGCCCGGCGCGCCGCCCGTCGGCGTCGACTGGCTGGACCTGCCGGCCAAGTTCGTCCAGCAGTCCCACGCCTACTGGCGCTACACCGGCGACGACACCTTCGCCGAGGAGATCTATCCCTCGCTGCAGCGGGCCATGGCCCATCTCCTGGGGCACGACGCCGACCACGACGGCATCCCCGACGCGGCCGGGTTCTGCACCACCTACGACGCCATCACCATGACCGGCGCCGCCACCTACGTCGCCGCCCTCACCGTCGGCGCCTGCGAGGCCATGGCCGACTTCGCCGGGCTCCTCGACACCCAGGACGCCGTCGAGGCCTGGAGCGCGGCCGCCGCCCAGGCGCGGGCCACGGCCGAGGCGGTGCTGTGGGTGCCCAGCGCCGGCTACTACCGCCTCGACAGCGGCGGCCCGTACTCGGCCGCGCTCATGGCCGACGCCCTGTGCGGCCAGCTCTACGCGGGACGCGACGGCCTCGACGACGTGCTCGACACGGCCAACATGGCGTCGCACCTGCTCCAGGTGTACCGGCACAACGTGCTGGCGGCGGGCAACGGCCAGTACGGGGCGGTGAACGCCGTGGACGTCCCCGGCGGGCCCATCGACACCTTCCAGGGGCGCGTCGTGTGGCCCGGCGGCTCCTACTTCACCGCCGCCCTCATGTACCGCCTGGGCACCGCCACCCACAACGACGCGCTGCTCGACGCCGCCCTCACCACCGGGTTCGGCGTCTACCGGACCACCTACGAGGACGACGGCACCGCCTTCTGGTTCGACACGCCGGCGGTGTGGCTCGCGGCCGATCCCACGCGCTACCGCAGCGGCGCCTACCAGCGGGCCCGGGCGGCGTGGGAGCTGCTGGTGGCGCTGAAGGACCCGTTCCCGCCCCGGCGCCGTCCCCAGGCCGGCTGAGGGCGTGGCGCGCCGGCGGACGGCGGCGGGGGAGCGGCCCGCCTACCGTGACGTCGTGGCGAATCGGCCCCCGGTCCCCGTCCCCGACGGCGCCCGGCCCTGGCTGGGGGGCCGGCTGCTCGTGGCCACCACGCGCCTGGGCGACCCCAACTTCGAGGGCACGGTGGTCCTGCTCCTCGACCACGGACCGCCCGGCGCCCTCGGCATCGTGCTCAACCGGCCCACGCCCGTGCCCGTGGGCGAGATCCTCGAGCCCTGGCACGAGCAGGCCGCCTTGGCGCCGCCGGGGGTGATCTTCCGGGGCGGCCCGGTGTCCCCCGACGTGGTCATCGGCGTGGCCCGGCCGGCGGGGCCGCCTCCCGCCGACGACTGGCGTGCCGTGGCGGGCAGCGTGGGCACCGTCGACCTGGCGGTGGCACCTGACGAGCAGCCCGTGGCGCTGGCCGGGGTGCGGCTGTTCTCGGGCTACGCCGGGTGGTCCGACGGCCAGCTCGAGGCCGAGCTCGACGAGGACGCCTGGTTCGTCGTCGACGCCCTGGCCGCCGACGTCCTGTGCCCCGACGCCGAGCGCCTGTGGCACGACGTCCTGCGCCGCCAGGGGGGCGGGCTGTCGTTGCTGGCCGGCTACCCCCGCCATCCCAACCTCAACTGAACCCGGCGCCCCCCCGGGCACACCGTCGGCCGCCGGGGCCGCCTGTACGATGCGAGTGTGGCGCCGCGCGCCGACGAGGTCAGGAGCAGCGTGTCCCACGTCGCCCGCCGCGCCGACGCCGCCGACGTGCCGGCCCTGGTCGAGGTGCTGGCGCGCGCCTTCGACGACGACCCCGTGCCCCTGTGGCTCTTCCGGGGCGACCGCCGCCGGCGGCGGGGCCTGCGCCGGTTCTTCGGCGTCCAGCTCCGCCACGTCTACCTCGAGGGCGGCGAGGTGTGGACCACCGACGACCTCGCCGGGGCCGCCCTGTGGGCGCCGCCGGGGTCGGTCCGGCCGGGATGGCGCGACCTGCTGCACCTGCTGCCCGTCCTGCCCGCCCTGGCGGGCCTGGGGCGCGACGCCCCCGAGGCGCTGCGCCTGCTCGCCGCCGTCGACAACGCCCGGCCCCGGGTGCCGCACTGGTACCTGGCGACGCTCGGCACCGAGCCCTCCCGCCAGGGCACCGGGGTGGGATCGACGCTGGTGCGCACCGTGCTCAGCACGGTCGACGAGCAGGGCCTGCCCACGCACCTCGAGTCCTCCAAGGAGAGCAACCTCGCCTTCTACGGGCGCCACGG
>Ga0335078_10012108_pt1 | contig 12799 bp, 11 predicted proteins | sample Lox_Sample_32_FD_206711 | JGI IMG/M metagenome (GOLD analysis project Ga0335078, IMG submission 206711) | Soil microbial communities from Loxahatchee National Wildlife Refuge, Florida, United States - Lox_Sample_3.2 | ecosystem: Environmental > Terrestrial > Soil > Wetlands | place: USA... | reverse complement strand
CAGCAGATCCGCCTGTGTCCAGGCCCGATCCGTAACCCCCGTAACCCCCTCTAGAACTGCGTGCTTTCGAGCGCCCGGCGGGTCTGCAGCACCGCGCTCATCACTTTTTCGTAGCGCATGCGCATGGGGCCCAGCACGGCGATCTTGGCCCAGATCCCGCTGGGCATCTGGAAAGAGATGCCGATGATGGCCAACTCTTTCATGGCGGGGTGCGTCTCCTCCAGGCCGACGCGCACTTCCAGCGATCCCGTGGGCTGTTCCAGAACGCGGTTCAGCAACTCCACCAGCCGCTCCTTCTCTTCCAGCGCCCGCAGCAGATCGCGCAGTTTCTCGCGGGTGAGGTGCAAGTCGAGGCCCAGCAGGTTGGAGGCGCCCTCCATATGGACCACCGGCGCCACATCCACATCCAGCAGGCCTTTCTGGTAGAGCAGCGTCAGCTTGCGCAGTACGGCATCGTAAATAGCGCGCTCTTCGGCGATACGCAGCAAAAGCTCCCGCCGGGCATCCTCCAGCCGCCAGCCGCTGAAGTTCCGGTTCACGTAGTTGCGAATGTTGGCCAACTCGTCGGGCGAGACGAATTCATCCAAAACGACCACCCGGTTGTGGACGGTGCGATCGCGCGTCACCAGAATCACCAGGATGCGGCGGTCGCCCAGCGGCACGAGTTCGATCTGGTCCAGTTCGCGCACGGCCGGCGGCAGGGCGGCGGTGATGCCGACATTGCGCGTGAGTTCGGTCAGGATGTGGCAACAGCGCTCCACCCGCGCGGCGGCCGTAGGGACTTCCAGCAGCTCGATGCGCATGCGGGCCGCGTCGGCGGACGGCATACGGCCGACCGGCAGAGACTGCACGTAATCGCGGAAGGCCTTTTCCGTGGGCACGCGGCCGGCGGAGGTGTGCGGCTGCGAGAGGTAGCCGGCATCCGCCAGGCCGGCCATGACATTGCGGATGGAAGCCGCGCTCAGCCGCTGGTCGCGGCGCTGCGCAAGAGTATGCGAGCCCACCGGCTCGCCGGTCTCGATGTAGGTTCGCACGATGGCGTGCAGGATGTCCTGCAGTTTGGTATTCAGCGGCGCGTCCGGATCCATATGGGCCTGGATATACTACTCCCTATTGCTATTGTAAGCATGCGGAAGCAAAAAACAACAGGACTGTTTTGGGGACGGGTGGGGGCCGGCCCGGTACGCGGCATGATTCTCGCCCGCGGAGCAGTGCTTGTGGGGCGGGCGTCCACGCCTGCAGCGGGTCTCCAGACCCGCCCTTTCTCCCAAGACGTTTACGGTGGGCTTTGGAGCGTGCGGCTGGCGCCACGACGTTGCGCAGGTGAAGAGCGGGTCCTGGAGGACCCGCGCAGGCCTGGAGGTCCGCCCCACGGTTGCAGCGGCATTCACGATTGGGCTGAGTCCTGCCACACCAGCTAAGGTAAAGGTATGCCTCATTCTGTTTGCCCCTGGTGGCTCGGATATTTGCTGGCCAGCCCGCTGCGGCGGCTGCAGTACCACCCGGCCGCGATCCTCACGCCGTACGTGCACGAAGGCATGACCGTCCTGGAGCCAGGGCCGGGCATGGGGTTCTTTACGCTGGAACTGGCGCGCCGGGTGGGAGCTTCCGGCCGCGTGGTGGCCGTGGACATCCAGCCCAAGATGCTCGATCGGCTGAAACGGCGCGCGGCGCATGCCGGACTGCTGGCCCGGTTGGATATCCGCCTGGCACGGCCCGATTCGCTGGGCCTCGCCGGGGCCGCTGGCGCCGTCGATTTCGTGCTGGCGTTCGCCATGGTGCATGAGATGCCCTCCGCCGCGTCATTTTTCCGGGAAGCGGCCGAAGCCATGAAGCCAGGCGCACGTCTGCTGCTGGCCGAGCCCGCCGGGCATGTCAAGCCGGCAATGTTCGAGGCGGAGTTGGCATCCGCGGCTGCGGCCGGCCTGCAGGTGTCGGATCGTCCAGTCATCCGCCGCAGCCTGGCGGCGGTGCTGACGAAATAGCGTGGCGCACGCGCGCCGATGCGCTATAACAGAAAGATGATTCGAACCGTTTTGCTGGCCGCTTTGGCGGCCACCTCTCTGTGCGCTCAGGATTGGGCCGTGGCGCGTCTGGAAAAATCGCCGCGCCACCGCGAATGGGTCACCATCAAGCACGACGGACGCTCCGTCGAGACATTCGTGGCGTATCCGGAATCGAAAGACAAGACGCCCGTCATTCTGGTGATTCACGAGATCTTTGGCATGACCGATTGGGTCCAGGACGTGGCGGATCAGTTCGCCGCCGCCGGATACATTGCCGTGGCGCCCGACCTGCTTTCGGGCATGGCGCCGGATGGCAAAGGCACGAAGGGCTTCAAGTCCAACGAGGTGATGCAGGCGATCGGCCACCTCAGCCCCGACCAGATCACCGCCGACCTCAACGCGGTGGCCGACTACGGCCTGAAACTGCCCGCCGCCACCAGGAAGCTCTTCGTAGCGGGTTTCTGCTGGGGAGGCGGCCAAACCTTCCGCTTCGCCACCAATCGGCCGGACCTTGCCGCCGCCCTGGTGTTCTACGGACCAGGGCCCGACCAGGACGCGATGAGCCGTATCAAAGCCCCTGTGTACGGGTTCTACGCGGGCAACGATGCGCGCATCGGCGCGACCGTCCCGGATACCATCGAGAAGATGAAGCAATTGGGGAAGGCCTATGAACCGGTGACGTATGAAGGCGCTGGACACGGGTTCATGCGCGCGGGTGAAGCTCCCGATGCCAGCGAGGCGAATGCCAAAGCGCGCTCCGAGGCGTGGGTCAGGGTGAAGGAGATTCTGGCACGGAAGTGACGGCCGGATCGCCGCTTCTTATGTGGTGAGAGAATACCTTATGAGTCGAGTGGAACAGATTGAAAGGCAGCTTAAGGATCTCCGCCCTGAAGAGCTAGCCGCATTTCGCGAGTGGTTCACGGTATTCGACGCGGAAGGGTGGGACCGGCAGTTCGAGACTGACGCTAAGGCTGGCAGGCTCAATGCCATGGCGGAGCGGGCTCTTCGCGATCACGCCGCGCGCCGGGACAATCTCGTTGGTTGATGTTCCACTCTCCTACATAATCGCCGTGGGCGGCGCGGGCTCGTCCGGGCTGCCCGCATTCCGCAGCGGGATCTGGACCATATAGATTGCCAGCAGCGCCAGCACGGCGAAACCAAGTAGCACGGGCGGGTTGTCCTTGAATATCTGCGGCAGGTGGATGTCCCGCAGCACGAACAACGCAATCAGCAGCCCGGTGAGCGCTTCGCCGGCGATCAGGCCCGAGGCCACCAGCACGCCGGCATTCTCCACGCGCGCTTTCTGCGCATCGTTGAAGCCGCGCCGGTCGCGCAGTTTGTCCGTGATCCAGCGGATCACGCCGCCGACAAAAATGGCGAACGTTGTTTCGAGCGGCAGATACATGCCGACCGCGAACAGCATGGGACTCTTGACCTGCACCATGATCAGCGCGAGGCCCATGAAGATGCCGACGATGACCAGCGGCCAAGCCATGTGGCCGCCCACGATGCCCTGCGCCAGCGCGGCCATCAGGCCCGCCTGCGGCGCCGACAGCTTGGGGTCGCCGAAGCCGATGCCGCCGCTCTTGATGTTGGCCATGTGCAGCCACAGCAGCGGAAAATACAGCACCGCGCTGGCCACGATAATGCCCAGGACATCGCCGATCTGCATCAGCTTGGGCGTGCCGCCCAGGATATGTCCGACCTTAAGGTCCTGCAGCATCTCGCCCGCCACGGCTGAAGAAACGCACACCACCGCGGCCACTCCCAGCACCGCCGCCACGCCGGAGACGCCGGAGACGCCGATGGAGACCATCAGCAGGGCGGCCACGATCAGGGTGCAAAGAGTCAGCCCCGAGATGGGGTTATTCGAGGAACCGATCATGCCCACCAGGTTGCCCGATACCGCCGCGAAGAAGAATCCCAAAATGAGCATTACCACGGCTGCCACGACCGCGCCGGAGAGCACGCCGGTGAAATAGAAGTAGAGCGCGATCATGCACAGGAACGTCACGCCCAGCCCCGCGAACACCACCTTGGCGCTCAGGTCGCGCTCGGTGCGCAGCGTTGACTCGGTCTGGCTGCTGGACTTCTTCAGATCGGAGATCGCCCGCCGGATGCCGATTCCCAGGCTGGCGCGCATACGGAACAGCGTGTAGCAGGCGCCCACCAGCATGCCGCCGACGGCAATCGGCCGCACGATGAATCTCCACAGCGCGCCCGCCAAGCCGCCCAAGCCCCAAGCCGAGTCCGAGGCGCCCGGCGGCAGCGTGGCCTGCAGTTGAGGCCCCAGGAAATAGGTGAGCAGCGGCACGAGCAGTCCCCAGGCGATTACGCCCCCCGAGAAGTTCAGCGCCGCCAGGCGCGGTCCGATAATGAAGCCGACCCCCAGATACGCCGGGCTCACGGCGGGTCCGGCAACGCTGGTGATTCCGCCCGCTCCCAGCGCCGTGGCCGTGTCGGCAGCGCCCAGCCGCACTTTCGTCTGGCCGATGGTGCCGATGCGCAGGATGAACTCGCGGCTTTGCGAGTAGAGGTTCATGGCGCCCAGGAAATACAGGCCGGCGCCGAAGCCCATCGCCTTGAATAACAGCGCGGCGGCTTTGCTGCCTTGCTGGCCCGCCTTATGAATCTCGGAGGCCGCCACCGATTCAGGGAAGGGAAGTTCGGGGTCCTCGACCATCACGCGGCGCAGCAGTGTCACGAAAAGGATGCCGAGGATGCCGCCCACGATCATCAGCACCGCCGATTTCCAGTAGGCTTCCGGCGAGTCGAATGTCTTCCAGGCGCCCGACAAAACAAATGCGGGGAGGGTGAAGACCGCGCCCGCCGCCACGGATTCGCCGATCGACCCGATGGTTCGCGCGATGTTCTCTTCGAGCAGCGATCCCTTCATCAGCTTCAGCAGCGCCATGCCGATCACCGCGGCCGGATAGGTGGCGGCGATGGTCATGCCCGCCTTCAAGCCCAGATAGGCGTTGGCTGCGCCCAGAACGGCTGTCAGCACCAGGCCCAAAAGCACGGCGCGGAAGGTGAACTCGCGCATGTTGGTCGAATCCGGCACGTAGGACCGGTGTTTCTTTTCCGTCTGGGGGGGCGTCATTGCAGTCGCGACCTCACTTTTTCGCTCAGGGCCTTTCCATCCACGGTCTTGCCGGCCAGCTTGGCCTGCGCGGCCTTCATCACCATACCCATCTGCTTCAACGAAGTCACGCCGGTCTCGGCCAGGGCGGCGGCAATGGCGGCCTCGATCTCGCTTTCGCCGGCGGCGGCTGGAAGGTAGGATTCTATCAGCTTTCGCTCGGCCTCTTCTTTGACCGCCAATTCCTCCCGCCCGCCTTTGCGGAACATGTCGGCGGCCTCCGTGCGCTGCTTCACCAGCGACTTGAGGATTTGCATTTCGGCCGCCTCGTCCAGCGGCTTCATGGCGTCCACTTCGTGTTTCTTCAGGGCGGTCTTCATCATGCGCAGCGTGCTCAGGCGGGCTTCGTCGCGGGCCTTCATGGCTTCCACCATGTCTTTTTGCACTCGATCGAGTAAGGGCATATTGCCTGCTATTCTAACGCCGCGAGGGCCTGGCTCAGAGGGCGCGCGCTAACATAGTTGTTATGCCGAAAATCTATCAAGACAATTCTCTGAGCATCGGCCGCACGCCGTTGGTGCGGCTCAACCGCCTGGCGGCTGGATCGAAAGCCACAGTGCTGGCGAAAATCGAAGGACGCAACCCGGCGTATTCCGTGAAGTGCCGCATTGGCGCAGCCATGATCTGGGACGCCGAAAAGCGCGGCGTTCTGAAACCTGGCGTCGAAATCGTGGAACCCACCAGCGGCAACACGGGGATCGCGCTGGCGTTTGTGGCGGCCTCGCGGGGCTACCCGCTGACGCTCACCATGCCCGAAACCATGTCCATCGAGCGCCGCCGCGTGCTGGCGGCTTTTGGCGCCAAACTGGTTCTGACACCCGGCCCGGGAGGGATGGCCGGAGCCATACGGAAGGCGCTCGAGATTGCCGAGTCGGACCCGCAGCACTACTTTCTACCGCAGCAGTTTGAGAACCCGGCCAACCCCGCCATCCACGAAGCCACCACCGGCCCGGAGATCTGGGAGGATACCGATGGCGCCATCGACGTGCTGGTGGCGGGCGTCGGCACTGGTGGAACCATCACCGGCGTGTCCCGGTTCATCAAGAAGACCAAAGGCAAAGCCATCATTTCGGTGGCGGTGGAGCCTGCCGCCAGTCCGGTGTTGACGCAACTGCGGGCGGGCCTGCCGCTGCAGCCGGCGCCGCATAAGATCCAGGGCATCGGCGCGGGCTTCGTGCCGAAGATTCTCGACCTGTCGCTGGTGGACAGCATTGAACAGGTCACCAACGAGGAGGCCATCGAATTCGGACGCCGGCTGGCGCGCGAGGAGGGTATCCTGTCCGGGATCTCCTGCGGAGCCGCCGCCGCGGTGGCGATCCGGCTCGCCAACGAAGATGAATTCGCGGGCAAGACCATCGTGGCCATCCTGCCCGATTCCGGCGAGCGGTACCTCTCCACGGTGTTGTTTGAGAATCTGGCGCAGTAAGTGGGGCGGACCTCCAGGTCTGCGGCGGGTCTCCAGACCCGCCCTTTTTCATCAAGGTGTACCTATGGATCTGCAGAAGATGAACACGCTGTCCCTGACGTTTGGCAAGGCGCTCCAGGCCAACCTCAAGGGCGGAGACAGAAGCTTCGAACTTCCCAGCCGCACCGCCGTCGCGGAGATCTGCCACCGCTACGCCGATGCTTTGTTTCCGCTTTTCTACCACAGCGATCGTGGGAGCAACTTTCCCCGCCAGGCGCGCGTGTACCTCACCGGCATCGAGCGGCTGCTGACCGGCCAGATCTGCCGCGCCATCCATCTGGAGTGCCACTGTCAGGGCCGTCGGGTGCCGCCTGCAATCAAGAAAACGGCGCGCGAGCGCGTGGACCTGGCGCTCGAGAGCCTGCCCGAACTCGCCCGCCTGCTGGCTTCCGACGTGGACGCGGCCTTCGGCAACGACCCCGCCGCCGCGGGCCTCGAGCAGGTGCTGCTCAGCTATCCCTGCATCGAGGCCATTACCGTGCAGCGCCTGGCGCACCGGCTCTACCAGTTGGAAATCCCCTACATCCCGCGCATGATGACGGAAGCGGCGCACAGTCACACCGGCATCGACATTCATCCCGGCGCCGCCATCGGTGAATCGTTTTTCATCGATCATGGCACCGGCGTGGTGATTGGAGAAACGGCCACCATCGGGAACCGGGTGACGCTCTATCATGGCGTCACCCTGGGCGCCTTTAATCCGCTGGTGAAGGACGATCTGGGCCACTTGCGCCGCGGCCAATCCAACAAGCGGCACCCCGACCTGGAAGATCACGTCACCGTGTATCCGAACGCGACCATTCTGGGAGGCGACACGCGCGTAGGACATCATAGCGTCATCGGCGGCAACGTCTGGCTCACGCACTCCGTGGTGCCCTACAGCAAGGTCGTCGAGAAGGATCCCGAACTCCTCATTCACGACGGCAGTCCGGAGTCGTCGGGCGCGTATAATTCCGCCGGCGCGGGCATTTGACGATCCGGGGCGCGACCCGGCGTCTGCTATTCTAGGAGATTAAGGTCCCGCCATGCATATTCGAAAGCAAAGACTACTCACGCCTGGCCCGACGCCTCTTTATCCGCCTGCCCTGCATGCCATGATGGCGGCGGATATCCACCACCGCACGGAGGACTTCCGCAAAGTGTACCGGTCCGCGCTCGCGGATCTCAAAGAGGTGATGGGCACCGCGCACGATGTTCTGATGTTCGCCGCCTCGGGCACCGGGGCGATGGATGCGGCCGTATCGAACCTGTTCTCGCGCGGCGACAAAGTGGTCGTCTGCGTGGCCGGCAAGTTCGGCGAGCGCTGGGCCGAGATTGCCAAAGCCTACGGGCTGGACGCCACGGTCCTGTCGGCGCCTTACGGCGAAGTGGTCGCGCCCGAGCGGGTGGAAGCCGCGCTCGCCGCCGAACCGGCTACCCGCGGCGTGTTCGTGCAAGCCTCGGAAACCTCCACCGGCGCCGCGCACGATGTGCGCGCCATGGGCCGCGCCGTCGCCAAAACCGGCGCGATCTTCGTGGTGGACGCCATCACCGGCCTGGGCACCATGCCGCTGGATATCGACGGCTGGGGCCTGGATGTGACCATCGGCGGCTCGCAGAAGGCCTTCATGATCCCGCCCGGGCTGGCCTTCCTGTCCGTCAGTCCGAAAGCCTGGAGCTTCGCGGACACCGCCTCTTTGCCGCACTATTACTTCAATCTGAAGAAGGAAAAGAAGAGCGGCGACGCCGGCGAATCGAGCTGGACGCCATCCACGGCCCTGATCCTGGCGCTGGCGGAAGCGCTGAAATACGTGAAACAGATCGGCATGCCAAAGCTGATCGAGAACGCGCAACTGCTGGCCCGCGCCACGCGCGCCGCGGTCCAGAAACTCGGCCTGGAACTGTTCGCGCCGCATTCGCCGGGCTCGTCGGTCACCGCCGTGAAAGCGCCGCGGGGCCTCGATTCGGGCGTCATCGTAAAAGAGTTCCGCAACCGCTTCGGCGCCGTGATCGCCAACGGCCAGGGCACCATGAAGGGGCAGATCTTCCGTATCGCGCATCTGGGCTACTTCGATTTCGCGGATCTGTTCGCGGTGATCGCGGAGCTCGAGATCATTCTGCGCGCCAACGGCTTCCCGGTGGAATTTGGAACGGGCGTAGCCGCGGTCGAGAATGTCTATAGCGAGGTTGCGGTCGCGCCGCAGGTTGTACACGTATGACAGTCCTGGTTGCGGAACCGCTGGCCGAGGCTGCAGTTGCCCTTCTGAAGTCTCAGCCGGGCTGGAACGTGATCGTTTCCAACCCCAAGGAATACGCAAACCACCTCGCGGAAGCGGATGCGCTGATCGTGCGCAGCGCCGTGCAGGTGAACCAATCGGTGCTCGACAAAGCGCCCCGCCTGCGCGTGATCGGCCGTGCGGGCGTGGGCGTCGACAACGTCGATCTGCCAGCCGCCACCGCGGCCGGCGTCCTGGTCATGAACACGCCCGGAGGCAACGCCATCTCCGTGGCGGAGCATACCCTGGCGCTCATGCTGGCCATGGCGCGGCGCATTCCGGAAGCCAACCAGTCCACTACCGGCGGCAAGTGGGAAAAGAAGAAGTTCATGGGCAGCGAGCTGCGCGGCAAGTCGCTGGGCATTATCGGGCTGGGCAGCATCGGCCGCGAAGTGGTGAAGCGCGCGCGCGCCTTTGAGATGCGCGTCCAGGCGTACGATCCGTATGTCACCGCGCAGATCGCCAAGGATCTGGGCATCGCGCTGGTGGATCTGGCCACGCTCTACGCGCACAGCGATTACATCACGCTGCACGTGGCGCTGACGCCCGAAACCGAGCGCATGCTCTCCGGCGGCGCATTCGCGCAGATGAAGCCGGGCGTGCGCATCGTGAACTGCGCGCGCGGCGAGCTGATCGACGATGAAGCGCTGCGGCAGGCCATCGATGCGGGCAAGGTGGGCGGCGCCGCGCTGGACGTTTTTCGGGTGGAACCGCCGCCGCCGGGTTACCCGCTGTTCGCGGAAAGCAAGGTGCTGGCGACGCCGCACATCGGCGGCTCGACCGAGGAAGCGCAGGAGATCGTGGGCGTGCGCATCGCCGAGCAGGTGGTCGAGTATCTGTCGAGCGGCGTGGCCCTGAACGCCGTGAACATGCCGGCGCTTTCCCCGGAGCAATACCGCGCGCTGGGTCCGTATATCAATGTCGCCGAGCGGCTGGGTAGTTTCGCGGCCTACATCGCCGCCGGGCACATCAAGACGGTGCGGCTGGCTTATTTCGGGCGCATTGGCGAGAACAACACCAACCTGCTGCGCAATGCCGGTCTGGCGGGCGTGCTGAAACGCTCCGTCTCCGAGCGGGCGAATCTGATCAACGCCATGCAGATCGCCGCCCAGCGCGGCTGGAACCTGGCCGAGCGCCACGAAGCGCGGTCCGGCCCAACCGACTCAATCCGGCTGGAGCTGGAAACCGATTGCGGCGTGACGGTGGTGGAGGGTGCCGTGCTGTTAGGCAAGCCCCGCCTGATCCAGGTGGACGGCATCTCCTGCGAAGCCCATCTCTCCGGCCATTTGGTCTACATGAAGAACCAGGATGTGCCCGGCGTGATCGGGCACGTGGGCATGGTGCTGGGCCGCAATCGGATCAACATCGCGAATTTCTCGCTGGGCCGCGGCGAGCTCCCCACCGCGCCGGGAGAGCCGCTGGAAGCCGTGGCGGTGGTCTCGACCGACGACGTCGTGCCGGAGCGTGTGCTGCAGCAGCTACGGGAGAACCCGGCAGTGAAGCTGGCGCGCTCGGTGGAGTTTGGGTAAGTGGGGCAGGCCCTCGGCCTGCAGCGGCCTCTCGGGCCGCCGAGCCAAACGTACAATAGGAGCATGTTCGCGCCGGCGGATGACAGTCTCGCGCAACGACTCGAACGTCTTGAGTGCGGGTTCCCTGAGTACCTGCATGCATTTAATACCAGGCCGCCATTCACTCGCAGCCAGTTCGAGCACCATCTTCGGACTATAGAATTGCTCCGCCGCTTCAAAACTGCCTCCGACGCCGCACGCGATGAAGGCTTTGCGGACTCGCTCGCCAAGACCCTCAAGTCGTGGGACATCGGGGTAGAACGCTACAGCGCCGACCTCGTGCCACCACAGCAATTCAGAGAGCAGCTAAGACGCACCTCCATGGCACTTGCCGAACTCGAACATTTGCGCATCGACGACAGCGCCTTGGACACGGACCGCGCGGCACGTCGGATTTGGCTCATTATCGAGGACCTCGACATCGTTCGTTACGAAGGCCATCCAGTCGAACGAAAGGTTGCCAGTGGGACAAAGGCGCTGCATCACCTGCTACCAAATCTGGTCTTTCCGATTGACAACGAATATACCGGGACGTTCTTCCGATGGAATGACTTTGGACGTCGGCCCGAAGAGAACTTCAAATCCGTGTTCCGTCAGGTCGCCGCGATTGCCAGGGCCGTCTCGCCTCAAAGCTATGTCGGGGAAGGGTGGAACACCTCCGTTTCCAAGGTTCTCGACAACGCCATAGTGGGCTTTTGCCTCTCCGAAGGCCTAATGTCACCAAACAAAAGGAATAGACGAAAGAGGCAAGCGGAGCTAGCCTCCCTCTCCAAGCTCTTGAAGGGTGAGTTTTCGGCTGGCCTGCGCAAATCAGAAGCCATAGCCCGATTGCGACCCAATCATGCCAGTCTGGGATGGCTTCGGCGGTGGCATCGTCGGGATCGACAGCGGCCTCTGCCATAGGGGAACGCGATTTCCGCCCTTGTTAAGGACTGAATGTCCCAGCACTTGCCACAACCCTATATGAGATTGGGGACGTCCAATCAGTTGTCAGATTACTGAACCCGGCCTGCTCCAGCAGCGAATGAAGCTGCTCGGTATGGAATGGCTGATATGCGATGTCGTACGTCTGAAGTCGAACCTTCCCTTGCTGCTCAAAAATGAGAACGACTTCGACCACCAGCGGCTCGTGAAATTCGTGACCGAAATTCCAGACGTATAGGGGGATGCAGCGTATACCGGCCCGTTCCCGCAAACCAAAGTGCGTGAAGCGAACCCGGTCCGCATGCAGTTTCTGCCAGTGGAGCGACTCAATCACAAGCCGCCCCCCTTCCCGCAGCACTGCCCGCATGCCCTGCAACGAGCGAAGCATTACATGCTCATCGCGACAATGCCCCAATGAGTTGCCCAAACAAATCACCAGGTCAACGGGCTTCTGAATAGTCGCGGGCAGTAACTCCCAGGCACAGACCTCGAACGGTACATGTTGCTTCTGTTCGGCCGCGTGTCCGCGTGCCCGCATCACCATGCTGCTGCTGGCATCGGTGCCGACCACCTCATAGCCACGTCGGGCAAGGGCGAGGGCTGCTAAACCCGTCCCACAGGAGCAGTCCAGAATGCGTGGTTTGTTGAATGCCGTGACGATTGGCATCAACTCCTCGATCTGCGGGTCTCCGGACAGCCTGGTGTCAGAAAAGAGCCAATCGTAGTCTGCTGCGAACGCGTTGTACTGATCGCTGTCATTCATGTCGATCTTCCCTGTTGAGCGAGTCGCGAGATATCCCGCTGACCGTTTCTTTGGAGATCCGGTACCGTTCGGCCCCGGCAGTCTGATCGTTCGCGGAAACGCGGGCGTACAGGCCGGCGCAGAACATTTTCGACGGTTTCCGTGCCTGGCCCAAAACGTTGCCGGATTTGGCGTTTGGAAAAGCCCGTTTTGTGGACATTTCAGGATGTTACCTGACCATGGCCTTAGTTGATCCTTTTCGGCCAGCCTAGATTCATCATACGTCAGCCGGTGGCAGTTGATCGCGATAATTCCAGGGCATCCATAACGCAGGGTGGGCAGCCAGTTCCCGACGGTGCCGCAGTAGTTCGGTCAGGTACTCGAACGAGTTGACTCCGCAGAGCTGGCAGGTGTGAATCAGACTCATGAACAGATCGCAAAGAATTCTTCCTGTGAAGCACGGCTCGTTTCAAACTTCTTTCGACCAAATTATTGTCCAATGGTGCCCTGGCCTGCCGCAGAAACAGAGTCAGCGGCTGCCAATGCCGTAGCAGATAACGAATCGCTTGCCCCAGTCCCGAGTTCGGCTCCGTCTGGTGTTCTGCCAACGGTGCTTCCAGCCACTTATGCAATCTGTCCATGATCGGCTGGCTATGCTCCTGATGGAACCGCAGTCGCTCCTGCGGACTCAGACCGG
>Ga0335078_10012107_pt1 | contig 12799 bp, 8 predicted proteins | sample Lox_Sample_32_FD_206711 | JGI IMG/M metagenome (GOLD analysis project Ga0335078, IMG submission 206711) | Soil microbial communities from Loxahatchee National Wildlife Refuge, Florida, United States - Lox_Sample_3.2 | ecosystem: Environmental > Terrestrial > Soil > Wetlands | place: USA: Florida... | reverse complement strand
CTTCGTCGTAGCGCCGGGCGTTGTAGAGAAATTGCCCCTCGTGGGTGTTGAGGATGGGCGAGACTGGATCGAGGCGCCGTGCCGCGCGAATCTCGGTGATCGCCTCGTTGTGGCGGGCGAGGCTGGAATGCAGGTGCGCGAGGAACATGCGCGCGCTCGAGTCGCTGGGGTTAAGGGCCGCGGCCCTGCGAAAGCTCTGCTCGGCGCCGCGCCAGCTCCAGTCGTGCCAGAATTGCACGACTCCGTGTGCGACGTGCGCCTCGGGCAGCGCGGCATTCAGTGCGAGCGCCCGCTGCGCAGCCTCGCGTGCCTGCCGAAAGCAGTCTTTCGGACGCGCATCGCTCGTGATCGCGAGGGTCGCGTAGCACATCGCCAACCCGGCCCAGGCCGGCGCGTAGCGTGCATCGCCTGCCAGTGCACCTTCAAAGTGCTGGATGGCTCGGTGGATCGCCGGGGCCGTGCGCTGATCTCGCAGCTGACATCCCCGCAGGAATCGATCGTACACGTCCGGATCCACGGCAGCGGCCGGCGTGCGCGGAACCACGAGCTTCAGACGGATCTGCTCTGCGACCGCTTGGCCGATCTCGGCCTGAACCTGCAGAATGTGGTCGAGCGGCCGATCGAAGCTTTCCGACCAGACATGCATTTGATCACTTGCCCGGATCAGTTGCAGTGTGATCCGCACGCGACGGCGCTCGTGCCGGACACTGCCCTCGATCAGATAGTCCGCGCCGAGCTCCACTCCGATCTCGGCAATGCTCTTTCGCGTACCCCCATAGCGCAAAACGGAGGTGCGCGCGATCACGCCCAGTTCCTCCGGTGAGCAGCGCCCGAGCTCCGCGATGAGCTGCTCGGTGAGTCCGTCACTGAAGTAGTTGCGCCGCGGGTCACCGCTCAGGTTCTCCAGAGGCAGCACGGCGAGCACTGAGCGAGCGGGCGAATCCGCACTCGCGGCCGGCGTTGCATCCTCCGATCGAGCCTCGGGACGCGCGAGGAATCTATACCCCTTGCGAGGCACGGTCTCGATCCAGCTGGGTTTTGACGGCTGATCCCCGAGGGCGCGGCGGATCTTTCGTATGGCTGTGTACAGCGCCGAGTCTGCTTCTATAACCACGCGGCGTCCCCAGATTTCCCGGACCGCATCCTCGTGGCTGACCAGTCTGCCGGCCCTCTTCACGAGCAGGCACAGGAGCTCGAGCGGTATGCGGTCGAGTTTGATGCGCTGGCCTGCTCGACGCAGCTCGAAATTCTCGCTATCGAGCTCGAAGGGATTGAAGTAGAACTTCCCTGCGGCCATCGGCGGCCGTCCTCTCCGCGGGGCACCGAGGGAGAGTGTAGGCGCTCGACCGCTCAGCCGGACAGGGGAAAATCAGAAATCCTTCAGGTCGAATACAGGACTCCCGTGCCTTCGCGGCGTAGCGTGTCACCCCGTCGTGACACAAACATTCCCTGCAGGAGAACATCCGTGAAGATATGGCAAATGCGCTCATTTCTTGCGGCCCCGCTGCTCGCTCTGGCTTTCGGCGGAGCAGCCCGAGCCCACGATGGCGACGCACCCTGCTCCAAGGCGCTGCTGCACGGAGACTACGCTTTCACGATCACCGGCCAGCTCTTTCCTCCCGGCAAGCCCGTGATCAGCCGCCAGGGCGTGGCCATGACTCACTTCAATGGCGACGGCACGCTCACGCAAACTGACTTCGTCATGCAGTATCCCGACATGGGCGGCGGGTCTTCGCCGGTGCCGGGTGAGCCGGATGGCGTGACTCAGTTCAACACCGGCGAGCAGGGCAGCTATCAGGTATTCGCGAACTGCACCGGAGAGATGGAGATCGATTTCCCGCCCGTGGGCGCTGGCGGCGCCGTGATCAAGGCTCGGTTCGTGCTGAGCCGCGACGGCGAAGCCATCCACACGATCGTTTACTCCGCCCAGCCTCCCGGCGCGCCTGGACCGGTTCCCGCGATGATCACGAGCGAAGGCCACAGACTGTTTTCATTGTTCTGAGTCCGCAGTCGCGGGAGATCGTATAAGTTCAGGGTCCCGCAAGAATGGTCGAGGCGCTTGCTCACTCCGATCGTCAGCGGTCGGAGGCGCCTCCGCGGCCGCCTTCCTGTTGGCGACGGAGGTCCGGAGGCGGAATCGGACCACCGACACGCGGATTAACCCAAGAAGACCTAACTCCGCGATTTCATTGACAACGTGTTGGCGACGGGTTGCCCCGATTTGGCCTCGGTTGGCGCAGGTTGGTTTTTTGGTTGTTTCTCTCGACCGGAAACGATTGCGCGGTGTGCCCCGCCCTCCTTCGCCCGCCAATCCTTAACCCAGGTTTTCAGGGAACGCCGATGCTGACTCAAGAGCAAGCCGCTCATCGGGTTTGACGGCACGCGTTGCGCCGGATTGAGCCCGAATTTGCGCGCTTTGACGATAGGGATCGCGCAAATGGAGGGCAGGCGCATGCGCCCGATGGCGTCCGGCGGTCGTCGCGCAAGACAGCCGACCCGGCTCCACGAAAAAGTGGGCTGCTTCAGGGACCCGACGACTGGTGGTAGGGTGGGACATCCGTGTCGGTCGCCAGCGAGCGGCACCCATGCATGCCAATTATTGCACCGCATCACGCACTCCCGCCGCATCTGCGTCGATGAGCGGCCATGGCGTCTGAGCCCGGCGGCGGAGACATCACGCGGCTCCTGCTGGAATGGAGGGACGGCAACGAGTCGGCGTTGGCCTCGCTCTTGCCCCTGGTGTATGAGCAGCTGCGCGCGATGGCGGCACGGCACCTGCGCGGTGAGCGCCAGGCCCACACCCTGCAGCGCACCGCTCTCGTTCATGAGGCCTTCCTGCGCCTCGTCGACCAGAACCAGGTCGACTGGCAGGGAGGCCGCTCGCAGTTCTTCGCCATCGCCTCGCAGATGATGCGTCGCATCCTGGTGGATCATGCACGGCGGCGCCTGGCACAAAAGCGCGGGGGCCACGCGCAGCGCCTGAGCCTCGATGAAATCGCCGTCGGCGACGACGATAATCCTGCGTCGCGGCCGGCGCTCGATGCCCTGGCGCTGACGGACGACCCGCGGCTGGATCTGGCCTCCATCGATGCCGCGCTCAAGCGCCTCGAGGCCCTGGATCCGCAACAGGGAAAGGTCGTCGAGCTGCGCTTCTTCGGCGGACTGAGCATCAGCGACACCGCGGAGGTGCTGGGCGTGTCCGTCGCCACCGTCAAGCGGGAGTGGGCCGTCGCACGCGCGTGGCTGCAGCGCGAGCTCGATGCACGCCTGCGTCCATGACTCCCGAACTCTGGCAACGCGTCAAGGATGTGTTTACGCACGCGAGCGCGCTCGACGCCGCGGCGCGCAGCCTCTATCTCGAACGTTCATGCGGCGATGACGGCGAGCTACGCGCCGAAGTCGTCTCGCTGCTCTGCGCTCATGCGACCGCGGATGCCATCCTCGACCGGCCGGCGGGCGACTATCTGCCGCTGAGCGCCCTCGAGGACCCCGAGGACCAGTGGCAGGGGCGGCGCATCGGCGCCTACGAGCTGGTGGAGTGTCTCGGCCGGGGTGGGATGGGCGAAGTCTGGCGGGCGCGGCGCGCGGACGCGCAGTACGACAAAGAAGTCGCGATCAAGCTGGTGCGCGTCGGCTACGACACGGCGTTCGTCCTGCAGCGCTTCAAGGCGGAACGGCAGATTCTGGCCACGCTGGAACACCCCAACATCGCACGCCTGATCGACGGCGGCGTGACGGCAGAGGGTGAGCCGTACCTGGTCATGGAGCTGGTGGATGGCGCGCCCATCGACCAGTACTGTGAGAGCGGGTCATTGTCGGTGGCCGAGCGGCTGCGCCTGTTCCGCGAGGTGTGCGCCGCGGTGAGCTACGCGCATCAGCGACTCGTCGTGCACCGCGACCTCAAGCCCGGCAACATCCTGGTAACCCGCGAAGGCACGATCAAGCTGCTGGACTTCGGCATCGCCAAGCTGCTGCAGCCGACACCCGCCGACGGCGTTACGCACGACGCGACGCGCACGACGATGCGCGCACTCACCCCGGCATTCTCCAGCCCCGAGCAGATCCTCGGCCTGCATATCACGACCGCGACCGATGTGTACTCGCTCGGGGTGGTGCTGTTTCATCTGCTCACCGGGCGCAGTCCTTACCGCAGCTCGCTCAGCTCGACGCGCGATGCGATCCGGGACGTGTGCGAGACCGAGCCCTTGAAGCCGAGCGCGGCGGCGGCGCACCCCGCGGGCGCCGGCAAGACGCGTGCCTTGCCTGACCGGGATCTCGATGCCATCACCCTCAGAGCGCTGCGGAAGGAGCCGGAGAAGCGCTACGGCTCGGTCGAGCAGCTCTCCGAGGATGTGCGCCGCTACCTGGCTGGCCTGCCGGTGAGCGCGCGCGATGATCAGTTCGCGTACCGGGCGGGCAAGTTCCTGCGTCGTCACCGGGTGGAGGTGGCGGCAGCGGTGGCGGTGGCGGCGGCGCTGCTGACCGGAATCGTCGTGACCGCGCGCGAGGCGCGCATCGCCAATCTACAGCGCGTTCGTGCCGAGCGTCACTTTGCCAGCGTACGCAAGCTCGCCGATACGTTCATGTTCCAGATGGACGACTCGATCCGCGACTTGCCGGGAGCGACCGCAGCGCGTGCGCTGCTGGTCAAGACGGCACTGGAGTACCTCGACGCACTCTCGCGCGAAGCGGGCGACGATCGCAGCCTGCAGCTGGAGCTGGCGCGGGCCTACGAGAAAGTCGCGGCCATCCAGGGACAGGCGAACAATCCCAACACCGGCAACCCGCAAGCCGCGCTGCAAAGCTACGGTAAAGCGATCGCGCTGCTCACCGCACTCGCGGCAGGCGAGCCCGGCGACGCCCGGGTGCACAGCCTGCTCGCCATGGATCATCTGCAACGCAGCCGGGTCTTCGTCACGTTGAGCGGCGACACGCGGGCGGCCGCCCAGGAGTCCCAGCAGGCGATCGGGATCCTCGAGCAGCTGGCGGCGGCACGCCCCGGCGACGCCGATGTGCGCGACCAGCTCGCGAGCGCCTACCGATGGCATGCTGTCCACCTGCTATGGGCGGGGCAGACGGAAGCCGCGGTCGCCGCCGGGTACCACGCCGTCTCCATCATGGAGGATCTGCACCGCCGCTATCCCGACAATCGCGTCTACGAGCAGGATCTCGCCGGCTCATATGGCGACGCTGGCGTCGCCGTCACCGGCCGCGGGGTGCAGCCGGCGACGATCGAGGAATCCCTGTCGCTGGAGCGCAAGGCGCTGCAGCTCGGTGAGCATCTGCTGGCCGTCGACCCGCAGCACGCCTTGCGCTACTGGCGCGCGATCGGCGCCGACCGTGCGAACATCAGCGAGGAGCTGTATGAACGGGGCGACTATGCAGCCGCGCTTCGGGAGGACGAGCTGTCCCTGGATGCCTTCGCAAAAACGACTGTGGACCCGAACAACTCGCAGGCGCGCCTCGATACCGCGCGGGCCGCGCATCACCTCGCGCGCGCGCTGTTTGCCAGCGGGCGCACGGATGAGGCCGCGGCTCGGTTCATGCAGACACTCGACTCGCTGCACGCGATCTCTGCGCACGGCGACACGCTCGAAGTGCAGTACCTGCTCGCGACGTGCGAGATGGGAATGGGCCGGATCGAAGCGCAGCGTGCCGGCACCGACCACGGGGCTCGGCTGCGGCACTGGAAGGCGGCGCACGACTGGTTCGCGTCGAGCCTGCCGCGCTACGAGCGGCTGCTCAGAACGGTAACGCTCCCTCCCCAGGACCGCGTGGGCTATGACCAGGCGGTCGCGGGGCTGGCGCGCAGCGAGACCGAGATTGCGCAGCTCGGGAAAACCGCGATGAACCCCCGTTGATGCGGGCAGTCCCGGCGACGCCGGCCGAGCTCCATTCGGGAGTGCGCGCCGTTCGCTGATCCCGTCATCTCCTCGTCCAGCCGCTCGGATGGGTCGGTATCAGGACCCAGGTCCGATACGCGGCGACGTCGGCGCGCTTGAGCACATCGAGCCAGGCGTTCCAGTCGGTGACGGTGCCGGTGGTTTGCGTCGCCTGCTGGCGGAACTGCGCGGCGAGCGCATTCGCCTCGGCGGTATGCCCGCTGAGTGCGAGCTGGGTGAGACGCTGCGCCGTCTCGGCCGAGGCCGCCCCGAGCGCCTGCGCCGGCTGCCGGTTCTGGCGCTGGTGAGCCGCGGCGAGCAGCCACTTGTCGGCATCGATCCAGTGTCCGGGATGTTGCGGATCCGGCACGCGCTGGAAGTAGGCATTCTGCAGATAGCCGTAGCGCTCGCACAGGTCATGGAACTCGGCCTGGCGATGCTGCTCCTGGGCGATCGGGTAGAGGTCGCCGAGGAATTCACCGGCGCACTCGCGCTGGCCGTTGGCGGGCGGCTTCCAGCGCACGATCACCCGCAGGTCGTCGGCGAGCGTCACATCGCCGTGATCGGCCAGCAGGATGTTGACGACCTGCTGATAGCTCAGGATCACGGGACTCTGCAGCTCGTTCGAGCTATGGGTCAGATTGGTCATGGCGCCGAATCGAGCCGCGTAGAAGGCCGTAATCTCCTCGGCGGGCCGCTTGGAAAGAAACACGCGGTAGTGATCGCCCGGAGCCGGGGGACCCTCGAGCGCCTGGGACTCCGGCGGCGGGGGCGCGATGTAGGTGGCGGCGGCAGCATAGGGAGCAAGAGCCGCCGAGAGACCGAGGGTGCAGAGCACCCAGAGCCCAGGGACGGTCCCGGTGCGGCGATGTTTGGAGCGTCCGGTGCATTGCGAGTTCAGGGACACGACTTCTCCCTCTTCGGCTGTGCGGGGTCAGGTCAAGGGCTTCAGGGTGATGTCCTGGGTCACTGCGAACATCGCGGAGCCGCTCGAGATCCAATAGAAGGTCTCAGGGGTCGGGAGCCGCGCTGCGCCGGCGTGGAGCTCAGCGACACTAGTATTCGACGCACCGTTCAGGTTCCCGGTCAACATCAGGGCGCAAGCGAAGAGCAGCGCCGGATTTGGATAGAACTCAGGGCCTGAGTTTGGCGGTGCGCGAAAACGCCAGGCAGGAACGACGAACAAGGCACTCTGCGCGCCGCGATAGAGTCCGCCCTGAATGGGCAGGGAGAAGGTGAACCCCCACACCAGTGGGGTGACGCTGCTCGCCAAATCAGCAGAAACGAGCGTTCCAGCGTTGATTGCCGAAGCCTCGACCACCAACTGGTCGTGGTTCGCGAGTGCCGCCACGCACTCGAGCCCGGCCTGAGTCACAAAGGGACTCAGCCCACTCACGTTCACGTTGACGATCATGCTGACGTGGAGGTCGCCGTCCGCAGGCGCTGTTGTCAGCTGCGGCACCATGGCCGTAGCGCCAGAAGGCGCAGCCACGGTTGGCTGCGTGCCGAGCGGAAGCGTTGCGGTCGTAGCGCTCGCTGGCGCAGTCGGCGGCACGGTGCCCGGGGGGCCCGCCGAGGCGGCGAGCGAGGCGAGCCCGAGAATGCCTGATCCGAGAAACCGCAGGTTACGCGTCATAGGTCCATCCCCGTCTGAAGAAGCCTTTATCGCTGACTCGGCGGCAGGAAGTTGCCGGTGGCGCTGAAACTCTGGTTGATCGAGATCGGCGCGGGTGTGAGGAATGCCCCGGTCGCCTGGAGCGAGCCCGACACCGTGAGCGGCGCCGGCACCAGGAATCCGCCGCTGGCCGCAAAACTTACGGTCACGGACTGCGGCGCCGGAACCAGAAAGCCCCCGGTGGCGCTCAACGACGCCTGCAGCGACATGGGCTGCGGGCTCACGGAGCCGGTCGGCGTCGAAGGATTAGGACTCGCAGCGGCGGCAGCGGGCGGGCGCGATGCGAGCGCGGCGATCTGCGCGGTCGGCGGCCCGGGTGGCCTCACTCCGGTCGCGCGCGTCGTGGCGGCACCTGCGGCGACGGCGCCGGCCGAGAGGTCGACGGTCACGTTGACTGCTGCCGGGGAGAAGAAGGCGCCATTCACGGTGAGCGCGGCCGAGAGATTGATGGCTGCGCCCGTGCTGGCGTCTGCCGTCGCCGTCACGAGCGGACTGGCCGCGACGGCGGAAAAATTCGTCGCACTCACGACCTCGAGTCCGCTGCCCTGATCCCACCTGGCCGGGCGGCCGTTGAGCGTCAGCCAGCATGCGACCAACACCGTGGGATCGGGAGCGAAGCGCGCGTGGGTCGCAGGATCGGTCTGCGCCTGCGGTGTCAGGGTGGTCGTGAAGGTCTCGGTCCCCGTATAGGACCGATTGGCGATCGGAAAGCTGAGCGCGGCCTGCTGGCCGGCGTAGTGCGCGCCCGCGAGGACCCAGCGGGAGAGCGCGTCGTAGTCGGTCAGCAGGGCGCGATGGGCATCGACCCAGGCGCGCGTCTGCGCCACGGCGCCGCACTGAAGGCCGCCCTGAGCCGCTGCCGGGTGCAACGCGCTCAGCTTGAGGTTGATCTGCAGCTGCAGCGGCAGCGCGGTGGGAGTCGAGCTCGACTGCGGCGCAAGGGTATAGCCCGTCGTCGCCTTGACCTGGGCTGACACCGGAAGGGCGGGCGCGACAAGAGCGAGCACGAGCAGCGCCGACACGCCGCGAGTCCATGAGCGCGGCCTCGAGCTGACGAGCGCGTCATTCACGACCACGCGCGGAATGTCGGCGCCGCACGCCGACGGCCGTTTAGCCGCGCACTCTCCCGGCAACTCTCCCATGGCCCTTTCTCGCCTCTCCTCGGGCCGATCGAAACCCGCTCTCCTGATACGCGCAGCACGCCGGGCAATTGGCTCGTGCACGGCAATGCCGATACACGCCGCCTACGGCGTTCCTGCGCGGCATGCGCCAGTCCGTCGAGAGGCGGTAAGCCCATCGCCTTGCGCAGTTGCGCGTGAGCCCCGGGTGCAGCGCCCCGCGCGTACACACATGCCGGGATTCACCCGGCGGACAGGCGGGAGCGTGCCGTGAGTACGATTGATACGAGAGGAAGACCGCGAACGGAAGGTAAGCCGTCTGCCAGCGCGGCGCGGCGCCGCTCTTCGGGGGGCCTCGCGGTCGCCGTCGCGCTGTTGGGCTCGTTTGCTGCCTTTGCGCAGTCGACTCCGCCGGTACTGGTGACTTTGCCAAAGCTACCGCCGGCTTCAGGAAGCAACGATGGCAGCTTCCCGGTCACCCTGACGCTCAAGGGGACGCGATCAGGTATTTCGGCGCAGGCCGTGCAGGGCGCCTGGGTGTGCTCGGCGCGGGCGGTGACCAAGGCGACGGCGGATGCCGAAGTCGGCAAGATCAGCGCGCTCAGCGGACTGGCCGCGCGTGCAGAGTTCGAGAGCTTCCTCGAGTACCGCGCCCACTACCTCGGCCAGCAGGCGACCGTTGCAGTCTCGACCGCCGCCGGTGGCGCCGCAGGCCCCGCGCCGATCACGATTGTCGTGAAGCGTGATGATCTGCTCGACCCGGCTACCCGGCGCGTAATCAATCAACCGACGACGGTCATCGGTTGCTGGCTGCGGCTGAGCAATGCGGCAGGCCAGAGCGGATTTGCCTACCAGGTCCCGCAGCCCTCGGCCGTATCCTCGGGCCCCGGCGCGGTGCTGCAGATGACCGCCCCGCCGTATGTGCTGGCGAGCGCGGAGATCCCGAATGGTTAAGAGGCCAGTCGACCCGGCGCGGTCGGACCCGTCGAGCCTCGGCGCGCGGCTCGCGCTGCTGCCGCTCGCGGGTTGGCGTGAGCGGCGCCTTCTTCTCCCCGGCAGCGGTCAATCCGACCGTCGATCTGCCTTCGGCCATCTCCGTCGCGCGCTTCCGGTCCGCGCGGCAAGGGTCTGCCCGAGTCGACTCGCAGGACGCTGTGCCCGGTGTCGGCACCGAGGTGGCTACGCCGCCGCAGAAATGGCTGCAAACTAACGCTGCCGCGGCGTCAGTTCCAGGTCGCAAAAGGCCCACTGAGACTCCTCGCCATCAGCGTGCACGGTGTAGTGGCCGCCGTTAACCAGATCAACGTTGCTGAAGCTGCAACGGAACGAAGTGTCGGAGTTGGAGGGACCCACGTCGTGAGTGCCGTTGATATCGGTGAACAGACACGTGCCCTTGTCGGGTGAAGCCGAGATCCAGAACCTGCCCGAGACACCGCCCCCCTGAACCGTGCTGGTTCCGGAGCACTGTGCTTTGCTGCTGAAGCGCGTGGACTTCATCGAGCCCTTGAACGTACCGGTGCCGATCGCCTTGAAGGCGCCAGGCAGGCCAGCCAGCTGCAAGTCGAACGTACCGTAGACTAAACGGTTTTCTTCGTCGTAGCCGAGGTAGCCACTCCGCTGCATGCGGTACTTGATCGAGCCGTCGCGCCCGTGGAGGGGCGGGGGGGCGAGGTCGCAGTCCACCAGCTTGGCCGCATCGGTTACGAGTCCATCACCGATCTGTCGCAATGCCGTGTCATTCCAACTCGACATCTTTCCGCTCAGGTTTGAGAGCAACCCGGGCACTCCTTTGATCAACTGAGAGCCGACACTGGCCTCCTCATTCACATACCAGGCCCCCGTGGCTTGCTTGACCTCGGTGCGCGCCTGCTCGATCGCGTCGATCGTCTGCTGCTGATACTGCGGATTCTGCCGATAGGCGTTTTGCGTAACCGTCTGCGTCGGATGGCGAGCGCACTGCTCGAGAGCGTCGAGACGCATCATCCACTGCGATTCCTGGTCCGAAAAGTCCATCGCTTCGCTGACCCGGCCGTAGTTGCTCTGTAGTTTCGCCCACGGGACTGTCGGCTGCAGCGATCCCAGATAGGGGGCTAGCCCCTCGGGTTTGTTGTTCGGTTTTCCGATGGCGGTCTGCATGCCGGTCCAGAAGTTGTTCACGCCCGCGTGTGCCTGATTGATCAGCAACGGCAGCCAGCGCATGCCAGTTTCCACCGGATAGCTCCTGCGCACGGCGGCCGGCATCGCGTCGTTGGGCACAACGTACTGCAGTACCAGCTGGCCTCCTTTTTGCCATGCCAGCTTCGGGCCGAACACCTCATGCCCCTGCTGCAACAGTTGCCGATCCGACGGCGTCGGCACATACGGGAGATTTGGCAGGACGGTCACCGTTTCAAGCACGACGTTCCCGTCGGGGAGCGTCAAGCTCATCACCACTTGCAGCGGCGTGTCCTTCAGGACTCGCAAGCGAGGCGCGGCGGCGACCGGCGCAGGGGCTGTGGCCCCTGGGTGTTGCATCGCCTGCATCATGGCCGTGGTCGCCTGCTCCTGCAGCTGTCGCAGCTGTCCAACGGTAACGGGCTGATCAGCAAGGGCAAACGGCGCGAGGACGAGGATCGACGGAGCCCAGCGCAGAGGCAGGGCAATGCGAAAAGGCGATTTCATGGCTCGAGGCTCGTGCGCTCTCCCCGAGGGGAAACGCGAAGACCGGGCAGAAAGCGGCTCACTGAAGGCGGCGTGTCGGGTGAGCCGGTTTCTGACCCCGATACGCGTATAGCGATGAGGGCAGTCTTCAAGCTCCAAGCTCCTTGAGGGAGGTCGTCATGATCCTCATGCGGACGGTTCGTCGTGCAAAGGTCCGGCTCGGCTTCTTCGCGCTCGTCTCGTTAGTCTTCGGCTCCGGGGCGCTCGCCGACCCGGGTGGTGCCGTCGTCATCGGCCTCGCCCAGCCGCAGGCAAGCGCCGACCTCAGCGCGTCCTTGCAGCAAGGCCTCATCGGCCGCCTGCAAAGCTCGGGCGCACAGGTCGTAGCGCTCACCGCGAGCACGCCGGATCAGGTCGAGGCCGAAGCCCGGGCCAAAGGCTGTACCCAGGTGCTCTACACACAACTGCAGAAAAAGAGCAGCGGTAGCGGGTTCCTGAGCAAGCTCTCGTCCCTCTCGCCCGCGCTGGCTCTCGGCGCACTGTCCGGGCACGGAGGTGGCGGATCGCTTGCCAGCATGGCAGCACAGGAAGCGGCGCAGCAGGCGGCTGGCGGCGTCGCCGCCTCCGCGCAACAGCAGGCGCTGGCGCAGAGCGGCATGGCGGCCCAGGCCAGCATCAAGCGCGGGGATACCGTGACGCTGAACTACCGCCTGCTCCGCGTGTCGGATTCGACGCCCATCAAGTCCGACAGCCTGCAGACCCAGGCCGGCGCCGATGGCCAGGATGTCGTAGGACCGCTCACCCAGCAGGCCGCCGGCGCGATCGTCCACGTAGCGCAGGGCGGCGGCGCCGCGCTGCCGGATGGCTCTTCGGCCGGGTCGAGCGGCGCAACCGGCTCGACGACGCGCAGCGGATTTCTCGGCGGCCTGCTCGGCCGCCACAGCTCCGGCGCAACGCCGCCGCCCGCCACGGCCAATACCGGCGGTGTCGACTGTGCGGCACTCGCCAGCCAGCCGAACTCGCCCTTCACCGCCGATTCCTGCCAACAGATGATGAAGGCAAAGATGGCCTATGACGCCTCGGCTTCGAGCCCCGGGGCCGCACATCCCGGCGACGATCAGATGAGCTGCGATCAGATTCTGGCCGAGCTCAAACAGCAGCAATACGCCGCTCCCGACGCCAGTCAGGTTGCCCAGGGGCAGGCCGCGATGGCGCAGGAGCAGCAGATGCTGAACCAACAGCAGACGACCGCCGCGGCACAGTACGCCGCCGGCAACGCGGCCGTGGCTGCGGCAACCGCCGCCGATACCGCGACGCAGATGGCGACGGGCGGACTTCTGAATCCGCAAGCCGGCATGCGGGCGCAGCAGGCAATGATGCAGGCGGGACGGCGCGAGGGCGAGCAATTGGCGCAGGAACGTGCGGCGACAGAGCAGAAGATCGTCGGCTCGGCGTCGAACCTCGCCGCGGGCGCCGGTCAGCAG
>Ga0335078_10012106_pt1 | contig 12800 bp, 17 predicted proteins | sample Lox_Sample_32_FD_206711 | JGI IMG/M metagenome (GOLD analysis project Ga0335078, IMG submission 206711) | Soil microbial communities from Loxahatchee National Wildlife Refuge, Florida, United States - Lox_Sample_3.2 | ecosystem: Environmental > Terrestrial > Soil > Wetlands | place: USA... | reverse complement strand
CAAAGCGCATGGTCGTCCTCCTTGTGACGTTTGGTTCAATCCTTCCAGCCCCGACGGCGATCATGCAGGGTCCGCCGCCGCGCGGCAACCGCGGCGCTGGATAACTTGCCGTTCGCGGGACCCCAGGCCGAGCTATTTGCCGGCCGCCTTGCGCAGCGCGGCGTTGATGCGGTCCTGCCAGCCCGGTCCGTCGGCCTGGAAAACATCGAGCACGTCGCGGTCGATGCGCAGCGACACCATTTCCTTGGCGCCGGGCACTGCCGGCTTTTCCGCCGGCAGCTCGGCGTTCTTCGTGGTCGCCGCCTTGAAGGCCTTCTCGGCCAGACTGCGCGCGTCGGGTGGGATCGGTCCTCGGGCCATGTTTCAGTCTCCGCGATCGGCAATATTCGCGAAAATAAATGCAGCGGGCGTCGTCAACCTCACATGCGGGCGACGCTGCGGCAAGTACCGATGCTCGCGGCGATCCGCAGTTCAGCAGTCTCGACAAATCTGCGGCAGCGGACCGAGCGGGTCGGTCGCGCGGTGCGCGGCTTGATTTTCGTTGCGCCGCACGGCGCGCGGCAGTTCGTTCGGCGTCGGCTGCCGATGGCCGATCGGCACCCCCACCGGCGCCGCACCAGTGGTCTCGGCGCGCAGGGCCATGTTTGCGGCGTTCATGCCGTCATCTTGTGCGGCGGCCGCGACCGCAGCGAGCGACAGCAAGCCGGCATAGATCAGAATTCGCATGGGCGCCTCCCATGGCTTTTCGGTTAATCCGAATCGCACGGCGAAGTTCCGAGATGCGGGTGCTGGCGATTTGCGAAAGGCGCGGCGCTGCTCAAGGTGTTCACTTTTTCGGCGACTGACGCGAATAGAGTAGATTATACTCTCAACACGTGTAATATGATTCTCGATAAGTTTGGGTGGCGCGGGGGATATCGGATGGCGCGCTTCAGGCCATTGGCCGTCACGGCATTGTCATGCGTTCTCGCATCGTGCGCCATTCACCCATTGCCGGAGGACGTGACCGGCCTGACCACCTACGAAATCGTCCGCCAGATCCGCTGCGAAGCGCGCGAGGCCGTCGTTGAGCTGGCGATCGGCTGGCTGACCGCCGACGAGAATCTGAAAGATGGAAAGGTCGACCCCGCCTCCCGCCGCATCGGCATCGAGTTCGCCGAGCACGCGCGACCGATCCAAACGTTCAGTCCCAAGCTCTTCAAGGGCCGCGTCAACAAGATCCTGACGGTGTTTTACGATAGCGGCATCGCGTACAATTTCAATTTGACGATGACCGAGAACAACAACATCGACCCGACAATCGATCTTTTAAAGCCCATGTCGAACGGCGGAAAGTTCACCGTCGGGGTTACCGCGAATGCCGATCGGCAACGCCAGAATGTGCGCATCTTCACGATCACCGATACGTTCAGCGGGCTCGTTCAGAAAATTCCCGACGACTATTGCACCGGAAAAATCGTGCGCGAGAATTACATTTATCCGATCGCCGGCAAGATCGGGATCGAAAAAATGATCGAAGATTTCATCCGGTTGACGTTGTTTGCTGACCTATCCGGCACGTCGTCCGGTGGCAAGGTTTCCGGCCCACCGACCATGTCCGACACGCTTGAATTCACGACCACGTTCTCGATAAGCGCCACGCCGAAGGTCACGTTTGCGCAGATCGGCAATGCGCTGCAGTTTGCCGACGCATCGTTGAATGCGACGGCCAAGCGCGTCGACGATCATAAGGTGACCGTCGGTCTCGCGCTCGGCAATGTGGGCGCGGCGCAGGTCAGTTCGGTGCGCTCGAGTCTGATGGGGCCGCTGCTGACCGTCGCTCGCGTGACGGGACCCGAACAAGCGGCCGCGGAAGCCGTCAATCAAGCGCTGACGCTGCAAGTCTTCAAGCCGACGATCGTCGTTTCACCGTCACCTTAAGGGAGGGTCGCAATGGCCAAACGCACCACGGTCAAACCAACCTACATGAAGGGAAAGCGGCCACTGAGGATCGCCTTGCATGATGTGGTGCGGTTCGTGAAGATGCTTGACCAGAAAAAACACACTAAAAAATTCCAAACGGCCGCAAAGAGGAACAAGGCTTACGTCAAGGTGCATGCCGACACCGTCAATTTCGTCAAGGATTATGTGGCCAAGAACAAGCTGCATACGCATCCGATCGGCAAACACATCGTCAATGCGCGTGCGATGATGGCAGCATCGGACCCATACGACTGCAATTTCGGCCAAGGTCATTGACGCTTGTGTGCGGTTGCCGCCCGCAAAGCCGGCAGGAAGTCGCGGCAGCGAAGCCGACGCTCAGCGCTTGAACAGCCCCATGATCTCGGCCTTCGCCAATGTGGCGAAGTGCAGATTAAAGCCGACCACGGCGGCGGAAGTGTCGGCTTGCACCGGCAAAGTCTCGGCGCCGACCGCGAATACGGTGAATAGATAGCGGTGCGGATGATCGCCTTCCGGCGGACATGGACCGCCATAGCCCGGCTTGCCGAAATCGGTGCGCGTCTGCAAAGCGCCGGCCGGCAATTTGCCGCCGGCACTGCCGGCGCCGGGAGGCAATTCGCCGACGCTTGATGGAATATTCACCACCAGCCAGTGCCAGAAGCCAGAGCCGGTCGGCGCATCGGGATCGTAACATGTGATGGCAAAGCTCTTGGTCCCACCAGGCGCACCTGACCATTTCAGGTGCGGCGATTGGTTGCCGCCGGCGCAGCCGAAGCCGAAATCGGCCGACAGGATGAAATCCTTGGGCAAATAGTCGCCGTCCTTGAAGCTGTTGCTGGTGACCGTGAACGCCATGATCCGCCTCCTCTTCGCCTGCCAGAGCGCAAAGCGTAGTCCCGTTCGGACAAATCGCAATGGCTGGCGCGAAGACGGCAGCCGACGACGATCGCCGGCGCGGCGCCAATCAAACGCTTTCGGTCGGTTGCAGCAATGGGACCGTCACGCGGCGCTGCCGGCGGCCCCGCGCCGGTCACCCGAACAGGTGATCCCAGATCCAGTCGAGCAGGTCATGCAGCCATTTCGGCGCCTTCTTCTTGACCTCGCGCTTCAGCTTGTGCAGGTGGGCCATCAAGGCTTCGCCGCGTCGGTCTAAATCGCTTCCGTTTGCCATGGAATGCCCCCTACTCGCTTTGTGAGAGCTTACACAATAACGCAACTTTTGATTGAGTCAACTTGCAGGCTTCTGGGGCGGCTCGGGACTTCGTGCGCGTTGGCTCTCCGGCAACTTAGTGCGCCCTGGAACATTATTGCGGGTAAGTTGCCGCCGCGGTGCGGCGGGTGCATAAAAGGCATGCCATGTCCGAAATCACCTACGAGATCGTCGAACACGACGGCGGCTGGGCCTATAAGGTCGCCGGCGTCTTTTCCGAGCCGTTCCCCACCCACGCCGCCGCGCTCAAGGCCGCGCAAGCCGCCGCGGCGGAGCAGCGCGTGCCCGGACAGACCGAAGAAATCGAATATGAAGATGAAGCCGGCAAATGGCACAGAGAAACCGCGCGCGGCAGCGATCGTCCCAACACCGCGATCAAAGACAGTGAGTAAAGCGCGCCGATCATGAAACGATTCGGCGGACCGGCCGCGATCGCCGGCTTGCTGGCGTTCAACGGCGGCTTTGTCGACACCGCCGGCTTTCTCGGGCTGCAGGGTCTGTTCCTGGCGCATGTCACCGGCAATTTTGTCACCCTCGGCGCCGCCCTGGTGCTCGGCAGCCATGGTGTCATCGGCAAAATGCTGGCGCTGCCCGAATTTATCCTGGTCATTGCCCTGGCGCGGCTTGCCGGCGCTGCGCTGCGCCGGCGCCAGCAGCCGGTGCTGCGCATCATGCTCACGGCGGAGGCCATTCTCCTGCTCGCGTTCTTCGCGCTGGCGGTGACATTCGGACCGTTCGCCAATCCCGATAGCGCGATCGCGCTGCTCGTCGGCTTTGCCGGCATCGCGGCGATGGCCTTGCAGAATGCGTTGCAGCGCGTGCATCTCGCCAACGAGCCGCCGACCACGATCATGACCGGCAACACGACGCAGGCGACCATCGACGCCGTCGACCTGCTCATCGCGCCCGAACCCGGCAAGGTGGCGCAAGCCCGCGCCCGCTTTGGCCGCGTGACATTGAGCATCGTCTATTTCGGCGCCGGCTGCGCGGCTTCGGCGACGCTCTATTGGCTCGTCGGCTTCTGGTGTCTGGCAGTGGCGGTGGCCGTCGGCTTCGCCGCCGCGATCATGCGCGCGGAGGCCGCGAGCGGCTGAGGAAGCCCCCATATTGCACGCTGGGCGTGCAGGAGGCAGAATGGCGGTTGTGGGGGTGGCGGGTGCGATCAGTTCTGCGTGCGCGTGCATACACTGCGATTACGGGTGCGGCGTTGCTGCTTGGCGGCTGCGCCCGAGACCCTTACGTCAGCAGCATGACGGTCAAAGCCGGCGAGTGGACCGCCGAGAACCATCTCGACCGCGTCACCGGCGCCCCGATTTCGAACTCGCTGCTGCTGACACGGAACGTCTCCTACGGCGCCATGCCGTTTCCGCCGCCGGCGCGCCTGCAACTCATCTGTTTCAAAGAGCGTCCCGCGGTACTCATCGGCTTCGATTTCAAGGTCGGCTCGACGCGAAACGCCGAAGTCGGCTACCGCTTCGACGACAAGCCCGGGCACGAGCCGCACGTTCGCATCGTCGACGATCATAAGACCGTTCTGATCGACGATCCGAAGGAAGTGATCCAATTCGTCACTGAAATGACGACCTCGGACAACCTCTACTTGCGCATTCGCGCGCTGTCCGCGCCACGCACCAGCGCCGAATTCAAGGTCACCGGCGCGGCAGCGTCGATCGCATCGGCTTATGCCAGCTGTCCGCTGAACGCAGCGAAAGCCGCCAGCGCCAAGGCCTCGACGCCGGAACCCGACGACGACGATTGAGCGAGACGCTCAGCTATATTTCGGATCGCGATCGAGCAGTTCGATCGAAATGCCCTGCGGGCCGCGGATAAAGCAGACCTTGATGCCCGGCCGCGGCGAATGCGGCTCCTTGGTGAACTCGACGCCCTTCTTCTTGAGATCGGCGGCAACCGCGTCGATATTGCTGACCTTCAGGCCGAAATGATCGAGCCCCTGGTAGGGCGTCGTCGGCGCGGGATTGACGCCGTCGCCGGGGGCGACCTGGGCCGTGAAGATATTGGCGCCGCCGAGCTTGATGTCGATGCGCGGCTTGCCGGCCTGCGTCGAGCGAACGACCTCGGCGCCGAATATGCGCTCGAACCATTGCGCCGTCGCTTCCGGATCCGGCGTGCGCAGATGAACGTGGTCCCAGGTAAAGTTCGCCATGACGTTTCTCCCGTTACGAGGTTTGCGGCAATTTAGCGCACAGGCTGAGCCCGCGTGCAACGGGGCTTCCGCTCCACAATACGCCCGCCGATTAGGGTTGCACAGACGATAGGCGCTCTTGGGTTGCCGCGACGGTTTCTTTTTGTTTGGCGAAGCTCATGCGCAAGGCGACGACGAATAACGGCAGGATGAATAACGGCCCGAATGCGAGCCCGGTCAGATGGCCCAGCGGCGATGCCACCAGCGGCAGCAGCAGAAATAGTCCCGATCCGATTTGCAGAGCGCGCTCGGCGCCAGTGCTTTGCACCGGCTGCTGCCACAGCCACGCCACGACGATCGCGCCGAACACGAGGTCGTAGTCCAGCACGTAGGGTGTCACCAGACAGGAGCCGAGCAGCAGCAAGGCGTTTCTCAGCTCGGCCGGCGTGTTCTTGAACCATGCCAAGGCGACGGCAACACAGGCGACGGCGGCAAAGCCCGCCTGCAGCCAGTAGGAGGCGGTGACCGAAGCACCGAGCGAGCGCGCCGCAACGAACACCGAGACCATACGCATCGAAACGGCTCCATCGACAATGACGTGCCGGAATGCCGTGAGGTTGCGCACGTAATGCGCCCATAGCTCCGGCCCGAACAGGAGCCAACTCAGGCCAAGGAGCATGCCGCCGGTCGCTGCCGCGGCAGCCATCGCACGCCAGCGCCGCCCGGCGAACAGAGCCACCGGCACGAGCAAAGCGAGATGAGGTTTGTACGCCATCATCCCCAACAGCGCGCCGGCGACATAAGGCCGCCGCTCGAGGAGAGCCAAACCGCCGCCGAGGAAAGCCGCCGTCCAGCAACCGTTCTGCCCGGCGACTGCGTTGATCAACACCGCCGGCGTCGCCAGCGCGAGCAGCAAGACACCGCGGCCCGGCATCGCCAGCTTGAGCGCGCGATAGAATCCATACCAACTCGCCGAAAGCCACACGAACAGGCCCGGCACATAAGGGATCAGTGCAAATGGGACGACGAGCAGCAGGGTGACCGGCGGGTAAGCATAGAGACGCCCGTCGAGCGGAGGACCGACGACGGTCTGCTGGAACGCGTGGAAGGCATTCAGGTCGTAAACTTCGGCGGCGCGGCCATGCAGCGTGAGATAGCTGCCGGACCAGAAATTGATCCAATCATCGCCGAAAGGGCGCCCTTCCGCGTTGACCAGCTGACCGTGGGTCTGGTGCAGAAGATCGAAGAAATAGCCAAAGACCGCGGCGGCGACAAAGCTGCGCGCCACGGTAATGACGGTCGTTGGCACGGCGGCCCTGCGCATGGCGCCCCATAAGACGCCGCGGCGGTTACAATCGGGTTAAATGGCCCGGGTCCAACCTCGCCTAGCGGCTGCGCCGATCTCGGACCTTCCCACGAGGCCCCATGACCGAATTATGACACGCCGCGACGCTGCCACGTTGTGCACAAGCGCGCGCGCGACGCGCGCATTTTGCTTCATGCACCGCCGTTTTTTGCTTACATGAGACGGGGCAGGCATATCTAGGCTGAAGCGATCATGGCGCGCGAAGCCATTCATGCGGCGGGGGGCATCGTTGTGCGCGGCGGCGCGCAACCGCGTATTGCCGTCGTCCAGCGCCGCAAGGACGATGCCTGGGTGCTGCCGCGCGGCAAGCTCGAACGCGATGAAAATCCGGCGGCCGGTGCGCGCCGCGAGGCAGTTGAGGAAACCGGTCACCGCGTCAAGGTGTACGAATTTCTCGGCGCCATTACCTATCGCGCGCGCGGCCGGCCAAAAGTCGTGCAGTTCTGGCGCATGAAGGCAGCGGCGCGCCCAAGCCGCGACGTCATGAAGGACATCGTGGCGGTCGATTGGCTACCGCTTGCCGCGGCGGTGAGGCGACTGAGCTATCCGCTGGAAAAGCTTTTCCTGCGTCATGTCGGACGCCGCGTTCTCAAGCGGCGACGAAGGAAGACAGCGCGACGCCGGACAGCCGCCGCCAAGCGCCCGCACCAGAAACGGCACAAGACCAGCGGGCGCCGCACACGAAGCGCGCGCTAATTCGACTTTTTTCGACGCGTTTGTTGCCGTAATCCCGCCGCAACTTTTGCGGAAATTTAATGCGCCGCAGCGAGACGCTGTGCCGTTTCTGAGCGCTGCATTCACCGCTTATTCACGCGGACAATGGAACTCTTAAAGGACGAGCAAGGTTTCGTCACACGAACGCAGGGTATCTTTCGATTGGGCGTTTAATCGCTAGCGTCCAGGCGAATCAAGTAAAAGGGAAATGCCATGATCAAGACCCTGACAGCGATTGCTGCCGCTTCCACCCTTGGCCTCGCGGCGTTCGCTGCGCCGCAACCGGCGCAAGCCCGCGGCGGTGCACTCGCGGCCGGTATCATCGGTGGTCTCGCGGCTGGCGCCATTATCGGATCGGCGGCCGCGCATGGCCCATATTACGGTTACTATGGGCCCGGCTATTACTACGCGCCGGCGCCGGTCTATTACGGCCCCGGCTGCTACTGGACACATCGGCGTTTCTGGGATGGTTGGGCTTGGCGCGTGCGGCGCGTGCGCGTGTGCGACTAAGCGGAAATGAATCGAAAAATCCGGACTTTCTGAAAAAGCCGCGGGTTTTTCGAAACGGGGGTGAACCTGGCGCATCAAATTTCCGACACATTCGGAGCCTGCCTCTTTCAACAGAGCCGGGACAGGCTTAACGTTCTTACACGCGGCCGGCCCCGGCCGGTCACGATCCTGGAGGGAGACCTATGAAGAAGACTATCTTCGCGCTTGCGGCTGCGGCCGCCCTCAGCCTCGGCACCTTGGCTGCCCCGCAACAGGCGGAAGCCCGTTGCTTCGGCTGCGCCGTCGGAGCTGGTGTCCTCGGCGGCCTTGTTGCCGGCGCCATCGTCGGTTCGGCGATCGCCAGCCACCCGGGTTACTATGCGTATGAATACGACGGCCCCGCGCCGGTGGCCTGCGACGGCTATTGGGCGCGCCGCCGGATGTACGATGCCTACGGCAACTTCGTCGGCTGGAGCCGCCCGCACTGGTTCTGCCGCTAAACAATTGGCGGCCTCGCTGGCAATCCGGGTTGAGCGTTAAACCCGGATCGGAATTGAGTGGATTTTGCACGCCGCGGCCGTTTTGCCGCGGCGTTGCTGTTTGCGACCCGGTGAACGGCTAGTGCCGCATGTGGTTGAGCACGGCTTCGGTCGGCCAGCAATCGACTTTCAGCCCGTTCTTCTTCTGATAAGTGCCGAGCGCCGCGCGCGTGAGCATGCCGGCCTTGCCGTCGATCTTGTCCCAATAGATGCCGAGCGCGGTGAGGCGCTGCTGCATTAATTCGACGTCTTTCGTGCGCAATTGCGCGTTCTTGCTCCACGGATGCTCGAACGGCCTGCCGCCGCCGATCAGGTCAGCGAGGTGGCCGACGAAGAGCACATAGAGATCCGAATAATTGTATTCCTTGATGACATAGTAGTTCTTCGGCGTGAGAAAGCCTGGGCCGTAGGTCCCCTCGGGCAAGAGCAGTGATGCGTCGGCGGCAAGTTCCGTCTTCGTCAGCTTGCGGCCGTAGGCCGGCACGTAGCCGCGCTTGAGCCATTCGCCGACCGGCATCACATGGCCCGGCTCGGCGATCGTGCAATCGACCGTCGGCGGCACGCGCACCTCGATCGCCCAGGGCTTGCCTGCTTCCCAGCCCTTGTCCTTGAGTTGCTTGGCAGCGGACGCGAGCGCGTCGGGCACCGAATGCCAAATATCGGCTTTGCCATCGCCGTCGAAATCCACCGCATATTTGTAATATTCCGAGGGCAGGAACTGCGTGAGACCCATGGCGCCGCCCCAGGACGAGCGCAAATTGGCGCGCGGCACCCCGTCCTGCAGCATCTTTAGCGCTTGCAGGAACTCGTTGCGAAAGAAGTCCTTGCGCTTGCCGACATAGGCTTGCGTCGCCAGCACCTGCAATGCGTCGTGCGGCTGGCGCTCGGCGCCGTAATCGGTCTCTCGCGCCCAGATCGCCAGTACCACATCCCCGGGCACGCCGAACACCTTCTCGATACGCGCGAGCGTGTCGCGATACTGCGCAGCGTATTTTTTGCCCTGCGCGGCGAGGCGCTGGAACGTCGGCTCGCGCAGATATTGCGCGGGCGTCTGCACGAATTCCGGCTGCTGTGGCTGCTTCTCCGGCCGGCCGGGCAGCGCCAGATCGGGCAGCGAATAGTTGGGCTCGAGGCCGTGGACCGCGCCATCGAACGTCGCGCGCGAGACACCGAGCGCGTGCGCGGCCGGCCACAGATCGGCGAGGAATTTCTGGAACCCAGCTTCCGCGGCGCAAGCCGGCGCCGCGACGAGGCAGAGCCCAACGAACGCCGCCATCGCCCAAGACAACAGGCGCGTGAGAAAACCGAATCGTTGGCGCGATGGCGCGGTCACGAACTACTGGATGCCCCGCTTTCGCGGCGCCTGACAAGCCGAAAAATTTACGCCTTGTTCCGCGCGAGGCCGTCCGCGATCGCGCGCCGCGCGTGATCGGGCAGCGGTCCGTGGCGCATCATCAGCACGAAGCGCGGCTCGGTCGCGATCAGGCGGATGCGCAACAGCGGCGCATAAGATTCGGAAAAATAAAACGACACCGCGTCGTCGATATCGGGAAACTCCATGAGAACCAGCCGCTCGGGCACGAATGCGCCAGCGAGCGGGGTCACGGCGCCGCCGCGTGCGATGTAGCGGCAGCCGTAAGGCGCGATCACTGCCGGCACGCGGGCGATATAGGGCTCGAAGGCTTGCGCATCGCGGATTTTGTGCGCGCCGACGGCGAAGGCCGCGCCCTCGCCCGGCGGCAATTGCCCTTCCACGGTGAATGCGGTGACGCCGGGCTTCGTCTTGAGCGCGCGGAGATCGGCGCCCTCCTCCACCTGGGCGATGAGAGGCGCGCCGAAATCCCAGGGCTGCTCCAGCGAGACCGCCTCGCCGGCGGCGATGACGCGGCAGCCGGCCGGCAAGTCCGCCGATTTCAAGCCGCTGGCGACGAGATAATGCATCGGATTGTCCTAATCCGATACGGCGGGTCGATGCAACGCGAGGCGGGGAAGCGGCTTTCGCCGCCTCCCCTTGTGTCAGCTACGGGGAAAAACCCGGCACCAGGACAATGGTGAACTTGGCGTATTTGTTGCCGATTTCGCGCGCCTTCTGGTAGTCGGGCGAATTGTACCAGGCTTTCGCCGCCTCCACGCTCGGCCACTCGTTGATGATGACGCGATCTTTGTCGAGTTTGCCGTCCAACGCGATTGGCGCGCCGGTCGCGATGGGTTTGCCGCCGTGCGCTTTGATCGACGCGCGCGCCGCCGGCACGAATTCCTTAAGCAGCGCCGGCCCGTTCGAGACCTCCTGCAGAGTGACCTGGTAGACGGGCGACTTGGCCTGCGCGTGCAGCGCTTGGACAAAGGCGCCGCCGAACGCGGCGCCGACAAGCATCGACAGGCCGATTGTGAGATAGCGATTCATTGCTCTTCCCCCTCTGGATAATGGCGTCGTTGTAGAAAGCGCGAACGGATGTCCGTGATGTGACATGTGCGCGTTTTGCCTGCCGTTGGCACGCGTCCGCTTGCAATAGCGCGGGCAGTTCGGCACGTCCCGCTGCGGCCATGCGCGAAGGCTAGCGCACAGGCAGCGTGATCGGCAATCGGGGACGCGCCGTCGCAGCCCTGTCTCGGTGTGCTCGCAAAAATGCGACGGGGCGGAACGCCGAACGGTGCAAGTCCGTCATGTCCGCCGAAGCGCCGACGCGTTTTGTAAATGCGCCCGACGTCCGGCACAGCGCTTGCGGCGATTTCTATACAAAGGTCCGCGTCTCCCCGGACGAGGCAGCCTTGCGGGCAGTCCCGGTCCAACGAAGCTCGTCGCGAAGGGCTCTTAGTGCTCCCCGAACGCCCTCGCCGGACGAGACAGCTGGGAATACATGCGCATAAGCGAAAAAAGTCGAGGCGAAGAATTGGAACAAACACCGAAGTCGGGCGGCTCTCACCTAAGTATCCGTGGAGGAACCCGGGATTCAAATGTCTGGCGGCGGCTCAATGCAGAGTTCCCGGTTGACTGCGGTCTCGGCGAGCGGTTTCTTTGACGGACACCGCTGTTTGGGAGGACGGCCGTGACAACGACGATTTCAGGCTGGCAGTTGGTGGAAATCGCCGCCAACGACCCTTCATCTATTGCGCCGGTGAGCCTATCGGCCACCGCTTACGAATTTCTCGATCAAGGCGGCGCCGGATATTTCACATCGGGCGGACAAGTCATTCCAGAGGGAACGCAGTTCTGGGTCAGCTTCGCCCAACTTAATCAAATAGAATTTGTGCAGGCCGATCCCGTCGACGACTATGTCTATATCCAGGACAACGAGGTCGCGTACGGATTCGACTATCTTCTGCTGGGTCCCAATCCGACTGTACCGCCGCCTCCTCCGACCGTCGTCAGCGGCAACGCGCTCAATGTCTCGTCTGGGCAGACGATCCACGGCATCACGATTCAAAACGGTGGCACGGTCAACGTGTTATCGGGCGGGACCGTGGCCGATCTCGTCGACAGCGGCTGGCTGGTAACTTACGACGGCAGCATTGTCACGGCCGGGTTCTTTTTTGCTAGCGGCGGCATTTGGCAGATCGAAGGGCCTACAATGCCGTCGACCGTCATTAGCGGATTTTCGTCTAGCAATGGCATCGACCTCGCGAACGTCTCATATTCGAGTGCCGGCAGCGCCGCGCTCGGATCCGGTAACATGTTGCAGATATCCGAGAACGGCAAAACCTATAACCTGCATTTCGATCCATCGCAGAATTTTGGCGGCCAGGCATTTAACCTCACGCCGGATGGCTCCGGTGGAACCGAAATAACGCTGACAGCCATCATCAGCAGCGGGCAAACGGTTTATGTTTCATCAGGGCAGACGAGCAACGGCAATATCGTCCTCAACGGCGGCACGCTGATCGTCCTGTCCGGAGGCACCGCCGACACCACGAAGCTCAGAGGCGGCACGGTCGATGTCAGCTCGGGCGGCATCGCCAGCGCTACGACGATCAGCACTGGAATCGAATATGTTTATGGCGGCGGGGTCGTCGAAACCCCGATGATCAGCGGCGGCAAACTTGAATTGGCCGCAGACGCCGTCGTCAGCGGCGGCCTTGTTTTATCCGGCCACGGCACATTGCAGATCGACGGCTCCGCCATGCCGTCGGCCGTGATCAGCGGCTTTGTCTCCGGCGACACGATTGATCTGTCGACGGTAGCATTCGACAGCGCCGGCGCGACCAGCCTTGGCGCCGGCAACGTCCTGCTGGTGATGGAGGGCGGCAGCACCTACGCCCTCGATTTCGACGCGGCACAGAATTTCTCCGGCTTGCAGTTCAATCTTGCTTCGGATGGATCGGGCGGTACCGATATTTCGGTCGCGTCGGCCTCGCTCATCATCAGCAGTGGCCAGACCGTCACCGTTCCTCCAGCGACCA
>Ga0335078_10012105_pt1 | contig 12801 bp, 12 predicted proteins | sample Lox_Sample_32_FD_206711 | JGI IMG/M metagenome (GOLD analysis project Ga0335078, IMG submission 206711) | Soil microbial communities from Loxahatchee National Wildlife Refuge, Florida, United States - Lox_Sample_3.2 | ecosystem: Environmental > Terrestrial > Soil > Wetlands | place: USA... | reverse complement strand
GCCCGACACATGAAAACTGCCTGCGGGTATTTCAGAACGGCCGCAAGATTTTCCATCCTCTCCTGCTGCTGCGACGTAATCTCAGACCCTATTGTTGCTCGGGAGGGCGTCTCCCGGGAAACTCCGGCAAGAATACGCATCATAGACAAGAACTCCCGCCTTCACTGCCGGATCAGCATCCATTATTCTCCTTGTCTCGTCCACACTCGTACTGAATATCCCTATCCCGGCCAAATCCTTTCCACCGGCAACCGGACAAACAATGGATAATATTCCATCGGCCCGCAGCACAAAATTGCGTCGGCCGTGTTCCCAGATAATCTTATCGGCATCAGGCGTGTTCCTGTTCGGACCCGGTTTCAGAATAACAAAACAATAGCTCTCCGTCTTCTGGAGCATGTCCCGCATGAAATCGTCGGTAATTGTAATCACTTTCATAACCCCTGAGATAGACTTTACACCGGCTGCTTCCGTGCCGCCTTCAATGTGTCCTGCGGATGTGCTTTCAGATATACTCCCATAATGTATTCCGCAACGGCTTTCACCTCGTCAGGTCTTAATCCCTGATTCGGCATCGGCGGATATCCGGGCACCGCCTGATACGGATTCATGATAAAATTCTCCAGCGAATCCATCTTGCCGACAAAGTGTGGCAGAGTCTGATCGTAAGGAGGCCCGACGAGCTTGACATCGAACCTGTGGCAGGCACTGCATCTTCCATTGTAAATGTCTTCTCCGCTGATCACAGGCCGCGCCGTGTTGGGATTGAGTGAAGCGAGCAGAGTCTCATATCTCTGCCCAAGCACCTGATTTTGATCGCGCGTCGCGTAATGGAATGCGATCTCATCCTTTGCGGCCCAGATAAAGACCAGCACTATGACGCTGACGAACGCGTAGCTTCCAAGATTCATGTGAGAGTCTCTCAGCATGGAATAAAACAGCAAGAGAATCAGAAGCGCGATAAACATTCCGATGCAGGCCATCGCAAACGTCAAGTTGGAAACTCCTGACTGCGGCAGGCTTTGTATTTCGAAGAAGATCAGTCCAGGCTCGAGCGTAACTGCGGCCAGGCCGGCGGGAAGCGCGTACTTCTTGACGAAGGTCTTGTATGAATCGTCTTTCGTAAAGGCAATTCCCTTCTCCCATTTGAAGAAGAAAAACAGTACGGCCGCACTCGTTATGACGAGAGCCATGACCGCGAAATTGAGGAGGCTCAAGAACGTTTCGCCTGAGAAGAGAACCGTGAACAACGACGAACCGGCCCACCTTTCCGGAGTGAAAGCGAGTCTGGTCGCACCCACGAAAATCCATGTTGCAATCCAGAACAATATCGCGCTGCGGCGCCCGCCACGATTCCTAGTCATGGCTGCCAAATGCTCATAGGATTCCACGTCTCTCTCGACCTCCGGTTGAACGATTTCTCCTCGGGCGGCAGCAAGAGTCTGAAATGCACTGAATATAGAGTCGAGGTGGAACGATCGACGATAGGCATTAAGAAAATAGAATCCTACAAAATAAAAGATCGCCGACAAGGCGAGATAGGACGTGATCCCAATTCCCATTCCGTATAGTAGCTGAGCATATATCAGGATTGCCGTAACGAGAGGGATTACTCCCATCGCGTAGATCAACCCTTTGCTCGGCGCAGCTAAGTCCGCCAGGTCTCGGGCAAACTTCGTATGATGTTTAAGCCCGTACTTCCTTCCGGTCCAATCGAAGACGGCCGAGAAGGTCGATGCGATAAGAGCGATGCTCGCGTAGCTCACAAAAAAAATCGTCACAATTACGAGAAGAAACCTCAAAAGAGTCAGATGCTCGTTCGATTCGGGAATGACAAGTCTGTTGAGAAAATTCATTTACGGCAAGCCTCGTCTTTTAATTCCTTCAAGAAACTCTCCATGGAAGACTTAAAACTCTGTCGATCATGACCACCAATGTAATTGCCAGCACGTAAATATTTATTTTCATGAACGCTTCTTTGTTCGTCCGTTTGTCGGCGGTGCCGGAAATTATTTTGCGCGTTCCGATCACCAGCCACAAACCAAGTCCAGCAATTGTCGCTTGAGTTAGAATGTTGTCGACAACTCCAGTGATGATAAATGACACAGAGGTGAGAGCCATTATCGCAATCCATAAATATGTGAGCAATGAAAGAGTCCTTTCGCCGAAATAGATTTTGAGTGTCGGGAAATTTGCGCGCTCGTAATCGGCATTGTACATGTCCATCAACAGCCAGAAGTGCGGAATCTGCCAGATAAAGAAGAAGGCGGTGACTGCGAGAAGTCTCGGATCGAGAGCATATCCTCCTGCCGCCGCCCAACCCGCCATCACTGGAAACGATCCGACGAATGATCCGGGTATCACGGCGAACGGGGTCACTTTCTTCAACGGAGTATAAATCGCGTTGTACGATGCAAATGCAAGCAAGGACAAGATCAAAGCTGTCGCATTTCCTGCCAAGAGAACCATGCCACTTCCGGCGACCGAGAGTCCGATCACAACGAAGAGAACTGTTTGCGGAGACATGATTCCCGATGGAAGAGGCCGCTTCCTCGTGCGGTGCATCAGCCCATCGGTGTCTCGTTCCTGGTAATGATTCAGCGCTGCCGAGCCACAGGAGAGAAGAAATATTCCAAGCACCGGCAGTATCATGGACGGAGAAATCTGATTTGCTGCCAGAACGTAGCCAAAAATGGCAGACATGCCGACGAAAAATGTTATCCTTATTTTAGCAAGCTCCAGTGTCGCGTTCACCAACTCAGAAAAACTCGATAACCTTGCCGACTCGACGAAGTAAGTCGGCATCGCCGTCTTGCGGGACTCTTCCAGCTTAAATGAATAACCCGATCTCATTCTCTAAACTGACCCATCTTTCATTGTCCCGCAGTCGCATCGATAACCTGCTGCTTCGCAGGTGCATTGCCTAGCCACTTTTCAAACTTGTCTTGAGGGAGGACAACCATTCGTGTCTCCATCAAAGCATGATTGAGCCCGCAATACTGACTGCAGGTTATCTCGTATGTCCCGAGCTGCTCCGGATAAAGAACCAGGTATCTCACTCTTCCCGGAATTGCGTCGAGCTTCTCGCGAAGCTGCGGAATGTAAAATCCATGAATCACATCGACAGAGGTCAACAGGCACTTGATCGGACGACCTTGCGGAACATAAAGCGTGTCGGACTGTTTCCCGGTCGCATACTGAAAACTCCAGCTCCATTGCCTCGCAATCACTTTTACCGGCATCGAATTCTCCGGGACGAACCGGGTATTGATGTAATTCGACCAACCGAGATAAAACATGTAAAGGACAAGAAGCACGGGCACCACGGTCCAGATCACCTCGAGTGTTACGTTTCCATGGACGCTGACGGCATGTGGATGTCGTTTCTTATGATATTTGTAAACGAACCAGAACATCGCGCCGACGACGATGACGAATAGAATAATATCCGCCCAAACGATGAAGCGCATTACGTCATCGACGGCTCGGGCGTGGTCTTGTGCACCAGGATACATCTCTATATCATCTCCTGAAGAAAACATCCATGAAAGTAAGAGTGAAGATTATTAAGATCGTGAACCCCGCTATGCCGAGGAATATTTTGAATATCCTGTCCTCGACCTTTATGTGCATAAAAATATTTACGACCATCGAAGCCTTCGTAACTGCGATCAGGAGCGCGACTACAAGGGTAAACGCGGCCAAATTTATTCCGGCGACTACGGCGGTAACGCAGGTCAGTGCAATCAACGCGAGCCACACCAGCACATACCTGCCGTAGTTTATGGGCTCGACGTGTGTTTTTTTTTCGTCGCGGATCTCCTGTGCAATGTCACTCATTTAAACCTCAATTGATAAGATAGAAAAGCGGGAATAGGAAAATCCAGATTATGTCGACAAGGTGCCAGTAAAGTCCGGCATTTTCCAATTTGATATAATCGGTGGGCGTAATCTTGTCCCGCAGGATAAATACCAGCATGAAACTTAGCACGATCATCCCGGCCACCACATGAAGGCCGTGCAATCCAGTCATCGTATAATACAGACCGAAGAAAAGGATTTCCCCGTTCGGTTTGCTGAGAAGAACAGTTGAGCCCGGGAACAATCCTTCTTTTATTTCAAGAGACCACTCGAAAAGTTTTATAACGAGAAACGCCAGCCCCAGAAGTATCGTAGAGCTCAAGAAGCCGACTGAGAGCCATTTCCTTCCGCGCTGGATGGCGGCAATTGAAAGCACCATCGTCAAGCTGCTCGTCAATAGAACCATCGTATTGACAGTTCCAAAGAGGACGTGAGTTTCAAGACCGGCCCGGTGAAAATCCGCCGTGTTCAAATAGCGATACACCGAATACATAAGGAAGAGCCCGGTAAAGAGTAAGAGTTCAGTCAAAAGGAAGAGCCACATCCCCATCTTACCCCGCATTTCGTCGTGATGGTCTTCGGCGTGGCTTTCTGTCCGTTCTATTGTTTGCTCGGCGTCACTCAATTTCATTTTCCAATTCGCTGTTCATCCCAAGTTCACTTCCCGACCAGTGCCGGTTCAGCTTCGGAGGGTTCTGCCTCCGGATGATAATAAGGCTCATGCGTAATCACCGGTATCTCCTCGAAGTTTTCCGGTGGCGGAGGAGACGGAATCGTCCATTCTAAAGTCGTTCCACCCCACGGGTTGGCCCCGCATTTCTCTCCTTTGAAAATTCCATGGATCAGGTTCCACATCATCATGATCAAACCGGTAATAAGAATCCACGATCCGACCATTGAAATGTGCTGCAAGGTATCGTATTGAGGTAGATAACTAAAATATCTTCTGGGCATTCCTTCGTATCCGAGAAGAAGCATGGGAAAATAGAGCAAATTGAATCCGACAAACAAGATTCCCAAAGCCCAGTTGGCAACTTTTATGTTGTACATCCTGCCAAACATTTTCGGGAGCCAGTAATGAAGTGCGCCGAAAAAGATAAACACGCCGCCGCCGAAAATTATGTAGTGAAAATGTCCCACGACGAAGTATGTTCCGGTCAAGTGAACATCGGTTGCCAGAGAGCCAAGAACCAGCCCGGTCAATCCGCCGATCGAAAAGAGAATTATGAAAGCCATCAAATACAGGAACGGCGGCTGCGGATCGATCGAACCCTTATACATCGTTGCGACCCAGTTGAACACTTTTATGCCCGACGGAATCGCAACAAGAAATGTGAGCAATGAAAATGCGAACTGAGCAGGCTGCGTTTCACCTGCAACGAACATATGATGTCCCCAAACGAGATAGCCGATGAAAGCGATTGCCAGGCTCGACATCGCAACCATCTTATACCCAAATATAGACCTGTGAGAAAACGTCGTCACGATTTCCGAGACGACGCCCATCGGCGGAAGAATCATTATGTAGACCGCAGGATGCGAATAGACCCAGAACATATGCTGGTACAGGACGGGATCGCCGCCTTTTGTGGGGTCGAAGATTCCGACGCTGAAAAGTCGTTCGATGATGATGAGAAGGAGTGTGATCGCAAGAACCGGCGTCGCAATTACCTGAACCCACGCCGTTGCATACAATGCCCAGACAAACAACGGCATCTTGAAGAAACCCATGCCCGGTGCCCTCATCCGGTGAATCGTCGTGATAAAATTGAGTCCGGTCAAGATCGAGGAAAAGCCGAGTATGAACACGCCGAAGACCGCCATCGTGACATCCGTTCCGCTGCGAACACTATACGGAACGTAAAACGTCCAGCCGGTATCGGGAAGTCCATTTCTAAAAAGGGACAGAAGAATTACGATTCCACCAGTGACATATAAATACCAGGACAAAAGATTCAATCTTGGAAATGCGACATCCTTCGAGCCGATTTGTAACGGCAGAAAGAAATTCCCAAGCGTCGCCGGGATTCCCGGGATCACGAACAGGAATATCATTATCACACCGTGAAGCGTGAAAAGCGCATTGTACTGCTGTGCGTCAAATATCTTTCCTGCCGGACCCGGAACAAGCATTTCGAGGCGCATCAGAAAACCGAGAACGGCGCCGGCACTAAAGAACGTGAAAAGCGAAATCAGGTAGAGTATCCCGATGCGCTTGTGATCCGTCGAAAGTATCCAGGCGAGGATTCCTTTATGCTTCCCTCTATTTTCTAAGTAACTATGTACCGCTACATCGTGCGGAGAAATTGCAAAATCCGCCATTAACTTAACTCCTTTCGCGAGGAGGACTGCTGTCTCGCGAATCTCTTACTTTTCTTTGTATATCTCAGAAAAATTATAAAACCGATGATGAACATCATGGTTCCGATTCCGACAACCTGCATGATATTGAAGACCAGATTATGGCCCGATGGGTCCCGACTGAAGCACACGGCTATCACGGAGCTTATTATTTGCTCGGGTGTTCCCGCCTTCGCTTCCATGATCGCCATCTTCAAATCGACCGGCGTGAAGGAATCCCCCTTGATATACCTGATTATCTTGCCGTTCTTGTCTACTATTATTAGAGCGGTAGGATGAGTGAACTTCAGGTATCTATCTCTCATATAATAGAAGCCCATCGCATCAGTTAACTTTGATATGTTCGCGCTGTCGCCGGTTAAAAACCTCCAGTCGTTCGCAGGAAACGATCGTCTCAAGAGCCCCCAATATTGTTCTTTCTTCTTTAACGCAATAGCAGGATTATCAGCAGGATCAAAACTCACTGTCGCCACAGTGAAATCCTGGCCGGGCGTTTCGCTCACTTCATCAAGCGTGCCTGTCAGGCTTGCGAGGACCGCATCGCAGATACCCGGACAGGTATAATACGCCATATCAATTATGAGTGGTTTGCCGTTGGAAACTTGACGAAGCGTGATATCATTCCCGTTTTCATCCTTGAATTTCAAGTCAAGGGGGATGTACTTGCCAAGCTTCTCCTCGATGCCCACTTTCGCTCGGGTTGAGCTTGCTTCATCGGCCATGGCGCTTTGAGATGTGAATAACAAAAGGACAGCGAATGAGACGATGAAGATTCGCAAGGGTAATTCTTCGACGAGAAGAAAAAGCGATACGAATCCCGCTGATCTTTGCGACTTCACAAGCTTTTCCGGCAAAACCTTAGCCATTTTTCTCTGCAACATTCTGTTTTGAAAACAAGCCTTTCAAATAATCATAAAGCGTCTGCCAATCCTGAGTGCTGAGCTGTGCAACTTTGGGATCAAAACCATTTTCAACGGCATCCGCCGTTATTAGCATAACAAAATCAGATTCGCTTTTGCTCCAGAAATTTGAGTTTGCCAGCATCGTTAAGGCTCGCTGATGATTTATCACGACATTTTTAAATATCTGACTTCCCTCGTCGGCCGGATGCTGAGCGATATAAGAAGAAATTGCATTTGTGCTCTGAACGAGCGGTATCACACTTTCCTCGATCTGGCTCATCGCGGCATCGACGGGGACGCGGGTCGCGGGCGTTTCCGCTTTCCCCAGGTTGTAAGTCTTAACCATCGCCTGCAATTCTTCGGGACTGTCTTTCGGAAATGTCCCAAAGGTGAATCTGATATAGTCTATAATGGCCAGTCGATCACTTGCCGGGATGCTCGCTGCGAAAGAGACCATGGCGCTTCCCGGAATGCCTTCGGCAACCGTCTTGAACATATCCGAAAGCAGTCTTCCGTTTTTCCATCCGGTGGTCGAATGAAAATCTCTCGGCTTGGGATTCAGAGAAGCAGCAGCGGGTCCGTCGCCTTTGCCGTCCAGACCATGACACGATGAACAGTAAACTTTAAACAGCTGTTCACCTCTTGCTGTTTGCTCTTTCGTCGGCTGTAACAAAGCTGAAATGTCAATCCTAGCTCCGTTATTTTCCGGACCGGGGGGAATTTCACCGGTCGGTTTCCAGAACGTAGAATCAATCGCAAGGTCAGGAGATATCGAATTCCTATTCACCATATTCTCTCTGTGGATGTACAACATTCCCAGGGCGATCAGTACGCTTAGAAAATAAACGTAGAACACGGGTGATAACCACGTTTTCTTTACGAATACCGATTCGCTAAGTTGATTCGATCCCAGATTTTTTTCTTCCATAACCTTGTGTTTTGCTACAAGCTCTTTTCCCGTTGCGCTTTGCACCGGGCATTTCTATATGTGAAATTCCAATCCACGTTGGAGTTTCGGATCTCCGATCGGCACCATGTTGTTTCTTTTTGCCTTGTAAGCAAAAACCGACAGGAGAATCCCAACCGACAATACTAAGAATGCGACTTCGCTCAACGCAAAAACCGCGCGATCGGGGCTATAGACCGGCATCACCATCCAGTAAATATCAACCGCATGCGCGGCCAGAAGCCATATAGAAATGAAAACGAGCCTTCTCGGATCCATCTTCGCAGGCTTCGTAATCAAGAAGAAGAATGGAACTAAGAACTGCACCAGTACGAGAATAATAGAAACGACTGCCCAGCTTCCGTGTATCCTCGGGATGTACCATATGGTTTCGTCTCTCAAGTTGCCGTACCACTGTAGCATGAACTGGCTGAAACCTATATAAGCCCAGAAATTAGAGAACGCAAACAGAAAAGTGCCGAGATTGTAATAATGATCAGAAGTCAGTTTGACCGGGAAAAGATTCTTTTCGTTGAGCTTGACTATGAGTAAAGTAGCAAATGCCAGTGACGCTATAGCCGCGCCGGTGAATAAATACACGCCAAATATTGTGGAGTACCAATCGGGCGTCAGACTCATCAGCCAGTCTATCGAAAAGACGGTGATCGTGATTCCGAAGACTGGTATGAAGCCTGCCGAAAGCCTTATGTTCTTGGTGGTCAGGTTCTGGTCGCGGGTCGTGTCCTGTTTCCGCGAATTCCGGATGATCAGGTAGTAGAACAGCCACCATACCAGGAAGACCAAAATAGTCCGGACTATGAAGAAAGGTATATTCAAGTAAGGCGCCTTCAGGAGCAATGCAGGGTCATCTTTGTAAAGAGTTCTGTGTGTCCATTCGAAAACTGTTTTCATATTGAAAAGTAATGGGACCGCGATTATGATCAGTAATGGAATTACGCCTGAAATGAATTCGAAGGGCCTCCTCATCGGGGTGCTCCATACTGCGGAGCTTAAGTATTCAATTCCGACCCAGAATAGCGCGCCAATACCGACGGTCGCGACGAATGTCAATGTCATAATGAGCCCGAAAGAGGCGTGCCGGGGATTAACCGCGAACGAAATCACTGTCAGTAGCACGCCGAGAATCAATAGAGTCCAGCCGAACGTTGAATATGAAGATGGAATATTTTTCAGCTTTTGAGTATCGATAATTTCTGAAACGTTCATTTTGCGACTGACGCCTCCACATGTTCGGACTTTTGGAGCGCACGGATGTACCATATTATAGCCCACCGTTCATCGCGCGGAATCTGACGTGCGTACGATGGCATTATTCCCTGGAACCCGTTCGTGATAACGCTGTAATACAAACCATCCGGCGCAAGACGCAAGCTGTCGGTATGCAGGCTTGGCGGACTCGGGAACTGTCCCTGTAGCCTGCTGTCGCCGTCAGCAAAATATCCGTGACATGGACTGCAATAGGTATTGTATTCTCTCTGACCGACCCGCATCACTTGAGGCGTCGGCAATAATGGATTCGCCAGATACTTCCCTGCTGACGCGAGATCATTCGCGGTAAATTCATAAGGCATCTGACTTCTTGCGACAGTTCCTTCGACGGGCGGCCGCATTGCAAATCCATCCGGATAAAATTCGCTTCGCGTTTCAGGTAGGACTTTTTCCTGGTCGTTTAGCGAACTCCATGGCCGAATGAGAAGCATTTTGTTCAGTCCCCAGTAGACCGTAGCGGAAGAAACGACTGCGACTACGATAATTGCAATAATAAATTTCGGATCAAGTACCAGTTGTCTCAGCGTGAAGCTCTGCGCTTCGTAATATGCAGGTTCCACGTTCACCGCTCCAAGGCTCCGAAGGAAGGATTCGGTTTGCTTCTGGTCGAACTTCGGATCCTTTGCCTCGATACAAATTCCGAATCCGTCATCGGACACCTTTTTCATAAACTCCGTATCGTGGAGAGGATGACTGTTCCTCGGCAGTCCGAGCCAAATGGCGAGCAACGCAATCACTGTCGACACCGCACCGAATAATACGCCCATCTCGAACATTAGCGGCACATACGATGGCCATGCAAAGTATGGCTTGCCGCCCGTCACCATCGGGAAATCGACAGAGTTGGCCCACCAGGTAAAAGTAACGAGTGAAATGACGCCTGTCATTCCCAGAATCAGTGTAACGATGCCGATGTACGACCGTTTCAACTTCATCACGTTATCGAGCCCGTGAATCGGGTAAGGCGTATAAGAATCGAAGTTCTTATACCCTTCACTGGTGGCGGCTTTTGAGGCGTCGAGAATTTTCCCGGGTGCGTCGAATAACGCGGTTATCCCGTAAAGTGTTCGCTCACTCATGTTCGGCCCCCAATTTCTCAGCTGGATGAGCGCTTTCAGTTACTCCTTTTATTTCAGACATCGAGATCACCGGCAGCGTCCTCGAAAACAGGAGCACGAGTGTAAAGAAAAGTCCGAAGCTCCCGATAAGTATTCCGAAGTCGACCCATGTCGGAGAATACAGATGCCACGCGGAAGGCGTGAAATCCCTGTAGAGAGAAGTAACGATAATTATATATCTCTCAAGCCACATCCCGACATTTATGAGAAGCGAAATCACGAAGAGAATAGGAACGGATCGTCTGATCTTCCTGAACCACAGTAATTGCGGGACAAAAACATTGCAGGTCGTCATTATCCAGAATCCAAGAGCGTAATGCCCGGTCATGCGCTGAATGACAAGGTACCAATCGACGGGATCTCCACTATACCAGGCGATGAACGGCTCCAACAAGTACGCATATGCGACCATCATGCTGACGAGCAATGTCACCTTTGCCATCTTGTCGAGATGGTCTTTTGTAATTATATACTCGAGATTGAAAACTTTTCTTACTATGATAAGTACCGTAAGCACCATCCCGAACCCTGAGAAGATGGCTCCTGCAACGAAATATGGAGGGAAGATTGTTGTGTGCCAGCCGGGCAGGATTGAAACAGCAAAGTCAAAGCTGACGATACTGTGGACTGAAAAGACTAGCGGCGTCGCGAGGCCGGCAAGTATCACATAGACTTTCTCGTAATGCTGCCAGTGTCGATTTGAAAATCTCCATCCGACGCTGAGTATTGAATAGATCGTCTTCTTTATCTTGCTCGTGGTTCTGTCGCGCATCGTGGCAAGATCAGGAATCAAACCGATGTACCAGAACATTAATGAGACTGTAAAATATGTCGATACGGCGAAGACATCCCACACTAACGGGGAGTTGAAATTGATCCAGATTCCGTGCTGATTCGGGATCGGAAAAATAAAGGCAAAATACCATGGTCGACCGAGATGCAGCAGGGGGAAAAGTCCCGCGCACATGACTGCAAAAATCGTCATCGCTTCCGCGGTTCGCGCAATCGCGGTCCGCCAGCGCTGGCGGAAGAGAAAGAGAATCGCAGATATCAGTGTACCAGCATGTCCGATTCCAATCCAGAATACAAAGTTCGTAATTGCAAATGCCCAGGCTACGGGTATGTTGTTTCCCCACATCCCGATTCCATAATAGAATGTGTAGCCGACCGCAACGATTCCGAACGTGAGCATTGCCAATGTGACCGCCAAAGCAATGAAATATTTTGCGGACGGGCGATGCTCCATCGGTTTCGCAATGGCATCGTCCAGGTGCGAAAGGGTCGGGTTCCCTTCCACGAGCGGAGGAGCCTCGGTATAATCAATCACTTCATCAATAGATCCGGCTGACAACAATCTTCTCCTGTTAGATATTCCTCAGTTTGGCCAGATACGTCACGTTCGGCTTCGTATCGAGTTGTTCCAGCGAATAATAACCCAGCGGGTGCTCCCGCAATTCTGCGACTTCGGATTTTGGGTCGTTCATGTTTCCAAACACGATCGCATTAGCCGGGCATGCTTCCTGGCACGCCGTCACGACGCCGCGTCCCGTGAATTCATTTCCGTTCTGGAGCGCTTCCTGCTGTCCTTCGATGATTCGCTGAATGCAGAAAGTGCACTTCTCCATCACGCCTCTCGAACGCACTGTGACTTCAGGATTACTCGCCATCGGCGCGGGCTGAAGCTCGTAATACCCGCCTTCGTAGTGTTTCCTGAAGTTGAAGAAATTAAACCTGCGGACTTTATACGGGCAATTGTTTGAGCAGTATCTCGTGCCGATGCAGCGGTTGTAGACCATCATGTTGAGTCCATCGGGACTGTGAGTCGTTGCCGCGACCGGACACACGTTCTCGCATGGCGCGTCGTCGCATTGCTGACAAAGCATCGGCTGCAGGCTGATCCTGGGTTCTGCTGGCGTGTTAGAATAATATCTATCAATTCTCAGCCACTGCATTTCGCGACCGACTGCGACCTGGTCTCTTCCAACGACGGGGATGTTGTTCTCAACGTTGCAGGAAATTACACATGCGCTGCAACCGGTACACTTGTTTAGATCAATAGCCATTCCCCACTTGACGCCGTTGTAGGCAAAGTTTTTGTATATGGTGGTCGGCTTCGATTCTTCTCTTTCCCTTTGAATGAAATCACGGTGGGCCTCAAAGTCGTCGAGAGTGCCTTCGCGTATTATTCCTCTCGCCACTTGCATCTCGCGGGTCATCGGTTCGTTGACAAAATTGTGTTCGACCGGTGAGGCGAGTTCGTATTTCCCGTCGACTTTCCTGATACTCGCTCCTGAGTAGATCCACTCCGTCAATGTCCCGGCCT
>Ga0335078_10012104_pt1 | contig 12803 bp, 11 predicted proteins | sample Lox_Sample_32_FD_206711 | JGI IMG/M metagenome (GOLD analysis project Ga0335078, IMG submission 206711) | Soil microbial communities from Loxahatchee National Wildlife Refuge, Florida, United States - Lox_Sample_3.2 | ecosystem: Environmental > Terrestrial > Soil > Wetlands | place: USA... | reverse complement strand
CCGTAGGGCGGGACACGCCAACGCGCTCCCAGGCAAGAGTCAGGTGGGCCGCGATGTTCAAGAAGATCCTCGTCGCACTCGACCATAGCAAGTCTGACGCGGCGCTGCTCCCTCGCATCAAAGAATTGGCCCGGTTGACGCAAGCGGAGATTTTTCTGTTGCACTGTTCCACTGGCTGGGCGGCTCAGTGGCAGGGCCGATTGAATCTCACCGACTCACCGGAAATCCAGGAAGACCGGGAGTACCTGGACAGGGTGGGGAGCGACTTACGTGCTGAGGGTTTCACTATCACCGCGCGCCATGCGGCGGGTAGCCCCGCGGAAGAGATCCTGAAGACCGCGCGCGCCGAGCACTGCGACCTGATCGCGATGACGACGCATGGTCACAAGTGGCTACAGGATTTGATCTACGGGACTACGATTACCAAGGTCCGCCATGAGGCAGACATCCCGATTTTCCTGGTGAAGGCGAGCCCTGAGTAAACGCTCGGCGCCGAGCTCGGAAGTACGGCTGCCTCATCGCGAGCTTTCTGGCGCTGAAGATCGGACGCAAGTCCCGGCACGCGAGGACGACGGTCATGAAAAAAGAATACAAGGAAGAATTCCGCGTTTCCGGCGAGGACCTGCTGGCGCGCGTCAAAGCTCTGATCCACGAGGGGAACGCCACCAAGATCATCATCAAGAACGAAAGCGGCCATTCCATCATCGAAATTCCGCTCACCCTCGGCGCGGTGGGTGCAATTCTGGCGCCCGCTCTCACGGCGGTCGGAGCAATCGCTGCGCTTCTCACGAGGTGCACGATCGTGGTGATCCGTGAAGAAGAAAAGCCCGAGCCGTGAGAGGACCTTATCAAGGATTGCCCGTGACCCCGGCAAAGAATCCGGAATTGATAAGTGGCCACGCGACTCCCGAAGGTACGGCCCGCTTTCGGGATCGCTTCGCTAATCAGCGCCCGAACCATTTTCGTTACGCGCGTGGACTGTGGCTCTCATCTATTGGGCTTGGCACCTATTTGGGTGAGCCAACACCTGAGTTTGACGTGCTTTACAGGGACTCGGTGACGAGGGCGCTGGAGATGGGCGTCAACGTCATCGATTCCGCCATCAATTACCGTCACCAGCGGAGCGAACGCGCCATCGGCCAGGCGCTGGCGGCGATGATCGAGTTGGGCAGCGTCCGCCGCGACGAAGTCTTTCTGGCCACCAAGGGCGGTTTTCTGACGTATGACGGCAAGGAGCCTGAGGATCCTGCTGCGTACTTCGAGACTAATCTGGTGAAAACCGGGCTGATCGAGCCCAGCGACGTCGCGGCCGATTGCCACGTGATGTCGCCGCGGTTTCTGGAGAGCCAGGTTGACGCCAGCTGTCGCAACTTGGGCGTAGAGACCCTAGACCTCTACTATATTCACAATCCCGAGACGCAGCTTCAGGCGGTTTCGCGGCCCGAGTTTTACCGGCGGCTGGCGGCCGCCTTTACCGCGCTTGAGGGTGCCGCGGCAGCGGGTAAGATCCGAGCGTACGGCGTGGCCACCTGGGACGCTTTTCGAGTTGCTCCGCCGTCGCGAGACGCGATCAGCTTGGAGGAAGTAGTCCACGCCGCCCAGAGTGCGGGCGGTCCCAACCACCACTTTCGGGCGATCCAGCTTCCTTTCAATTTGGCCATGTTGGAAGCGCTTACTGTCAAGACGCAGCCGCTGGGAAGTAGTTTGGTATCGGCGCTGAGTGCCGCGCGCGCATATTGCACCACTACTTTCGCCAGCGGTAGCATTCTCCAAGGGCGGCTTGCAGCGGGGATGCCCGACGGGTTGCGTGACCGTTTCGATGGCCTGGCTACCGATGCCCAGCGGGCCATCCAGTTCGTCCGCTCCACGCCCGGTGTCACTTGTGCGCTGGTGGGCATGAGTCATAGGCAACACGTCGAAGAGGACCTCGCGACGGCCGGCGTCCCACCGCTGAGTCAGGAACGCTATCGTGCCCTCTTCGACGCATAGAACCGAGGAGGATAGGAGAGAACAGTTCTCAACCACATCTCTGGGCTTTAGCCTCCAGCCGGAAAGTCGGTTCTGGCTAAGGCTGATCTCGGATGGCGGAAAGCTTAGTTGTGAGCGACCAACTCCAGGAAAAACTCGCCGAGGCGACGGAAGCAATTGACCAGCAGCGCTTCGCGGCCGCGATCTCGCTTCTCAGACGGGTCGCTACCGAGGAGCCCGAAAACGCGCTGGTCTGGCGTCAACTAGGCTACGTCTATCTGGAGGCGCAAAACCCGCGCGACGCGATCGAGGGCCTGACGCGCTCGCTTCAGCTTGACCCGGGCGATCCCACTGCGCACTGCCTGCTCGGAAGCGCTTACGGTACGACGTGCGACTTGGAAAAGGCGGCGGCCTGCTATCGACGCGCGCTGGAGATTGACCCGCGGCACTCGCAGGCGGAAGAACTGCTGATCAGGACCGAGTCACTGCTCGAAAGCCGGGCTCACTATCACGCCGGGCTGAAGCTGCTCTACTCGGCGATGGCGAACGTGCAGGACCTGAATCAGGCGATGCGCGAGTTGTTGCAGTCTATTCTCATCTTCGATCGTTCTCCGGCACGCGATAACCTGCTCGAATGCGCCCGAAAAATAGAGGCGCTCAGGAGAGATTTGGAGGTGCCGATTGCGGCGACGCCGGAACTTGCCTCGTGGGTGGAGGCCTGTCGTCTTGGGTACCGTTGCGCCGGGTTGAAGCAGTGGGCCGAGGCTCGCGAGGCCTATCGCCAGGCTCTGGGCTGTCGGCCCGAAGACGCTTTCGTCCACCACGCGCTGGCCTTCGTCCTTGTCGAACTGGGGGAGATGGAGGTGGCAGCCCGCGAATGGCTCCTGACCCTGGAGATCGAACGCGACTATGATTTCACGCAGTTTGGACATGTTCGGCCAAGCTGAATTCAAAATCGAAGCTCGAAAGTCGAAAATCGGAACTCGCAATGTGAGAGTCGAGAACGTGGATATTCGAAATTCGTCTGGTTGGGCATTTCCTGGGGTTCGGACCTTCTGGTCTCGAATTTCGAATTGAAAATGCCGGTTTCGAGCGAAGCAGCGATCATGCCGAAACGAGCCATCGTCACCGTTACCACCGATTTCGGACTGCGCGACCCGTTCGTGGGCATCATGAAGGGGGTGATTCTCGGCCTCAACCCCGAGATCGACCTGGTGGACCTTAGCCACCAGGTCACACCGCACGACATCCTCGACGGCGCCTTCACTTTGTTCGAAAGCTACCGCTTCTTCCCGCCGGATACGATCCATCTGGTGGTGGTGGACCCGGGGGTGGGCAGCGAGCGCCGCCCTCTGCTTGCCAGCACGCCGAAGTACACGTTCGTCGCGCCCGATAATGGCGTTCTGGCGATGATGATCGAGAGGGAAGAAGCGGTGGAGGTCCGGCATGTGACGGCCGACCAGTACTTTTTGAAACCGCTGAGCAACACCTTTCACGGCCGCGACGTGTTCGCTCCGGTGGCGGGGTGGCTCAGCCGCGGGATCGCGCCTGACAAGTTCGGCGAGGTCATCACCGACTATGTTCGGACCGCGCCCGGCCAGCCGCCGCGCCCCGCGCGGATCGCGGACAATGGAGTGCGCGGCGCGGTGCTCAAGATCGACAACTTCGGAAACGTGATCACCAACCTGACGCTGGTGGACGTACCCGAACTGGTTCGGGAGGAGCCGTCCTCCTTCCGAGTCGTCGTCAACGGCCACGAGATTACACGCTTGGTTTCAGCTTACGCAGGTGGTGGTCCAGGGGAAACAGTAGCGATCGTGGGAAGCGCCGGTTTTTTGGAGCTGGCCAACAACCTCGGCTCAGCGGCCGGAAGCCTGGGAGCCAGCACCGGCATGGAGGTCTTCGTCTACCTTTCAGGATTGAAGGGATCGTCCGGTCACCTCGACCAGCGCTCGGCTCTGCTACAATAAAGGGCACGAGGTTTGGATGGACGAACTCTTGCTCCCACTTTTCCCGCTGGAACTGGTCCTCTTGCCCGAGGAACAGTTGCGGCTGCACATTTTTGAAGATCGTTACAAGCAGATGGTTGGCGATTGCCTGCAGGCACAAGGACGGGGGAGCGGGCAGCCGGAGTTTGGGATCGTGTTGGCCAAGGACGACGAGATCCACACTGTTGGCTGCACGGCGCGAATCAAGGAAGTGGCGCGCCGCTACGACGATGGCCGTATGGACATTCTCAGCGTGGGCCAGCGCCGTTTCGAGATCCTCTACACCAACGAGGAGAGACCGTACCTGCGGGGCGGCGTAGAGTTTTTCGACGACGATGTTGGCGACGACGCGCCGCCGGCGGTCGATTGCGAGTCGGCAATCGTTCAATTCCGTTCCATGGCTCAACGACTGCGGCGTATTGATGACGCAACGATTGAGTTCAAGAAACCCTATCATTATCTTTCGTTCCGTATAGCCGGACCGCTTCCCTTAACCCCCGAATTCAAGCAGCGCCTTCTGACGAATCGGCGTGAAAAGGAGCGGTTGCAAGAGGTCGCAAAAGCGATGACGCAGATGATCGTGGAGTTTGACTACCTGCAGGAGGTGGGACGGAAAGCGGGCGGCAACGGCCACATACGGCATCCCGGGAAATAGGGGTATCGGGACTGGTTCAAGCGCGGGCCGCACTCGCCGCGAAAACTAGAGTTTGCGGGGACATCATGAAATACGGTCTCGATATTCGTCCGAAAGGCGCGCTCGATCTGCTTTCTCTGGGGGCCCTGGTGCATCGCCTGGATCCGGGCGTCATTCCTTTTCGCAAGGCTAATGGGTTCCAGGTTCACGTGAGCGGCGGCGAGTTCAATGTCGCCGCCAATCTCTCGGACTGCTTTGGCCTGGCCACCGGTGTGGCGACAGCGATGGTGGACTACCCCATCGGCGAGCTGATCGCCGAGCGGGTGAAGGCGATGGGCGTCAAGCCTTTCTATAAGCGCTTCCAGCACGACGGAGTCACCGGGCCCAACATGGCCACGGTGTATAGTGACCGAGGCTATGGGGTACGCGCGCCGACGGTTTTTTACAATCGCGCCAACGAGGCCGGGGCACTGCTCGGTCCCGGCGACTTCGACTGGAACGCCATTTTCCAGTCCGGTGTGCGCTGGTTTCACAGCGGCGGGATCTTCGCCGCCCTGTCGCCAACGACGGGGGAGCTGATCATCGAGGCGATGCAGGCGGCCAAGGCCGCCGGTGCGGTGGTCTCGTTTGACTTGAACTACCGCGAAAAACTATGGAGCTTCTCCGGCGGACCCCAGCGTGCTCGCGAAGTGATCGAACGCATCATCAAGCACGTGGACGTGTTGGTGGGTAACGAAGAAGACCTCCAGAAGGGACTGGGCATTGCCGGCCCGGAGGTCGCCGGTAAGTCGAAGCTCGATCCCAGCTCGTTCCTGGCCATGATCGACCAGGTCGTCCAGGCGCATCCGCAGATCAAGATCGTCGCTACTACGCTGCGCGAGGTCCATACCAGCAACCGGCACCGTTGGAGCGCGGTGGCCTGGATCGGCGGTCTCACTTATGCGGCCCCTACCGCTGAACTCGATGTGCTCGATCGCGTCGGCGGCGGCGACGGCTTCGACGCGGGGTTCTTCTATGGTCTGATGACGGGTGCGCCGCCGGAGGAGGCGGTCAAGTTGGGGTGGGCTCACGGCGCGCTGATCACCACTTTCCCGGGCGATACGACTATGGCTACGCTGGCTCAAGTCCGGGCTTTGGCCAAAGGCGGCTCGGCGCGCATCCAGCGTTGAGGGTTGAACAGGCGGTCGGCCGTCAGCAGTCAACTTTCCAGCGGGTACCAGATATGTTTGGTCGTCCGCCCGTATTTCTGATGCCACAAGTGATCGTTCGGTGCCGGTGCTGGCTCGAGGAGGAGGAAAGACACAATGCAATCGCTTCCTGTCGCTTATCTCCGTGCGTACGACGCGCTGGGCGCATCGCCCGAACTCATCATTTCCAGCAACGACTCCGCCACCGCTCGCGCGAAGCTCTCGTCGTTAATGTGGGCGTCGACCTCAGCCAGTTGGACCTGTCCACCGAGGGACATCTTGAAGGCGCTAAGATAGCTTGAGTCCGCCTCCGGCCACCAAAATGGCTGGCCCGGAGCGTCAATGGCTGAGACGCCGCGGAGAGGCATCAGAAACATGACCGGGCCCCGCGCCTGGTTGAGTTTCTTCGCCGTGATCCGGCCGAGGTCGGCAGATTCGGCAGGAGTCGTACGCATCAGGGTCACCGTCGGATTGTGAACGTGGAGACGCCGCTCTCGGTACTTCGAGGGGACTGAATCGATAGGGCCAAAATTCACCATCTCAATCGCGCCCGGACACACCACCTGCGGTATGCCTTTTCTGGCCGCGGCCTCAAGCCGATGCGGCCCGGCGCTCATCACCCCCCCCGCCAGTTCATCGGCGAGTTCGGTGGTCGTGATGTCCAGCACCCCCGCAAAGTAACCGTCCTCAATCAGATTCTCCATGGCCTGACCGCCGGTGCCCGTAGCGTGAAAAACCAAAACTTCGTAACCATGTTGTTCCAGGATATGCCGTGCCATGGTGACACAAGGGGTGGTGACTCCAAACATCGTCGCTGCAATCAGTGGCTTCGTATGTTGGGCTTCTGTCTCGGCCTGGTTGACCATGCCCGCGATGGCAGCGGCCGCATTCCCCAAAATCCTCCGCGACAGCCGGTTCAGCCCGGCGATGTCCACAATGGGATAAAGCATCGCAATGTCTTTGGTTCCTACATAGGGACGCACGTCGCCGGAGGCTAGGGTGGACACCATCAGTTTGGGAAAACCTGCCGGCAGCGACCGCATCGCCGCGGTGCCGATCGTGGTTCCGGCTGAGCCCCCGAGCGAGATCAGTCCCTGGATCTTGCCCGCTTCGAACAGCCGCCTGACCACAACGATAGCCCCGGCTGCCATTGCGGCGACGCTTGCGCCACGATCGCGGGCGGCGAGGAGTTGAGCCAGTTCGTACCCCGCCGCCGCGGCCACCTCCTGGCGAGAGATATCCGGACCAAAGGGCGGCGCCTCAAGGACGCCGCAGTCGATGACAAGCGTCGCCAGACCTCCAGCCTGGATACGCTCCCGCAGATAGGCGAATTCCGCTCCTTTGGTGTCGAGAGTCCCGAGAATAGCAACGGTCTTCGGCGTCGCCACTGTTTTCTGGCCTCGCAGCATCAGACCCGTTCGGGAACTTCGCCCGGCGGGACCAGCCTGCAACCGGGCAGGGTGCGCAGGATCGCTTCCGGTCCGGGCGGACAGTAGACCGCCATCATCTTGAGTGGTTCCCATCCCGTATTGATGGTGGCGTGGAAAATGTCGGCGGGGATGTGGACGAGATCACCGGCGGCAATGGATTGCCACCGCTCGCCATCGATATCGATCATCTGGTTTCCCTGGCCGGACATGACGTAGAGAATCTCCTCGCTACCGGGGTGATTGTGCCGCGCGTGCCCCTTGCCGGGTTGGAGTAATACCACACCCATGGTAAAGGCCTGCGTGTTAGTAACCTTGGGCTCACTCAGCCACTTGATCGTGCCCCAGTCGAACAACATCGTCTCCACATCGGATGGCCTGACAAAGCGAAGTCCTGGAAGGTCTGGCATGGTTCCTCCGTTTAAGCCAACTGCGTTTGGCCGCGCGAGCGCCGCGCCTCTATAGTGGGATCGATTTGAATCGCTGAACTTGTTCGGTAATGGCGCGTTCGGCCGGCAGTCGCTCCACGCTCGAGGCACCAAAGAAGCCAGCGACCCCGCGCGTCTTTTCCAATACGTAGGCCGCGTCTTCTGGCTCAGCGATCGGACCGCCGTGGCAAATGACGAGAATCTGCGGATTGACCGAAGCGGCGGCGTCACGGATTGACTGAACCAGCATCACTGACTGGTCGAGCGTCAGGGCGGTCCGGGCACCGATGGTTCCCTTCGTGGTCAGCCCGGCGTGGGCGACGATGACATCCGCGCCTGCCTCGGCCATCTGCCGCGCCTGGTTCTCATCGAATACATAAGGGCACGTCAGCATGCCCATCTCGCTTGCCGCGCGGATCATCTGCACTTCCAGGTCGTACCCCATCCCAGTCTCTTCCAGGTTGGCCCGGAAGACTCCGTCAATCAAGCCGACGGTGGGGAAATTCTGGACCCCGGCAAAGCCCAGGTCGCGGAGTTCGGCAAGAAAAGGGTTCATAAGGCGAAACGGGTCAGTACCATTGACGCCGGCCAGCACCGGCGTGTGTTTCACCACGGGAAGGACCTCACGCGCCATTTCCACCACGATGGCGTTGGCGTCCCCATAAGCCAACAGGCCTGCAAGAGACCCGCGCCCAGCCATGCGATAACGGCCTGAGTTGTAGATGATGATCAGGTCCGCCCCACCCCCCTCCGCGCATTTGGCGGAGATTCCGGTACCGGCGCCCGCGCCAATGATGGGCCGCCCTGAGGCCACCGAGTCGCGGAGTCGTGTCACGTACTCCTGCTTCGCAAGCGCCATACCACGACAACTCCATTCGGTCGGTGGGGCTTTATGTGATGGAGCCCGGCCGACGTTTCACTCTATCACGGAGGAGTACAACGTATCTTCACCTTTCCAATGTTTAGCCCGCTCGCCTAGACTGACGACGCTTGGGTAATGGGCTGATTTTGTAGAAGCGGCCTTCAGGCCGGCATCTTTGATCCCTGTATTGCAAGCACTAAACGAGGTCGAAAATGCCGGCCGGAAGGCCGCCTCTACAAAAACAGCCCACGAGCGACGCTTGAGCAGCCCTGGCTTTGAGGCGTCTGGCGCGGTACACTAACGACCTCGCGCACCTCTGGGACGTTTGCGGGGCCAACCTCTGATCAGGGGAGACATAACGATGAGATCTTCATTCAAGCCCGTTCTTTCAGCCCTTGCTCTTGCCGCGCTTTTTCTGTCGTCCTCGTTGAGGACTCAACCCCGAGACACGTGGCGAGAAGGGGGAGTTATCAACCTCGGCAAGTCACCGTATGCCAAGCTTCACACCATACCCGTACGCGCGGTCACCATCAGCGATGGATTCTGGGCCCAGCGCCGGCGCGTGGCTCTGGAGAAGAGCATTCCGGCGGCCCGGCAACTGCTCGAGTCGAATGGTTACATTGACAACTTCAGACGAATCTCCAGAGGTAAGGACGTTGCGCGTAGCGGCCGCCTGTCGTCGGACAGCGACATCTATAAGTGGATCGAGTCGGTAAGCTACTTCTTGCAGTCCTCCAACCAACCTTCACCGAGCGCTCAATCGAGTATTCCCCGAAGAGGACCGGTCTTTACCGACAGCGATCTTTACAAGTGGATTGAGGCCGTCAGCTTCTTTCTGCAGTCGGGTGAATCGGCGGATCAAACCGGGCTTAGGGCCGCGCTTCGCGCACAAGTGGACGCCTATATCCACCTGATTCGATCGGTCCAGGAAGCCAGCGGCTATCTGAACACTTACTGGGTAGGCGATCGTGCCCAGGATCGCTTGCTTCCCGAGACGATGGATACTGGGCACGAGTTGTATTGCCTGGGGCACATGCTCCAGGCTGCCATCGCTTACTATCGCGCTACCGGCGACGAGAGGCTTCTCGAGACCGGCAAGCGTTACGTCGAGTTCCTTCTGCGAGATTATGGTCCGGACAAAAAGCCCTTGCTGGCGGGCCATCCCGAAATTGAGATGTCGCTCATCGAGTTGTACCGAACCACGGGCGACCGCCGCTACCTCGAACTGGCCGGCTACATCTTGCACGGTGATCCTCGCATTGTTCGCCGACCCGACCGGGTGGTGTACACATTCAGCGGGATTCCCTTTACGGAAAGAACCAAGCTTCAAGGGCACGCAGTGCGCGCCATGTACGCTTCGTGCGGCGCCACGGATTACTACCTCGAGACGGGCGATCAGGAGTATTGGCGGACGCTTGAGAACCTTTGGCAGGACATGGTTAGTTCCAAGATGTACGTCACGGGCGGACTGGGCGCGCGCTGGGAGAACGAGTCGTTCGGCGACGCATACGAACTGCCCAACGCCCGCGCCTACGCAGAGACGTGTGCGGCCATCGGAAGCTTCATGTGGAACTGGCGCATGCTGGCGGCTTCAGCCGACGCCCGCTACACCGACATCATGGAGCGGCAACTCTACAACGCCATCAACGTGGGGATGTCGCTCGATGGCACGCTCTATTGTTATTACAACCCGATGGAGTTCAGCGGTCGCGCGGACCCCAACCGTCACAGCCGGGACGGCAGCGTGCGAAACCCCTGGTACGACGTCTTCTGCTGCCCGCCCAACATCGAGCGCACGCTCGGAGCTCTGCCCGGGTACTTCTACAGCACCAGCAAAGACGGGCTGTATGCGCATTTCTACGGCAGTTCGTCGCTCGATTGGCACCTGGAGGATGGCACAGGAATCAAGCTTGAGCAGAAGACCGATTACCCTTGGCAGGGCCGCGTCGAATTCGTTGTTTCTCCAGCCAAGCCCTCCGATTTCACCTTTTACCTTCGAATCCCGGGCTGGACTTCCAGCGCCAAGCTGAGGGTCAACGAAGATCTGTGGCAGGCGGCCGCCAAGCCTGGCGCCTATTTCCCTGTCCGACGCCGGTGGAGTCCGGGTGATCGCGTGCAATTGGAATTCGATATGACGCCCCGATTGCTTGCTTCGAATCCGCGAGTCGCGGAAAACATAGGCAAAATCGCCGTCCAACGAGGACCTCTCATCTACACCCTGGAACAACCCGACCAGCCCGCCGACTGCTCAGTGTTCGGTGTGGCGCTTTTGGCGGGCGAGAATCCGGCCGCGAACTTCCAGGTGGAGTTTCGACCGGACCTGCTCGGCGGGGTGAACCTGCTGCGACATCAAGGCGTCAGGCTGCTCGACTCGAGGACGCGCAACCAGAGCCTCTACAGTCCATTGGGTGCGGAGAGGGGAAAAATCGGAGGCGAGGTGAACCTGACTTTCATCCCCTATTACGCATGGGCAAACCGCCAGCCGAGCGCCATGCGCGTGTGGATTCCTTACATTGGTTCTGAGTCCGCAAGGGCGAGCTCGGGAGGGCGATAGTCCCTGCAGACCCGCGCTCTCACATCGCCGCACTCGGTCCGACTCTCACCTGAGGTTCACGGCCCTTTTCCCTGGAAGGGCGGGAACTGTTGACCGTCGGTCACCCCTCCACCACGCATTCAATGTTTTCCAGGCTCCCCAGTTTCGGCAGAAGGGCTGGAGGTCTCCTCTCGAACGATATGTCTCAGCGAAGCCTGCGGCAGGGCCTCGCGATCATCAGTCTGCATCTTGCTTACCTGGGCCGCCAATTCGCGAGCTCGGGTTTCATCCCCTTTTCGACGGTAGGCCTGCGCGAGCAAAAAAAGGGGGGAAGTAGCGGCCGGGTTGAGGCCCGCCGCCTTTTGCAATTGCACGATCGCTGGGTCCACATCGCCCCGATCGAGCAAGGCTTTGCCTAGCTCCGTCCGCGAGTGCCAGAACTCAGGGTTGGAGCGCACCGAAGCCTGAAGGGCGGCCAGCACTTCGTCACCCGCTTTGGTTCCCGGCACAGCTCCGGCGTGGAGAAGGGCCACGGCCAACCAGTATTGAGCGAAGTAGTCATTGGGGTGCTGGCTTGCCGTCTGCCGAAGGACCTCCACCGCCTTGTCGAGCTCGCTGTTTTGCATTAATACCAATGCCAACGCCACGGCGGGCAGCACTTCCTGCGGAGCCAGCTTGGCGGCTGTGGCGAAATCCTGTTCTGCTTCGGAGAACTGCGCCTTCATGGCTCGCATCACGCCGCGCTGCACATACAGGCGTTCCGAGTTGGGCAGGTGAGAAAGCCCGATGTTTGCCAACTCGAGACCCAGGTCATAGTTGTCGTAGTCGAGAGAAATCTGGCAGAGGCCGACATAGGCATCTTCGTTCTTGGGATCAAGATGCGTCGCTAGCCGGAGGGCATTGTAGGCTTCTTTCGTTTGACTGGTCTTCAGGTAAGCAGTGGCCGCGACGTCGGCCAGTTCGGCTGTCTGGTGACCCTGGTTCAAAAGTTCGTTCGCAGTCTCGATGGCAGAAGGGTAGTCTCCGGCATTGAGGTAAGCAAGTGCCTGATCGTAACCCGCGGTGTAGGGGTCCTTGTATGTCCGGCGCGCCAAGCCAAACTCGCCGGCCGCGGCCCCGTATGCCTTCTCCTCAACCAGCATCCTTCCAGCCGCAAAGTGGCCTGCACCGTCGCTCTCGCCGAGCTCGGACAGTATTCTGAGCGCTTCCTTCTGATTGCCCTTCTTGAGCGCGGTGCGCGCCCGGCTCAGGATCTGCTGCGGATCGCTGGAGTGAACTCCCGGTTTAGAATCGCCGGCGGCTTCCTGGCCCGGGTCACGCTGAGTTTCAGCATTTTTCGTGGTGAATTCTCCCTTCTGTGGTTGGACCGGAAGCAGAGTCTCGGCACAGAAGAGACATAGAAGAATGGGAAAGAACCGGCGGAATGGGTTGGGAGTTGTAGCAGTCATCGCCCTTACGTTTGCAGCATTCTAAGAGTAGCCCAAAACACGCGGAGCCGCAAAGCCAGGGAATAGGGAACAGGTTACAAAGAAACTCAACGAGCAGGTTTCTCCTCCTGTTCCCTATAACCTGTCTCCTGTTCCCTGGCTCTGCAGCTCCGACGGTGATTGCGATTTGATGCCTGGCCTAATACTCAATACGAAGACCAAGTTGGATGTCCCGCGCCGGGAAAGTCCCGTTGGCCTGTCCGAGCACCGAGGGCGCTGCCAGGTCTCCGTTGACACCCGATATGTTCACGCGGTTGAAGACATTGTAAAACTCCGCGCGAATCTCCAG
>Ga0335078_10012103_pt1 | contig 12804 bp, 9 predicted proteins | sample Lox_Sample_32_FD_206711 | JGI IMG/M metagenome (GOLD analysis project Ga0335078, IMG submission 206711) | Soil microbial communities from Loxahatchee National Wildlife Refuge, Florida, United States - Lox_Sample_3.2 | ecosystem: Environmental > Terrestrial > Soil > Wetlands | place: USA: Florida... | reverse complement strand
TCAGCTGGATGAAGCCGGTGGCGTCGTCCTGGTTGTAGGCCTTCGTCGGGTCGGTTTCCATTGTGGCGATGTGCGGGTTGTAGAGGCTGACGGGGGATTTGCGGCCGGCGACCATGATGTTGCCTTTGTAGAGTTTCACCCGCACGGTGCCAGTTACGTTCTGCTGGCTCTCCGTCACGAACGCCTGCAATGCCAACCGCTCGGGCGAAAACCAGTAGCCATAGTACACCAGCTCCGCGTAGCGCGGAATCAACGAGTCCCGCAGGTGCATCACTTCCCGGTCCATGGTCAGGCTTTCCATCTGCCGGTGGGCAAAATGCAGAATCGCGCCGCCGGGCGTTTCATACACACCCCGCGATTTCATGCCCACGTAGCGGTTCTCCACCATGTCAACGCGCCCGACGCCGTGCTTGCCGCCGAGTTTGTTCAGCGCCTGCATCACGCCGAGTGGTGACATTTTTTTGCCGTTCACGGCCACACAATTGCCTTTCACGAAATCGAGCGTGACGAATTCGGGCTTGTTCGGCGCGTCTTCGGGGAACACCGAGAGCGCGGTGAATGAGCCGCGATATTTCAAATCGCTCGCGTCCATCCACGGGTCTTCGAGAATGCCGGCCTCGTAGGAGATGTGCAGGAGGTTCCGGTCGCTCGAAAATGGCCTCTTCGCGCTGGCCTTGACGGGAATCTTGTGCCGGGCGCAATAATCAATCATCTCCTGCCGTCCGGGAAACTGGTTGCGATACCGTGCGTCCCGCCACGGAGCGATGACCTGCAGATCGGGCGCGAGCGCGGCGGCGGTCAGTTCGAAGCGCACCTGATCGTTGCCCTTGCCGGTGGCGCCGTGGGCGATGGCGGCGGCCTTTTCCTTTTTGGCCACATCAATCATGCTCTTGGCGATGAGCGGCCGGGCAATGCTGGTGCCGAGGTAGTATTGGCCTTCGTAAATCGCGCCGGCCTGCATCATCGGAAAGATGAAGTCACGCGCAAATTCTTCCTGCAAATCGCCGATGTAAATTTTCGACGCGCCGGTTTTTTTGGCTTTGGCGGCGAGACCGCGCAACTCTTCCTCCTGGCCGATGTTCGCGCAAAACGCGATCATATCGGCGTCATAGGTTTCCTTGAGCCAAGCCAGCAGCACCGAAGTATCGAGGCCGCCCGAATATGCCAGAACGATTTTCATGAGCGGATATTATCCTGCCAACGCACGGAAAACGCAAAGTGGAAATTAATGACGCAGCAACCGACACGAACCGTGAACCTACAGATGTCTTTTCGTGGCTTCGGAAATTAATTCGCTGAATCAGTTGTCGTCCGCCCAACTGTGAATGGAATTGTAACGGAAAGTCATATCGTTCGTGTCGTAGCCTTTATACCATTTCGCGTGGCCGTCATCGAAAAGGATGTTCTGGCCTTTACTGTGGACCTGCCAGGCCATAGCCGGCGTGCCGTTGGCCTCGCCGCCCACGCAATTGAGGGTATAATCATCCTTGTCCGCATCGTTGGTGGCAAAATCCGGCGTGTCACCGGACAACACATAAGCGGAGGGAAACAAAATCGAAGTGCATTTGACCGGGTCAAAGTGCCGGTTTTCCGGATCGGGGTCGGAAGCGATATAAGCCGCGCGCACGCCATTGAAATAGTCAAAATCCGACTGTTGCGCCAGCGGGAGCAGCACATCAGCCGGGCAGTGATAAATATTCGTATCCTGGATATCGGAAACAATTTGCTGCATCCAGGCCTGTTTTCCCGACCCGTCCGGGGGTGCGAGGTCATAAGTACCCCACCGGATGGTGCCGCCGGATTCGGGATACAATTCGCCGTTTTCATCAGCGAAAATTTTCATCCCCACGCCAATCTGGTGGAGGTTGGAATTGCATTGCGTCGTCCACGCCCGTTGTCTGGCCGACGACAATGCGGGCAGCAACAGTGCCGCAAGAATTGCAATAATAGCGATGACCACCAGCAATTCGAGCAAGGTGAATGCCCGGAGATTTTTCATTATATGCTATTAAACCGCCCGAACGCCGGGCGCGCAAAGAGAAAGTGGCTGGACATTCAAAATAAAAGCAAGGCGATCTTGGTTGGGTGAAGTCCGGCGCATTAATCTGCCTTTTTGACGATGAGCATTTCGAGCGACGCGGTGTCTGATTGGAGTTCAAGTCCCAGGCTTTGAATGATCTTATCCGCGGCGGCGCGGGAAGTCGCGTCATCCCGCAGTTGCCGCTGTGTTTTGAAATCCCAAGCCACCAGGAAATCGTAGAAATTGGTCAGGCCGGTTTTATCCACCACCGGCATCTTGACGAATTGTTCCAGACCCTGTGCCAGGTCGGCCAAGGGCATGTGTGTAATGTGAAGTTGAAAATCTTTGAAATCAACGTTCTCCTTTTCATCGGCGCCGCTGACGGTCAGCCCGGGCAGATTGGCGTCGGCAATTTTCAGCGCCAGCACGTCCGTGTCACGCGTTTCTTTTTGCGCGACATAGCCCAGTTTCTTCCGGACGACTGTCTGCAAGTGTTGCCGCGGGTCCCCGGTTGTAGTTACCAGAAAATCAAAACTGGCCTGGGGGATGTCCGATGGCACTACCACTCTCGCTGGATTCCTGCTGTAGGCCGTGGCTATGAGACTGCGTAACGGCACATTACGTCCCATCATCCGAAGGCCATTGCCGTTACCGTTCGATGCGTAGATGATTCCGCTGGGCTGCGCTTTTGAAAAATGTGTGGGGCGGACGACTACCAGGCCGGCCCGCACCTGCTGCAATTTCTGGCGATCCAGTGCGAAATAGGCGTCCTTGATGGAATGGAAAAACACCAGTTTCACCGTCACCACTGTCGCCATCAGCGCCAAAAGCAGCATGCCAACGAGCACCTTGCTTTTCATTGTCATCGTTGCCATATGTTTCAATTTCCTTTTCTGATGTTTGTCAGGTTGCAAAGATCGCGCGGCGATCGTACCCCGGCGGAACCCGCTCCAGGAGTCAATACTTGGCCGAAGTGTGTTGCTGCATCCAACCCCAATCCTCTTGGTCCACGGGGTCGGTGATGAGAACACCGCCATTGGGCTTTTCGGACCGGGAAAGCCAGCGGTGGGTTTCGGAATGTCCGTCGGCAAACGCGAAGCCACAGCCGCCATTGTGGTAAGTGCCGGGAGCATCAAACCATTCAGGCGTCTCCATGCCAAAGGCGAACGCCGCGTCGTTGAGACCTTTGGCATCCTCGTCCACCAGGATCCACAACGTGGACGGGCTGGGATTGCGGACATCGGTCATTTTGCCGAAGGTAGCCCAGGGCGAATCTCGCTTGTGAGTGTGCTGGTTATTCAGCCAGGGGCCATTGACCGACAGGTCCGGAACCCCGTAATGGACGGCTCCTGGTCCCGGACCGGTGGCCTCGTAACCAGGGTCAATTGTGCCCACCGCCTGATTCATCGAAAAGGTCCTGGCGGCGGGGACAATCCGGCCAATGAAAGCCGGGTCCGTTCCCTGGTACAGACCTTCGCGCCGGTCGGCGGGACACCGGAAAACATCGGCGTTCCCGCCCAGATAACTGATGAGCAGTGAGCGTCCAGGGTCTTTGAGCACGTCCGGATCAAATTCCTGCGGCTGGCCGATTCCCGCCTGACCGCCGCACCAGTTGTAGCCCGCGTTGGTGTTGCCGTCGTCGGGATTGGGCGGGAAAAAGTCGTTATTCTCGCTCGTGTAAAGGACCATCGCCGTCATCATCTGTTTGCCGTTGCTCAGACACGTTGCGCCTTGGGCCTTCTCCTTGGCCCGGGAAAGCGCCGGTAACAGCATCGCGGCGAGAATGCCGATGATGGCGATCACGACGAGCAACTCGATCAGGGTAAACGCCCGGCGGGTTTTCATACCTGAATTTACTTATCGCACGTCGGCATTAGCAAAACGGGAAAATCAAACGTTGTCCGCCCCGATCAATTGGCCCCTGCCGCAGTCGTTAATAGGCGCTCAATGTCCTGCAACGACAAGGGGTCGGTGACCGTGCCGCCACTAAAGGCAGTTGTATCCGGTTCTGCCCCCTTCCATTTCCAGTATTCGCTATGGCCATCGGTGAAGCCCAGAACGGTGCCGTGCGAATGTCGCCACGATGGGGCGTTGTACCAATTGACGTCGTTGGTGGGATAAAGGAAATGGCCGTCATCTATGGTCAGGTCGCTCTCGTCAATAAACGTGAGTGACCCGCTGGTATTCCGGATTTGGCTCGTCCGGCTCAGCGGATGAATGTCCCAATTGTCGGTGTCCGCCTTCGGGCCTCCCAGATAGCAACTCAGGGAATAGGTACGGAGCTTGGTCGTGGTGGTGTTTTGAACCAGGGTGCGGTCATCCGGGCAATGATATACGTCCACATTCTTCACATACGGGAAGAGGGTGCCGCTGGTTATGGTTCCCGGGTCTGCGTCCAGAATAGCGTTGCCGATGACCCACGAATTCGATGGGCTTTGGGCATTGGCCCCGACATTTTCCCAGTCATTAATCACCATCTTGTCGCCAGAATCCCCGGCATACGCTTCCCAGGCGATGCCAAGCTGCCTAATGTTGTTCAGGCAGGTCAGACGACGCCCCCGCTCCTGGGCAGCCGACAACGCCGGCAATAGCATCGCGGCGAGGATGCCGATGATGGCAATGACCACGAGCAGTTCCATGAGGGTAAACGCTTTTGCGCGTCCGGGCGGCGACAAAATGGCAATAGGCGAACTTTTCATTTTTTTACCGTTGTCATCTCTTTCATTTGTTCCCAATCCGGATCCGGGTCGCTGGAATTCCAATCCGAAGCCGACGCCAGCCATTTGATAGATTCCGCGTGGCCGTCGGCGAAGTCCAGCTCATACGTACTGCCATGCCGGGTGGAGGGCAGGTCGGAAATTTGATTTTGCGCTCCGATGTCCACCACAAACAGGGAATCGTTGATGGTACTGCCGTCTTCATCAACCAAAGACCACATCCGGTCGGGCTGCGTAATCTTATTCTCCGTCCGGAAGAAAGTGTAAGTGAGCGTGGAATCATCCTCCGGCGTCACAAAAGTCGTGTCACCGGTCGGGTCATCATAACTCCGGCCATTCATCCATGAATTCATCGAATAACTGCGGACCACCGGCAGGCCGCCCATGCTCCGGTCATCGGCCGGGCAGCGGTAAACGTCCAGCGATTTGACATAGGGCCAGATGGCACCTTGTTGCACGGCATAGATATTGGTGCAGTTGTATTGCGGGTCGGGACCGTAGTCGAAGCCGCCGGGTTTGGAGAAAGATGCCCAGCCGGGACACCAGGAGTAAGGATTCACCGGATACGAGCCAAAGCCAATCGGCCAGCTGGATACCAGTTCCCCGCCATTTTCATCCGCGTATATTTTGCAACCGACAGATAATTGTCGGAGATTGTTGAGACACGCAATGCTCTGGGCCTTGCACTTGGCCCGCGACAGCGCCGGGAGCAACATGGCGGCAAGGATGCCGATGATGGCGATGGCGACGAGCAATTCCATAAGCGTGAACGCGCGTTGGCAGCGGTGCCGGGTACACTCAAATTCCAATCGGGTTTTCACTTTCACGAGCTTCTATTCCCGTTCTTAGGTATTTTTGCGAATTGGTTACATAAAAGCTTAACAAACACCGTCCGCAGTCCGGAATTACACGGTTTTAAAATGTTTGTATCAGCGCACAGCGCACGTATCTCCATGTTCACCAGCCACTTGCCAAACATGAGGGCGCTTTACGCTCCTGCCTTTACCCGGATAGACACCGGTCCCCCCGGAATTGTATAAAAAATGCCGGGTCATGCTCATATAGACACCGAGAACGCAGATTCGTTTCACGGTTCTTATCGGACCGCTGCGCGCAAATCCGTTCCGTGCCCAAACGTGCTATTCTATTAGTAAGTGTCCGCCCGCGCCGAAAACGTGACAAAAAGTCTTCAATTTCCTTTCTTGCCGCTACGACATATTGAAGCACGCGTTTGAATGGCTTGAACACTGGGACTGCCCGGGCTGCACTTGGGCCATCGTATTGCGTTTTAAGGACACATCATTAAACATACGTGCAACCGGGTTAATGCTGCACTTGCCCGCAGCCGGGCTCCGCATTATCACCGGTCGTCCGCATGCCAAAACAAAAAAGTGACCATCATTCCGCCGCACCTCTCTCAAGTTGCAGAGGAAAGGTTGCCTTGCCTTGACGCCAGGTGCCGGAGAGTCTTCCATTCTCCAGTTTACCGGTGAAGATGCCGTCGATCCCGTTCCACTCCATGCGCAGGCTGGGGTAGGTAAATTGCACCGCCGTTGCCGGTATTCCGGCGGCGCCTTGATCCGGACTGTCCAAAGTCGCCGAATATGAACCGTCTGGCAGAGCGGCAACATGGAATACGATGTGCAGAACGACACCGTTGGCATTCAGAGCGCCTTTCCAGTGACCTTGCACCTGATAACTGGCTCCTTGGCCATAATCCATTTCGGCTGGCGATGGCGCGTTAGATTTGGCGCGTTCGAAGGTCAATGGAAATTTCTTGCCCAACTGAGTCCAGGTACCGGTCATTTCATCGTCCCGGTCATCGAGCGTCCCTTCATACAGGCCGTTAATGGCGCTCATCTCAAATCGGATAGCGGGCTTATTAAATGTCAGCGACGTGATAGGCAGGTTCCGGGCGCCCTGGTCCACGCTGTCCATTTGAGCGTCAAAAGCTCCCGGCGTCGGCTCGGCAATCCTCAGATTCAATCGCAAGTCAGCGTTCCCGGCATGCAAGATTCCTTCCCAGGATCCCTGGAGGTCGGAATCCGGTCGCGGGGCGTACTCGTCGGCCGCCATCGGTCCTGCGGCGCGGTCTGCCTCGGACGTCCGCTTGAGCGTTAAAGGGTATGTGCGGTTGAGTTGCTTCCATGTGCCGGACATTTCCGTACCGTCCGCGTTCAATGCCGCCTGATAATCGGCGTCCAATGCCGGCATTTCGGCATGGATGAAATTCGGGTGGGCTGAAAGTCTGGGGATTGGAATGTCATTGACACCCTGGTCAACCGAATCAATCACAGCGCGGTAGGTGTCGTTCGTCTTGAAAATCCTGAGAACGAGGCGCAGACGGACATGATTTACCTGAATAACGCCTTCCCAATCGCCTTGCATCCCAGCCAGAGCGGTCTTGGTTTGCGTCGAGTGGACGGATTTGATGGCCACGGTGGTTGTGCCCGCGGCAAGAATCAGGACCGCGCCGGTCACGGCGGCGGTTTTTGCCTTTGTCCATGCCATAAGTTTCAATGCTCCTTTCACGAGGGTTAAGGTTGAACTGCCTGCCGTTGCGCCTTTGGCCAGCGCCGCGGCAGAAATGGTTTGGGCCAGGCCGACCGGCGCGGCCTGCAGGGAGTTGGTGGAAATCGCGCCGGCAATCGCCGCTGTCGTGGAAGTCACGCCGCGCGTAAAAAAAAACTGGCGTAATTTTCCCAGCGCGCGGTTGGTTTGTTTGCGCGCCGCTGCTTCGCGGATGCCCAGCAACGCGGCGGCCTCCGCGGCGGTCTTGTTTTCGTAATAACGCAGCGCCAGCAGAGTCCGGTCGCGTTCGCCCAGCCGCGACATCGACGCTTCCAGATGCGGTGCAAGCTGGTGCCACAGGTCGTCGACGCCGGATTTTTCAAGGATGGTTTGCATGGAAGCCTCTTGTTCGTAAGCCCGACGCCGCGCTTGCGTCCGCAACAGTCGCATGGCGGAAAACCGCGTCGCTTCATACAGCCAGCCGGTGAGCACGGTGCGTGCGGACAGGCCGGCGGCTTTGCGGGCGAGAATGATGAAGACCGCCTGCGTCACGTCCTGCGCGTCGCCGTCGTTGCCGGTGAAGCGCAGGGCCACGGAATAGACCAGATTGATGTGGCGGCGCACCAATTCGGCAAAGGCCGCCTCGGAATTTTGGCCGGCAAATTCCCGGACCCAATCCATGTCGTTTGCGTCTGGCATTTACCTGTTATTCCCGGTCAGGACGGGAACGGGACAGTTATCTCTAAAATTTTTTTTGCCCAAACCATTCATAGCGTTTTACGCATCAGGATCATGGGTCTGGAATGGCGGCTTGCACGCGGGCAAGGTCATCCACATCATCAAGAGGGTCTGATTTCCATTTCCAACATTCCACGTGACCGTCCACGAACGAGAACGGACAACTCTTCGAATGGCGATAGCCCGGGTAATCACACCAGTCATCCGGAGGGGGAAAGACCACAAACATTCCGTCATTGATGGAATCCGCATCTTCGCAAATAAACGCCATCACCGAGGAAGTATTTTTAATTTGCGTCATCCGTTGCTTGTGCCGGGAGGCGAAGGTAGGGTGGGAACTAAGGTCAGTTGGGACGCCGCCCAGATAATTGAGCAGGGAATAAGTGCGCAGGCGCTCCATTTGTTTATCGTCGGTCAGCGAGTCATCCGACGGACAATGATAGATGGCGAGCAAAGGATGATACGGCCATTGCACGCCGGCCTGAATATTCATCGGCGAATGATCGAAGCACGTGTTGCCGAGCACCCACGAACCCGGAGCGGATGCGGCCTGATGGCCCCCGACACCGTCCCAAAGGTTCGGCGGCATGAAATCCTCGTGTTCGGCCACATACGTCAGCCAGCCGGTCTGCAATTGTTTCAAATTGCCCAGGCACTGGATGCGCCGCGCACGTTCTTTCGCTCCGGCCAATGCCGGCAACAACAGCGCGGCCACGATGCCAATAATGGCAATGACGACGAACAGTTCAACGAGCGTGAACGCCCGCCGATGAATTCTCGCAGCCGGAAAACTCATGGTTTCCGTTGCCATATCGCGCCAATCAATGAAGGTTGTCCAGCGCTATTTTGCTGTTGCCAACTTGTAGCGGAAGTTGATCGGAAACTTACCGTTGGGCGGAATCATCTTGTCAATCGTCAGTTCAATCCGACCGTCTTGATTCGTGGCGACCGCCATCCCGCCATCCTTCTGCAACAACGTCACGCCCAGCGGCAAACGCCAAACATAAGCAACGCGCGCTTCGGTAGCATTGCCTATATCGCCGTATGGCAATTCAACCTCGCACTCGCCCGCGCCGTTTTTCCTGAGGAAACCAACCAACTTCCCCTCGACGGTGTACGAGATTGTTCCTCCCGGTGGAACCGCCCGGTTCAGCGCCACAAAAATGCCGCCGCGGGGCCGTTTGGTGATTTTCAGGGCGTTGCCCAATTCATCCGTGGCCAGCCAGGAGGCGTCCACGTCATTGATGTTATCAGTGGCAATGATCAGGCCGGTGTTGTTTGTCTCTTCCACTGTCATTTGCAATAGAATCGTGCCGTCCGGCTGAATATCGGCTGTTACCGTCTGGGCGATTGGTGACAAGCCGGTCGTCGGTTCGGCGGCCGCGCGATGTGCCCGCAGTACTCTGATGCCAATGACCGTGGTTGAAGTCGCGGCCAGAATCACCGCTGCTCCGGCCACGATTGCCGTTTTTGCTTTGGTCCAAGCCATAATTTTCAATGCTCCTTTGATGAGGGTTAAGGTGGAACTGGAAGCCGCGGAATGCACAGTGGCCAGGCCGGCGGTCGCGGCGGAGGCGGCCAATCCCGCCGGCGCCGCGTGGGACGAAAGCGCAAAAAGCGGCGCCCCGGCCGCAAGCGCCGGCACTGCGAAACCGCGGCGGCGGAAGAAACTGGCTAATTCGCCGAGGCAGCGATTAACGCGCTTGCGCGCCGCGTCTTCGCCGATGTCGAGTGCCGAGCCGACTTCCTGGAACGTTTGTCCTTCCATGAAGTGCAGGATAACCGCCTGCCGGTCTGTTTCGCGCAACGCCAGCAGCGCCTCGTCCAGTAACAGCACGAGCGGCGACCAGACGGAATCTCCTTCCGCGCGGGCCAATTCCAAATTTACCACGACCCGTTCGCGCTTGCGCCGGCGCAATTCGGAGCGCAGCCATTCGCGGGATTTATTCAAGGTCGTCCGGTGAAGCCAGCCGGCGATGGTGGGATGCGCCCCCAATTTGCCCGCTGCCTGTGCCAACGCCACAAAGACGTTTTGCGTGATTTCCTCGGCGGCGCCAGCGTCGCCGACCTGCCGGAAGGCTGTGGCAAAAACCAGATTGACATGCTGCCGCACCAGCGCGGCAAATGCAGTTTCGCTGTGGCGGGCGTTGAACTCGGCAATCAACAGGGTGTCTCGTTCTGACATGGTTTCCATCGGTATATTGCCGCCACGCCGGGAAACCGGAAACAAATCTTTCTACTTCGCATTTTCGACCACGAGCATTTCGACGGGCGCTGTGCCGGGCAGGAGTTCAAGGCCGAGCTGGTCGGCCAATGCCTGTTTCAATCCCTCAAGATTCGGGTAGTCGGGATAACTGTTCCCGGCCTTTTTCCCATATTCGTCCCAGGCAAGATGGAAATCATAACGATTGGCCAATCCCGTCTGATCAATAATAGGAATTCGGAATCGCCCCTCCAGCATACTGGCCAGCCCGGAAAGCGTCTGGTTGGTGCCGGACAGACGCCCCGGACCGTTCTCCTCGTATTGGTTCCCCGCTTTGCTTGTGACGGCTCTCAATCCGGCGGCGTTGGGAGTTTTAACGGTGAGGAACAAGACATTCGTTTCAATCGTTTCGAATCTTCCCGCGACGCCAAACTGCTTTTTTATTTCGGTTTGCAACCACTGCCGCCCCTCGGATGGCGCTGTGACGATGAAATCGTATTTCTCATCCGGCATCTGCACCCGGAAAACGGTTCGCGAACCACGACCTTGATAGGCGCATTCCAGAAGATCTTCCACCGTGTAGCCCAGACCGATCGCCTTCCAGTTGCCGTTGGCATCGCTGGTTCCCACTTCGCCTGCTCCGTTCGGAAACTTTGTAGGGACAACTTTCAAAAGCGGCGGCGCCTTTTCCAGCCATGCCGAGTTCAAATTCGCTTTTGCCTGCCAATGAACATTTTCAGCCTCGTGTTTCTGAATTTCTTTGACCGTGACGGTTGTTGTGCCGGCAGCGAATAGAATTCCGGTGCCAACGGCGATTGCCGTCTTTGCCTTTGTCCATGCCATAATTTTCAACGCTCCTTTCACCAGGGTCAGGGTTGAGCCGCTCACTGCCGCGCCTTTGGCAACTGCGACGGTGGAAATTGTTTTTGCCAGGCCGACCGGCGCAGCGTGGACCGAGTTGGCGGCGATTGCTCCACAGATGATGGGCGGGGTCGTAGGAATTCCGCGTTTGTTGAAAAACACACGGAGCCTTTCCAGACCGCGCGAAACCCGCTTCTGCGCTGCGCGCTCCTCCACGTCCAGCGCCAATCCCACTTCCCGCAGACTTTTGTTCTCAAAAAATCGCAGCACAATCGCGTCACGGTCGGTCGCACCCAGCCGCGCCATGGCGTCGTCGAGCAACGGAGCCAGTTCGCGCCAGGCCTCGTCGGGTGAGGATTCTATCAGCGTAGATTGCATGTATGCCTCCTGTTCGCGGCGGGTGCGGCGCGTTTCCGACCGTCGCCAGTTCGCCGTCGTGAGCTGCGCTGTGCGGTAAAGCCAGCTGGGCAACACCGTCCTGCGCCCGAGCGACCCGGCCTTGCGTGCCAGAATGATAAAAACCGCTTGCGCAATATCTTCCGCGGCGTGGGCATTGTTGGTCCGGCGCAGCGCGGTGGAATAAACCAGATCAAGGTACCGTTCGACGAGGGCCGTGAACGCAGCTTCGGAACCTTGCCGGACGAATTGTTCCAGCAGCCGGGTGTCAGGCGCATCGGTCATTCACCCGTTATATGTGCGCCGGAACTGAAAGGAGACAAGGTTTTTCGGGAATCGCCCGGGCGGTCAGACTGGCTGTAGTCAACGGCAGAAAAATTGAGGGAGGTGGGCGGGTTCAAGAAGCCGGATCCCTTTCAAAAACCAACGGCAGCTCTGACCCGTTCTGTCGCCAAATGCCGGTAATTTTCCCATTTTCAAGTTTTCCCTGGAAAGAACCGCCGATGCCGCCCCATTCCAGGCGGACGGCGGGCGAGTCGTACTCGACGAGGCTCGCAGGGATTTCACCCCCGCCTTGATCGAGGCTGATCATGGTGGCGGAAAACTTGCCGTCCGGCATTTTCGCGACATTCAGAGCCAGGCGGAGTTTGATGCCGGCCTTTTTGACTTCCAGCGTTCCATGCCAGTGTCCCGGCAAATCATTCGAGCTGGTGTGGGAATAATCCTTTTGAGCTTCGCTGGCCCCATCAGATCCCGCTAAGCTTCCAGGTGTGGCGCGTTCCAAGGTCAGTGGCAGGGGCATACCGCCCCCCTTCCACTTGCCCGTAATGACCTGGTCGCCATCATCCACCGTGCCTTCAAAGTAACCGCCGATTCCTCCAAATTCGATCCGGACCGTGGGCCGATGCCAGGTGACTCCGGTCGCTTCCACGTCCTTCGCACCCTGGTCGGGACTGTCTCCGGCCACGCGGAAAGTACCATCGCCCCGGTCGGTAATTTTCAAGGCCACCCGAATGGTCCGGTTCTCTGGTCTCAAGGTTCCAGTCCAATAACCTTGCAGGGCCGAATCGCTGCGCGGCGCGTAATCGCTTTCCGCCATGGGTTCTGGAAACGCATCCGGAAGGGCGTTCAGCTTCATGGAGAAGGGGCCGGAGACTTTACCTTGTTTCCACGTGCCCGACATTTCCATTGTCTTGGGATTCAAGGTGGCGTGGTAGGAAAAGCCGATGGCCGGTTGTTCGATGTGAACCGAGGGATAATCGTAAACCACTTTTTGGACGGGGGCTTCCCGGACGCCCTGGTAGATATCCACTTCGACAGCGCGATAGGCGCCGTTCACTTTGGAAATTTTGTACATC
>Ga0335078_10012102_pt1 | contig 12806 bp, 7 predicted proteins | sample Lox_Sample_32_FD_206711 | JGI IMG/M metagenome (GOLD analysis project Ga0335078, IMG submission 206711) | Soil microbial communities from Loxahatchee National Wildlife Refuge, Florida, United States - Lox_Sample_3.2 | ecosystem: Environmental > Terrestrial > Soil > Wetlands | place: USA: Florida... | reverse complement strand
TCCCAGCCAAAACCAAGGGACGCTTCGACCTGTGGATCTGTGTTGCACTGCTGGCGGCAACTTTCGCCGTCTATTTCCAATCGCGCGAGTTCGCATTTGTGAATTACGATGACCCGGACTACGTGACCAACAACCCCCATATCCTGCAGGGGATCACCCCGGATGGCATCCGCTGGGCGTTCACCTCCACGGAGGCCGCCAACTGGTTTCCCGTCACCCGGCTCTCGCACATGCTGGACGTGCAGCTTTTCGGCATGGATAGCGGCTGGCACCATCTGGTCAGCGTGGCGCTGCACGCGATCGCATCGGTGCTGCTGTTCTTGACCCTGGTGCGTGCGACCGCGGCCCGCGGTCCAAGCGCATTCGTGGCGTTCGTCTTCGCGCTACATCCCCTGCACGTGGAGTCGGTGGCGTGGGTGGCGGAGCGGAAAGACGTGCTCTGCGCTCTCTTCTGGTTCCTGGCGTTGTGGGCTTATGTAAGGGGGATGGGCGCACTGGTGGTGGCGTCATTCGTCCTCGGGCTGATGTCGAAACCGATGATCGTGACGCTGCCGCTCACCCTGCTTCTGCTGGATGTCTGGCCGCTGCAGCGCGGCTGGCGTGTGCGGGAGAAGCTCCCGCTCTTTGCCATCGCCGCCGCAGGAGCGGTGCTGACCTACCTGGTGCAGAAGTCCGGCGGGGCGGTGATGCCGACTGCCGTGCTGGGCCTGGGAAATGCGCTGGTTGCGTACCTGACATACATTGGCAAGACCTTGTGGCCGGCCGGCCTGGCCGTTTTCTATCCTTATCCGGAGACGCTGGCGCTATGGCGCCCCGTGCTGGCCGCCGTAGCGCTGGCCGCGATCACGTGGGGAGTGGTCCGCCTTCGCCGCCCCTACCCCTACCTGGCGGTCGGCTGGTTCTGGTTTTTGGTGACTCTGGTTCCGGTGATTGGAATTGTGCGGGCGGGGGAACAGGCAAGGGCCGATCGATACATGTACGTCCCTATGGTCGGCCTGGCCATCATGGCCGCGTGGGGTGGAGCGCACCTCCTGCGGAAATGGCCCCGGCTGCGCTTTGCCGCCGCCACCGGCGCTTGTGCTGCGTGCGCAGGCGCGGCGTGGGCGCAAGCGGGATACTGGCGGAACTCCGAGACGCTGTTCGCTCACGCACTGGAGGTCACCCGGGGAAACTACATCGCCGAGCACAACCTGGGCGTGTACTTGACGGATCAACCCGGACGGATCCCGGAATCCGTGGCGCATCTGGAGCAGGCGGTGCGGCTCCAGCCCGAAGCGGCCCAAATGCATTCCGACCTTGGCATCGCCTTGGCCCGGACAGACCGCCTGGCGGATGCGATCGCGGAGTTTCGGGCGGCAGTTCGCTTGCGCCCCGACTCGGCGGTCCCGCATATCAACCTGGCCGGCGCGCTGGCGCAAAGCGGTCAGCGGGCAGAGGCAGCGGCCGAGTATGAAGCAGCGCTGCGCATCCAGCCGGACGCCGCCGGCGCTCGCCTCCGCCTGGCTCGCGTGAAGGCGGAGGAACACTACCAGGCAGGGATCGCTCTGGCAACCGCGGACCGCCCGCGCGAAGCGGCAGCCGAGTTCGCGTCGGCCCTGCAGTTCGACCCCGAATACGCCGAGGCCCACAACAACCTGGGCGTGGTCCTCTCGCAGATACCAGGCAAAGAGAGCGACGCGATTACCCACTTCAGGGAAGCGTTGCGCATCCGCCCGGATTACGAGGATGCGCGCAACAACTTGCAAATGGCACTCGAAGAGCAACACTCCCCCGCTCGCTGACCCGCGCCGCGAAGCGCGGCTTTTATCCGCCCGCGCATCGGCACCGCGAGAGACTGATTTCCCCGCTACCTTCTTCTCGATGCCACGATCGTCACCTGCATCTCCCGCAAGCGGCGCACCACGGTCTGCACCACGGTTTCTCCTCTCCGGTACCATGCGCGAGGGGCGGAGCGCCCCATGAAGATCTGCGTGATATGCTGCTCGCGCGCGAAATCGGCGATCGCGCGCGGAACCTCCGCCGCATCGACCACATGAGCCTCGATGCGCAGATTGCGCGCGAAACTCAGGTGCCGCTCGATGGCATCGCGGTCTTCGCCGGGTCCGGCCACGTGAATCGCCAGGCAGTCGGCCTGCAGGTAATCCGCCACCCGCTTACCCCTGCGGATCAGCACAGCCGAGGACGGACTGCCGGTGAGGCAGATCAGGATGCGCTCTTTGTGTTGCGGCGGCTGCTGGCCCGGCGTTCCAGTGCCCGCGGAATCGGCGGCGTCGGGTACGGCGGCAGCGGGCGCCGCCGCCAGTCTCTCCTCCACCTCGTGCGCCGTGTGCCGCATGGCCATCTCGCGCAGCGCAGATAAATTGGATTCGGTGAAGAAGTTATCCATGGCCTTCTGCGCCTTTTCCGGCGCATAGACCACGCCGCGCTCCAGCCGGTTGCGCAACGCCCGCGGCGTCAGGTCGACGAACACAATCTCGTCGGCGTCATCGATCACCCAATCCGGCACGGTCTCGCGCACGCGCACTCCGGTAACGTGCCAAACCTGGTCGTTCAGGCTTTCCAGGTGCTGGACGTTCATGGTGGCGATCACGTCGATGCCGGCGTCGAGCAGGGCATGCACGTCCTGCCATCGCTTGAGCCGCTCGCTGCCCGGCACGTTCGTATGGGCGAATTCGTCGACTACCGCGACTGCCGGGTGGCGCCGCAGGATCGCGTCGGTATCCATCTCCTCGAAGGAAGTGTTGTTGTACGCGATGACGCGGCGCGGAACGAACTCGAGACCGTTCGTCATGGCAATGGTCTCTTTGCGGCCGTGCGGCTCGAAATAGCCGACCACGACGTCCACACCCTGCCCTTTGAGCGCCTGGGCTTCCTCCAGCATGCGGTAGGTTTTACCGACGCCGGCGGCGTACCCGAGATAGACCTTGAGACGACCTTTGTGCCGTTCGCCCATCATCCCTCGCGGTGCGGAAACAGCCGGACATCGAAATCTTCGGCGGCATCGATCAACCGGTCCACCGGGCTGCGCGCCTCCCACCATCGCCGCTCGCGGCCGGTGTGGCCGAGGAACACCTGGGTGATGCGCTGCTCGTGCGCGAAATCGAGAATCGCTTCGACGAAGTCGTCGTTGCGCAGGCAGTGCACTTCGGCTCCCAGCTTGCGCGCCAGATCCAGGTTGGCGTTGAGGCGCCCCTGATCCGCGGCGTCCAGCCGCGACTGCTCGACATAAGCGGCCAATAGCGCCCCGTGGAAGCGCAGCGCGTTGCGGTGGCCGCTTTCCAGCATGGCCCGAGCGTTCGAGCGCGACGTGAGGCATACCAGGATACGCTCCTGGGCGCCCCAGCGCACAGTCACGCCGTGATCGTCGAGATAATCCTGCAGTTGCCGCTCCACCACGTCGGCGGCCAGCAACAGCGCCATCTCGCGGAGCTCGGCCAGTTGCCGCGGATCCGGCATGCTGACGTCTTGGGCGCGGCCGATGAGCGCTTCCGTCGGCGCATCCACCACTTCAATCTCGTCGGCCTCGAGCAGAAACTCCTCGGGCACGCTGTTGGCCGCGCGCTTGCCCGTGATCCTCTCTACGGCATCCTGCTTTTCCTCGATGTGTTGCAGGTTGACGGCGGTAATGACCGCGATGCCGCGGTCGAGCAACTCTTCCACGTCCTGCCAGCGGTACGGATTCCGGCTGCCCGGCGGATTGTCGAAGGCGAGGCCGTCGATCAGGCACGTGCTGGGGTGGCGCCGGAAGAGGGCCGCCAGGTTGATGACGTCCCACACCTGGCCGGCATGCCGCTCACGCACCGGAGGGATGACTTCGAAATTGGCCAGGATCGCCTCCAGGTCCGGTGTCAGTTTGCCCTGCAGAGAACCCACCACCACATCCTGGCCGCGCTGCTTGCGGCGCCGCCCCTCATCGAACATGCGGAACGATTTGCCCACGCGCGGCGCGTAGCCGAGGAACACCTTCAGGCGCCCGCGCCGCTCGCGCCGCTCGCCGGCCTGGACGCGGCGCAGCAGTTCTTCCGGGTCTGGCCTTCGGTCTGTGCGATCCGCCACTAGAACAATTATGCCTTTTTGCCGGCGCAGGCCAAAGATTGCGCGGCAGATCGGGTCGCCAACCGCCGCGGCGGAGCCTCTCCAGCCGGCTGAGCCGAAAGTCAGCTCGGCTTTTCTCCCTGCCGCGGGCCTGATCTTTGACAGAGCGTTTCCCGGCTCAGAAGTGCAGCCGCAAACCTAGCTGAAGCATCCGCGGGCCTCCGGTGCCGAGGAGCGGCGACAATCCGCTGCCGGGGCTGCCAGTGCCAAGCATCATGTTCAACATGGAGGGCGACTGGCCGAACAACGGGTTATCGAGGTATCGCACGGGGTCGGCGAAATTGGCGTGATTGAGCGCATTGAAGGCATCGATGCGGAATTGAAGGCCGGTTTTCTCGCGAATGCGGAACTCGCGGCTGATTGCCACATCCAGTTGCGCCATGCCGAACCCGGCGATGCCGTTACGGCCCAGATCGCCCTGAACGCCGGAGGGCATCAACTGGAACGCGCCTGGGTTGAGGCGGCGCCCACCGGGCGCGGAGGGGTCGTTCAGCCAGAGCGGCCGATCGAGTAGCAGCAGCGGTCGAAAAGCGTTGGTCAGCGTGATGCCGGTGTACTCCTCGCTCTCCAGCACGGTAATGGGAAAGCCGGTGCGGGCGCGCAGAATCGCGCTCGCCGACCATCCCCCCGCCAGCCGCCGCCAGCCCCTGTCGAACTCGGTTTGCGGAACGGTGTAACTCAGCGTGCCGGTGAAGCTGTGGCGCAGATCGAAATCGGATGCGCCGCGATCGCCGGGAGACGAAACGCCCGCCCAGACGATGAAGGCATCGCTCGAGTCGTTGTCGATGGCGTGCGACCAGGTGTATGACGCCAGCCCGTTCAGGCCGCCCGTGAAACGGCGCCGGTACTGCGTTTCGAACGCGTGGTAGCTCGAATGGCCGTCGTTTGTGGTGAGCGCTATCCACGAGGTGGCCGAGCTGCCGGCGCCGCCCACTTCCCGCCGAATCAGATCATATCCGGCGGAGCCGATGTATCCGGCCGAGATCGTATCGTGCGCGCCCAAGGCGTGCTCCAGCGATGCGCTCCACTGGGCAGCGGCGGGCAGGCGCAGGTTGGGAAGGAACGCGTAGCTGAGCTCCGTGGGATAGATCCCTTCAGCGCCGATGTAACTGGCAACACTGAGCGGACCCCCGTTGATGGAATCCGCGGCGATGCTCATGCTCGAGTCGTAGTAGAGACCCGCGCCGGCGCGCAGCACCGTCTTGCCGTTGCCGGTCAGGCGCCAGGCAAGACCAAGGCGCGGCGCGAAGTCCCGGTGGGAGGTCGGCCACAGTGCCGTCACCATCGGACAGCACTCGGAGGAGATCTGCGAGAACGGCACCACGGTTCCGGTCCCATAGTCCAGGAACTTCGTGTCGCCGCTCGGAACCGGCGCGGGACTGAATTCCCATCGCAGACCCGCCGTGACGGTCAAGCGGCTGGCAACGCGCCAGGTATCCTGCAGCCACAATGACAACTCCGTCACGCCGGCCGATTCGTCCACCGCCGCGCTCTGCGCGATCCACAGGTTCGCCTGAGTCGCCAGGTCCCCGGCGTCGTCGGCGATCACTCCGAGAGCGGGAGTGGCATCACGGCGGATGGCGATGACGCGCCGGTAGTCCAGACCCACCTGCAAATCGTGCCTCGCGGTGTGAAGCGCCAGCGAGCCGGTAGTCTGAAACTGCCGCTGCCGCCGGCTTCCCTCTTCACCCGAAACCAGCTGGCCGATTCCGCCGATCGTGAACCGCACCAGATAGTCGCAATTCTCGGTGACATGCAGGAAGGTGGTTGTGAGCGGCTGCAATTCGCAGCCTGGCCCGGTCGCCCCATCGCCGCCGTTCCACAACGAGTAAGCGCTGGACTGGCTTTCGTTGGTTCGCACGGTGAGAATCGTGCGCGCGGTGGGGCGCGCGGTCAGCCCCAGGGTGAGACTCTGGAAGCGCAGGTCGATCCGATTCACCTGGAAGGCGCCGAACTGGTTCTCCGACGGCGCGTCGCTGTAACGCCCAAAGAAAGAGACCCGGCTGCCGATGGCCTGGTCGACGCGGGCGCTGCCGGCGTCCAGTGCCGCCGGCTGTTCGGAGCGGCCTACCCAGTTCCCCACACCCGCGGTGAGCGCTCCCTGGTTCGGCGCCGGGTAAATGCCCAGCACCGGCTGTGCCCAGAGGGCCGCGGTTTCGCGGGTTTCGAGTGACGGCACGGGCTGGTTCCATACATAGGGCTGCGTCAACCCCAGGTGCTCGAAGGAGAGAAACACGAAGGTGCGATTGCGGCGCACAGGTCCGCCAAGAGTCTGGCTGATCTCGTTAAGGCGCGCCGCGCCCGTGCCCAGGCTGGCCTGGTTGGCAAACCAGTCATTCGCCGCAAGCGCTTCATTGCGCCACTGGTAGGCGAGCGCACCGTGCCACTGATTGGTGCCGGCCTGGCTGGTGATGGCAATCTGCGCTCCCGGCAGGCGTCCCATTTCTGCGCCCGCGCTCGAAGTTCGGATGGAAAACTCGTCCACCACCTCGGGCGAGATCAACGAATCCAGGCTGCCGAACGCGCTCACCGCCGGCAGCGTTCCGCCGGTGGATTGGGCCGGAATGCCGCCGGCGGTCACGCCATCGTTGGCGCTGACCCCATCCACCGTGAAATAGTTGGTGTTGGGCCGCTGCCCGCCGGTAGTGAATTGGCCGGCTTCTCCGCGCGTGGCCGGTGTGACATTCGTGCCCGGAACCGCGTCGAGAAGCTGCAGCAAGCCGCCGCCGTTGAGCGGCAGGCGGGCGATTTCATCATGCTCGAAACCGGTTTCGCTCGCTGCGTCTTCCCGATCGAGCGGCGCCGGCGTTCCCTCCACGGTCACCGTCTCGAGGATGCTGCCCACCGGGAGCACGAAATCGGCCGCGCCCGCTTGCGCATCGCCCAGAAGCATGCCGAAGCGCACCAGGGTTCGGAACCCCTCCTTGCGCACGGTGATTTTGTAAGTGCCCGCTTCCAGTGGACTTACCGCGTATGCTCCGCCGGTTTCCGATTCCGCCACGCGGCGAAAACCGGTGTCCTGATTGGTGACGGTGACCACCGCGCCCGCGATCCCACCGCCCGAAGTGTCGAGCACGTGCCCGGCCAGACCTGCGTAACGCTGCGCCGCCACGGGCTGTCCGGCCATCAGAATGGCTCCGACGACCGCCATGATGACTCCGGCCCGCATCACTTCCTACTCTAACAGCCACACCGAAAAGCGCCAATGATGAGGATAGTAAGTGTCAGGCGTCAAAAAGCAGGAGCTTTGCGGCCAGCGCCTTGTGCCGCGCACCCACGGCGGAGGCTGCTAGACTGTTGGCGGAAGGCAATCTGGACTGGTGTCCGGGACGGTCTTCAAAACCGTTCTGCGGCCGTACGGTCGCGGGTGTGTTCGATTCGCACTGCCTTCCGCCAATTCACTTCTCCGCCCGCCGACGCCATGCCTCGTCCAGCCGTTCGCGGGTAACAAAGGACGTCTGCGTGCCCACTCCCAGAGTGGAAAGCGCGGCATAGACGTTGGCGCGGGCAATGGCATCGGTCTCGTCTTCACCGGCGGCGAGAAAAGCGGCGAAGCTGCCGATGAAGGCGTCCCCGGCGCCCGTGGTGTCGACGGCTTCCACCGGGAACGGCGGGATGTGGTCCACCCGGTCTTCGCCGGCGCAGAGTGCGCCGTTGGCGCCGAGCGTGATGATGACGCGCCGCACGCCGCCGCGCAGCAAGTGAACCGCGCACGCGCGTGCTTCGTGGAGGTTGCTCACGGACATGCCGGTGAGCTCCTCCGCCTCGGTTTCATTCGGGATGAGGTAATCGGCGTGAGCCAGCTCGGCAAAGTCGAGCGGCTGGCCGGGCGCGGGGTTCAAAATCGCGCGAATCCCGTTGGCACGCGCGAAGCGGAGCGTGTAGTAAACGGTCTCGAGGGGAATCTCCAATTGCAGGACAATCGCGTCGGCCTGATGCAGGATCGGCGCCGCGGCGTCGATATCGGCAGGCAGAAGCCGGTCGTTGGCGCCTTTCACCACCAGGATCCGATTCTGGCCTTCGGAATCGACAAAGATGGGCGCCACACCGCTTGACACGCCTTGGGTAATCAGGACCCGCGTAGCATCGACGCCGCGCGTGGTGAAGTTCTCAATGGTGGCTTTGCCGAACAGGTCGTCGCCCACACGCGCTATCATCGAGACGCGCGCCCCGCAAAGCCGCGCGGCTACCGCCTGGTTGGCGCCTTTGCCGCCGTAGCCGACGTGGAACCGCCGGCCGAAGATCGTTTCACCCGGGCGTGGGAACCGATCGGTGAAGGTGGTGAGATCGACGTTGGCACTGCCGACCACCGCGATGTGAGGCTGCTGGGCCATATACGGATACCATATTGTAGACATGGATCTGGACCCGACACACAGGTTTTCGGCGCGCGTGGACGCCTACGCGCGATACCGGCCGGCATACACGCCCGAGGTGACGAGGCTGGCGGAGCGGGAATGCGGGCTGCGCGCGGGGCACCGGCTGGCGGATATCGGCTGCGGAACCGGGCTGCTGGCGCGGCTGTTCCTCGACCGCGGCTGCGAAGTCTTCGGCGTGGAGCCGAATCGGGAGATGCGCGAGGCGGGACAAAAGGCGCTGGCCGGCGAGGCGCTGTTCCACTCCATCGACGGGCGCGCCGAAAGCACCACGCTTGCCGGCGCCAGCGTGGATTTTGTCACCGCGGGACAGGCGGCGCACTGGTTCGATCCGCGGCCTGCGCAGGCCGAATTCGCGCGGATTCTGAAACCCGGCGGCTGGCTGCTCCTGGTTTGGAACGAACGCAAGCGCGAACCTGGTTTCATGGCCGCGTATGAGGCGCTGATCGCGTGCCACGCGCCGGAGCAGCCGCGCATCGATGCGGATCGCATCTCGCGCCTCTTTGGCGGCGGAAGCTGGCGCATGGCGCGGTTCGACAATCACCAGACTCTCGACCTCGAAGGGCTCCGCGGCCGGGTGGCGTCGTCATCTTACACCCCGCTGCCCGGAACGGCCGAATTCGACGCGCTCATGGCGAAGGTGGATGGCATCTTCGCGCGGCACCAGGAAGATGGAGTGGTAAAGGTGCTTTACGACACCGAGGTCTATTACGGGCCGGTGCAAGCTCCGTGACGCCGTCTCTCGATCCGGCTGAGCGGCGAGTGATTCGGCTACTCTTCCGGGGTGAGGTGGCCCGCCACAGTCCAACGAACGGTTGCCCAAGCCGCTCCGGCACAGCGCGGCCGTCACGTCTCCAGCAGCACCTTCAGCACGCCGCGCTGCGCCGCCAACTCAAAAGCCCGCGCGGCGTCGCTCAGCCCGAAGCGTGCGGCGATCATATTCTCCGGCCGGATCAACTCGTGGTCCAGCAGCGGTATGGCCGCTTCCATGCGGCCGCAGCGCGAGCCGACCAGCGTCACTTCGTTGACGATGATCGGCGCCGTATCCACTCCGACGGCGCCGTGCAAGGTGGATTTCAGCATCACCGTTCCGCGCGGGTTCGCCGTGGCAACTGCCTGCCGCAAACCGTCCGGCGAGCCTGTCGCGTCCACCACCCAGTCATACTTTGCGGCGGGCGGCACGCCATCGGCAAGCTCCGTGACGATGCCGGCCGCTGCCGCGATCCGCAGCTTCTCTTTGTGCCGCCCGAACAGATGCACCGGGTAGCCGTAAATATCCAGCACCTGCGCCACCAGCAGTCCCAGCTTGCCGTCGCCGAGCACCGCAATCGGCGCCCTCGGCGGTATGCTCACCTGGTCGAGAATCTCGCAGGCTGCGGCCAACGGTTCGGTGAATACCGCGCGGTCGAGCGGAATCCCTTCCGGCAGAACGTGCAAGTTACGCTCCGGCAGGGTAAAGAATTCTTCGAACGCGCCGGGATGGTGGACGATGCCGAGCACGCTCCGGTTCGGGCAGTGGCGGCCCAGGCCCTTGCTGCACCAGGCGCAGTTGGCGCACGCGAGATTGATTTCGCCCACCACTCGCTGCCCCACCAGCGCAACGTCATCCGCCTCCACCACCTCGGCCACGAATTCGTGTCCCGGCGTGCCGCGGAAGCCGTAGTAGCCTCGCCGCAATTCCAAATCGGTATTGCAGATGCCGGCGAGGAGCAGGCGCAGCAGTGCGTGGCCTGGGGCCCGTGCGGGCACCGGCGCTTCGGCAACCGACACCACGCCGTTTTCCAGGTGAACGCGCAGCATTCCCCTATAATAAGGCTTCATGCCAGCCGAACTTGCCTGCTTCGAAGAGCGCTGCCGCGCGCGCTTTCCGATCACGGAAATCATTTACAACTGCCCGCGTTGCGGCGGTTTGCTGGAGGCTGTCTACCGTGCTCCTCAAGGCCATCCCAGTGAATGGAAGCAGCTATGGCGGGAGCGGCGGCTGTCGAATGCGCCTCTCGATCAGAGCGGCGTCTGGCGCTACCGCGAGTTGATCGCGTTCCTCGATGGTTACCGGAAGGTGGTAACGTTGCGCGAAGGAAACACACCGCTGCTCGATGCGCCGCGCGCCGCCCAATACGGCGGCCTGGACCGCCTCACCTTCAAGCACCAGGGATTCAATCCCACTGGATCGTTCAAAGACAACGGCATGACTTGCGGCGTGGCGCAGGCCGTGCGGCTGGGCGCGCGGCGCGTCGCCTGCGTCTCCACCGGCAACACGTCGGCTTCCATGGCCGCATACGCCAGCGCAGCGGGCCTCGACCCCGTCATCTTCATCCCGCACGGCAACATCTCGTTCGGCAAGCTGGCGCAGGCGCTCGAATATGGCGCGCGCACGTTCCAGGTGGAAGCCAACTTCGACCAGATCCTGGCGCTGGTGCGGCAACTCGCCGAACGCTCCGGCATCTACCTGTTGAATTCGATCAACCCCTTTCGCATCGAAGGCCAGAAAACCATCATGGTGGAAATGATGGACCAGCGCGATTGGCGCGTTCCCGACTGGGTAGTCCTGCCTGGCGGCAATCTGGGCAACACCTCGGCATTCGGCAAAGGCCTGCGCGAGATGAAAGAACTCGGCTTGATCGACCGCCTCCCGCGCCTGGCCGTGATTCAGGCGGAGGGCGCCTCACCATTCTTCGACCTGTACCACGCCGCCGATCGCTCCCGCCTGAATGCCGTGTCCCGCCCCGAGACGCTTGCCACCGCCATCAGGATCGGAGACCCGGTATCCTGGCCGAAGGCTCTGCACGAAGTGCTCACGTCCGGCGGCGTGGTTGAAAAAGTGAGCGAGCAGGAGATCGCCGACGCCAAGGCCGTGATCGGCCGCTGCGGCATCGGCTGCGAGCCGGCTTCAGCGGCGACCCTGGCGGGCATTCGCAAGCTCAGCGCCGCCGGAACCATAGCCCGCAACGCCGATGTCGTCGCCGTGCTGACCGGAAACCTGCTCAAGGACCCTGACTACATCCACCGGTATCACTCCGGGACTTTAAGCACGCCGGATGGTGCGCCCCTTCGCTCCACATTCGCCAACGCACCCGTCGTGGTCGAGGCGGAAGCGGACCGAATCGCAGCGTTGCTAGGCGAGTGAATCGTCAAATTGCCCGCATCGGCGGCGGTCAGTGCCCCCATCTTTCCGCCATATAGCATTAACTTTGTTTATTGTATTCTCCGGATAGTTCCGGTAAAACTAGTACTATGGTTAGCCGAAGAGTGAATGCCAGTTTGACCCTTTACCTTCACAAGAATCAGGAGCAAAAGCAGCTGGCGTCGCTCTACGCCCGTCGGGCGGCCCTAGATGTTGTGATCCATCGCCTCGAAGAATACTGGCGGGCGCACGCCAAGCGGCTAGCGGCCGGCTTGAGGAAAATCGCCTGACCGCCCCTATCTCTTCAGCAGATCCTCAATCCTTCCAGTCAGTTCCGCTTGGGAAACAGCTCCCGGGTGGTAATACCGGACGATGCCGTTCCGGTCCAGCAGGACCAGTGTGGGCGTAGTGCTGGCCCCATATGCGCGGAAATTGGCGGCGCTTACCGGCACGGCCATGTCGCGCAAGCCCGAATAGAACTGGCGACGAACGAGGTCGACGTAGCGCATTTCCTGGGCCGGCGTGGCATCGTCTCCCTGCGCCGCGTACCCATAGAGCCTGGTAGGGCCAATCAGGACCAGGCCTTTGGGACTGTAGACGCGCGCGATTTCAGCCAGCGCCGGCGCCTCGGCTTTACAGTCGGGACACCAGTGAGCCCAAAAGAAAAGCAGCACAGGGCGGCCACGCAAGGCAGCCAGGCTGGCAGGTTCCGGCCCCAGCCAGTTCGTCTCCTCGAGCGGCGGCGCCGTCCTGCCCACCAGTCCGAGCAGGTTGATGTTCTTCTCGATGCGCTCAGCCAGACTGGTTGGCCCAAAGGCAGCCAGTTCACGCCGCAGATAAGCGATTGCCTGCTGCCGCTCGCCGCGCGCAGCGAGCACTTTCGCATGCACCTCGATGGCCGCTCCCAGTGCAGTGGAAAGCTGCGGATCTTGATCCGGGTGAGCAGCGCCGGGCAGCCCGGCAGCGATGCGGCGTGCCTGGGTGGCGTATGCATCCGCCCGGTCGTACCGCTGCGCGTCAAGCTCGCCGCGCGCCAGCCAGGAAAGCGCGGCAGCCAACTCCGGCGTCGCGCCGTGATTCGCCTGGTATTCCTGCACCGCGCGCTCCGCGGCGGTGAATTCGCGGCGTGCCGCCAGAGTGCGCACATCATCGGCCAGCGAGGCGTAAGCAAGTAATGCGGCCGCTGCCAGTGTTGCGAAACTCACAGCAGC
>Ga0335078_10012101_pt1 | contig 12807 bp, 3 predicted proteins | sample Lox_Sample_32_FD_206711 | JGI IMG/M metagenome (GOLD analysis project Ga0335078, IMG submission 206711) | Soil microbial communities from Loxahatchee National Wildlife Refuge, Florida, United States - Lox_Sample_3.2 | ecosystem: Environmental > Terrestrial > Soil > Wetlands | place: USA: Florida... | reverse complement strand
AGGCATAGGCGTTGACTTGTGGGCCCCCGATGTCCGCGAAGTTCGATTGCGGCGCGCCCAGCAGAAAATCGCCTAATGAATAGCCTGTGAGGCCCCCGCTGAAGTTGAACTGGCCGTAGTCGTCCGAAGCGTAAAAATACATCAGGGCGTTATAGAGCACCCTGCGGGTGTCAAAGCCGAATCGCATCGTGTGCTTGCCTTTGATGATCGTGAAATTGTTGGTGAACTCGTACGTCTTGGATAGCGTTGTGCCCACGCGGTCCTGCCCGATGTTGGTAACGGTGCCGTCGGAGAAGTTAAACGTCGGGAAGGCATGGCCTGTGGGCTGGGTGATGAACTGTAACGGTATGGTGCTCAGCGTCAGACCGAGCTCGCCTGGCCCTGTGCCGACATCGGACTGTGCGCCGCTGAGGGGGAACGCGTCATTTTCATCAAAATTTGTAAATCCAAAGCGGAATTCGTTGAGCAAGGAGGGGGTCAGCGCATAGTTGTAGGAGATCACCAGACTCCGATTCTGCTCGTGGGCCTGGTCATTGGGTAAGAAATTGTTTGCGGGCGCGACTACGCCGGCGCTGTTGGACTCGGTGACAAAGAGGTCTTTCCAGCTATAACGGCCGAAGATCTGCTGCTTACTTGTAAGCGTCTGATCGATGCGCACATCGAAGGCGTTGGAGCTGGACGGGATCGGCACGAGCGTCTGGTAGTTGTATGCGGGGTTCGCGACGCCCAGGTTCGCGTTGGGCATCGGGTACCACGCATTTAGCAAGGTCTGCGTGACAGGGTTGACGCAGTCCGTCGGTCCCCCTGGGCCCGGGGCGGTGCAGGATGGAATAGTGTTGTTCGAATATGGCGTCCCAGTAAAGGGATCCGTTAGCGGGCCCGCATCGAGTGCCGTGACAAGACCGCTCAAATTCCCATTTCTTTCCGCTTGCGTCGGAACGAGCAGAAACTCCGGCGCCGAAGTGGTCTTGCGGTTTCCCTCATAGTCCGCAAAGAAAAATGTCTTCTTATTTTTGCCGTCCCAAAGTTTGGGAATAATTACCGGGCCGCCCAAGCTGCCGCCGAACGTGTTGAAGGTTTTTGGCGCCTTGGACGAAAAGCCCAAGACAGTGGAGTCTAAGACATCGTTTTGATAATACTCGAAGATGCTTCCGTGAAAATCATTGGTCCCGCTCTTGGTTGTAAACGTCACGTCGCCCATCTGCGCAAACTCCGCATTGTTATCGAATGACGTGACTTTCATTTCCGCAATTCCTTCCTGGGAGGGATAGGCATCCTGCAAAGCGCCGTTCGCCCGCACGCTGGCCGTGGAGATTCCATCCACGGAGAAGCCCGTCTGGGCTGCCGTTGCGCCGCCTACGGCGATGTTTCCGTTGCTATCCTTCACCACGTCAGGAGAAAGGGCCAGGGCCGCCAGAGGGCTGCTGGATACGGCCCGCGAATTCAGAGGCAACGAGAGAATGTCGCTCGTGAGCTTGGAATCGCTGAGCGTGGCGTTCTCGGTGTTCATGAGTTCCACGGCGGCATTCACATCCACCTCCTGATTCTGCGTGGCAATCGAGAACTTGACGTCCAGGCGCAGAGCCTGCCGGGCCGCCAACTCCACATTGTCGACAACCGCGTCGGCAAAGCCTTCCTTCTTGGCCTCCAGCCGGAAGCGCCCTGGCTTGACGTTTTCAAAGCTGAAGTTCCCCTGATCGTCGCCGGTCGCCATAACATCGGTATTCTCGCCGATATTGTGCAAAGTGACCTGCGCCTCCGGCACGCCCGCGCCGGTCTGGTCCTGCATCGTACCGCGAATGCTGCCGAAAGTAGATTGCGCTTGTGCGAGCGAATTCCCGAGGCCTATTGATACAAGTAAGCCGAATACAACAGTGAATCCAAATTTGCCGTTCCACATCCCACACCCCCTAGATTTAATTTCACTGAATCGCCGGACTGTCAGCTTGCACGGGAGGGCGTGGCAAAGTTGTGGCAAAGTCATAAAGAATCTCTATCTCAGGTTTCAAACTTTTGATGTGACCGATCACAATTTCCATTGCGTGGAAGGGGGTTGGGGTTCTACAAGAGTGTTCAGGGCCGCGGCTTGTTAGGAATCTCGGAGAGACTAATACGCGGGACGGTGCGCGGTGCTAATCCGGCACCCGAAGTTCGTATCCCACCCAGGGTACAGTGATCAAATATTTGGGCTGATTCGGTGAGGCTTCAATCTTCTTGCGGAGTCTGACGATGCAGCCGCGCAAACATTGTTCCCTGCTGTCATAGTCGAGCCCCCAGACGGCCTGCAACAATTCCAGGTGTCCGACCACTTTATTGGCCCGGGTAGCAAGGTAGCGAAGGACGCCGAACTCCTTGGGGGTGAGGCGTTCTTCTCGATCGCCGACTCGGACGCGGCGCCTGTCAAAGTCGATCTGAAGGTCATCCAGACGCATGGCGCTGCACCCAAGACCCGCGGACACCGCCCTTCTTCGCAGAACGACTTGGATGCGCGCCAGCAACTCGGATGTGCTGAATGGTTTCGTCAAGTAATCGTCGGCGCCGGCCAGCAGGGCGTCAATCTTGTGCCCTTCGGTCGTACTGCGTGCAAGCAGGATAATGCCCATGTCCGAAAGGGCTCGAATCTCCCGGCAGTTTTTGATGGCCGTCTTGTCCGGCGCGTCGAGACCCAGGAGCAGCAAATCAAATTTCGCAGCGTGAATTCGGTCGATTGCGGCTTCGCAATCTCGCGTGCCAGAGATCTCGAAACCCTCTCCGGCAAGCATCGTTTGAAGGACGCGACGAATTTGAGGGTCGTTATCCGACACTAAGATCGATCCGTGGTTCATTTTCCACCTCCGCGTCCGATGTCAGGCAGCTAGCAAGCACGAGGCGATTGCGCGCAAAAATTTAGCGTTGCCTCGTGCGGGGAAATCATCTTCAGAGTTGCGATGCATGCATCCACACCACAGTGAATGCTGCGCTTGTGTGGAAATCTTTTAGGAGATGTTGCTGAAACAGGGAGGGGCCCGGTCCGAAACAGACGAGAGAACGAGAAGGTGTTTGCGGCTCCTGTTGCTTCCGATTGGCGAACTCGAACAGGGCCGTGGCGCAGACAACATTCCGACAAACTCGCGTTCGAGCGGTACGAACCTTTTTGTGGAGAGCGCAGCGCCATCGGCGCGAAGCTTCGAGGCAGGCTCCAAATCCGCGGCCGGCTGCGAGCCATTCGGGGACAGGAAGTCGGTGGGATCGGCGGCGAAAAATGTCCCGCTGCTGTTATCCATATTAATGAGGACGGCCAAGGGATGATCCATCCAGGGCGCCGCCAGAACGAGATCGGGAGTTCCATTTCCGGTCACATCGCGCTGAAGAATTTGAACGACTCCCAGAGGGCCGGTGATGGACACATTTTGCGTTACGCCCGAACCCATATGAATCGAAATACTGTAGACGGCATGGGAGGGGCTGATTGGGGTCACGCGCACAAGAACAACGTCGTCCAGTCGGCCATCGCCGTCAAAGTCTCCGATCGCAAATCCGGAATCAATGAAGCCGGAGGGTAAAATCAGCTCGTTGGCTCTAATCGACGCGCTGCAATGTGTTGCTCCCAGGACCAAATACAGGAACGGGATCGCGATTAGGAAGAGCCGGCTTAGCTTTGGCGCCTGTTGCATGAACAACCTCTCTTCGAAACCAACCTCAGCACTTTGGGGCTTCGTTGGGCGTATGAGAGGGTAACTTCGCCTCTCAGTTTCCGGGTACGAATCGTATGGCGATTTGCTGCCCCAACTCAGAAACGATATTTCTCCCCGCGAACTTAATGGAAATCGAGTCAACGTTTCATAAACCGATTGATTGAAATTGCAAATGCAAGTCATCTATATTTTGGCTTGCCTCGTAAAGTCACGTTCGATTTGGAATGATTTCTTCGCGTCGGCGCGCGTCGTCTTTTCCTAGAAATCTGAAAACGGCAGGAAGCATTTCCAGAACCGAGATTCCTTCGCGATAACAACTCCGACCTTAATCGAGGTTTCCTAAGGGAGACATAAATCGTTGAGATGAATCATGTAAACAGGAAGCACTTTCGTTGCGCCCTGCTTGCGTTTGGGTATCGGAAAGCCCCGTCTTGGCACCTTTTTGCGGCGTTCGTTGGTTTGAATTTGCTGTGGTGAAGGAAGCCCGCAAGCGGAAACCGGCGCAACTTTACAACCGGGGGGTACTTTCTCTCGGCTCTTGGGCCAAGTCTGTTTCTTGCGCGGGCGCCGGCGATTGCGGGACTACCGGCTTGACCAGGATGTCCAGCAGGCGGGTCACAAACTCGTTGAGGCTAGGCATGCCCATGAGCAGCTCGATGGGGAGCTTGGTGGCGCAGGATTCCTCGAGCAAATGCTGCAACTCGAGCGCCATGAGGGAATCGAGGCCGAGGTTGCTCATGGACTCTTCGGGGTCCAGTTCCGGCGCGTCGAGCGTCATCACTTGCGCCAGGCTTTTTTGGACGTGGGCGAGCAGCAGGGCGTGGCGCCGGGGCGGAGGAGCGGCCAGAAGTTCTTGCATTGATAGGCGCGGTCCCGATTCGCGGGCGGCTTTTGCGGCGGCCGGGCGCGCTTTTTCGCGCAGCAGATCGGAAATCAGGGCTGGAGGCTGCTGGCCGTTGAACGAGCGCGCCAGGAGCGGCCAGTTGACGGACATGGCGACGGCTTGAGCCGGCCCATTCTTTTCGAACAAGCGATCTAGAGCGGCCAGGGCTTGCGCGGGCGCGAGCGGATGCATCACGCGAGAGGCTGGTCCGCGGGCGGTCGACGCGCGTGCAGCCATGCCGGCGTCGGCCCACGGGCCCCAGTTGATCGAGAGGCACGGCAAGCCTTGCGAGCGGCGATCGTGCGCCAAGCCGTCTAGGAACGCGTTGGCGGCAGCGTAATTCGCCTGGCCGGGCGAACCCAGCACGGAAGCCACCGAGGAGAAAACGACGAAGAAATCGAGCGGCAAATCCGCAGTGAGGGAATGGAGATTCCACGCGCCGAGGACCTTCGGAGCTAGGACCCGGCGGAAGCTCTCCGCATCCTGATTGAGGAGCAACCGGTCATCCAGCACCCCGGCGGCATGAATCACCCCGCGAAGAGGCGGCATCGTGTTTCGAATTTCGGAGAGCGCGCGGGCCAGGTCGGCTTCGTTCGAAATATCGGCTTGAAATGATGCGATGGCAGCGCCTTTGGCCGACAAATCGGCGGCAATCTTTTCGCTGGAGGGGCTCGCTCCACCGCGGCTTAAGAGAGCAATGTGCCGTGCGCCCTTTTCCACCAGCCAGCGCGCGACTTGCAGCCCCAAGGCGCCGTGGCCTCCGGTGATCAGATACGCGGCATCGGCGCGCGGCGCCGAGGAACGATCGGAGCGATTTTTGGATTCGCCGCCGCCGAAAGAAAGCACAACCTTCCCGATATTTTTGCGCCGGGCCATGTAACGAAACGCATTGGCGGCGTCCTCGACGGGGAAAATATGGTGCGGCAGCGGCTTCAGACTGCCCTGTTGAAACATTGCCATTAACTCAAGAAGCAATGAGCGGAGCAGGGCGGGCCGCTCGCGGCAAACGCGGTCCAGGTCCAGCGCGAAATAAGAAAGATTATTGCGAAAGGGAAACAGGCCCAGCGGCTTGTTCTGATAGATGTCCGTCTTGCCGATTTCGACGAAGCGGCCATGAGCGGCGAGGATCGAAAGGCTGCGCGTAATGTATTCGCCGGGGAGAGAGTTGAGGACGACGTCGACGCCCCGGCCGCCGGTAGCCTTCATGATTTCATCGGTGAAAGCGAGGGAACGCGAGTCCAGAACGTGCGGCACGCGCATCGATTTCAAATAGGCGCGCTTCTCGGCGGAGCCGGCGGTCGCGAAAATTTCCGCGCCCGCGCGCTGGGCCAGTTGCACGGCGGCCAGGCCGACGCCGCCTGCCGCGGCGTGAATGAGCACGCGCTCGCCGCGGGAAAGTTTCGCAAGATGGTGGAGAGAATAGTACGCCGTGAGAAATGCGATCGGAATCGTGGCCGCTTGTCCGAAGCTGAACGCAGCCGGCTTGGGCACCACGGCGCGCGCGTCCGCGATGGCGTAAGCGCCGAAGCTTCCGCCGGCCACGGCGATCACTTCGTCGCCCGCCTTCAGGCCCTCCACGTCCGGCCCAACGGCGGAAATCGTTCCCGCGCATTCGGCGCCGAAGGGAATCGGCCCGCCGGGATAAACGCCGGCGGCATTCATCACATCGCGAAAATTCAGGCCCGCGGCATGGACGCGGATTTCCACTTCGCCGGGCTGCGGCTTCGCGCGGGAATCGCTTCGCAACATCAGATTCTCGAGATTTCCGGGCCGGGAGATATCCAGGCGGAACGATTCCCCGTTCGGAACTTCCAGCAGCGCGCCGTTCAAAAGTTTTGGCGCGCGCGGCACGAGCCGCGCCACGTATCGCGTTGCCTTTCGGAAGGCGATTTCGCGTTCCGTCCCGGCAAGAGACAGTTCCTCGAACAGCGCGGCAACTTCCTCGGCGCCGCCTTCCGGATCGAGATCGATCCGCGTGCAGGCAAGCTCCGCATGTTCGAGATCGATCGATTTTGCCAATCCCCACAAGGGAGTCTGCGCGAGGGAAACACGCGCGAGGGCGGAGCCGACGGCCTGCGCTCCGCGAGTCACGATCCACAGGCGCCGCTTTGGGCCGCCGCCATCGCGGAGCAAGGCCTGGACGAATTGCAGCGTTTCGATCCACTGTTGCTGCGCTTCCCGGATCGCATCCGGCCGGTCGGCCGGATCGCGCAGATCGAGGCTCGAAAGATGAACGACGTTGGCGCAGCCGGCGGGAATTTTCAGGTCGCGAAGATTCTCCGGCTTTGCAACGATGCAATGCTCTCCCTGTAAGTGAATGCGCGCGGCAAGCGCGTCTCCAAGGCCGGCGCGATCCGCCAGGATGAGCCAGGAGGAAGGCTGCGAAGAATTCGGCTTGGTCGCCGCAACGGCTCGCTTGGTCACCCAGTTTACGTCGTACAGCAAGTCGGCGGGATTCTCGCGCGCCTCGCGATCCGTTTCTCCCGTGACGAGTTTCACGCGGAAACCCAGAATTTCCGCGACGACGCAGCCCTCTTCGTCCAGCAGGCGGATATCTGCCTCGAGGTATTCCGCACCGAGGCTGCTGCCCGGGCGGAGGGCCGCGTGGCTGAAGAGACGCTCTTCGGGCCGCGCCAAAAATCGGACGCTCGCGGCTCCGCTCGGCAGATAGGTCCATTTCCGGACGGAGCCGGCTCTATCTTTCGGCAAGGCGCCCGCGAGGACTTGCAAGCAGGAATCGAGCAGTGCCGGATGAATCCACGCGCCGTCGGATTTTCCGTTGGCATGGTGAGCCGAATTCACGGCAGAGGGGAGGCGCACCTCCCCAAGCGCTTCGCGCTGGCCGCACCATAACTGCTGAACGCCCTGGAAACTCGGACCGTATTCCAAACCGGCATTTTTAAGGGATGCGTAAAGTTCGGCGGCAGTTTTGGTCCGCGGACACCGCCCTCGAATTTCGTCCAGGCTAAATTGTTCCTCGGCGCAACGGACAAGATCGGCAACTTCCATGCGCATGTCGCCGGAGGCGTGCAAGGTCCACGCCGCGCTCTCCTGGCTGCCGTTCAGGCTTGCGCTCGAACTATAAATTTGGAAAGAAGCGCTGCCGTTCGACGCAGGGGAAGCCACGAGCTGTAAGATGCGCAGCCCCGAGGCGGGAAGAATCAGGGCTTCCTGGAACGCCACGTTGGATAGAACCGGCGAAGCCGCTCCAAGAAGTTCCGTGGAAGCCGCGCGCGCCATTTCCAGGAATGCGGAAGCCGGAAGAACGACGGCGCCTTGCACTTTGTGGTCGCCCAGATAGCGAAGCGTTTCCACTCCGACTTTGCTCTGGAACTGCGGCATCGGCAAGGCCGAGTTCACGCGTTCGCCGAGCAGAGCATGCACCGGCTTCGCCGCTTTTCGAGCCGCGGACGAGGAGGGCGGATCTTCCCAGCACCGTTCGCGCTCGAAGGGATATGTGGGCAGCGGTATTTTCAAGGGCTGATTGGGTTCGTCGAAGGCGTTCCAATCGACGTTGGCGCCGCGCGCATACAACGAGGCCAAGCTCGAGAGCATGCTCTGCCACGCGCCGCGACCGCTTTCGAGCGAGGAAAGCCAGGCAACCTTCGTTCCCGCATCGCGCAGGCACCCAGCGCCTGAAAAACCGCTTGGCGGACACGCTTCGAGGAAATGGTCGTAACCCTGGGCCGCGAGCGTTTCGATCCCCTGTTCGATTCGCGCGCCTTGCAAAACGTGATGGCGCCAATAGTTGGCGCCGGGAATTTCGCCTTCGGCAAAACGCTGTCCGGTGAGGCCGGAAACGAATGGCACGCGGGGCGATTGGAACTTGACGCCGGCAGCGGATTGTTCGAATTCATCGAGCATTCGATTCAGCTCGCCGTCTTGCAGGGCAAGACGCAACAGACGCGCGCGTTTGACGATGAGCGCGAGAGCGTCCTCGCAACTCAAGACGCCGGAAACCACGGCCGCTGCATATTCTCCGACGCCCGCGCCCAGCACGGCGTCCGGCTCGATGCCCCAGGACCGCCAAAGTTCCGCCAGCGCGAACTCGACGGCAAAGAGCGCAGGATCGCGGCGTTCCCCATCGTGGTTGTTTTCCGCGGAAAGCGCGGCGAGCAACGGCTCGTCCGCGCGCCCGCCCAAAAAGCGCGAACAGCGATCCATCGCTGAGCGAAACACAGGTTGGGCGCCGTAAAGCTGGTGCGCGGCGCAGGCCATGGAATCCTCCGCGCCAAAGAGAAATGCGATACGCGGTCCGCCTTTTCTCGCGATGTGTCCGGCGTGCAATTCCGCGGCGGCGCTTTGCTCCGGCTGGCCCGCGGCGAAGGCAGCGAGGGCTTCGCGCATCTGCTCCTTGCTTTCGGCAATCACGGCCATGCGCCGCGCAAAGTGCGACCTGCCGGCATTAGCGCTATAGCAAATGTCCGCGAGGTCGTCTTCAGCATTTTCGGCAAGATGTTTGGCGAACCGGGCGGCAATGTTTTTCAACGCGCTTTCCGTCCGAGCGGAAAGCGCCAAAATATGGTTGGGGCGGCTCGGCAATCCCTCTGGGCGCGACCTTGGCGGCGCTTCTTCCACAATGATGTGCGCATTCGTGCCGCCGAATCCGAAACTGCTGATTCCCGCGAGGCGGCGATCGGTTCGCGGCCAAGGACTCGGCTCGGCGGGAATTACTAATCGTGTACCCCCAAACGAAATACGCGGATTCAGCTCGGTGAAATGAAGCTGGCCGGGAATTTCACCGTGCTCCAGGCAGGCAAGCACCTTGGCCAGGCTGGCCATCCCCGACGCGTTTTCCAGGTGGCCGATATTGGCCTTCACGGAACCCATCAGGCAGAGAGGATCCTCCGGGCCGGTTTCACCCAGCACGCCTTTGATGGCTTCGACTTCGATGGGATCGCCGATCGATGTGCCGGTGCCATGAGCTTCGATGTAGGTCAACTCGCGCGGAGAAACTCCCGCCTGCGCCAGCGCCTCGCGGATGACGGATTGCTGCGCCGAAGCGTTGGGCGCGGCGATGCCCGCGGTGCGGCCGTCCTGATTCACGGCCGATCCGCGAATGAGCGCGAAAATACGGTCGCGATCGCGCAGCGCGGCGGAAAGGCGCTTGAGGATCACGGCGCCCGCGCCCTCGGCGCGGACGTAGCCGTCGGCCTTGGCGTCGAACGTCTTGCAGCGCCCGTCGGCGGCCATCATGCGCGCGTGCGAAAAAGCGATGGTCACTTCTGGAGAAAGGATGAGGTTGACGGCGCCGGCAATGGCCAAATCCGATTGCCCGCCGCGCAAACTCTCGCAGGCCATGTGAATCGCGACGAGAGAGGAGGAACACGCGGTGTCAATGGCCACGCTCGGCCCGCGCAGATCCAGCAAATAGGAGATGCGATTGGCCGCGATGCTGTGCGCGTTCCCCGTTCCGAGATACGCGTTGATGGCGGCGAGGTGATCTTCGTAGTTGAGGATCAAGTTCGAGTAATCGAATCCGCCGATGCCGACGAAGACTCCGGTTCGGCTGCCCGCCAGCTTGTCCGGCGGCTGGCCTGCATTTTCCAGCGCTTCCCAAGCCACTTCGAGCAGCAAGCGCTGCTGCGGATCCATGGCGGAAGCTTCGCGCGGCGAGATGCCGAAAAAGTGGGGATCGAATCGATCGACGCCGGGAAGGAATCCGCCCCAGCGCGTGCTCATTTTGCCGGTGGTTCCAGGAAGAGGATCGTAGAGCGCGTCGATATCCCAACGCTCGCGGGGAATTTCCGAGATGGCATCCACGCCGTTTCGCAGCAAACTCCAAAATTCCTCGAGCCCGTCCGCGCCCGGAAACCGGCAGCCGATGCCGACGATGGCGATGGGATCGGCGCCGGCGATTTCCGGGCGGTCTTCTTCTCGGCGCACGCGATTGCCATTTCCGTGGGCGTTCCCGTTGCCATTGGCATTGCCCGCCAAGCGATGGGAAAAGGATTGCGTGCTTAGATAATCCCAAACGAGGCCGCTGCGCGGGCGGCTCTCGCCGTTCTGCTTGCCATCGGGGCGGCCTTCATGATCCCGCCATTCGTGCACCACATCGAGCGTCCCCGCGAGAAACGCTTCGCGGCAGGCGTAGCGCTGAATTTTTCCACTGGAAGTCCGGGGAATGCTGCGCGGCTCGATCAGCACGACGGCGTCGGGATGAACTTCGTGCGATTCGGTGAGCGCGCGGCGGATCGCTGCGACCGCATCCTCGCTGGGGATGGTTTCGCGGTCGTTCACTTCCTGGACGACGATCAAGCGCTCCGCTCCATCCGCATCGATAGAAAATGCCGCGCCGGAAGCGGGGCGCAGCGCGCGGTGGCTGCGTTCGACGGTGTGTTCCAGATCCTGCGGATAGTGGTTCGAGCCGCGGATGATGATGAGATCTTTCATTCGCCCCGTGATGAAGAGTTTTCCATGATCGAGAAATCCAAGGTCGCCGGTGCGCAGGTAGGGGCCTTCGCCGTTGGCGAGATGCGCGTCGAATGTTTCCTTCGTCTCCGCGGGCTTGCGCCAATAGCCGCGCGCCACGCTCGGCCCAGAAACCCAAATTTCTCCCACGCGATCCGGTGCGCAGGGCGCGAAAGTTTCGGGATCGACGATCGCGACTTTCAAATCCGGCGCGATCCCGCCGCAGCCCGCCAAAACACGGCTGGCCGCTTCGCCATCCTTGGAGGTCTTTATGCGATTTTGCCGCAAATCCTCCGCTGCGAAGGCCTGCGAGGAAGGCGCGCCTCCATCGGAGCGGCCGGAGACGATCAACGTTGCTTCCGCGAGTCCGTACGCGGGGCGGAACGCCTTTTGCCGAAATCCGCACGGCCCAAAAGCTTCGCTGAATTGCAATAGCGTTTCCGGGCGCACGGGCTCGGCGCCGCACAACGCGACCTTTACGCTCGAGAGGTCGAGCGGCGCGCGCTGGTCGGCGGAAATTTTTTGCACGCAAAGTTCGTAGGCAAAATTCGGAGCGACCATGGTGGTGGCCCGATAGCGCGTCACGGCCGCGAGCCAGCGGATGGGGCGCTGCAGAAACGATGACGGCGGCATCACGATCATCTCGCCGCCCGCGTACACCGGCTGGAGCAAGCCGCCGATCAGGCCCATGTCATGGTAGTGCGGCAGCCAGGTCACGCCGATGCTTTCCGGCGAAAATTGGAAAACGTCCCGCAGACACGCCAAATTGTGCAGCAGATTGCCGTGCGTCACCATGACGCCGCGCGGCGTAGCCGTCGAGCCCGAAGTGTATTGCAGGAACGCGAGCGTATCGAGAGTCGCGCCGCCATCGCGGAATTCCCCGGCGCTCGCCGCGGGAAGATCGTCGGTCGCCAGCCACTGCAACTTCTTCAGCTCCGGCGCACGCTTGAACAAATCTTCCGCCTGGCCCCGAATCTTCTCCGTGGTCAAAACGAACCGCGCTTCGGAATCCGCGGCAATGGCCAGGAGGCGCGGAATCTGCCGGTGCAGGCGCGCGGGAAAAACCGGGACGGCCACGACGCCTGCAAACAGGCAACCCCAAAATGCGGCGATGAATTCGAGTCCGCCGGAATAGAAAAGCAGGGCGCGCTCTCCTGCCGCAGCTTCGGGAGCAAGCATCGACGCGATGGCTTGGGCGCGCGATTCCAATTCCTCGTATGTGAGGCGAGCCTCTTCGGTTTCGCCGTCGCCAAGATAGCGGAAAGCGACGCGCGGGCCGTGTTCCGCCGTTCTGGCGCGGAGCAGCTCTGCCAGATTAGCGAAGCGCTTCCCGTTTTCGGATGGAAATTTGGCCAAAGATCACGTCTCCCAAGATCGACCGATTTGCCCGGCTTGCAGCGCCCCTTCGCGGGCACTTCGGTCCCGGACAGATGCCCGCGTGAAGGCGAACGCTACATGGATTGATGCCAAAACTGAAGCCAAGACTGCGCTACGGATTCTTCTCCAGCGCCTCCGGGGTGAACAGGGCGGCGTCCAGCCCGGTATTGAGATGAATCTCGTCAACCGTCAGAACCGATTTCGTGCCTTCGAGCAAGGAATGCATTTCCGTTTTGCGCGCGCCCCAGATCCCCATTTCCTTGCGAAGACCGCTGGCGTGCATCTCGCGCACCTTGCTCCCGTCCTGGCCGTACATCTCGGCGTGCAGGATGCAGGGTACATCCTGGGCCACCCAGTAATAAATAAATTTGTATTGGGAACGGTCGGGGCTCACGGGGGTTGCCATAATCTTGAAGGTCTCGTGATTCTCGATCATATCTTCTTCGGGCAGCAACCGATAGG
>Ga0335078_10012100_pt1 | contig 12807 bp, 11 predicted proteins | sample Lox_Sample_32_FD_206711 | JGI IMG/M metagenome (GOLD analysis project Ga0335078, IMG submission 206711) | Soil microbial communities from Loxahatchee National Wildlife Refuge, Florida, United States - Lox_Sample_3.2 | ecosystem: Environmental > Terrestrial > Soil > Wetlands | place: USA... | reverse complement strand
CGCTCAATCGCCTCGTCGATGCCCAGGTCTCCGATGCGCAAAATGTATGGCAAGATAGCCTGGGCCACGGCCACGCTGGTCGAGCGCCCCATGTCCGCGGTCAGGTTGGGGACGCAGTAGTGCGTCACGCCGTGATACACGAACGTCGGCTCGGCGATCGTAGTTGGACGGCTGGTCTCCACGCAACCGCCCTGATCGATGGCCACGTCGATGATGGCCGCGCCCGGCTTCATGGTCTCCACCATGGCGCGCGTCACCACGTGTGGCGTGCGCTTTCCCGCCACCAGCACGGCGCCGATCACCACGTCCGCCGATGCCACGAATGCGGCCACCGACTCGCTCTCCGCCAGGCAGGTCTCCACTGCGGGGATGCGTTCCATCAGGCTGCGCAACTTTTCGGCGTGCACGTCCAGCACCGTGACGCGCGCGCCCGCCGCGCAAGCCGTGCGGGCGGCCCAAGTGCCCACCACGCCGGCGCCCAGGATCACCACGCTCGCGGGCGGTATGCCGGGACTGCCGCCCAGCAGCACACCGCGTCCGCCGGAGCTCGAACGCAGCAGGTGCGCCGCGATGGGAACGGTCATCTGCCCGGCAATTTCGCTGGCCGCGCGCAGCACCGGCAAGCAGCCGTCATCCTGCTGAATCGTCTCCAGCCCTATGGCCGTGATGGATTGCTCCAGCAGGCGATCCACCACCACGCGGTCGGCCACGGCCATGTGATAGAAGGCCATCAGGATCATGCCGTGCGGGCATTGCCGCAGTTCCGAGAGCACGGGCGTGGAGATGCGCGCCACCAGGTCCGAGCGGTGCAGCACATCGTCTTGCGAGTACACGATGTGCGCTCCCGTACGGGCGTACTCGGCGTCTTGAAACCAGGCGCCTTCACCCGCGCCCGATTCCACCCACACGGCGTGTCCGGCCTCCACCAGGTGCCGCACCACAGGCGGCGTCAGCGCAACCCGGCGGTCAAACGGCCGGCCTTCTCTGATCAATGCAATGTTCATAAACCTTGCGGGCGGCGCGCTCGACTCCGCGCAGCACAGCCTTGGATGGCGGCTCGCCCATTTCGAACCGCCGCGCCTCGATCCCGTACAGCGTGAGCCGCCGCGGCAGCCCGCCGAGCGTGCGGCTGATCGCGATCGCTTCCGCCAGCCCCAGCGCGTGCGAGGAACCTATGCGCGGCCGACCGGCCACCGGCGACTCCAACGTGTCCCAGACCGAGACCGTACCGGCACGCCTGCCGGTCACCACCGCATCCACCAGCACCACTTCGTCAGCGCCCTGCCACGTGTCGATCAGCGACAACGCGTCGCCGGAATGCTCGCGCGCATCGATTCCCATCTCACGCAGGCGCCGCGCCACGAACGCCCCGGCCGCGTCGTCGCCGCGATCCGGATTGCCGCAGCAGACCACCAGCATATCAGGGTATGCGCTCCACCTTAACAAAATGCGTGGCGCAGGAAATACACGGATCGTAGTTGCGCACCGCCTGCTCGCACTTCGCCGTAATCTTATCCAGCGACAGAGCCGTGAGCTGCGGCACGAAACGCCACAAGTCGTCCTCGATGCGCTTCTGATTCTGCGCGGTCGGCGGCACGATCTGCGCGTTCACGATCAAACCATGCTCGTCGATCTCGTAGCGATGATACAGCACGCCGCGCGGCGCTTCCGATGCCCCATGCCCGGTTCCCGCGCGCACCGGGGCTTCCACGCGCGGCGCGGCCGGCGGCTCGTATTGCGCGATCAGCCGCAGCGCCTCCTCGCAGGCGAACACCAGTTCCACGGCCCGCACTACGATGCTGCGAAACGGATTCAAACAGGGCGGAGCCACGCCGCACTCGCGGGCAACCTGTTGCGCCGCCTCCGGGAGTTTGTCGAAGTTGAGATTGAAGCGCGCCAGCGGCCCCACCAGGTAGCTGCCCCGCTCGCGCAGCCGGCAGTGCAGTGCGTTGGAGTGCTTTACGTGCTGCTCCATGAACTGGCCGTTGAACTCGGAGACGTCGATATCCAAACCTCTGTTCGACAGCAAACGGCCTTCGTTCAACGGGTACTCGCTGGGGTGGGAAAGCGCCACGAATTCGTAATCCTGCTCGAAGTCCGGAAAATCCAGGCCCGCCACAATGCGCACGGCGGCGATCGAGGTATCCCGCGCCCAGACCAAATCGTCCACCAGCGCCCGCAGATCGGCCTTCGTAGGAACCTTGTAGAACCCGCCGACGGTCACCGATATGGGATGGATCTCGCGGCCGCCCAGCACGATCATCAACTGGTTTCCGATCTTTTTCAGACGCAACGCCAGCTCCACCAGCTCGCGATGCTCGGCCGCCATGCGGATCGCATCCGGAAAGCCCAGGAAGTCCGGCGCGTGCAGCATGAACACATGCAGCGCGTGGCTCTCGATCCACTCGCCGCAATAGATCAGCCGCCGCAACAGTTGCACGGCAGGGTCTACCGCAATATCCAGAATGCGCTCCAAGGCGTTGACGGCGCTCATCTGGTAGGCCACCGGACAGATGCCGCAAATGCGCGCCACGATGTCCGGGACTTCCAGATAGTGCCGCCCGCGCAGAAACGCTTCAAACAGGCGCGGCGGCTCGAAGATTCCGAACTGCACGTCCTGAACCTGGTCGCCCTTCAGCTTGACCTGGATGGACCCTTCGCCTTCCACGCGCGCGAGGTAGTCCACTTTAATGCTGCGGCTGTTGCTCACCTTTGTTGCCGCTTTGCCGTTCATGATTTTTCGCACTCCTCTCCGGCCTGCCGGAACTGCCAGGCCCAGGCGCTATAACTCCGGAAGGCGCGCACGATGTCGTCGTCGCCACGGCCCAGGATGCGGAACTGTTCTGTGAGCGAAGCCGTATTGGAACTCTCCATGGGACCGAAACAGCCGTAGCAGCCGCGGTCGAAACTGGGACAAATCGCGCCGCATCCGGCCTGCGTGACCGGCCCCATGCAGGCGGCTCCGCGCGCCACCGCCACGCAGACGTTGGCGCGCCGTTTGCATTCCAGGCAGACGCTGTACGTCGGGATGTTGGGCTTGCGCCCGGCCAGCATGGCGCTAATGGTCTCGATCAACTGGTGTTTGTTGATGGGGCAGCCGCGCAGCTCGAAATCCACCGGCACGTGCTCCGCCACTGGGGTGGACATCTTCAGCGTGCGGATGAAGTCCGGATTAGCGTAGACCATGCGCACGAAGCCGCCCACGTCTTTCCAGTTGCGCAGAGCTTGAATGCCGCCGGAGGTGGCGCACGCGCCGATGGTCACCAGCGTGTGGCATTGCCGCCGCACCTGCTGGATGCGTTCGGCGTCGTGATGCGTGGTGATGGAGCCTTCCACCAGCCCGATGTCGTAGGGACCTTTCAGCATGACGCTGGTGGCTTCCGGAAAATAGACGATATCCACCGCGCGCGCCACGCCCAGCAATTCGTCCTCGGCATCCAGCAGGCTGAGCTGGCAGCCGTCGCAGGAAGCGAATTTGAACACCGCCACTGTGGGGCGGTGATGGGCGGCTGGTGGCTGGTGGCTAATGGCTTTGTCCTTCGCGCCAGATTGGGATTTCATTGGGAATCACCTATAACTCATATCTTCCAAACCAGGACCGCACCTCGTGATAGGGGAAGATGGGTCCGTCTTTGCAAATGAAGTTCGGCCCGTACTGGCAGTGGCCGCAGAAGCCGATGCCGCACTTCATGTTGCGTTCCAGCGATAGATACAGGTCGCCGGGCGGCATGCCGCGCGCTTCCAGCTCCCAGATCACGTAGCGCATCATGATCTCCGGCCCGCAGATCATGGCCACGGTATGAAACGGCTGCAATCTCACCAGGCGGAACAGGCCGGTTACCACGCCCACGTGGCCGCGCCAGCTCAAACCGCCGTAGTCCACCGTGGAGAGCACCTGCGTGTCGGGCAGGCGCCCCCAGTCTTCCAGTTGCTTGCGAAAGATGAGATCGCGCGGACTGCGCGCGCCATACAACACAATCAGCCGGTTGTAATCGGCGCGATGCCGCAGAATGTAATGGATGGCCGGGCGTAGCGGCGCGAGGCCAATGCCGCCGGCTACGATCAGCACATCCTTGCCGCGCGCCACTTTCAGCGGCCAGTGCGACCCGTAAGGACCGCGCATGCCCACCACGTCGCCCGGCTGGCTGCTCACCAGCGCCTGCGTGGTCTTACCCACCGAGCGCACCGTGTAGAGCAGCCGCGCATGGTCTTCCGGATCTCCCGAGATCGAAATCGGCAGTTCGCCGTTGCCAAACACGTACAGCATGCTGAATTGCCCAGGCGTGAAGCCCGGGAACGGCTCGCCGTCCGATGGCTCGAGCGCCAGGGTAAAGGTATCGTGGGTCTCCTTGCGCACCTGCGCCACGCGCGCCAGCGCGGGCGTCATCTCGCCGCCTGTAGTTTGTTCGAGTTCTAATTCCGCAATCGGCATAACGACCTCCTTGTGGGGCAGGACTCCAGTCCTGCGGCCGGCGTCCACGCCGGCCTGTTCGAGAGCGGGTCTGGAGACCCGCCGCAGGCGTGGACGCCCGCCCTCCTTTCTCAGCCGACTTTCGTCGAAACCGGCGAATACATATCCAGCAGTTGCAACCGCGTCGATTGCAGCCGGTTCGCGACGACGCGCAGCATGGCATTCATCAGCATGTATCCGAAGCGGCAATCCTCCTCGCAGGCGTGCTGCAACCGGACCCCGTCGAAAGCCAACGCCTGTGTCGCTTCCAGCGAGCGCGCCTGGAATTGTTTGGTGTGGCTCGGGGTCACCGACGACCAGCCTAGCTCTTCGCCCGGCCCCAGCGTCACGATGCGCACGATACGGCCGGGCGCATTGGTTTCCAGCGCCACTTTGCCCGCCAGCAACAGATAGAAAAAACTGGACTCGTCGCCTTCCCGGAAGATCAGCTCGCCTTTGCCAAAGCGAACCTCACTGGCCATGGCAGCCAGTCTGTCGATGTGCTCCGCGCCGAAGCCCTGCAGAAACGGGTGCTCGCGAAGGGTGTTGGCCAGATTCTCTTGTGTCATGGTGCTCTCCTCAAATCGGCGGGGCCCGGCGCGGGAGCAGGCTGCTCCCACAGCGCGTCCACCTCCTGGGTAATGTCGATGCCTGCCGGGCACCACGTGATACAGCGCCCGCAACCTACACAGCCCGAGCTGCCGAACTGATCGATCCAGGCAGCCAGCTTGTGGGTCAGCCACTGGCGATAGCGCGATTTGATGGACATGCGCACGCTGCCGCCGTGAATATAAGAAAAGTTCTGTGTGAAACAGGAATCCCACTTCCGCCAGCGCTCGGCGCGGCTGCCATCCACGCTGCTCGCGTCCTCGACCGTGGTGCAGAAGCAGGTCGGGCAGACCATGGTGCAATTGCCGCAAGCCAGACACCGGGCCGCCACCTCGTCCCAGTGCGGATGTTCGAAGGCGGCGTAGAGCATCTCCCGGATGCCGCTGGTGCGGAGCTTGCGCGTCGTTTGAGCCATGGCTGCCTTGATGGCCTTCTCCGCATCCTGGCGCACCTTGGCGTCGGCTTCCTGGGCGCCCAGTTCGGCGAGCACCTCGGCGCCTTGCCGCGTTCCGGCTTCCACCAGGAAGATGTGCCGCTCGGCATCCACCAGTTCGGTCAACGCCAAGTCGAATCCGGCCTGGGCCGGCGGCCCGGTGTGCATGGAGGCGCAGAAGCAGGTCGGCGCGGATACCGTGCAATTCACCGCCACCAGAAACACGCTGTGACGGCGCGCCTGGTAGACGGCTTCGCTATAGCGTTCGCCGAGCAGCACCCGATCCTGGATGGCCATGGCCGCCAGTTCGCAGGCGCGCATACCCAGGAAGGCGTAGCGCGGCGCCGGAGCGCTGTCGTTGAGGATGCGGAAGCCGTGGCCGTTGCGCTCGGCGGCGAACACCAGCGCCTCGGACGGATAGAGGAATCGCTTCCACCCCTGCGCGCCAACGGCGTATCCGAATAGCGCGCCATCGTCGCGCCGCTTCAGCCGGTAGTGTCCGGCTTCCTGCTCGGCGGTCCACCCCGCCGGCAATTCCTCGAAACCGCTCAGGATGTCGTAGACAATGGCGCTCCCGCGGACCGCCGGACCCACCACCTGGTATCCGCGGCGCTGTAGCGACGGAAAGAGCTGTGCCAGTTCGGCGGCCTGCAAAACGAAGGGAGCGCCGATTGCAGGCAGGTTCGTAACCATAAAGGCCACCCCCGCCTACTAGAATCGCACAAATAGGTCCGATTGTCTTGTATCGTCCAGGCGCCGCTGTTTTCAACCCGCGATTGGCTGCGGCGGCACTGCTTGAAGGACCGCCGCTCGCCTCCCGCGCTGTTTAAGGCAACGGCACGTGCGGAATCAGTTGTCCGCTTACGGTGCCGGACGACAGGGTCTTGGTGCTGCCGCCACTCTCCTGGTTCGTCGTGTAGCTGCCGCTGAACTGGTTTCCCTTGGTGTTCAGCCTCAGGAACATGGTGGTGACGTTCCGGGCATTCAGCGAGCCGTCCGGGTTCAACACCAGGCTCATGTATTGCACATAGAGTGTAGTCGGCGTGTTAGCCAGTTGCCAAATCCCGTGGCCCGGCGTGCAGGCGTTGCTCGGCGTGGTCGAAGGCGGATAGGGAACAAACTCGGAACCGTCCGTCTCGACTACCGAGCCATCCGTGGTGAAGGTCGCGAGGCCCGGAATCTGAATAACCGGCGGAGTTGGCGGAGCCGTGGGCGTCAACGTGAATTGCCACGAGCCGGCCAAGGATGGTGACGCCGCGGCTGCCGGCATGGGCCCAAAGGCGACAGCGATCAGCCCGCAAACGATGGATGCAAGAAACGTTTTTCTGCGCATATACCCTCCTGCGCGCCATTGTAAACCGCAGGGCATGCGCGCGCACCTTGTTTTTTGCCCGTACGGTACTAACAAAATTCGTAACCAGCGTCACAAATGCGCGCGCGCGGTGCTTACAATCTCTTACGCGCCGTACAAATTCGCTTTACAACGGGCGCCTAATCTGTAAACAGGAGAGTAGAAGCACCATGAAAAACACTTGGTTACGTTTTGCAGCAGCAGCGGCGATCGCGGGAGGCATGCTCCTGGCCGCGCAGGAACTCGGCAGCCAGCCGGCGCAGCCGGCCCAACCGGCCTTGCAACGGCCTCGTCCCGGCGCACGCCTCGCCCATTATCTGAATCTGACCCCGGCGCAGGAAGCCCAGGCCAGGACGGAGTTTCAGGCGGTGCGCCAGTCCGCGCAACCCATCCGGCAACAGTTGAAACAGGTTCGCTTGTCGCTGTTCCAGGCAATCCAGGCGAACGACACGGCCAAGATCGACCAACTGAGCGCTCAGGCGGCCGGCCTTAGCGGCCAGATATCAGCCATGCGCAATGAGGCGTTCGCCAAAATCTATAGCACCCTGACCCCGGAACAGCAGGCCAAGGCCGACCAGCTTCCGGCGCATTTCCGGCAGATGCGGCAGCGTTGGATGGCACGCCATCAGAAAGGCTAAAGCGGCGGGCGTTGAATCACCGCTCGGCTGGCTCGAATCCCAGGCGCCAGCCGAGCTTCCGTGCGTCGAACCACGAAACCTTCACGCCGAACCAGCGCGTCTCGGAGGCCGCTTGATAGCGGCCTCGCCGCTGATCCAGCACAAACGCGCAGGGCGCTTCGCCAAACTGCGCCAGGCGTTCGGCCAGCCACGAGTCGGAGGTCAACGGCTGCGCCAGCACCACCGGCGTGCCACCCAGCAGCGCCAGGTGTGCGCCGAAGCTGCGATCCACTTCCTTGATCGGCGGCGGCGTGCCGTAAGCTTGCGTATAGCGCTTCACCGACGCAGTCAAATTGTGCACGGCGATCACGACCTTGACTACGCCGCCGAAATCCCTGTTCAGCGGCTTGCCTTGCGGAAAGGCGCGCTGCTCGCGGGGCGTGAAGTCGTGAATCAGAAACGGAAACAATGCGCCGTCAGATTCCGTGCCCACTTGCGCCGTCTCCCAATCGAGGCGCACGCCGTCCGGCCGTTGCCGCCCATTCCGAACCGGCGCTGAAACCGCGATCCCCGCTGCCCGCAGGCGCCGGACCTCCGCCGCTACATCCTTCTCGCGCACCGCCCAGTCGCAGGGCCCGCCGTCCTGCTGCATGAACTTCGCCCACGGCTGGCGCTTCACCGCTTGCGCATCGGCCTTCGCCTGCGGCGCTATCAGTTCCAGATACGATCCGTCCGGAAAGCTGACCAGCGCCATCTCTGTCGCTCCGTTGCTGTGCGGGCCGCCGTAGACGGTCTCTATCCCGATGGCGGAGAGATTGGCTTGCAGTTGTTTCAGGCTGCTTCCGGCGACAGTAACATGGTCAACCTTTAAATCGGCGGCGGCCAGCCACACCGCGCACGCTACCAGTAACAGAGCACAGCGCATAAGGCGATTGTAGAACGCCGCCCTCGCCGGCCGCGGCCGCTCCACTATAATTCAAAGAGGTGCGAAAGCGAATCCTCTACGGCGGCGGCGTCGTCCTGCTGGCGATCTTGGTGGCGCTGGTAGTCTGGCAGGGATCCTTCAACTTCGGCAAGTATGGCCCCGCCGACCCGCAACAGACCTTCATCTTCTGGGCCATTTCCAGCCTGATCTTCGTGCTCATGGTCACGCTCGGCTTCATGCTGGTGCGCACCGTGGTGAAGTTGTACATCGACCGGCGCAGCGGCCGCGAGGGCTCGCGCATCCAGACCAAGCTGGTTCTCGGCGCGCTGGCTCTCAGCATTACGCCGGCTTTGTTCCTGGTGCTGTTCAGCTACGAAGTGCTCAATCGCAACCTGGACAAGTGGTTCAGCCAGCCGGCCGAAGCGTCGCATCAGATCTTTCTTCAAATCTCGGAGACACTCGAAAACGAACTCCGCGACGAAACCGAGTTGCAGGCCGCCTTGCTGGCCGCGCAGCCGGAAACCCGAATGCTGTTGGACCGGGGCGTAAAGACTCCCGGCTTTCTCCAGCGCTTCGCCAAGGATCAGGATCTGGCCGCGGCCGCCATTATTCCAGTCACTGGGGACACGCCGCTGGATTCGTTCGGACCGTTCCCCATCCTGCCTTCCCGCGACAAACAGACCGTGATCGTCCGGCACGCCATCGAAATCGACGGCGCGCTGAAAGGCACCGTGGAACTGGCCGCCCGCGTGCCGATCGACATTACCGAAAAGCAGCGGGAGATCGACAAATCCGTGCGCGCCTTCACGGAACTGGCCGGCTCCCGGCGCAACGTGCGCACCTTCTACCTGCTGTTCATGGCCATGATCACGCTGTTCGTACTGTTCGTGGCCACCTGGATCGCGTTGTTTCTTTCCAAGCAGATCAGCACGCCGATCACCGCACTGCTGCATGCCGCCGGCGAGGTCAGCAAGGGCAATCTCAAGTATCGCGTGCACGTTCGCGCCATCGACGAATTGGCCAGCCTGGTGCGCGGCTTCAACGAGATGACCCAGGAACTGGAAGCCAACAGCCGCGAGTTGGACGCCCGCCGCCGCTTCACCGAAGCGATCCTGGAAAGCATCCCCACGGGAGTCATCTCCATCGGCGCAGACGGCTACATCCGGCGTGTCAACCGCGCGCTGGGCCGCATGTTTCCCGAGGCGCAGGTGGCCACCGCGACGCGCCTGGAGGATCTGTTCTCGCGCGAAGACACCGCCGAGATCAAATACCTGATGAAACGGGCGCGGCGCACCGGCCTAGCGTCGCGCCAACTGGAAATGCAGACCCAACGCCAGACGATGCACATGGCGGTCACCGTTTCGGCCCTGGAAGAAAAACTCACCTCCGGCTTCGTGATCGTGCTGGAGGACACCAGCGAATTGCTGCGCGCGCAAAAGGCCGCCGCCTGGCACGAGGTGGCGCGGCGCGTGGCGCATGAAATCAAGAATCCGCTGACGCCCATGGCGCTCTCGGCCGAGCGCCTGAGCCGCCAGTTGGAACGTCTGCAGATTCCGCCGGAAAATAGCCGCATCCTGAACGAGTGCGCCAGCACCATCTCGCGCTCGGTCGAATCGGTGAAGACGCTGGTCGACGAGTTCTCGCAATTCGCGCGCTTCCCCGCCGCGCAGCCCGTGCGCAGCGATCTGAATGAAGTGGTGGAAGCCGCGCTGGCGGTGTTCCATGGCCGCCTCGATGGTATCGACATTCGCGCGCAGCTTGCCGCGGATCTGCCCCCGGTCAACATCGACCGGGACCAGTTCCAGCGCGTGGTGGTGAACCTGGTGGACAACGCCGCCGAAGCCATGCAGGATGCGCTGGTGAAGCGCCTGCTCATCTCCACGCAAGCGGGCGCGGCGGAGACCGTCGAGCTGGTGATCGCCGACACCGGCTGCGGCGTATCGGCCGAGGAGAAGGAGAAGCTGTTTCTGCCGTACTTCTCCACCAAGGGCCGCGGCACGGGCCTGGGGCTTGCCATAGTCAATCACATCCTCTCCGACCACGGCGCGCAAATCCGCGTGGAGGATAACCAGCCCACCGGTGCGCGCTTCACGATCGAAATTCCAGCGCTGCTGGACCAGGAAAACGGCGAGCCCGCGCCGAAGCCCGCAGTGGTCGGCGCATGAAGCCGGTTCGCATCCTGATCGTGGACGATGAGCCGGATATCCGGCGGTCGTTGAGCGGCGTGCTCGAAGACGAAGGCTACGCGGCGCTCGCCGTGGAGAGCGGCGAAGCGTGTCTCGATGCGTTGGGCCGCGAGGCCTGCGAGCTGGTGCTGCTGGACATCTGGCTGCCCGGTATGGACGGCATGGAAGCCTTGACGCGCATCCAGGAGATGCCCTTGCCCGAGCGGCCCGTGGTGGTGATGATCTCCGGCCACGGCAATATCGAAACTGCCGTGAAGGCCACCAAGCTGGGCGCGTTCGATTTTCTGGAAAAGCCGCTGACCATTCAGAAGATCTCGGTGGTGGCCAAGAACGCCTTGGAGCACCGCCGCCTGCAGATCGAAAACAGCCGTCTGAGGCAGGACACGGAGTCGCGCTACCGCATCATCGGCGAAAGCGTGCCCATGAAGGCGTTGCGCCACGAGCTGGCGCTGATGGCCGGCACCAATGGCCGCGTGTTGATCTTCGGTGAAAGCGGCACCGGCAAGGAACTGGTGGCGCACGCGCTGCACGCCATGAGCCCGCGCACCGCCGAGCCGTTTGTGGAGGTGAACTGTGCGGCCATTCCCGAAGAGCTGATTGAAAGCGAGCTGTTCGGGCACATCAAGGGCAGCTTCACCAGCGCGCACGAGACCAAGATCGGCAAGTTTCAGAAAGCCGATGGCGGGACGATTTTCCTGGACGAAGTCGGCGACATGAGCCTGCGCACGCAAGCCAAAGTGCTGCGTGCGCTGGAGGAGCAGCGCTTCGAGCCGGTGGGCGCGGGCGCATCCGTGCAGGTGGACGTGCGCGTGGTGGCGGCCACTAATAAGAACCTGGACGAAGAGATCGAGCGCGGCAATTTCCGCGAGGACCTGTTCTATCGCCTGAACGTGATTCCGTTCCATGTGCCGCCGCTGCGCGACCGGCGCGAAGATATCCCGCTGCTGGCCGACTATTTCCTGCGCGAGTTCACGACAGCTTACGGCCGCAAGCCCAAGGAACTAACGCCCGAGGCTTACCGCATTCTGCAGGATTATCACTGGCCGGGCAACGTACGCGAGCTGCGTAACTTGATCGAGCGGATCGTGATTCTGAATCCGCAGGTGCGTGTGGACGCGCGGCATATCCCGCTGAATGTGACGCGCCGCCCCGCCGAACGCCCCATGGACCGCTTCGGCAGCCTGGCGGAAGTTCGTGAAGCGGTGGAGCGCGAGTATATTCTGAAGAAGCTCGAAGAGACTAACGGTAATGTGACGCGGACGGCAGAGTTACTCGGGATGGAGCGGAGTAACTTGTATCGGAAGATGAAGACGCTGGGGATCGGGCCGAAGGAGTAGCGCCGTGATAGAATCTGAGCGTGCTTTCCCGAAGACCCGCGGCCCTGCCAGCGCTTGCTCTGGTTGTGATCTGCGTACTGGCGGCCGTGCCGTGCTGCGCACAAAAGCGAACGGCGAATCCGGCCGGGCTGTACCAATCATTCACGCAGTGGCTCGAACTCGACCCGGGCATCGGCACCGCGATGGTGACCGATGCTAGTGGGAACGCGTATATCGCGGTCAAGAATCCGCCGAGCGGCGGCTACGTCGCCAAGGTTGCGCCGGACGGATCGGTTTTATATAACACCGCCTTCTCTGACAACCCCTATAGCCTCGCCCTCGGCGATGCTGGATCAGTTTGGGTAGGCGGCGTCGGCAAATTCAGTAGCCAAGGTATACCCGTTTCTCGGCCGTCCCTTCCGTTCGCCGCGCCCATTGCGAGCGATCAGGTCGGCAACCTGTACGGTGTCACTGCGGACAGCAGCTACAACATAGTGGTCGTCAAGACAGATGCCTCGGGCAACCCGATGAAATCCTTTGACACCAAAGTGCCTGGCTATGCGAACGCGATCGCCGTCGATGCATCAGGCGCGGTTTATGTCGCCGGGGGTGCGGGCGCTGCCGGCTTTCCCGCAACGCCAGGCGCCCTTCACAGCGGGACAGGCACTAATACGCATGTCTTCGCTTTAAAGGTCTCCCCGGGCCTTGATAGCCTGGTCTACGCCGCCCTCATTGGCGGCAGCGGCACCGATAACGCCGCAGTGATGGCGGTCGATAGCGCGGGAGACGCTTGGATCGCCGGATCGGCAACCGTCGCAGGATATCCGGACCTCACGCCGTTCCCGCTCACCGACATCGGCTTGCCGCCGGGTGACGTAGACGCGTTTGTGCTGAAACTAAGCCCGGACGGCTCTTCGTTG
>Ga0335078_10012099_pt1 | contig 12808 bp, 12 predicted proteins | sample Lox_Sample_32_FD_206711 | JGI IMG/M metagenome (GOLD analysis project Ga0335078, IMG submission 206711) | Soil microbial communities from Loxahatchee National Wildlife Refuge, Florida, United States - Lox_Sample_3.2 | ecosystem: Environmental > Terrestrial > Soil > Wetlands | place: USA... | reverse complement strand
ACCAGCTTCTGCGCTTCGCCCTCCATCAGGCGGCCGGCAGGAATTCCAGTCCATTTGCTGACCAGCTTCGCGATGTCCTCTTCGTCCACCTCTTCCTTGAGCATGGGCGCGTCTTTTTGAACGGCGGCAAAACGGTCTTGCGCTTGCTTCAAATCGCGTTCCGCTGCGGCAATCTTTCCATAACGGATTTCCGCAACTTTGGCCAGCTCGCCGGCGCGCTCGAAGCGTTGTTCTTCCGCCTTGAGTTGTTCGATCTGTTCTTTCAGGGCCCGAATTTTGCCGATGGCTTCTTTTTCGGCCTGCCAACGCGTTTTGCGAGCGCTGGAGTCTTCCTTCAGCTTGGCTAGTTCCTTTTCAATTTGGCTGCGGCGCTCTTTCGAATGCGCGTCGTTCTCTTTGAGCAGAGATTGGCGCTCGATTTCGAGTTGTAAGATGCGCCGCTCGATTTCATCGATTTCAACGGGCAGAGAGTCGATCTGCATGCGCAAGCTGGCCGCCGCCTCGTCGATCAAGTCGATCGCTTTGTCCGGTAAAAAACGGTCGGAGATGTAGCGATGCGAAAGAGTTGCCGCCGCCAGGATGGCCGCATCTTTGATCCGGACGCCATGATGAACTTCATAGCGGTCCTTAAGGCCGCGGAGAATTGCGATAGTGTCCTCCACCGTCGGTTCCGTTACCAACACGGGTTGGAAGCGGCGCTCCAGCGCGGGATCTTTTTCGATGTGCTTCTTGTACTCGTTCAGAGTAGTAGCGCCGATGGCCCGTAGTTCGCCGCGCGCCAGCGCCGGCTTGAGGATGTTGGAGGCATCCATGGCGCCCTCGGCAGCGCCCGCGCCAACCAGGGTGTGGAGTTCATCGATGAACAGAATGACCTGCCCTTCGGACTCCGTGATTTCTTTCACGACGGCTTTGAGGCGCTCTTCAAACTCGCCGCGAAACTTTGCGCCAGCCACGAGCGCCGCCAGATCCAGCGCTACGAGGCGCTTCGTTTTCAGCACATCGGGCACATCACCGGAAACGATGCGCTGCGCCAAGCCTTCGACGATTGCGGTTTTGCCCACGCCAGGCTCGCCGATCAACACAGGATTATTCTTCGTGCGGCGTGCCAGAATTTGCATGACACGGCGAATTTCTTCATCCCGACCAATCACCGGATCAAGTTTGCCGCGGCGCGCCAGATCAGTGAGATCGCGGGCGTATTTTTCGAGTGAAGCATAAGTAGACTCGGGATTTTGTGACGTCACCCGTTGCGAACCACGCACTCCGGAGAGGGCTTGCAAAATGGCTTCGTAAGACGCGCCTTGTCGTTTGAGCAACTGCCCGGCGGGGTCGCGGTCCTCTCCAGCCAGCGCCAGAAAGAGATGCTCGGTGGAGACGTATTCGTCTTTGAAGCGCTCCGCTTCGTCAAAGGCGCGTTCCAGGACGGTGTTCAACGCTTTGCCCAAGTGTTGCTGCGCAAAACCCTGGACTTTGGGCAAGCGGCCGATTTCCCGCTCGATTTCCTGCGCCAACGCCTCGCTGCGAATGCCGAGCCGCGCCAGGAGCGGAGGCACGACACCGTCCGTCTGGGCTACCAGCGCGGCGAGCAAATGGATAGGCTCGAGTTGCTGGTTTTCGTGGCGTGCAGCGACATCGTTGGCCTGCTGCAAAGCCTCTTGCGCTTTCAGCGTCATTTTTTCAAATCGCAACATCGTGGTTCCTCACTTCAAAATTCTCGATGAAAAAGGGCTGGCTAACGCGCCAGCCCCCTTTTCCATCGTACAGCTTTCGTCTTGCCAAACAGCTTACTTCCCAGCGGCGGCCGCGGCTACCGCGGGCGCTCCGACGTTCACTTTGATCTGCTTGGGTTTGGCTTCCTCGCGCTTCGGAATGCTCAGGGTCAAGACGCCGTTCTGATAGTCGGCCTTGATCGCTTCCGGATTGACCGTGCTGGCCAGCGAGAAGCTGCGGCTGAACGCGCCGTAGGTGCGCTCGATGCGCAGATAGTTGTCCTCGTTGACCTTCTTCTCGAACTTGCGCTCGCCGCGCAGGGTCAAGACGTTGTTCTCGACGCGAATGTCCAGTTCTTTCGGATCGACATCCGGCAGATCGGCCTTGACTACGAGTTCGTGCTCACTCTCGTAGATATCGACGGGCGGAGCCCAGGTCGAGAGGTTCGACTCAGAGTGGTTGCGATCAAAAGCATCGTTGAACAACCGGTTGACTTGCTCCTGAAGGTCGGTGGCCCCGCGGAAGGGCTCCCAACGGTTGATGGCTCTCATGGTTACAGCAATCCTCCTTAGCTGAAACTGACTGCCACGGCATAATATAATCTTAGTGTTTTTTTGTCAAGTATGATTTGGAATCCCCCCGAACCGCATTTAACCTATTTAGATACAATAAAATACGGGAGTTACATATGTGTTGGCCATCGAACGGTCCAAAGCCAAAAGTTGCAGGAACCCGCCGTCTGCACGGTCCAATCGTTTCGTGACGAGATTTGTTAGACTGCCTGGGCCATGCAGCTGGATGAACTAAACTACGACCTGCCGGCGGAACAGATCGCCCAACGGCCGCTGGAGCATCGCGACGCTTCGCGGATGCTGACGCTTTCAAAGTCCGACGGCAGCTACGCCGATGATTTGTTCGCGAACTTTGCCAGCCGGTTGCGGGGAGACGAGCTATTGGTCCTGAACAACGCCCGCGTGATACCGGCGCGCCTGTTTGGGCGCCGCGCCGGAGTGCATTCCCAGCCACCCTCGCGCGCGACCCGGCAGGAACACCTGACGGGAAACGTAGAAGTTTTCCTGACGCGGCGGGTGGATGAGCAAACCTGGGAAGCGTTGGTGCGGCCGGGGCGGAAGCTACCCACTGGCGAGCGGGTTGTCTTCGGGCAAGGCGAGTTGGAGGCCGAGATCATTGCTCGGGGAGAGCTGGGGGCGCGGACACTACGATTTGTTTCACGTGACACATTTTCGGTTGCGGAGCATCTGGAGCGACTGGGGCACACGCCGCTTCCGCCTTACATCCATCGGCGGGACGAATCGGGGGATCGAGAGCGGTACCAAACGGTATTTGCCAAAAGGCCGGGAGCGATTGCGGCTCCGACGGCGGGGCTGCACTTTACGCCGAAAATTCTCGAGCAGATCCGAGAGCGCGGCGTGGAGATTTGCGAATTGACGCTCGAAGTGGGACTTGGGACGTTTCAGCCGGTGCACACGGAGACGCTGGAAGCGCACAAGATGCGCGCCGAGACCTATGAAATCCCGAGCGATACTGCCGAACAAATCGGGAAAGCGCGATCGCAAGGCCGAAAGATTCTTGCGGTGGGGACAACAGTCGTGCGGGCTTTGGAAGATGCGGCGCTGCGGGCCGTACGAAATGGCTCTTCGGAGTTGCTGCCAGGCGGACGATGCAACGCAGAAATCTTCATCTATTCCGGATTTCAATTCCGCGTCGTGGATGCGCTGCTGACGAATTTTCACCTGCCACGCTCGACGCTGCTAGCGCTGGTATGCGCATTTGCCGGGCGGGAAGAAATGCTCGCGGCATATCGCCATGCCGTTGAAGCCGGCTATCGTTTTTATAGCTATGGAGACTGCATGCTGATTCGCTGAGCAGAAAAGCGCTTAGGCCACCGCAAAACAGTTCATAAATTGCGAAGGGAGGCCGCTGGCAAGCGGGACCTCCCTTGGAAATGAAACGGCAATGCGCGGATTATTCGCTGAAAACGAACACGCGCGTCTGGCCGGCAAAACGTACTTCCTTCACTTGGCCATCTTCTCCGATCAATACGGAGTCACTGGCCGCTTTGTTGCTGCGGTCTTCCCAGCGGCCTTCCGATTGGGCGATGAGTTGTTTGCCTTTTTCCACGGTGGCTTTGGTGCCGTCAATCGAGAGCCGGTATTCGCCGGCCTGCAAATCAGCTTTGCCGAGCTTAGCCGAATGAGTGATGTTGATGGTTTTATTGATGGGTTTGGCGACGAGCGTAATAGTGGAGGCGAGCGCGGCGGCGAGCGCCAGAGAACGAAGAACGGAATTGATTTTCATGCGTGTCAATTTCCTTTCCTTAAAGGATCGAGTCAGCCGCATCTGTGCTTCCGCAGGCCGGACAGAGTTGACACGCGCGCCTCGGGGCGAGTAGTCTCACCCACAAGACACCTCGTTCTTCCTGGACTAACGGCCGGAAAGACTGTGTGTCGTCGCCCCGCGGCTGCCACCGCGGGGTTTTTGTTTGGACTCTCTCAGATGCCTGCGCAGCTCTACCCGGCTGCACCTGTATAGACGAGCAGGTTCGCGCGAATGTTTCGCCGGCCCCCGGATTTTTCGCTAGAATGGTCGCAAATTGTTTGTACAACGGCGTCTTTGCAAAGAATTTTCCAAGGATTGCATCTGAAATTTTTGAAATTTTATTGATGACAGGCAACGAGTCCAGCTATTTTCCCGAGCTTTGGCACGCCGCAAAAGTGTTTCACTTCTGACTCCGGCGGGATGCATCCACTTCCCGCTTCATCTATACTCAAGTGCATTTTGGGGATGGGCTGAATGCGGATTTTGGTCCTCAGTGATCTTCACGCGAATGCAACTGCGTTCGCAGCCGCGCTGGATGCGGCTGCGGGACGATGGGACGTCACGGTGTGCCTCGGCGATGTGGTCGGCTACGGCCCCGACCCGCACGAAGTAGTGGCGCGGCTGCGCGAGATGGGTACGGAGACGATCCGCGGCAATCATGACAAGGCGGTTGCGGGGCTGATGGACACAGGGGATTTCAATCCGGTGGCCAAAGCCGCCGTGGACTGGACGCGCGCGCAGCTCAATAGCGATGATCTGGCGTGGCTGAAGACGCTGCCACAAGGCCCGGTCGCGACGGACGGAATCGTTCTAGTGCATGGCGCGTTTCAGGACGAAGACGAATATGTCTTCACACCCGCGCAAGCTTTGGATGGTTTGCTGGATTCCAGCGCCGCGGTGACCTTTTTTGGGCACACACATCACCAAGGCGGATTCTCGTATCAAGATGCGAATCTCGAAGTGTTGCAGATCCGGCCGCGGCCTACCGAATCCTTCGCGGCATTGCGCATCGAGAAACCGAAGCGCTACTTGCTAAATCCTGGCTCGATTGGACAGCCGCGCGATGGCGATCCGCGCGCCGGTTTCGCGATCGCTGATCTCGAGCACGACACAGTAGAGTTCTGGCGTGTTCCGTACGATATTTCGTCGGTGCAAGAACGGATGCGTACGGCGCACTTGCCGGAGCCTTTGGTCCAGCGCCTAGTTGTCGGCCGCTAATATGCCGGAAACGCTGCACATTGAAACGCCGGGCGAGCCGCCAGCCGGCCGGGACCGGTCGTGGATCGCGTGGATGGGCGCAGCGACGATCGTGATTGCGCTGGTCGTGGTCATGTGGCCGGGTTCCGAACGCCACCGCCCACGGCTGCGCGAAGTGCATCTTCCGTTTGGCGCCGCGGAGCAAGCCTACGCACCGAATGTGCAAATCGAAAATCTGACACAGAGTCGCGCCGAGAATTTTCTCCACCAGGAAGTGACCATTTTCAATGGTCAGGTTGTCAACGCTGGGGACAGGCCCGTGGCCAATGTCGAAATCACGATGGAGTTCGCCGACGAGATGGGGCAGGTCGTGTTGCGCGAATCCCGCGTACTTTTCGGAGCGCAGGCTGCGCCGCTGGCGGCCGGCGAGCGCCGCGATTTCGAAATGTCGCTTGAACACATCCCGGCATCGTGGAACATCCAAAAACCGGCCGTACGCGTGTCCGGGCTGCTGTTTACTTCCAGGAAAGAATAGTCGCATAGCTACGTATAATACTTTATAATCCGGCGCTGTGGACCTCTCGGCCGAGTTGCAGGCGTGCCTCGCGGAATTTACGGCGGACGGCGCGATTGAAATTCGTGAAAACGGCGGACGGGTGGCGCCATTTTCCGGCCTGTCCTGGGAAGTGCGCGGCGCCACTGCGAAGCCGCTGCTGCATCTTTGGTCAGAGAACTACAATCTGACACGCCGCGTACTGGCGATCACCGACCATTCGGACCAGCGCCTATCGCTGGCCGTCGAGCGTTTTGGGCGAAGCAAGCCGGACCGGCTGGAATTTATCCGGCTGGAGTTCGAGCGCGATGCACGAGACCTTTCGCGCGAAGCGTTCTGCGCGTTTCTGGGCCGGCTGCTCGCGGAACAATTCCCCGATGAAACGGTTGAGAGCCTGACCGCCACTGCGGATCTGGAGCATTCCATTTCCGGCAATTACGTGCGCGGCTTGCTGCGTCGAGGATCGTCGGTCGCGGCGTTGTTAGCGGTGCCCGACGGGGAAACAACGGCGACACTCGAGGGCAGCCTCACCTTTGCATTGCTGTGGCTGGAACGTGCCCAAAGATCGGCGCGACACGGGAATGTCTCCGCCTTGCGAATCATTTTGCCGGGCGGCGCGGCACGTCATGTCGCTCATCGAGCGTCTACAGTAGCGCGGGACATTCCATTGGAATTCTATGAGCGCGATCCGATCCGTGAGGTCCTGGAGAAGATCGATCCTCTGCGGCTAGAGAATCAGGATTCCTGGTTGGTGCCGCATCGAGAATCGCAGGCATTGCTGGATGCTTCGCGAGGAGATGTGGAGCCGGTGATTGCGCTGGCGCCGCGCGCAATCTCTGTCCACCCGGTGGCGCAGTCGCGCGAGGTATGGTTGCGGTTTCGTGGTCTGGCATTTGCGCGGTGGGACGATGGGAAGATCTTTTTCGGCTGTCCTGAGGCGACCGAAGGACTATGCGGATCTTCCTTGCCAGCACTCAAGAAATTGATTCGGCAATTGGAGACGTATCGTCATCCCCTGGCAACCGAGCCGCGCCACGCCTTGTATCGCGCGCAGCCGGAGCGTTGGCTTGAGGCTCTCGTGCGCGAGGACGTTACGCGCATCGATGCTGCGCTCGATGAGCGCTTCGTCTATTCGCAAGTTTTCGCGCGCGGCTTCAGCGAGCATGGCATCCTCGACGTGCTTACAGTCACGCGGACCGGGCGGCTGGCGATCCTCGAACTAAAGGCCAGCGAGCACATCCATCTTCCGCTGCAGGCAGCGGATTATTGGGCACGGATCAACCGCCATTTGGAGCAGGGCAACTTCGCGCGTTACGGGTACTTCCCGGGCTTGGAGCTACAGACAACGCCCCCGCTGGTATATCTCGTCGCGCCGGCGCTGCGCTTTCATCCGTCTACGGATACTCTACTGCGCTTCTTGTCTCCTCAGGTGGAAGTGCTTCGGGTGGGCCTGGCAGAAAGCTGGCGGCGCGGCGTTCGCGTAGTGATGCGGCAGTAAGGGCCTAAGTTCGGCGCAAGCCGTGGGCCGTGCGTCCGAACTGCGTTAGGAAATTTCGGGATACGTGGAAAGTTGTAGTCGGTTTTCACCTGCAACAAGTAAAATGCTCCGGAGCGAATTTGCAGCAGGTGAACACCTTGGAATTTTCGGCCACGATTCGGCAAGCGGCACAGGTTTCTCTCATTGACTTAAACGGGCGGCTCACGTTTTTTGAAGTCGCCGTGCTACGGGAAAACATCACGCGGTTGGTCCGCGAGGGACGCAAGCAGATGGTCCTGAATCTTAGCGGCTTACAGTATCTCGATAGTTCCGGCATTGGCGAACTGGCGCGCATGTACGTGATGGTGGTGAAGAGCGGCGGTCAGATGAAAGTGATTGGACTTACCCCGAAGATCGAAGAAGTCCTGAAGATCACGCACCTGTACCAAGTGTTCCCGGAATTTCCAGATGAGCAGGCGGCGTTAAAGAGTTTTGTGGCCGGCGGCAACGAGCCGCCTGCAGCGAACTCCTGAATCTTTCCCTAAAAGGAGAGAAGCAGCTAAGAGCGAGTCTTAGCTGCTTCCCGGGGTGTGTCCTCGAAGTGGTTAGTTATTAATTTAGATGCATGTCGCCCGAAAAGGTTTCACTTAATCGAAAAAGTTTTGGATTTCCTGCAGTAATGGTTTCCTACTAGGCGAGTGTAGGTTTCCTTAGTAGAATAAGTATTTGCGCCAACGCTCGTCCCGGTGGCCAATGAGCCGCATCAACTGGCGTGATGTGTGCAGCGTAAAAGGCCGTGGCCGACGCGCCAGTTTCAGACCGGCTTCTTCCGGGGTGCGGTCGCCCTTGCTGTTGTTGCAGCGGTAGCAGCAGGCTACGAGATTTTCCCATGAAGAACGTCCGCCGCGGGAGCGGGGCACTACGTGATCGAGAGTAAGCTCCGAACTCGGAAAAATTCGCCCGCAGAATTGGCACGTGTTTCGATCGCGCAGCAAAATATTTTTCCGCGAAAGCGCGCGGCTCTGCTGCGGAATGTGGCGATAGGCCAGCAGCCGAATTACGGAAGGCACTCTGTGCGCGTGCGCCGCGGAATGCACTTCCGCGCTATGCATCTCTTCGGCTTGCGCGACGCCTTTTAACAACAGCACCATGGCACGCCGCACAGCCGTTACGTTGATCGGCTCGTATGTCGCATTCAGGACCAAGACAGGCTCCTGCATCAGCGACGCACGTCGCGGCGAAATCGAATTGTGGATTCTACTGCCGGCGGGGCTCTCTGAACTCGAACTTGGCGCAGCAGCACCGCCCGCATCGGGGGCGTACCGCCCTCGGAGGTCCGCCGAGTTTGGCCGGTGTGCGCTCAATCTAGCTTCGCTTGACTTTCGCCAGAGCAGGCAGGCGGTTACTTGTAGCTCGAGCTACAGTCAGCCCTACAACCGACTTGGCGCCGGAACCCAATAATGCCCGGGAACAGGCATCAAGCGTGGCCCCAGTGGTCAATACATCATCTACCAGTAAGACGCGGAGTTTGTCAACTTGGCTGCCTGGGCGTGTGGCAAAAGCGCCACGAACTGAGGTCCAGCGTTCCGCGAGACTCAGGACCTGCTTGTCCGGGCGCGGCCGGGTCCGCATGAGCAATACGGCTTTATGTGGCAAGTCGAGCGCCTTGGCCAACGGTTTGGAAATCATCGCTGCCTGATTGTAGCCACGCTCTTTTTGGCGATCGCGGTGCAGCGGCACCGGAATCACCACGTCGGCTTGCATGGCTTCGCCTTCCAGCTTCACCAGCCCGGCCAGCCGGCGGGCGAACCACGCGCCCAAGGGCTCGATTTCCTCGAACTTCAGCATCACAATGGCACGGGCCAAGGCTCCTTGATAGACGACGAAGCTGCGGGCACGCGCGAACGCATAGGTATGCTGCTGGCAAGCTGGGCAAATTCTTGTCTGCGTTTCGGTCGCAGAAAAATTCGGCAGAGGTTGCCCACAGACTTCGCATTTTCTGTGCGGTGGTGCTTCAAACGAGTCGAGGCAGACATCGCAAATCGGGACTCGACTCGCACCCGTCAGAAGCTCTCCACAAATACGGCACCCAGCGGGAAAGAACACGCTGGCCAGGGCGTCGCCGGTCTCGGCCAGCCAGCGCTGGAAACGGCCAGGCAGCCGAATGCGTGCCGCCGCTAAGCGAGTTGCGCTCATGACACGGAGACTCTACGCTCTTCATGGTGTTAATTGAAGATAAATAAAATCTAGTTTAACTGATTGCAAATCAAGAAAGCGAAGTAGGAATTGAACCCACGTCAGGCCGCGAGCAACGGCTTTACAGGAGTCCCTGCTCCATTTTTTCCTGGCACGAAATGCAGTGCTTGGCCCAGGGTACCGCTTCCAAACGCTTCTGCTGCATCTCTTCCTGGCAATTCGCGCAAACGCCATAGTCCTCGCTCTGAATGCGCTTGAGGGCGGCGTCGATCAAATTCAGGATCGAGCGATCCGTATTGGTCATGCCAAACAGAAACTCCTTCGTGTAGGAGTTAGCGGCTTTGTCCGCCAGGTCGACGGTGGGATCATCATCCGCGGCCCGGCCCTCTTCTTGCGTGCGCGCAATAGTCCTCATGAGCTCTTCGCGCCGCGTCAGCAATTTCTTTTTGTAGTAGTCCAGTCGTTTCTTGTCCATAAGAAGGTCCCGCCCCTCTGCGTACTTTTGGGGCCATCTAAAAACTCTTTAGTTTAGGCCTGCCTCCGCAAAAGAGTCAAATAGATGCTGCAAGCCCGTTCGAGGATGCAAAGCGCACATGAACGTGATGCATGTCACAGACGCACTTACGGAATGACGGGCAGCACCAAGGCCGAAGGATGCGCTTTGTCGTGATAGACCATGTTGGTGGCTTTGACGAGCCGAGTGCCGCGAGCCTGTTCCTCGCCGGTGTTCAGGTTGCGGTCGAAGCGCGGGAAGTTGCTGCTGGAAACTTCCAAGCGCAATCTGTGGCCAGCAAGAAAAACGTTGCTGGTGGCCCACAAATCCAAGATGAGGTGATAGATCGCGCCCGGATTCATCAATTCAGGTTGCTCCTGTGAATTGCGGTAGCGCATGCGCAGGATGCCGCTGGTCAGGTTTTGGGCAAAGCCGTTGGGCCAGACATCCACGAGCATCCCCGTGAAATCAGTGTCCACGGCGGAGCTGCTGACGAACAGGTCGAGCGTCACGGGGCCGGTAACCTCAAAGTCTTTCTCAAACGCAGGCGTGGTGAACACCAGCACATCGGAGCGGGCCTCGGCCGGCCGCTGATCCTCGGGTCCGATGCCAGTGGGAAGTGCTCCACAGCATAGTGAACCTCCGATCGTGGGGACCGCATCGGCGGGGTCGTAAACGAATTGATCGGGCTTTTCTTCGGAGGGCGCCGTGGTGTTAAGAGTGCCGGTTCCGGCAAGGCTGTTCGCTCCATTGCCGTTCGAATGCATGAAATATTTTGTGCTTTTTGCGCGCGCCAGCGGCCAATCGTCTTCATCACGCCACTCGTTCTTGCCCATAACGAAAATTTTGACGGGCTTTTGATTCTCGACTCCGTTGGACTCGCCCTTCAACAGCCAGTCGTACCAACGCAGCGTCATTTCATCCTGATCGATTGGAAGTTTTTCACCAAAGTCCACCGCGCCGACCTTCGGAGTATTGGAGCCACCGGCGTGTCCGCCGACATAAATAACTAAACGCTGGCCGCGCCTGGCGGCGTCGGTGCCGGATTCCGTTTTCAGCCGTTCATAATTCCGCAGCGAGCCGCCAAGAAAAATGTCGTACCACGCTGCAAAGCTGAGCACCGGCACCTGGATGTTGGCGTAATGATCTTCGATGGACCATTGTTTCCAGTAGGCGTCAAAGCCGGGATGGGCCAGCCAATCCCGGAAATAGGGCGCGATGCCCGGCGCGGACGGGGCGTCGAGCACGGCATAGTCGGCCAAAGGCAAAGTTTTGGTTTGTTCCAGCGCGCGGGCATTTCCTTGAGCGCGCCGCCGCATCGTATCGACCGCCAAGCCCGTGGACCAGGATTCGTTGAACCATTGTTCGAACGCACCGCCTTGGTACGTCCAGCCGTCGTGATAGTTCGACGCCGTCACGGTGGGACAAATGCCGGCCAAATGCGGCGGCTTGGCGATAGCGGCGAGAAATTGCGTTGCGCCAACATAGGAACCGCCCCACATGCCCACTTTGCCATTCGAATAGGGGAGCGCCGCAGCCCACTCAATGGTGTCGTATCCGTCTGACGATTCGTTCTTGAACACGTACCAATCGCCTTCCGAGCCGAATCGCCCGCGCACGTCCTGCGTGATCATCACGTAACCGCGTGCCGCTCCTCGCAAGGCGAATTCAGCTTCACCGGTCCGGTTGTAAGGAGTACGCACCAACAGCACGGGAAACTTCCCCTCGGCTTTGGGCCGATAGATATCGGCACGAAGAATCACGCCGTCGCGCATCCGGGCGGGGACATTCTGCTCGATAATTACCTGGTAGGTTTCCGCTGCGCCAGCAAAGGCGCTCAATGTCATAGCCAGAAGCGCCACAATAAATGCTGCGCGGATACAAGATGCCTGCAGACCGTGCCATTCCAAGCGGTTCTGCGCGTTGCGGGATTTGGGCATGGAATCTCCTCCTAATTGCAAAGGCGCGCCAGCCTAGGACGAGAGCTTACATGTGTCAAGCGGGAGTGAATGCAAATCTATTGGGCTAGTTTGGTGGATAGGTCGATCAACGCGGTGCGCGGTTGATTCATTAGGCAGGTGCCGGTTTCTTTCTTTCGCGGAAGAAAAGATACGCGGTCAGAGCGGCCACCGCCACGCAAACTATGGTTCCCGCGATCCAAAACTCATGAGCGGTGAAAAAGTGCAGAATCTGCCGGCCGTAAAAGCCCGCCAGAATGACCAGAATGGTGTAGCGCAACGCGCGGCCAACCACCAGAGCGGCGACAAATTTCCTCGCCGAATACTTCATGGCGCCGGCGACGAGCACAAATGGCACCAGGGGAATGGGCGGCGGTAGGAGCGCGGGAAGTGCGATGGCCGAGAATCCCCACTTCTCGAAAATCAGGCGAACCCGTTTCAGTCTCTTTTTCGAGATTCTCTCTTCGAGGGTCTTTTCTCCGCCTTTTTTGCCTAGCTTATAGGTCAAATAAGCGCCGGCCACGGAGCCGATCGTGGCGAGCACGACGTAATAGAAACGCCATTCCCATTTGTCAGTCCGTGAAGCGAGCAGAATGGTCAGTACGTCCATGCTGCCCGGCAGCGGCACCAAGGAGCTGTCCAGTAATCCCAGCGGGATAAAACCCAACGCGCCCAAATGAAAAATCCACCGCCAGATACTGCGTGTGACTGTCTGCCTCGCAGCAGCCGCCAATTCGAGCCAGAGCATAGGTAGTTGTGGGTTCCCTCGCCGGCGCAATCATGCGCAATCCGCTGGCTGGTGCCAATACGCTCGATGCGTCAATTTTCAGGCCGCTTCAGACAAGGCGAAGGCGAGTTCCTACATATTTTGCTGTAGACGGCAG
>Ga0335078_10012098_pt1 | contig 12808 bp, 13 predicted proteins | sample Lox_Sample_32_FD_206711 | JGI IMG/M metagenome (GOLD analysis project Ga0335078, IMG submission 206711) | Soil microbial communities from Loxahatchee National Wildlife Refuge, Florida, United States - Lox_Sample_3.2 | ecosystem: Environmental > Terrestrial > Soil > Wetlands | place: USA... | reverse complement strand
GGGATGAGCTGGGTTGTTGACGAGGTTGAAGAAGTCATCGCCCGTGGTAAGGCTGTCCAGTTCCGTGATCTTTCGCAAGACGAAAGCATTCTTTACGAGCGTCGGCTGGATGAGGAAACGCGTAAGGGCATCTCTATAGGAAGGGCTAAGGCTACCGACTCAATCGGAGTAGCTTACAGACCTGATGAGCGGCTGGCTCTTCTTGTCGACGCTGCCGAGCGGGTCATCATTACCTCAGAACGGTCGCATGCTTATGTGTCCGGTTTCGCCACGAGGCTGGGCATTAGCGCCGTTGTGCTTGAGCAGCCCATTGGCGCGGACGTTACCGCGGCTGCACCGGAACGACGTGAGCTGGCGGTTACAGTGCCTGCCGACATAGACGATCGGCTCGCCGTGCTTCATCGTATCCTTCACAACGAGGTGCTGGATTAGCGATGGCCGCCACAGTTGCCGCTAGCACGCTTGTCCAAGCGATTCAATCGTCACTCACTGTTCCAATAAAATCGCATTCGGCGTCATCGCCAGGCTATGACCTTTACGAGGTTTACCTTTTCGGCCTCTGCGTCCAAGCGGCAGAGTCCATCGGCATGACTGTCTCGTTCGAAGATACATCCGGAAGGCCAACAACTGCGCTGACTCTGCGCGCATCTCCCTCAGCAATCTGGAGTCAAGTTCAGCAGTTCACGCACGCTTCGCTCTGGCTGAAAGGCGTGGTCAGGTTGGAGGTACACCTGGGTATCTACGTTCGCGCTGGTTCCGGAGTCTCGCACGAGGGTGATGTTGTTGTGCTTGAGGCAACTGAAGCCGCGAGAGCTCGTGTGCAGCAGATCGACCCGCGGGTAAATCAGGCTGCAGTCATTATCGAGGCGAAGTTCCATGGTTCAAACGTCCGTCTTCGCACAGGACGGGAGTTCCTCGGTCTTGCCGTCGACCTAGGTGGCGGTCCGTCAATCTTCGTTTCAAGTTCGCCAGGGTCGTCGGTCCATCGGCTGCTCAGCTATCGAAATCGCTCGGGCCACTTCGAACTCATTCCAGGATCGACGCAGGAAAACGAGCTGAAATCTCAGGTCGCCACCAAACTCCGGGATTATCTGGCTCGCCATCCTTAGGTTGCTCAACTGGCCCGCGGTCACGCCACCGTGCCGAGCGTAAGGCTGACGGGCCTGCCGGTTTGGTCAGCTCACGCCGCGTGATGGGAGTCGAGAGCAAGGACTTCCAACTTCCGCACAACCGGATGCTGTGTCACGCGGTGTTCAGCCATCCCTCCGCGCTGAGGCGCTCAATTGCCCGGGCGACGTGAGCCTCGGTGAACAGGCGCCCTTTCCGTTCGTTCCAGCTGCGGACACGCGCGGTCACGGCTTGAACGTCTTCGGGCCTGATGTCTGTGTTATGAGTCAGGACCCAGTGCACTGTTGCAAGCAGTTCAAGCCCGTAGGCGGATGCGAAGCCTTCGATCAGGCGTAGGACGGCCGCGATGCAGTCGGATGTTTCATCGGGATGCTCGGACAGCCAGCGGCTTCCCTCGTCCTCGGCACCGGGAAGCAGCGAGATTGGGCTCAGCTTGCGGACCTCTTGGGTTCGGTCACCGTAACCCCGCAGGTAGTGGCCCTCAAGGGATTGCAGCGCATGGTTGAGGTTCTCCGCGTATGGTCCGTACCGTGCCTTGGTGAAGTTGAGCCGCAAGGGCTGACCTGCTTCCTGCAGGAGATACATCAGCTTCTGGATCTCCAGAAGCGAGGCGCCCTCTGGGGCACCTACCTGTTCGAGCTGCGTCATGCGGACGTAGCGTGCTAGCAGTGCGATCAGGGCGGCCCGTGGAAGGGTGACCTTCGGGCGCGGAGTTCCGACTTTCATCGAACTTGGCGGCGGCGCTCCTTGCGGCGGGTAGACGCGAACCTGTACGCCGGGAAGGTCGCCCAGGGCATCGATGATCAGCGGCCGGACGTCGCTCCAGGCGAGGCCACCGTTCCCGCAGCCGAGGGGAGGGATCGCGATCGACTTGATGCCCTGGTTGACGATCACTCGCCGCAGGTCGGCAAGCCCGCTCTGGATGTCGTCAAGCCGGGATTTGGCGCGCCAGTGGCTTTTGGTGGGGAAGTTGATGATCAGGTGGGGCGGGGCCATCTGGCCTGTGGGGACGACGAACATGCGGCCGAGTTGCATGTCGCCGCGCCGGCACGCGGCCTCGTAGGCCTTGAAGTTGCCTGGGTAGGCCTGCTTGAACTGGAGCGCGATGCCTTTGCCCATCACGCCTACCGTGTTCACGGTGTTGACCACGGCATCGGTGTCAGCGTCCAGCAGATTCCCCGCAACTTCGGTTAGCACGGCCATCGCCTCCCTCCGGCCTTAGTACATGGATACCCCATGGGTCTGACGGTTCAGAAGTACCATCCTGGCCGGACCAACACGCGGATCTGGGTCTGGTACTCAGTGAGTATCGCCTCTACGTTCGCTTTCATTCCGCTGTTACGCACCACCACATGGGTTAGATGACTGACCGGCAGCCGCTCGTGCACAAGGAACTCCGCCATACGGCGCCTCATCCGATCAGGGTCATCGGCTGTGTTGTTCCACATCCGGGCGCGCATGACCTCCCAGTCGACCACGCTGTCAAGAACGCTGAGATCATCGAAGATCTCGGTGACGCTCGCGGCGCAGTTGCCGTCGCTGAACAGCCACGGCAGACCCGCATCCACGACGGTCTCCACGGTCGTGACCAGGTACACCAGCGGGTCCTGCCCCTCCACGTAACTGGGAACTCCTCCGCGAGCGAGCTTGAAAAGCATCGGGGACCGGCTCGCGAAGTAGAAGGGAATGTAGTCAGCTACGCTTCCATACGGCGGCAGCGGGATCGCGATCCGCCTCCGGCTCGCCTTGATATCCAGGTCGGCCGCCTCCACCGTGAGGCACGAGTCGCGGCACACCAGACTGTCTGCTTGAAGACAACCCTTAGCGAGAATCCCAGGCAGATTTGCCACGTGGGTGAAATGCATGATCGGGTGTTGGTTCACCCTCCGGTCCATCCCCCGTCACCGACTCGTCCTGTTTGTTCGCCGCTGTCAGCACAAGGCTAGCTAATTAGAGATCACGAAGCCCTCCGGAAGGTTCCACCGCTGCTCCTGCCGATGGCCCAGCCCGGTGTTGCGACGTCGATCAGGTCATGGTCGTTGCACTGGCGGCTCCACACGTGCCGCCCAGTACACCGCCGGTTCCCCAGAATCGCTGCCCACAGTGCCGCGGCGCGTCCATCCCAACCCGGTCCGGTGACGGGTCCGAGAACGGGTCGGCGGCCGAGGGGCACGGATGTCACCGTGATCGGCGCACGGGTTGGGAAACCGTCGAATCCGCGCATTCACAGGCCGTACCGCTCGCGCGCCCACGCGAGCAGTTCGCCCTCGTTGACATCACGCACGCCGCCGGGTACTTCGGACGCGGCCTCGGCAAGAGAGCTGCGGCGGGCGAGCTGCTCGAACAGCTCGGCCTTGAAGCCGGACAGCTGGACAACGCGCTCGTCGATGCTGTCCTCGGCGATCAGCCGGTAGACCACGACCGGGCGGGTCTGGCCCATCCGGTGCGCTCGGGCGACCGCCTGCTGCTCGGTGCTCGGCTTGAGCTGCGGCTCCATGAGGATAACCACGGAAGCAGCCTGCAGGTTCAACCCCACGCCGCCGATATCGATCTGCATAACGAGCGCGGCGAATCCGTCCGCTGTCTCGAACCTCCGCATGGTCTCTGGCCGCTTGGCGACTGGCACGTCACCGTGAATAATCAGGGTCGCTTCCCCCGCGACGGTGCGGCAGAGTTCCAGAACCCGGCGGAACTGGCTGAAGACCAGTACCTTCTTCTGCCCGCCCCGGCATTCGGCGATGATCTCTCTCAGCCGTATCACCTTCGCCGATCGTTCGTCGTCGCCGGAGGTGAGCGCTCGCCGCGCACCGTTGAGGTTCCGGTTCACGAGGGCCTGCTTGCAGGCCAGGTGCTCGTTTTCACCCACCTCGATGCGCACGTCGGTCGGGATGATGCCAGGCAGTTCCGTCAGTACCTCGTCCTGGTTGCGCCGAAGGTAGAGGTCGCCGATCGCGTCCCGGAACGCCGCCGCGTCGCGGTGCGCGTCGCGGCCATCGCCGAATTGCTGGCGCAGCCGTGCACCCTGGCTGGGGTCGGCGAGATCCGCGATCGCGATGAGTTCGGCGGCCCGGTTCTCCAGCAGGGTCCCGCCCATCAGCAGCACCCGGTTGGCTCGCTCGGTGATGGACCGGACAGTCTTTGTTCTTTGTGCGGTCGGATTCTTTACAAGGTGGGCCTCATCGACCACCGCGAACCCGATCGGGGAGTGCTTCCTCGCCAGCAGGTGTTCGGCCTGCTGGAAGCTGGTCACGAGGATGCCTCCCGCCGCCAGCCAATCGCGGAACGCCGTGTCCCTGGCTGTGCCATGAAACCGCCAGCCAGCTATGCCGGTCAGCGCCCGCCGGATCTCCTGAAGCCAGGTGTCAATCAGTGACGCAGGGCACACGACCAGGTGATGCCGCTGGCCATCTGCTTCGGTTGCGTGCGCGATCGCCGCGAGCGCCTGGACAGTCTTGCCCAGGCCCATGTCGTCACCGAGCAAGCCCCGGCGGACGGCCACCGCGAACTTCGCACCGAACTCCTGGTACGGGCGGAGCTGCAGCACCAGACGCGTGGTATTCAGGACGACCGACTGGATCCGCTGCAGAAGCTCTGCGGAGAACCTCGTCGCCAGTCCGCGGCGGAGAATGCTCCGCTCCTCGGCAGTTCCCTTGCGAGACAGGAGCTGCTCTAGCGAGGCCAGGAATGACGGGGAACCCGCGCGCCACTCGCCGGCGATAGCGGAGTCGGGTTCCGCTGCGACCTGCTGTGCCCGGTCGAGTCCCGCGAGCAGCTTCTGCAGGCTTTCGACGGTCTGCGGCGAGAGCCAGGCCCGGCGGATTCCGGGTGCTTGAGACCGGACCCGGGCCTTGCGCGACGGCGTGCTGAATAACCAGGCCAGCCAGCTGGTGGCGCGCGCGAACCCTCGAATGGTCGCCAGAACCTGCTGGAGCAGGGCCGCATGAGGGGCGAGTGCCGTAACCAGCGCGAGCATAGCCAACGCGCGAACAAGGGTGTAATCCGCCGCCTTCCACGTGTTCGGGTTGCCAGGCGGGCGGAGATCTTCCGGGCGAACCCGCGCGAACTCAGTCGCCAGTGCCTTGATCTTGTGTGCTGACGCCGGGCCGATGTCGCGAATGTCGTCTAGATCTTCGACGGTGCGCTGGTGCACGTCGCCTGCGGTCGTGACGCCACCGCGGCGCAACGCCGCGACGTTCACGCCGGAGCCCCTGGCAAGCTCCTCCACCGGCCAGAACCAACTGAACGGTGTAACGTCTTGGTTTCGGTGCTAGGCGCGTCCGGCTGAGAGCCGTCCGTCGAACGTGATGTCGAAGGCGTTGAGGGCGGCCTTCCACCGGTTGCTCCATCTGGTCCGGCCTTTCCCGGTGGGGTCGAGGCTCATGATCGCCAGGTAGAGGCATTTCATCGCTGCCTGTTCGTTCGGGAAATGTCCCCGGGCGCGGACGGCGCGGCGGAGCCGCGCGTTGATCGATTCGATGGCGTTGGTCGTACAGATCACCTTCCTGATTTCCTTGTCGAATTGGAGGAAGGGCGTGAACTCGGGCCAGGCGTTCTCCCAGAGCCGGATGATGGCCGGGTATTTCTTCTCCCATGTCCCGGAGAACTCGGCGAACCGGTCCAGCGCCTCGGCGTCCGAGGCGGCGGTGTAGACGGGCTTGAGGTCCCTGGCGATCGCGGGCCAGTCTTTTTTGGACGCGTATTTGAATCTGTTGCGGAGCAGGTGGATTATGCATGTCTGGACGATGGTGCGGTCCCAGACGGCGTTCACCGCGTCCGGCAGGCCTTTCAGCCCGTCGCAGACGACCATCAAGACGTCGTTCACGCCCCGGTTCTTGATCTCGGTGAGGACCCGCAGCCAGTACTTGGCGCCCTCGCCGTCGCCGTGCTCGCCGGCCCACAGGCCCAGCATGTCCCGCTCGCCGCCGGCGGTGACGCCGACCGCGGCGCAGACCGGCCGGTTGGCGACCTGGCCGTCGCGGATCTTCACGTTGATGACATCGATGAAACAGACCGCATACACCGCATCCAGCGGCCGGTTCTGCCACTCGGACATGTACTCGATGACCCGGTCGGTGACATTGCTGATCATCTGCTTCGACACCTGCGCGCCGTACACCTCGGCCAGGTGCGCGGAGATCTCGCCGGTGGTCAGCCCGCGTACAGGGAAATCACCATGTCATCCATCCCGGTCAGCCGCCGCTGCCGTTTCGCCACGATCTGCGGCGCAAAGCTCGAGTCCCGGTCACGGGGCACCGAAATCTCCACCGGGCCGCTGTCGGTCAGCACCGTCTTGGACCGGTGCCCGTTGCGGGAATTCCGGCCGTTACGGCCCTCCGGGTCATGCTTGGCATAACCCAGGTGATCGTCCATTTCCCCTTCCAGCGCGCCCTCGATCACCCGCGCCGTCAGCCTGCCCAGCAGCCCATCCTTCCCGGTTAGCTGCAGGCCGTTCTCCCGGGCCCGCCGGGTCAGCTCAGCGATCAGCTGCTCATCACCGGGCGACAGCCTCTCGTCACCCTTACCGATCTCTGCGGGGTGCTGAGCGGTCGTCACATCCGTCACTGTGTCTCCTCTGGTGTCTGAATTACACCGTTGAGATTACAGTCCCCTGAACGTCGCCGAACAAGGGCCGTGGCCTGGCTGCTGCCGCTTTTTTGTGGCGGTTTTGACGGTCTGGTGGTGGCCGGTCACGGCTGGGGTTTGCCGACGATCTGTACGGTGCCGCGCCCGCCGTCGACGCGCAGGATGTCGCCGGTGTGGAGCAGTGTTGTGGCGTTGCCGCAGCCGATGACGGCGGGGATGCCGAGTTCGCGGGCGATGATCGCGGCGTGTGACAGGGGGGCGCCGACGTCGGTCACGATGGCGGCGAGGCGGGGGAACAGCGGTGTCCAGCCGATGTTGGTGACGGGGGTGACCAGGATGTCGCCGGGTTCGAGCTGGGCGGCTTCGCCGATGGTGGCGATCACCTGGGCCCGGCCCTGGGCGACGCCGGGCGAGCCGGGCTGGCCGCTGACCGCGTTGCTGGCCGGCGCGGGATTGACGGTGCTGGCGTCGAACAGGTCGCTGCGCCGGTGCGGGTCGGCGGCCCAGGCGAGGGGGTCGAACCGGCCGCGGATCAGGGCGGGGTAGGGGGGCAGGGCCTGGTAGCGGCGGTAGGCGGCTTTCTGTTCGGCGATGTGGGCCAGCGGGGCCCGGTCACCGGCCAGGACCGCCAGGATCTCGGGGACCGGCAGGAAGAACAGGTCATCACCGTGGCCGGTGAGGGCACCGGCCCGCTGGACGAATGACCGCATCACCCAAAACACCCGCGCGACCTCCGAGCGGACCGCCTCGCGTTCGCGGGCCGCCGCCGCCCACCGGCCGGCCAGGCGGCGGGCGGCTGCTTCCTTGCCAGGGTCGCGCCGCCGCAGCCGGTCCCAGGCCTGGGCGCGGAGCTTTTCCTGCCGGGCCAGCAGCGCGCTGGCATCGGCCGCGGCCCGGCGCAGGTCCGCGAGTTGCCCGCCGGCCCAGCCGGGGTCCTCGGCTGGGCGGGGCATGGACACCTCGAGCTCGTGCGGGCCGCGGTGACCGTAGCGATGCAGGAACGCCGCCTGGCCGGTGGCGCCGGCTGCGAGCTCGGTCAGGCCCACCAGCGGGCCGAGGCTGGCCAGCCGGGCGCGGCCATCTTCGGCGGTGAGCAAGATGTCAGCGTCCTGGTCCCCGGCAAGGGCGCGGAGCCTGCGGCGGGGCCGTGACAGCGCGCCCGCGCCCGCGCCGACGGTCGCCGCCTCATGCAGCAGCGGCGCGACCTGCGCCTGCCACAGCCCGGCCAGCTCGGCCGGGGCCGCGGCGGCGGCGATCTGGGCCCGCAGTGCCCACATGCGCGCGGGCGCGCCGGGAAGGAACCGGCGCAGCCGCCGCCGGCGGGTCAGAGCGCTCAGCCCGGCGCGGGCCGCGATCGCCGCTGCCCCGGCCAGCAGCCTGCCCCGGGGCAGCCGGACCAGGGGTATCTGCAGGCCGACGGGGATCCGCCCGTAAAACTGCTCGGTCATCGCGGCGAACCGCCGGGGGGCGATGCCGAACGCCGCCGCGGCGGACGCCGCCAGGCTGAGGTTCATGTAGAACCGGCCGCCGATGTTGCCCACCCCCGGGTGCGGGCCATACGGCAGCCCCGCGAACGGGATCGCGTCAGCCACCCACAGCCGGATCAGCGACCACGTGCACGGTGTCATCACGTCGGGGACAGCCTCCCCGACGTTCGCGTTCGACCACAGGTAGTCACCGGACAGGCTGTCGTTCCATTCCCCCCGCCGAACCGTCACCGCCCGCGATCGCGGTCACCGGGCGGGCCTGCACGACGTAGAGCCGGCCACCAGCCAGCGCCCACTCCACATCCACCGGCCCCCCCTGCAGGGCCTCGATCCGGCGGCCCAGCCGCACCAGTCCGGTGACCGCCCGGTCGCCCAGCACCGGTGCCCGGCGGCGGGACCGCGGCACCGGCACCTGAGCGGTGCCGCCGCCGGCCGGCACCGTCATGACCTGCTTGTCCGCGATCCGGCGGGTCACCACCCGCCCGGTCACGGCATCGGCCACCAGCACATCCGCTGTCACCAGCCCGCCGGCCACCGCCTCCCCCAGCCCCCACCCGGCGTTGACCACGATCCGGTCCCGGCGGCCGCTGGCCGGGTCGGCGGTGAACAGCACCCCCGATGCCTCGGCGGGCACCAGCCGCTGAATCACGACGGCCACCGCTGCGGCCCGCTGGTCCAGGTGCGCGCCCAGCCGGTAGCCGATCGCCCGCGCATTTCACAGCGAGGCCCAGCACCCCCGGACCGCCGCCAGCACCGCATCGGCGCCGGTCACATTCAAGAACGAGTCCTGCTGCCCGGCGAACGACGCCCCGGGCAGATCCTCCAAGGTGGCCGACGACCGCACCGCCACCGGCCCGCCGCCAAGCCCCGCATACCCGCGCGAAATCGCCTCGCCCACCGCTGCCGGCACCCGGCCGGCCAAAAACCGCGCCCGGATGGCCTGCGACGCCGCCTCCACGCCGGCCAGGTCCGCGGCCTCTGCCCCCGCCAGGGCAGACTCAATCACCGGCCGCAACCCGTTGGCCGCCACGAACCGCCGGTACGCCGCAACCGTCAGGTGAAACCCCTCCGGCACCGGCAAACCCGCAGCCGCCAGCCGCGCCAGCCACGCGCCCTTACCCCCAGCAACCTCCAGCACCGCCCCCCGATCGGCCAGCGGCAACGTCAACACCGGCCCGGTCATCGGCCACCGTCCCGCTCACCAGCAAGCCGAAGAGGGTAACAATCCACGCGCCGGCCCCACCATCGTGAACCGGCACAGGACCCAGCCGGCCCGGGGCCGATCCGCACCAGCCAGCCCCCTGCTCGCCGCCGGTGGCGCAGGCCAAAAGGGCACACCGCACAGCCCGGAAGGCTCTCCACCGTGCCCACCCCGCAAGTCTCTCTCCCGCGCGCCGCAACGGTAGGGGCCTTCGTCACCGGTCACCGAGAAGACAGCCACCCCTGGCCGGCACCGTGACCAAAGGGACAACCCCGAACCGGAACACGGGTGCTGCCAACCGATACGCACACACGTCCCGTCCGGCACGACACCGATGTCCCCGGCAGATCGAGACTGGCGCGCAGACCGGCGGGTCTTCGCGCGGCTGCCGCCGGAGGGCCAGCCGTGCTGTGTGCCCAGCGGCGGGCGTGAACGCGCCGCGCGCGGCGGCCAGCAGCGCTCGCCCCCGGCAGATCACATGGCTGCCCAAAGCGAGCACGACGATAGTGGGCAGGCATCCGGTGGCGGCACGCCGATTCTGAGCACGCCGCCTGGCACCGCCTCGCCCCGTCGGGCCAGGAACCAAAGGTGGTTGAGAAGCGGCCGGGGGGTCTTTCGGCCCTGCCCTGGGTGCGAAGTTGGGGAGAACCCTGGACTTGGAGGCATGGGAGCAGGAGGTGCTGTCATGCGAGCAGTCATCGTCTACGAATCGATGTTCGGAAGCACCAAGAAGGTGGCGGAGGCCATCGCCGAGGGGCTGGCCGATTGCGCAGAGGTCTCGGTGGTGCCGGTCACTTCGGCCGATGCGCACATCCTCGACGGCGCGGATCTCGTTGTGGTAGGCGGTCCCACCCACACCCACGGGATGTCCAGGCCGGGTACCCGGAAGATGGCCGGGAAGCTGGCAAGGAAGCCGGGGAGCGAGGTTGAGCTGGCACCGGGCGCGTCAGCGGCCCGGGAGTGCGCGAATGGCTCACATCGCTCGGCCGGCTGGAGGTCGCCGGCGCCGCTTTCGATACCCGGCTCCAGGGACTGCCGGCGTTCACTGGCCGGGCGTCGAAGTCCCTCCGCCGACTCCTCGCCCACCACGGGGCGCGCATCGCGGCGTCACCCGAGAGCTTCCTCGTCGAGGGCATGACCGGGGCCTTGGCCGAGGGCGAACTGGGGCGGGCCCGCGCCTGGGGCGAGCGCCTGAGTGGAGTGACTGCCTCCAAGGCGTCGCCGGGGCGCCGCCAGGCCTCCTGACGCCGTTCGCTGTCAACAGCGCGACGGCGCGGGAACACCGTGGAGCCGTCAGCGGGCCCGGCGACTGTAGTCGAAGAAGTTCAGGAACCACTCCGCCAGCTTGTGGCCCGCGGATGAGCCCGCGCTGCCAGCGCTGGCAGGGTTGTTGAGTTGCTCGCCCAGAGCCCTCAAAGCCGGAGCAAGCACCGGGCCGGCCATCGGTCTTCCGTGACCCGGCGCCAGCACGCTCGGCTCCAGCCGGGCCAGTTCAGACACAGACCCGGTTGCTGCCCGCCAGTTCCAAGTGGCAAAGCGCGGGGGCCCGCCGAGGGTGTGCCTAAGCGACAGGGCGTCGCTAAGCGAATTGAGGTTGACGGTCAGGACGGCGTCGCCCGGGATGAGGGCACGGTCTGCCTCCCGAAACAGCGCCAGGTGGCCAGGGGTGTGGCCGGGCGTGGGGATGACCTGCCAGTCCGGCAGGCCGGGAACGCCTACGTCCGGGTCGATAGGGCTCAGCCCGTCCTGCCCGGAGGGGAACATCCAGCGCCGCTCGACACCGGCCAAGGCGCCGATGATGCGGCCGGAGGGGGGCAATGGCAGTTCGTCGGGGTGCACGTACACGGTGACGTCCCACATGTGGGCCAGTTCGGCAGCGGAGCCAGCGTGGTCCGGGTGCACGTGCGTCAGCACGATCGCCCGCGGGCGGGCGCCAACTCCGAACAGGGTCTCCGCTGCGCTCCTGATCAACTCGGCCCGGCCCCGCCATGCGGTGTCGACCAAAACCCAGGTTCCGCCCGACTGCACAAAGTAGACGTTTGAGTCCCGGCGTTTCCCGGTGACCAGGCTGTAGACCCCTGTGGCGACGGTTTCCTCGAGTGTGGCGCCGTGCAGGTACCTGTCCACGTCGAATTGACGGCCCCCGAGCCAGTCCTTTTGTGATGCTTCCACAAAGCCCATATACACAACGACCCTGGGCGTGCAACCAGGGTCGTTGGTCCTTGTGGCCGCGAAGGCCCTCAAGATGCAGATCATCTCATCGCAGTGGACAACGCTCACATCGCGCTTGGAGTAAAGCCCAGACCGAGCGGCGGATCTGGCGCCTGTCTCGTGCTGGGCGACGTCACGGAAAGTGACCCAAGGGGTCTGGTTCCCGCCGGGGTTGCGCCCATGACAGCGGCGCGTTGCGGTGAATCCCGGCGGCGGAGGCTTGCCCGGTGTAACGTGGCCGGTATGATTTCCCCGATCCGGGGAAATTTCCCTCGAACAGGTGTTCAAGTCCCCCCTCGGACACTCTCGAAATGCCAATGAGGGGAGCCGTCCAGACGTGCTTCGGCGCGGACGGTGCGGTTGCCTGGCTGGTAGGTCAGCTTGAGGCCAAGTCGAACGTAGATCTCGGCCTTGTCGGCAGGGTCGGCGTCTCTGAGCACGCCCAGAAGGTCAGCTAGCACGTTCACGATTGTTGCTATCTCCTGTCTGCTCATCGTCTGCCGTGGTGCGGCTGGGCGTTTTAGAGCTTGGTATTTGGCGCGCTGAGCTTCGGTTTCGGTGATCCAGCAGGCGACGATCGTCGGGTCGCCGCCTGCGTCGAGTGCGGCCCGGTACTGGGTGAGTCTGCGGTCGCATTCGGCGATCTTCGCCGCGACGTCGTGGCGTCTGTCGTGGGACATGTCGATGGTGGCAGAGGTGGCGAGTTCGTCGATCGTGGTGGGGAGGTTGCGGGGCGCGAACTTCTGCGCGAGCCAGGTGTCGAGCCGATCGAGCACTGCATCTTGGCGGAGGGTGACGTTGAGCGGGTGGGCGACGCGGTTGGCGAGCGCGTACTCGCTGGGGAAGCGGCACCGGTAGTAGGGGGCCTTATTGGCCCAGTGGCCTTGCATCCGCCGCTCGGAGATGCCGCAGTACAGCAGGAGGTCGTGGAACCGGTGTCGGTTTTCCTGCGGGACCTGCTGGCGTCGGGGTGGGGCCGGACACAGAACAGCAGCTTGAACATGCCGAAGGTGTCCTCGACATCGCCGAAGGGTCCGGCGGGTCGGCCGCCTGGTGCTCGACCGGATGCCCGAGAACTTCTTCGCCGACACCGAGCAGGTGGCCTTCTGCACCCAGAACATCGTCCCCGGCGTCGACTTCAGCAATGACCCGCTGCTGCAGGGCAGGAACTTCTCCTACCTGGACACCCAGCTCAAAC
>Ga0335078_10012097_pt1 | contig 12810 bp, 13 predicted proteins | sample Lox_Sample_32_FD_206711 | JGI IMG/M metagenome (GOLD analysis project Ga0335078, IMG submission 206711) | Soil microbial communities from Loxahatchee National Wildlife Refuge, Florida, United States - Lox_Sample_3.2 | ecosystem: Environmental > Terrestrial > Soil > Wetlands | place: USA... | reverse complement strand
TTGCCGAAGCCCTGCTCCGAGAAAATGCAGGACGACCCCAAATAAACTGCACGCCTCGAGGAAGCACAGGCCGATCAGGCCACCAGAAAACCATTGCTTGATCGGGGTCGCTCCTGGCGCGCTCTGGGACGAGCGCTGCGCGAGTCTTGGGAAAAAACGCGGCGTAAAAAAACCTAGAACAAGCATAATCGGCGCCAAAAAAGTGATCGCCACCACCATTGTCGAATCCTCAGGGCTGGACGACTTGGGCCGAATCTTGATGATTACGTAGATCAACAGAATTCCGTACACAAGGAAAGCAGCCTTCATAAACCGGAAGACTCGCAACGCCGCCGCCGGACTCGCAATCTGCGCGCTCCCGTTCATGCGCTCATCTCCCACATCGCTGGTTCGCTCCCTTGCTCCCTCGCTCCTGCGCTTCCTCGCTCACTGCTTTTTGACCAGCCCCAGCGCTTTCACCACGGCATCATCTACCTGTGCTGTCTTGCCCGGTTGCTTGCGCACCACGCCGAAGCCGCCGCTGTAGTCCCACATCGCCCAGCCAATGCCGTCTGCCTCGAGCGCCGTCCTCACATCGTGCAGCCAGTTCATGCGCGAGTCCGGATCTGTGTGATCGCGAAACGCGCCGAACTCGTCGCAGATCAGCGGAACATGATTGTCCCGCGCCCACTGTGCAGCTTCGTCAATCAGCGAACGGATGTGGTGCGCGTCCCAATGATTTAGCCAGTAATTCTCAAGCTCGTAGCGGTTGACCGGGTCGGGAGCTTCCTTCAGCAGCTCCTGCATCGAGGTTTCCGTCGCCGGGTAGGGAATGTTGTGCGTATAGCTCCAGTACGGCACGCTCCACGTCGCGCCCTGGTGTGTGAACTCGTGCGGCTCGTAGAAGTGGAAGTTGTAGATCACGTTGCCGTCGGCGAGCGGTTGAAGCGCCAGCAGGTCCCAGACGTCGGACCAGGTGCAGCCTGTGGCGATGATGGTGTGTTTGGGCGCTTCTTCGCGAATGGCCGCAGCCACGCGCTCCTGGATGCCCGCCCAACGGTAGGAGTCGTTCACCTCCGGCTCGTTCATGATTTCGAAGAACACCCTTTCCGGATCGCGGTCCGCGTAGTGCGCCGCCAGCTCGCGCCACAGCGTCACCAGTTGATCGACACTGTCGTTCCCGTTCCGCAGTTGCTGTTTGTAGTTGTCGCTGGGATGCAGATCGATGAGAACGGCGAGCCCACCGCCGAGGATCATGTCGACCGCCTTGTCGAGGCGCTGGAGAAAGTCGTCATTCTGGCGGTAACCCCGAAATGCCGCCTCCAGCGGCGCGGCGTCGATGCTGAGCCGCACGTGATCGAAGCCGAGCTTCGCCATCAGCGCGATGTCGCCGGAGTCAATGTACTCATTGGTAAATTCGGCCGGGTAATTCCCTCGCTGGGCAAACCATTCCGAAGCGTTGATGCCATGACTGAGATGCTGCGCGCGCGCAAACGCAAGTTGCACACCGGCTGCGCGGTCCTGCGCGATAGTGTTGGCACCGAGTACAAAAAGCACAACAAGAGAAGCCAGAAACGGACGCATCACAATCCTCCATCGAGTGAACACGGCAACCATATCACGCCCGGGCATTCGACCGGGTGGCTCAGGCCGTCATCGTGCTCTCGGATGTCGAGTGAGAAAAATCACTGATGTTCGTCCGGTCTTCGTGCAGATTATCATTGGAGGTTTTTATCCCCCGGTGATTCGCCTTGATTATCTTTCGTGTTGCCTCACGGTTTTGTCGACGATCCTTGTTGCGCGCAAACAATGGTCAGGCCTGGCATTGGCCAGTGTGAATTGTGTCATTGTTTGCCTGATCGGGTTGCGCACTTCGCAGTTTGGCTTCATCCCGGCGAACCTGTTTTGTATTGCGATCTACGGATCCAGCATTCGGTCGTGGCTCAAGGATTCGAGACGAGCTCAAACTTCACCGTCAACCGACGACTAACGATTCCCATCCAGTTCATTCCCCCCAAATGAGAACGGCTCCCGGTTTCCGGGAGCCGTCAGCTTTTCGCAACTCGTTATTGGCCGGCGGAGGCGCCAGGATCAAGGTTCGATGCCTGCTCGTACGTCATGCGCAGATACTTGTGTGGATTGACGGGCACATTGTGCACGCGCACCTCGTAGTGCAGGTGCGGACCTGTGGCGCGGCCTGACTGGCCTACGTAGCCGATCACCTGCCCGCGGGTCACGTGCTGCCCGGGGAACACGGCTATGGCCGACAGATGTCCATAGATCGTCATCAAACCGTGGCCGTGATCGAGCTGCACTTCACGCCCGTATCCAGAGGCCATCTGAGCTCCAATTACGTCCCCGTCGGCGGCGGCGCGCACTGGCGTGCCGTACGGCGCATCGATATCGATGCCGGAGTGAAACGCGCCCTCGCCGTTGATGGGATCTTGGCGCTCGCCGAAGCTGGAAGCCACGCGGCCCTCCACCGGCCAGAGCGATGGCGCATCGGCCAGCTCGGTCCAGTCGCCGCCAAAGCCCGACGTGAGGCCGCCTTCCAAAGCCCGCGAGATGCGGCCGGACAGGGCTTCGCTGCGCAGACGATAGAACGTGTCGATTGAGTTGGCCACCTGTTGCTGGGTCAGATCGTCGGTCTGCGTGAGAGAGGCGGGTGTGGGCGCGGTTGCGGTCGCGTCCGCGCCGGTCCGTGCCGCTGGCTTGGCAGATTCAAGCCGGTTCTGACGCAATCCGTAGAGCGCAGTCACTTCATTGGCCAGCGCGCCCAGTGACGCGACCTGCACGCTGCGATTCTGCGCGATCTGCTGCATGCGCTGATAGTTCTGCCGCAGCGTCTCCCGCTCGGCTCGAACCTGATTGTAACTTTCAGTTTTCAGGAGCATGCGCGTGTAGGAGCCAGCCAGACCTACGATCGTGAAGGCACCGACAATCGCCGCGCACAGAAAGCCGTACGCATACTTCAACGGGACTGGAATCTTGCGAAGCTGCCCGTCGTCATCTCGCGCAACGAACAGTAAATAATAGCGCTTTCGCAACATTTGCCTCATGACCCCCGGTGACACGAACAACGCGTTCTGATCACGGGGGAGGACTGCACGCGCGAGCAAAAAGCCCGCGCGAAGTGAAAAAGAGCCCAGCGGGTCAGATACGATTACGTTTGTTCAGGCTAACAGAACTTTAGTTTGCCGGTCAACGAAAAGTCCTTTCGCCTGTTACTTTTGCCTCCTTTCCAAATCTTCGCCTCAAAGCCCCTGCAAAATGTCGTTAACACGGGTTTTATCAGCGACATCGGCGGCGGCTCGATGCCTGTGGAAAACCCGGCGGCTCGTAGCAGAATCACGCGTCGCGAGCGCTGTTCCGGAATTCGGAAGCTCTCCGCAGCGCTCTATCCTATCCTCAATTACGATGCGCTCAGCCTCTTTCGTGTCAACCTCTTCCCGCCAGATTGGTGAACGGGCACTTGTCGCGCGCATCCGCAACCGCGCACTGCGACAAACAAGCAAGGACTTACGCTTGAGCATCGGCGACGATTGCGCGCTGCTCCGCTTGCGCACCGGCGAGGAGCTGGCCGTCACGACAGATCTCTCGATCGCCGGCCGGCATTTCCAGCTTGAATGGCATTCGCCTGAGGCGATCGGCCATCGCACGCTGGCGCGCGGCTTGAGCGATCTGGCCGCGATGGGTGCGCGCCCCGTAGCAGCGTTCCTTTCACTTGGATTGCCGCCACAAATAGTCGGCAGATGGCTGAATCGTTTCCTCGACGGCTTCTTCGCCCTCGCCGATGCAAACAAGACGCCTCTTGCCGGCGGAGATCTTGCTGAATCGCCGGCAGCCGTTGCCGATATCGTGCTGATCGGAGCGGTGCACCGCAGCAGAGCTCTTCTCCGTTCAGGGGCGCGACCGGGCGACCTGCTCTATGTGACTGGGCAACTCGGCGGCGCCAGCGCGGGCCTCGCTCAACTCAAAAAACTCGCCGAGGGGCGACACAAGCGCGCTTCAAAATCGAAGCCGGTGCGGGAATTGCGCATTCCTCCCGATCTGGAAGATACCCTGCAGCCTCATCTAAGTCCGCAGCCGCGCCTCGCGCAGGGACAATATCTGGCGCGCCATTCGCTGGCAACCGCGGCCATTGACTTGAGCGACGGCCTGTCCACTGATCTCGCGCATCTCTGCAACGAATCCGGCGTCGCCGCAGAGCTCGACGCGGCTGCTTTGCCCATCCACTCCGCGGCAAACCTGGCGCAGGCCCTTCATGGCGGCGAAGATTATGAGCTTCTCTTCACGGCGCCTCCTTCGGCTCGAATTCCGCGCAATATCGCAGGTGTTCCCGTCACGCGCATCGGCCGCATGGTCCGCGCGCGCGCCGACAGGCCGCAAATCATGCTTGTCACCCAGAGCCGATCTCGTCCGCTCGAGTCCCGAGGTTGGGAGCATTTTTCCTAGACGCGGTTGCGCAAGCAAAACGTCAGCCCTTCATCACCCGTTCCAGACCCTTACCAGAGCGCTGCCATAGGTCGCCGTCACGTAAATCCACAGCGCTGAGAAGACCACATGCATCAATGTGCGAAACCTGTCGCCCCGCCAGACGGCGGCGTCGTACGCGAACCACTGCGCCAGCAGACGGCACAGCCAGAACACCACCATCCCGGCAAGGACGGCACGGCTCAGCGCAGACGGCTCGAGCAGCGCGCCGGCGCAAATGAAGGATACGGCGCCTGCCATCATCACTCCCATCCCGATAAAGAATGTGTGCACGAAGAACACTTCCCGTGTGAACAGTGAGACCGAAGCAAGCTCCCGCCGCCATCCGAAGTAACGGTCGAAGTAGAAATGGCTCAGGCCCAGCAGCATGAGCAAGGTACCGACTACACGCAAGTGAACGTCGAGTGTCATCGCGCCCTCCGCAAAACGAACACATGCACGAACCGGGTCAGTTCGAACTTGCTGCGCACTGCAAGCCCCGCCTGCTGCGCTACATTGCGCCAAACCCGCTGCGGGAAAAAATGCAGAAAACCCGGTCCGAAGGCCAGAAAATTCCATTCATCGCGCGCGTGCTCCACTAACAGGCACTCTCCGCCGGGCGTAAGCACGCGCGCAATCTCCAGAAAGAACTTTACGCGCTGCTCCTGCCTGCGCAATTCGTGCGCAGCAAAGATCACAAACGCTGCGTCAACTGTCGCGTTTTCGAAGGGCAACGCGTCGTATCGCGCCGGCGTAGAAGGAAGCACAGCGCGATTCGCCCGGTGCGCCTGGCGGATTGAGGCCTCCGTCATCATGGCAGGATCGAAAAGATCCACTGCCTCGCCAATCGACTCTGGAAAAATCGCTTGCAGCAATCCGCTCGTTTCATCCCAACCGGCGTGTATATTGATCCATCGGCGAGGCGCAGCCGCAAGCGCGCGCTCGAGCCAATGCAGGTCGTAGAGCGGAAAGCGGTCGTACACGTAGTGCGAAACTGCGAGTGACGCAATCAGCCAGAAAAGAGCAGGTGCAGCGCAAAGCATAAGCGCTGCCCGGCCTGAGGCAGGCAGCCTCGGCCAGGTAATCGCCGCCGCGAAAATGCCCAGCGCCGCTCCCAGGTACATGCGCCAGTTGAATTGAAGAATCTGCATTACGCCCTGGTAGGGTCTCCGCTCCAGCGTTCCGTTCATGCGATCCTCCTTCCCCGCTGCCAGGCATAGGGAACGTCGTGCACATAAAATGCGTTTGCCAGCACCGGCGCAGCCCGGCAAAACGGCTCGTGTTCAAAGAAGGAACAGCGCCGCACTTCGACGGCGACCGGCTGCGGATTCCACTGCTGCCGCTCCGCCCGAACCGCGATGATCGCGCTCGTCTCTTGTTCGTAATCGAACGTGTAGGGCAGCGGCCCGGCGAACCGTCTGGCCTCCCTGGGCGAAGCAAACGGCGAGCCTGCCGGCAGTGCTGCTTTTTCTTCTGCCACGCGCGCAACTACATCCAGATCCGCCTCACCATCCGGCGTCAGCACCGTCCAATGGATCTCGTCGCCGCAATCGTCGACCTTCGCTTCGCAGAGCGCGTAATTGTAATGCGTCAGCAGATTCCCTGCCCATGCCATCAATCGCCGATTGCTCTGGCTGCGCAATATCCGCAAGCCGCGCAGCGATTGCCCTGCAGCGAGCCGCGTAAAGATCCGGTAGCCGCTCAAGAAGAAATCGCTCCCCATCGCAGCGGGCAGGAAGCTGGGTCGCAGACGCTCAGTTTCAACCAGCGCCACAGCGAGAAACGCCTTCCCCCGCCAGGTATCGAGCACCAAACCATCCGGCAGCAGGGGTTCCAGCACTTCAGGCGGAAACGCATAAGTGAGTGCCAAGGCACGGCGGAAGAAAGCCGTGATCGGAATCGGATGGCGTTTCAGCAGATGCAGCACGGCGCACCTCCCTCGCTGGTTTCGCCCAGACGGCAAACGCTGACAACTCCCCAAAGCAACGAGCGATCCTTGATGGCCAGGTTTGACCCGACCCCGGCATTCGGTTCGCCGAAGCTGCGCGAGACAACAACCGCATTCGGAGCGGCGGCATCCTGGACAGCCGCGGCAAGGCGCCGTCGATATTCGTAGGAGACCCCATCGCCAATGTTTGAGAGCACAAAGGCATCGAACGAACCGGGATTGCATCGTTCGAGGAAATCAGCCGCGTCGGCGCACACAAAGCTGATCGGCAGAGCCTTCTTGTGGTGACACATCATCGGCTCTCCCGTCAACAGCAGCACTGCAAACGGATTGTCACGATTGCTGTGTGTTGCCCAGCCACGCCGCAGGCGTTGGCGAAACTTGGGGCCGAATTCAGCAGGAAGCGCCGAAACGAACGGCCCGCGATAGCACAAGCGCAGAAGGCGCGGCGCCAGGAGCCCGTCGACGGTTGCTCGCCATGCCGCAGTGTTCAGCTCGCGGTCCCAATAAGCCACTTGCTCACTGCAGCAAGAAAGATTCAGAAAATGGTCGAGCTTCTGTCGCGTCCAGCCGCAGAACGGGGCCAAGCGGCGCCCAACAGCCAGCAGACGCTCAGCTATCCCGTCGCGCGGCGGGCCGCCGGCATTGCGCGCTTGTGCGTATTCGATTTGTGCCGGACTGATATCGACGGCCGTTACGCGATTCCCGGCCGCTGAAATTGCCTGCGCAGTGGTTCCCGCGCCCGCAATACAAAAAACCCGGCTGCCGCAAGGGATGGCCTGCAATTCGATCTCCGGATCTTCGTAAGTCTGGCCGAACATCAGTGAGCCGGCTCTGAAAGCTCCATGCCGCCACACCGATTCGGCTGGCTCATGCAGTTGCAACATGGCGACGTCCTTCCGCTGCGGTCCAAATGAGCAGCACGAACGCAAAATTTTGCAGGATCATTCCCGCCGGATCGGGAATGAGTTGGCGGGCCCAGATCACTCCACCAGCATTCATGGCAGCCAGCAAGACGGTTTGTACAATGGCAGCCCAGCGCATCTCCCAGCCCGTCAGAACCCATGCGCCAAGGAGGCACTCGGCGACCCCCAGCAACACGAGCGCCACACGACCGCCTACCGGACCGACGAACGGAACTGCCGAGATGACGGCCAGATGATGCGGAGCCCGAGCCAGCACCTTGCACCACAGCCCCTGGTAAAGCCAGACCAAAGCAATGGAGATGCGAACGAGTTTGTGATCCACTGTCCAACCCGTGTTCACGCCCTTCCCCCTTCCTGTCCGCCGAACTGCGCTACAATCTCTCGATTTCCGAAGATATTGAACATGTTCAAATTTAGGATGCATCAACCCACGAGCGGATGTCAATTAATTTTTGAACATGTTCAGTGACAGAGTCAGCAGAGGCTCCTGCGCCGCGCGGCGGTCCATTACAGCCGCGATATCTTATTTATTTACAAGGTGTTCCCGTTCATTTGCCGCGGCGCCGATCAGCTTCTCGAGCGCTCATGCCGCCCAGTCACGCCCGGCCGAAACGGCGGGCATTCCCAGTCCGTCACGCCCCGTCCCGCTGGGCTCGTGCCTCCTTGACCATGATGAGGAACCTGCGCGCCAGCTCGTGGATGGTTTCGCCTTGTTTGTTATTGAGCGCTTCCCTGGGCAGCAGTTCGCTCCCCACCCCGATGGCGTGCGCGCCGGCGAGAATGTAGTCGAAAGCCGTCAGCTGATTCACGCCGCCGCTCACGATCAGCGGCACCTGGGGTAGCGGCACTTTGAGCGCGCGGATGTAATTCGGCCCTCCAGCGGTTGCCGCGGGGAAGATTTTCACAAAATCCGCGCCTGCTTTCCACGCGGCGATTACTTCAGAAGGTGTCAACGCTCCAGGAAACGAGACGACATCTGCCTGCCGTGCGCAAGCCATAACTTCCGGAACAAATCCCGGACTCGTAAGAAAGCGCGCGCCCGCATCGAGGCAACGGCGAGCCGATTCCTCATCGAGAACGGTTCCAGCGCCGACAATCAGATCGGGAAAGCGCTTTGCTAGATCCTCAATGACCTGGAGCGCGTGAGGCACAGTCAAGGTGACTTCGAGCACGGGAATTCCGGACTGGTACAACGTCTCGGCCGCAAATCGCACGTGCTCGGCATTCTTGACGCGCGCACTGGGTACGATGCCGGTTTCGGCAATCCGTTTGCGAACTTCCTTGCTTTGCATCGAGCCTCCGCCCGGAGCTTGCTTCGCATGATGAAAACTGCTGATGAGAATTAAAAATCATTGGACCGCTTCAGCCCCTGAATATTTCATCAAAACACGTGCAGCCGAACCAGCACGAGAACCGCAGGCAATGCATTTTAACTAAGCCGGGAGACATGTACGATCTTCTCAACAACCTGCTCCGGCGTCAGTGAATCGACCACGACAGAGACGTGCGCGGTCCGGTAGAGCGGGATCCGCTGTTCATAGCGGCGAGCGAGGTTCGCCTCGTCGGCAAGGATGGGCCGCAGATGTTCCGTGCCGGCGCAGCGGGCGAGCGTCGTGGCCAGTTCCACCTCAAGATGGACCAGCAGAGCACGCGGCGCGTTCAGAAGCAGCGAGCGCGTTGTGGCGTCCTCAATGGCTCCGCCGCCCAGCGCTAATACGATCGCATCTTCTTCCGCCAGGCGCGCGATGGTCTTACGTTCGCGCTCGCGAAACGCGGCCTCACCCTCGCGCAGAAAAATCTGCGGTATCGTGAATCCGGCCTCCGCCACGATCACGTCGTCGGCGTCAATGAATCGCCAGCCGAGCCGGTGTGCCAGCAAAGGTCCCACGGTGCTCTTGCCCGAGCCCATGAATCCAGTCAGCACAATCCGCCGCACCGCACTCTCCCGGCTGTTTTGGCTTTTGCCCATCGAATTCACGTCTTCCAGTATAGGAAGCATCCTATTCCCTTTCTCCCTCAGTTACACGGTCCTTGAGCACTGACCACTGACCACTGATCACTGACCGCTTAAGACATCACCATCACCACCGCTCCGGCTGTAATCAGCAGACCTCCCGTGATCGCTGCAGTATTCAGCTTTTCGCCCAACAGGAGCCAGGCAAACACCATCACCAGCGGAACGCTCAACTTATCGAGCGGAGCCACGCGCGACGCAGGTCCCAGTTGCAGCGCACGGAAGTAGCAGAGCCACGAAAGCCCCGTAGCGAGGCCGGATAGCGTCAGAAAGAGCAACGTCCGGGCGTCGAGGGAGCGAATCTCGCCGTGCTTTCCCAGTGCCATCGCGATGCCCCACGCAAACACCACCACGACGCTGGTGCGCAGAGCTGTCGCCAGGTTCGAATCGACATGCGCCACACCCACCTTGGCCAAAAGGGCGGTGGCTGCGGCAAACACCGCCGAAAGCAGCGCCCATCCAATCCAGCTTCCACTCATATTCATCGTCCAGCTCATGCACCTCAGCATACGCGCCGCTCTCGATCCAAGCATTCACTCCGTTTTACCGAAGAAGCCTCTTCCGGCTCAAAATCCCCGTGCTATGATCCCTGCATCCGCCCCCCGGCCGAAATTGAGGAGGTTTCTCTGTGAAAAGTTCCCTTATTTCCCGGGGGACCCGCAACGCGGGTCTGCGTCTGAACCGATTGGTTCTCCCGGCGATTCTCACTGGCAGCATGGCCATCGGTTGCGGACCCCAAGCGGCGCAATCGCCGCTGTCGCCACTCTTGCCACAATCGTCGAAAGCGACTCAATCCAGCCTGGTTGGCCAATGGCGCACGGTCATGCTGGGTGACGTCACCGTGACGATTACGATTCAGGCGAACGGCCAATACATGCAGGTGGGAGTCCCGCAAAACGGAGGCACGCAGACGGCGCAAGGCGGCCCCTATTCGCTGGTCGCGCCCAACACCATCGTCTTTGCGGTTAACGACTGGTCGCCGAAGACCAGGATGATTTATGTTCCGGACCCCGGGCCTGTTCCCTCGGTTCCAAACCCGGTAGGACCATATCCAGGCCCGCAGGGCCCGCAGTGGCAGGAAGAGGCGATGCCCCGGCCGCCCGGGTCCAGATACGCGTATGTGTTCAACGGGCCGAATACGGTGACCCTGAACAACGAGCAGGCGCGGGAGACGATTACGTTTACGCGAGTGACGGCAAAATGACTTTGCCCGCCGTGCCAACGGCACGCCCCCGCCATCGGCCGGCATCGGCACGCCAGCATCCTTGTGCGGCTGATCGCGATAAAATTTTATCATGCATCCGATCACACGCATCGCTGTCGCCGTGAGCACCGCGCTCGCGCTGCTCGCGGCAAGCGGCTGCGGATACCACACTTTGGGCTCGGCCACGCATCTGCCGCCCGGCGTGCATACGCTGGCTGTGCCGGAGTTTGCCACGCGCACCGAAGCCAGCGGCACTGAAACCGCGCTCACTGAAGCCGTGATTCGCGAATTCGCCGAACGCACCCGTTTTCGCGTCACTGCAAGTGCCGACTCAGACGCCGATGCTATCCTTCATGGCACCATTCTCAAGCAGACCACCACGCCGCTCACCTACAACGCCGCCACGCAGCAGTCATCCAGCTTTCTTATCACCGTCGTCCTCAGCGTCACGCTCACCGCGCGCGACGGCCGCGTCCTCTACGAGAACAAGAACTACACGTACCGCGAACAGTTCCAGGCGACGACCAACCTGCCCACATTCATCCAGGAAGATCCTGCGGCCATTCAGCGGCTTTCACGCGAGTTTGCGCGGCAGCTTGTCGCCGACGTGCTTGAAGGTTTCTGAGAAACCGGATCGCTTCGCTCCACTTTCTCCGTTGACACCGCGAGAGTTGCGCCTCTATCGTTCCACCCAATGGTCTGACCACAAATCAGGAGTAGTCATGCGCTCCCGCCCGCTCCGTCCAGCGTTGTTTCTTGCCGTCTGCGCGTCCGCGATCATCCTCCCGGCTCACGCGCAGGACAACATGCGCGGCGCGCCTTACAACGGCTACACGGGCCAGGTATTCGATACACGCGGCTACGCGTACGATTACCTCGTCGATAGCGGCCTTCCGCAGGACAAGCCGGATCAAAAGAAATTCAAGACTCTCCAGGCTGCTTACGCCGCCGCGCCCGCTGGTACGCCCGACCACCCCACCGTCATCGGCATCAAACCCGATGTCTATTTCCTTCGCGGCGGCGACACCGAAGCCAGCATGACCATCACCAAGAACTACATCACGCTCCTCGGCCTCACCGACGATCGCCGCAACGTGGTTCTGGCCGACAATCGCGGCAACAAGGAGGGCGCCTCGAATAACGGCTACATCCTCGTCGTCAATGCTACCGGCTTCACGATGATGAATCTCACGCTCGTGAACTACTGCAATCTCGACTACGAATACCCGGGAGATCCATCCAAGAATCTCAAAATGCGCTCCCCGGTTATCACGCAGGCTGTCGCCCTGCAAGCCGATGGCGACAAGCACGTCTACTCGCACGTCGCTTTCCTCGGCCGGCTCGACACCACGTTCATCCGCACCATGCGCTCTTACTTCACCCACGTTTACATCGAAGGCACCGACGACTTCATCGGGGGCGGCGCCGTCGGAGTCTGGGAAGACTCTGAAGTCTACTTCCCCACCGGCAACGGCGCGATGTCGTCCTCAGGCATCGCCTTCATCGACACTGTCTTCAAAGCCGAGCACGGACTCGAGTTCTACAAGAGTTTTCGCAATCCTGTTGCGCTGATTCACTGCACCATGCCGGTGAACACGCCGCGATCGCCTGTGGCGTGGATGGTTTGGAAAACGCCCGTCCGCCAGAACGTTTACGCGCTCACTTACCAAACCAAAGACGCGACTGGAAAACCTGCCGTAATCTACGACAGCATCGTCGGCCCACGCGCATTCACGCTGTCGCGCCGGCTGAGTGTCGAAGAGGCTCGCGCCTTCAACCCGTGGAACATGCTGCGTTCCACGCCAAACGGTCAGGTCGACGACTGGGATCCCGCCGGCGTGCGCGCCAAGTATGAGCAGGACGGCAGCGATGTCTTTCGAATGAGCCTCAATGCGTCGGCGCCAGGTGCCGTGCATTCCGCCAGCTCAGCCGATCCTTTCGCCAACAACGAGCCGCCGGGCAACACCTCCATCCGCACCGGCGGCTCTGAAGCCACGCTGACAGCCAACGTGCAGCCACTCCGCGCTTCCGGCACTCCGATTCATTGGTCGACCGACTCGAAGCTGATCACGCTCAGCGACGAAACCGGACGAAGCATCACCGTCGCCGGCAACAACACCACCGATCGTGCGCAATACGCCAGCGTGCGCGCCACTGCGGCCAACGGTTTCTATGTCACCTCGTACATTTACGTTGAGCCCGCTTACATCGATCCGCCCACTTTCACGCGCATGCCGGTTCTCGCTCCGCCAGCCGACAGCAAAAT
>Ga0335078_10012096_pt1 | contig 12810 bp, 11 predicted proteins | sample Lox_Sample_32_FD_206711 | JGI IMG/M metagenome (GOLD analysis project Ga0335078, IMG submission 206711) | Soil microbial communities from Loxahatchee National Wildlife Refuge, Florida, United States - Lox_Sample_3.2 | ecosystem: Environmental > Terrestrial > Soil > Wetlands | place: USA... | reverse complement strand
TACGCCTCGGCGCTGGAAGAGCTCAAGCGTGCCAAGCAGGCGGGCACTCCTTTCAGATTGATGCTTATGGATGGCTGTCTTGCGGCTGGCCGCGCACTCGATTTTGCGGGAAACAACGGCAATGGAGGCGGAATCGTCGAAAGTATCATTCTTGCTGTTGCGTCGACTTATCTTAGCCGCGACCTGGAACGAGCGCGGCAATTAGGCGTTGAACTGCACGTGGTGAAGCCAATCTCGCGGCACGATCTGCTGCGAGTGATCAGAAGCGCGCTGCTCAAGGGCGGATCGAGGGTCGAGCAGCTTGCTCGAGAAACCACCGCTCTGAAGCCGGATCGGCGCGCGCTGCGAATACTGCTGGCTGAAGATTCAGAAGATAACCGCGTCCTGGTCGAAGCTTATCTCAAACAAACGTCATATCAGTTGGAAAGTGCCGAGAATGGCGAGATCGCGGTTTCGAAATTCACCAGCGGAAAATACGACCTGGTTTTGATGGACATGCAGATGCCGGTCATGGACGGCTATACGGCGGTCAGAGCAATGCGAGCGTGGGAGCGCACGCACGACGTGAAACGTACTCCGATTCTCGCGTTGACCGCGTACGCGCTCAAAGAAGAGATCGGCAAGAGCCTCGACGCTGGTTGCGATGCGCATCTCAGTAAACCGATTAAGAAGCGAACGCTACTCGAAGCTATACAAGAAGCGACCACCCCGGTGCCCGAGATCTACGAAACGACTGTCGCGGAAATCGATCCGGAGCTTGCGCCGCTGATGCCCCGATTCCTCAAACGTAAGCGGGATGATATTGTGACGATACGCGATCATATCGAGCAGAAAGACTACGAGACCGTTCGCGTCTTGGGCCACAACATCAAAGGGGAAGGTGGGGGTTACGGTTTGGACGCACTCACCAGGATCGGCAGCTCAATCGAAGAGGCGGCTCAGATGAAAGACTCTGAACAACTGCACAGCCTCGTTGACGCCCTGGCGGTTTTTCTCGCCAAGGTCGAGCTGCTCATGTCTAGCCGCACTGGAATCGTCGCGTAGGTTGACGCGAGGAGTTGGGGTCGCGGAGGTTTGCCAGACTCGATGGCGATACGTGTTCTGATAGCAGACGATTCAATCTCAATCCGGGAACTCTTGCGATGGCAGCTCGAACGCCTGGGCTACGAAGTTGTGGGCGAAGCTGAAAACGCGACCCAGGTCGTGTCGCTGTTCAGATCGCTGAAGCCCGACGTGGTGACGCTCGATCTGGTGATGCCCAACGAAGACGAGATGGACGCTCTTACCGCCTTCCGCTTGATGAAGAAGGAAGCGCCACGCGTTCCAATCCTGGTGCTGAGTGCGGTTCCCTTCAACAAGACGCGCGAGCTCTTCATGGAAGAGGGCGCCTTCGAGTACGTGGTCAAACCTTTCGGGCGGAATCTGAAGGACGCTCTGCGCAAGCTCGAGCGCGCTTTCCCCGAGCTCAAGCCGCAAGGACTGCTCGGTCGCGTGCGCAAATCCCACTGAACCGATCCGATCTTTCGCAATTACGATTTCTTGCGTTTTTTTGGTTTGCGCTTCGCGGTTTTGGCGTTGCCGTCGGCCGCCGCCGGGTTCTTTTGCATCTCTTCGAACGCGCGCCTGGTGACCGCGCCGATCGTTTTCATCGATTCACCGGTGAATCGTTCGAAAGCACTGGCCATGTTGCGCGCCGATTCAGCGAACGCTTTCTGCTGCGAATTGATCGCCGCCATCGTGGCGCTGCGGAAACGCTCGCCCAGACCGGCCATAGGCATTTCGCTCAATCCTTTTTTTAACGCGGGCGCGGCTTTGCGAATTGCTTCGCGCTGAAGCTCGAACGCCTGCTCCAATCCTTCGCGAAAACGCTCGCCCGAGGCCTTGAACGCGTCCATCATCTGGCGATTGAATTCTTCGAGACCGGGCGACATCTTGAGCGAGCTTTTGATCGCCTGACGCTGCGCCTCGAGTCCCTTTTCGAAATGCTTGTTGAAGCGCTCGCTCACGTCGCGAAAGGCCTTGGTTAGATTCTCGCTGAATTGTTCAAAAGCGTTGGTACTCTTCTTTGCCATACTTCCTCCTCACGCCGGCCGTGCGATTCGGTGAAACGGTTGAGAGTCAATTCGCTCCGAAGCCCCAACTGCATTTTCAGGCTTGCGCAACCATACCCGCCGGGTCAAGCAAGCAGTTTTGAAGAAGCGTGCTTGCACGAGCCAAAAGTTCTAAGATTCGGGGTCATGAAAGGACCAATCCCGAAAAACGAATCGCCCCCTGCGGAGGCAATTCCCGCCGTCCCGCTGACGATGGAAGGTTTCGCTGTTCTCCATCAGATGTTTCGGATCGCGCGGCCTCGATGGAGAGCGCTGGATGCCGCGCAGCAAAAGAATGTCGTATCGGAGGCAGTACGGACGCTTGACGAAATGGGTCGGCGCGAGGATGGCGAGAGCGCAATCTTCTCGCAGCTCGGGCACAAGGGCGACCTTCTGCTGGTGCATTTCCGGCGCACCTTCGACGAGCTCAACAACGCCGAGCTGATGCTGGCGAATCTCGAACTGAGCGATTACCTCGAGCCTACGACGTCGTATCTCTCGGTTATTGAGCTTGGTGTCTACGAGGCCTCGGTCGCGCTCTACCAGGATCTGATGGCCAAGGGTCTTAAGCCTCATTCGCCGGAATGGAACGCCGGCGTCGCGGAAGAGCTGGAGCGTCAGCGGGTCAAGCTCGCGTCGCGGCTCTATCCGAAAATTCCGCCGGGCCGCCACCTGTGTTTCTATCCGATGGACAAGAAGCGCGAAGGTGCCGACAACTGGTACCGGATGCCGATCGAGAATCGGCGCGATCTGATGCGCGAGCACGGCATGGTGGGACGGCGCTATGCCGGCGCGGTCACGCAGATAATCTCGGGCTCGATTGGCTTCGACGACTGGGAATGGGGTGTCGATTTGTTCGCCGACGATCCGCTGGTATTCAAGAAACTGGTGTACGAGATGCGCTTCGACGAGGCCAGCGCGGGGTTCGGCAAGTTTGGCCCCTTCTATTTTGCGATTCGGCTGGAACCTTCTGAGCTCGAAAAGACTTTAACATTATAGACGGCCGAGAGGTGGGCCGTCCGGTGTGTGGATGGTCCGCTCGGGCTGGGAATCAACTACATCCGGGTAATCACTACATGCCTAATACTTTGCAGGGACTTACGGTAATCGATCTTACGCAAAACGTCGCCGGCCCCTACTGCACCCAATTGCTGGGCGACTTCGGCGCGACGGTTTTCAAAATCGAGCGGCCGGGCACGGGCGACGACGCGCGAAGCTGGGCGCCGCATACGAACCAGAACGTAGCCACCACCTTTCTCGCGTTGAATCGCAACAAGAAAAGTATCTGCGTAGACCTCGACCATGCGAAGGGACAGGACGTCCTGCGCAGGCTGGTAGGCAAGGCGGACCTGTTCGTCCATTCGATGAGGCCGGACAGCGTCGAGTCGCGCGGCTTCGGCTACGAGCGCTTATCAGCCGAGAATCGCAAGCTGATCTATTGCTCGATCAGCGCCTTCGGCGAAGTTGGTCCGCTGAAGAATCTGCCCGGCTACGATCCGCTGATCCAGGCCTACACCGGTATCATGAGCGTCACCGGCCATCCGGGACAGCCACCCGTGCGCGCCGGCGTCTCGATCGTCGATATGGCGACGGGGATGTGGGCCTTCATCGGGATCATGGCCGCGGTGCTGGAGCGCAGCCGAACCGGGCAGGGCGCCCGCGTCAGCGCCAGCCTGCTCGAGACCGGCGTCGCCTGGATGACGCTGCTGATGACCAATTACATGGTGACCGGGCGAGTTCCCGAAAAAGCCGGCTCGGGCTCGCCGATGATCGCGCCGTACGAGGCCTTCCAGACGGCGGACCGTTGGATGCTGATTGCGGCCGGAAACGAACGGTTGTTCGCCAACCTGTGCAAGGTGCTTGACCTTTCGGAGCTGACCAAAGATCCAAAGTTCAGCGCGAACAAACAGCGCGTGGTTAATCGCGTCGAGCTGCATCAGATTATCGAGAACGTCACCAAGAAGCGGCCTTCGCAGGAATGGGTCAAGTTGATGCAGGACGCGGGGGTCCCGTGCAGCTCGATCAACGAGGTCGACAAGCTTCCCGACGACGAGCAGGTGAGCGCTCTTGATATGGTCAAATCGGCGGCGAAGTTTGACATGCCGGACTTCAGTTTTATCGATCTGCCGGTGAGCGTGAATGGAGAGCGCGCTTCGCTCGATTCGCGGCCGCCGGCCCTCGGGAACGATACCGACGAGGTTTTGCGCTGGGCCGGGTACGCCGACGGCGAGATCGCGTCGCTCAGGAAAGATCGAGCGGTGACCTGAGGAATCGTGATTAGTATAAAGGAGACAACACGATGAATCCGGAGTTGGAGCAAAATCATTCAGGCAGGCTGGTTCCGCGACGAAGCGTTCTGGCGGGGATGCTCGCGCTACCGGCGATGCTTGCGTGGGACTTCATATTGCGTCCCGCGCACGCGGACGAGCCGCCCGGTTCGTCGAACGGCTCCGCCCAGGTCACGCGTGTACGGCTGGTTGAATTCGACAATTCTGGAGAAAGGAAGGGAATAGTCATGGCTGATAAAGTCGTGAAGACCGACGCCGAATGGCAAAAAGTTTTGACTCCCGAGCAGTTTGAAGTTACGCGCAAGAAGGGCACCGAACGGCCATTTACCGGCAAGTATGCCGAATCGCACGACAAGGGCGTATATCGATGCGTCTGTTGCGGTAATGCGCTGTTCAGCTCGGACACCAAGTATGACTCGGGCACCGGATGGCCGAGTTTCTGGAGGCCGATCGCGGAAGAGAACGTCGAGACCGAAACCGATCGCTCGATGTTCATGACGCGGACCGAAGTCATGTGCTCCAAGTGCGATGCTCATCTCGGTCATGTGTTCAACGACGGTCCGGCTCCCACCGGGCTGCGCTATTGCATGAACTCGGCGGCGTTGAACCTGGTCAAGAAAGACGAGAAGGAAGGATAGCTTCCCTCCGCGCTCCGATCGTTTCGCAAAATTCGTTTCCAATCCCCCTCCCGCATCGCGCGGGAGGGGGTTGGGGCTCCGACAGAAATCTTCCGCTGTTCTCCTCTTCGATTTAGCCCCCGCGATGCGCCCGCGCCGCTTGTGACAAAAACCGCGCTCCATCACAATCATTGGATGGACTCGATAAGCACGAGCGAATCGCCTGAGACCGTCTACTTCAATCCCTGGGACGAGGCGTTTCGCGCCAACCCGTACCCGCACTATCGTCCACTACTTGAAGGGCCGCCGCGCATCCTGAATTTGTTCATGCGGATGGCGCTGGTGGCGCGATACGATCACGTAACCCTCGCGCTGCGCGATTACGAGCGCTTCTCCAGCGTTCCCCCGCGTACCCCGCTGATCGAAGAGCGCATCAAGGTGTTCGGCGAGGCGCCCCGAGTGCTGTTTTCCGATCCGCCGGTGCATACGCGGCTTCGCCGCCTGGTGTCGCAAGCCTTCACGCCGCGGCGGATTCGCGCGCTCGAGCCGTCGATCCTCGCGATGACCGATCGATTGCTCGACAAGGTGGCGGCGAAGGGTGAGTTCGAGGTGATGGAAGATCTCGCCAATCCGTTGCCCGTGATGGTGATCGCCGAAATCCTGGGCGTGCCGCACGAGCATTACGAAGATTTCAAACGATGGTCGAACGCGGTGATCGAGGCCGACAACACGCTGCCGGGAATGAAGCTGCCGGAATCGGTCAGCCAATCGTTCGCTGCCCTGCGCGGCTACTTCGCCGAGGAAATCGAAAAGCGCCGCCGCCAGCCCGGCGATGACCTGATCAGCGTGCTGGTGACGGCGCACGTCGAGAACGAAGCGCTTACCGCCGATGAGTTGCTTACGTTCGTGGTTCTGCTGTTGCTTGCCGGCAATGAGACCACCACCAATCTGATCGGAAACGGGATGCTCGCGCTGGGCAGCAATCCGGCTCAGCTCGCGCTCTTGCGGAGGCAGCCCGAGCTGACGCCGCGCGCGATTGAAGAGATGCTTCGTTACGACAGCCCGGTGCAATCGACCGTGCGTCACACCAAGCAGGACGTGGAAATCGGCGGCACCGTCATCCCGGCGCAAACCTTTGTCTTCACTATTGTTGCGGCCGCCAATCGCGACCCGGCGCAATTCCGAAATCCGGAGACCTTCGATATCACGCGCGACCCCAACGATCATCTATCGTTCGGCGAGGGAATTCATTATTGCCTGGGCGCAGCGCTGGCGCGGATGGAAGGGCGAATCGCGGTGGGACGCGTATTGAGCCGCTTTCCGCGATTGGCGCTGGCTGAGCCGCTGCAGCTCGCCTACAAGGGTTCGTACTTCCTTCGCGGGCTGAGAGCGCTTCCGATGGTTATCGGATAAGCGCGGACAAGCTTTCTCGCCTAATCGTTACTAATGCAAGTTCAATCTGCCGCTGGCGGGCCATTAGGCGCGCGGGAATCGATTCGCGGCTTCCCGCGGGTCGGATGAAAATGCCGTTTGACATCGAGGTCGGGCCTGAACTAATCCACGCATGCGAGCTACAGGAGGGGATCCTATGACGCGGCGCGAGATGATGAAGGCACTGGCGATCGGGTCGTCGATGCTTGGCTCGGTTTTGGTCCCACTTCTATCTGCGTCATCGGCTTTGGCCGAGGAGCCGAAAGGGGGCGCAGGCGGTCAGGTTTCACCCGGCGGCGGCATCAAGATAACAAAAATTCTCGAACAGAAATTGCCGAATGGTAAGGAAGTCACCATTGTGACGGTGCTTTTCCCTCCAGGAGTTGAGGAAGATCCTCATCGGCACCCCGGTCCGGTCTTCGGCTATGTATTAGAAGGCGCACTAACCACCCAAGTCGAGCCGGGCCGCGTCGTGACCTATAAACAGGGTCAGGCATGGTACGAACCGCCGCTGCATATACATCGTGTCGCTCGCAGCGCCAGCAACACGAAGCCTGCCAAAATATTAGCATTGCTAATTCATGGAATGGATGAGGCCCTGGTGCTGCCCGCCTGAGCTTGCGCCAAATCTGCGTATTCCGACGGCACGTAATACCTCGTGATACCGTGTTCAATCGCGGGCAATATGCTAAGAATTCTGGTCCACAGTTTTATATGTAGGAAAAAGCTCGCAAAATTTGGCAAAAATTGTCTATTCCAAGTCGTTTGAGTCGTAAGTGGTTATCACGTATATTCGTGCGTGCTGGCGCGGGCGACTGCTTTCTACGCGTTGCTGAGTCGGCTTGGAGACCTTGTAAACAACGCCAGATGGCGGAGGAAGGATTGGTCTCAAAGCGGTCAAATCTGGCCCGGGCTGGGTGGGAATCTGGAGTTCCTGGGATTCTTGTGAACCGTTGCCGTTTTCGAGTCGTGCGCAACGCCACCTTCGAAGCCGACGGCTTCAGGCCCGGCTCGGTCTACCCTTTTATCCAAGATTGCCTGAGTTCTCGGGGCATTGCGGCCTCCCCGAGCCAACGTCTCGTCGTGAAGATCGCCTCGCCTTTGTGGGGGAAAGAGCTCTAGGAGGGGATCTGCAGGAGATTCATGAAGCGGTATTCAATAGCGATGATTGCTCCGTGCCCTTTCCCAGCGAATTACGGCACGCCAGGCGCTATCCGCGAGATGTGCGAAACTCTGTCCTCGCGCGGACATCAGGTTCACGTCATCACTTACCCGTTTGGCGAGGATTTGCCGGTCGGCTCCGCCAAACTCTGGCGGCCGTGGTTTTGGAGTAAGTCGAGTCGGCTTCATGCCGGCCCCTCGCTGAAAAAAATCCTGCTCGACTTCTTCCTGTTGATCAAAGTCCTGCGCGTGGTGCGGTCTGAAAATATCGACCTGATCCACGGCCACAATTACGAAGGTGCCCTGATCGGATACGTGGCCAAGCTGTTCACGGGAAAGCCCCTGGTCTACAACGCCGTCAACCTGATGGCCGACGAGCTTCCGTCTTACGGTTTTATCAAGCCGGCGTTCCTTGCGGGACCAATTTCACGCCTGCTCGATAAAGTCGTCACCCGGATTCCCGACCATTTCATCACCGTCACCAAGAACCTCGGCGACGACCTGGAGAAGCTCGGCGCTCCCGCCGGGCGGATTAGTTTCATCGCCTGCGGCGTCAAGACCTCGATGTTCGACAACAGCGACGGGACCGCGCTGCGCGCGCGTCACGCAATCGCCGACCGGCCGGTCGTGATGTACACCGGGATCAACAGCCCATTTCAGCGCATCGATCATCTGCTCCGCGCCTTTTCCGTCGTGCTCGAAGCGGAGCCGAAGGCGGTGCTGATGGTCGTGAGTCCGCTCAAGGAAGATCCGGATCTGGCCCCGAATCGCGAGCTCGCCGAGTCGTTGGGAATCGGAGAGTCGGTAAGATGGATCGAAGGCCAGACCCTGGCCGAGCTGCCCGATTACCTCGCGATGGCGACGGTCACGGCAATATCCCGTCCCGAGGTGCCGGGCCATCCGATTAAGCTGCTCAACTATATGGCCGCGGCGAAGCCGATCGTATGTTTCGAGGGCGCGGCCAAGGGCGTGCGCCATATGCACGAGGCGCTGATAGTTCCTGACCACGATTGGCAGGCGCTCGGCCGCGGAATCGTGACTCTGATCCGAAATCCGGAGCTCGGCGCGCGACTTGGCAAGCGAGCCAAAGAGGTCGTGGCGAGAGATTTTGACTGGGTGCGGCTTTGCGGCAAGGTCGAGGATATCTACGACAGCCTGATGATGCCCGAGCCGGTGCCTTTCGAGCTCGAACGCGCCAGGGCGGCACGCCGCAGAACCGCCAGCTTCGCCAAGACCGAGCCGGCTGATGTCGTTTCGCTGAGCGAGGCGCGCGAGCCGATCGTCCCGATCGTGAGCAGCGTCAAAGAATCAGCGTAAAGCTTTCCCGTATCAGGCTTTTCCCGCATCGCGGCGCTGCTGATGCCGCCCGTATGGGTGCGCGCGGCTTATGGCGCTACTGCCAGCACCGCGTGCATGAAGTCTTTCATCGGCAGCCGCGAAACCAAAACGCAGACATAGCTTCCGTAGTTGCCTACGTTGCTCAGGCAAACACTGTAGCCGCGATAGCTATAGAATAGGTAGTTGCGGCGCTGCTCGTACATTCCGGCAGGAGGATTGAATCCTTCCGTCGCCCTGATCAGGCAAAAGATTGAGCCGGCATTGCCGCGGAACATCGTGTAAGTAATCGGCGAGCCGTCGGGCAGCATCTCGACGCGGCCACCGACCAGCTTGTAGCCCTCCGGGCTGAAATCCCACATGTACGCCGGCATGCCATGCTCGATGTAAGCCTTGAGCACAGTGCCCAGCGAATCAGACGGCACGTTGGGATGAAAATCGACCAGGGAGTGGCCGTAGCTTTCGATCGCCAGATCGAAGTCGGGAACCTGCGCTCCCAGTTGATGCTGGCCGTGCAGGAAGGTCACGAGAAGCACCATCGCCGCGCTAAGGGCCGCGGGAAAGAGGGCTCGATCCAGCACCCATTTTTGCTGCCAAGCCCATCCGATGAACGGTTCGCGGTCGTATCCGGATGGCGCTGTCTCAGCGCGCCGCCGCCATAGTTTTGCGGGATTCAGCAACGCCATCCCGGCCAACGCAGACAGCAGAATTGCAAATCCAATCGGAACGATTTGCCACGTGAGTAGCAGCAGAGAATCGTTGACCGGCCAGATCAGGTGGGCTCCCACGAACGCAAACGAAAATGCTGCCGCGCCGGCGAATCCGCCCGATAGTCCCGGCTGCAGCGGCACTCCGCGCCGAACGGCTTGAAAGAGTACGACCCACGGGACCGCCGCTAACGAAAGGGTGTAGAGCAGCAATGTCATCCCGGAGCGGATGAATTGCCCGAGCGCGACATCGGTTTGCATCGGCTCGCTCGCCACCAATCCGATCGCGACCAAAGCGGCCGCGGAAACGAAGAGCAACTCGTCTCGAGTTGCCTCTCGACCGGGTATAGCCGTTCGCAACGCCAGATTCGCTGTGGCTATGCCGATGAGTATGAAGGTGCCTAGTTCAAATAGATATCTAACACTCTCGAGTTGGACTATGAGCTCACTATTCCATCTGAGAAAAACCAGCAGTGCGATGATACTGGCTTCGAGCAGCAGCCATATCGCGAGCCTGCTGCCCACCGGCCATAGCAATCGCGCCGGCTTGAAATCGGGGATCAGCCGATCGATCAATACATCGTACTGAACCGTACGCGCCTGTTCGGTTTCGTTCATTGTAGCTATTGCGAAACCACCTTCTTCAGAAATTCATACGCTCTGTGCACACGCACCTTCAAGCTGCCGATGCTGTCACCGGTCCGTTCGGAAACTTCGGCGAGCGATAAACCGTCAATCTTGGTCAGCCGGAGCGCCTGCATCTGTGCCTGCGAGAGCCGCCCAACCGCGCGACGAAGATCGAGTCCTGCGCTGGTCTCGCCCGCGGCCACGGTCTCCGGCATATCGTCGACCGACCTCTGCCGGCTCACCCGGGCCCAGTGACGCTGATTGTGATCCGAGCAAACGTTGTGCGCGATCGCGAACAACCACGGTTCCAGTGGCCGACTTGGCTGGAATGTATGCCGCGACTGATATATCGCGAGCAGAATCTCCTGGCATACGTCTTCGACCTCGTTGGGTTCGCGAATCCGGCGCGCCACGAACCTGGTAATCAATGGACCAACATCATTGAACAGCGTGTGAAACGCTTCCCTGTCGCCGTCCTGCGCACGCCCCATAAGCTCCGCCCAGTGCCGGCTTTTCTCCCCCCGATTGCTTGCTGAAGCCATCCCTACAATACGTCTGTCCCTTCCGGCCCGCGCGGGTCGCGGCTGACGCGCTCTCATGACGGCACTTTCGAATGTTTTGCGAGACTCGATCGTGCTGCGGGCCGTCGGCGAAGGGCGCGCTTGTTAGACGCGTCCCTGCGTTAATTCTGTCGCGAGCGCGAAATGTTACGCGCGATCGGCAGGCTTCGACGACGGCGCGCTTGTACGATTTAACAACTGGACGACAAATTTTTTCGAGGGGGCGTCGTAACTTCGGGTAACTAATCGGGAAATGAAGCGGCGCGGCCGCAGTTCACGAGGATTTCCCCGCAGCGGCCGCGCCATCGTGTCGTGTTCAAGTACGGCTAACGAAACGCCGGCATGATCATGTCTGAGAAATCGTGGAAGCCCTGATGCGCGTAATCGGCGCCCGGCATGATGTTGACTTCCTTGATGCCGTTCTTTTCGAGCGTGCGCACCTGCGCAATTATCTCTTCCGGCGTGCCCACGATCGTGCTCGCCCTGATCGTTTCGGGCGTCACGAAGCGGCGCTCTTCCGGCGGAACGTAGGTGGCGTGACCGTCGTGGATCTGGCGGAAACGCGCATTCTCAGGCAACGAGAAGTTTTTCACGCGCTTCAGGTATTCGTCCCACATGTTGGCGAAATGCGGCGGAATCATCTCGTCCTTCTCGCCCAGCTTCTTCCAGATCTCGTAGAAGAAATGCAGCTCGCAGGTGACCCACGGTCCGACTTCGTTCATCACGCGCTCGCTGTCGAGTTTCTCGCCCGGCCGCAGCACCGAAGTGACGGTGAACAGTACGGTATGGAAATCGGCCGGCAGCTTGCGGCCGGTTGCCTGCGCGCCTGCCTTGATCTGATCGAGCCGCGCGTTGATCTCGCCGGCGTCGCGTCCGATCGTGACCCATCCGTCGGCGTACGCACCCGCAGCCTGGCAGGCCTTGGGGCCGTTGGCCGCGACGTACATCGGGATGCGCTGGTCGAGGTTGATGAAGTAGCGATCGCGATGGATGAACTGTATTTCGCGAGTGTTTCCACGATAGGTGTAGTCGACTGCGTCGCCGTCGAGCAGCTTGCGTACGACGCGCAGATACTCGCGGAACTCCTTGGTCGGTATCGGATCCTGCCCCATCACTCTCATCGCGGTATGGCCGGTGCCGATGCCGAGGAACACGCGTCCCGGCGCGAGCTGGTTGATGCTCGCGATCGAATGCGCGGTGACCGGCGCGATCCGGGTGCCGGCGATCGAGACGCCGGTGCCGATCTTGATCCGCTTGGTGTTGACGGCGGCGAGCGCGAGAATCGCGTAGCAGTCGGACCAGATCATCTGGGAGTCCGGCACCCACGCGCGGTCAAAGCCGAGCTGCTCGGCGTAACGGATCAAATCCCATCGGTCGATGTGAGGAGCAATAGTTACTCCGAATTGCATTTCGCTCTCCTTTTCTGACAGCCACTCTTAAGGCTTTTTGTCGGCGCTTACAGTACTCGAATACCTTGTACTCGACTACCCGCGCCCGGCGGCCGTCAGGACGATTTCTTCTCCATCCGCGCGAGCACCCGGCTTCGGAGAGGATCTTCCATCAGCGCGGTGATCGGTTTGAGCAACTGGAACACTTCCATCAGCAGGAACTGCACAGCGGGATCTTCGCCAGCGATCTCCTCGAGCGTCATCCCGTAGCGGACCGATTCGGCAAAATTCGGTGGGCGCTCGCCCTTGGTCTGTGGAAACGCAAAATCGGAACTGGCAGCGAGAATCCACGGCGTCATGACGACTTCGGCGGCTTTCGGAAAAAAGGCCAGCGCCAGACCGTCAAGCCCGCCCGATTGCCCGGCGCGCTCCGACAACAATTGCTGCAAAGCCTTGGCCTGCAGCGCCGCCGAGCTCATTCCCTGGCCGTAGATCGGATTGAAGCTGCATATAGCGTCGCCCAGAATCACGAATCGTTCGGGGAATGACGCGAGACGCTCGTAATGCCGCAACACGCTGGTGGGGAAGCGGTACGGCACGATCTCG